>Ga0247727_10017167_pt1 | contig 11562 bp, 7 predicted proteins | sample WisWelCaveWW1625_FD_202498 | JGI IMG/M metagenome (GOLD analysis project Ga0247727, IMG submission 202498) | Biofilm microbial communities from Wishing Well Cave, Virginia, United States - WW16-25 | ecosystem: Environmental > Aquatic > Deep subsurface > Groundwater > Cave microbial mat | place... | reverse complement strand
CCCTGGTCCGTTCCGGACGCGGCACCCGCGCCAACGTGAGGCTCCGCAAGCACCCCCGTCCCTTCGCCACCCGCTTCGGTTGCGTGGTCGGAATCCGGACCCTCGGAGAAGACCGGCATGTCGCCTTCTCCCGGAACCCGGAGCGCGACCTCGGCACGGGTCGTGGACGGCCGTCCCGGAGAGCGCGAATCCTGCCCCTGAGATCGGGATTCCGGTCCCGGCACCCCCCCCGTCTCCCCCCCACGCCCGCGGCCGCGGCCGCGACCGCGTCGCCGCCGACGGCCGCGCGCCGATCGATCGTCGGGGGCGCCCTCGGCGCGGGGGCCCTCGGCCTGGGTGGGCCGCGGCGCACGCGGCTCGGGGGCCACGGGGAGGGCCGGAGGCGTGAAGGTCCCCTCCGCCATCGCCTGATCGACCACGTCGGCGGTCACCATGGGCGCGACCTCGGACGCCTCGCGCCGGATCTCCTCGACCTCGAACTGGTCGACCTTCATCTGCTCCTGTGGGATGACCTCGACGCGCATCTGGTACCGGGTCTCCAGCCGATACAGATCGTCGCGCTTCTCGTTCAGCAGGTAGAGCGCCACATCGGGTGGCAGGTACACCTTGACGCTCGAGCATTCCCCCCGGGCCACGCGGGCCTGGATTTTGCGGAAGGCCGAGCGTGCCGCCGCCTCGGGCGTGCGGACCATGCCGTCCCCCGCGCAGGCCGGGCACTTCTGGAACGACGACTCGGCCTTGGTGGTCTTGAGCCGCTGGCGCGATACCTCCATCAGCCCGAGCTTGCTGATGCGGGTGACGTCGTAGCGCGCCTTGTCGCGCGTCATCGCCTGGGTGAAGACCCGCTCGACCTGCCGCGCGTGCCGGCTCGACTCCATGTCGATGAAGTCGATGACGATGAGCCCTCCGATGTCACGGAGCCTCATCTGGCGGGCGATCTCCTCCGCCGCCTCGAGGTTGGTGCGCGCCGCGGTCTCCTCGCTGCTGCCGCCTCGCACCGACCGGGCCGAGTTGACGTCGATGGCCGTCAAGGCCTCCGTCCGGTCGACGGAGATGGAGCCGCCCGACTTCAGCGTCACGACCCGCTTGTAGATGCGCTCGATCTGGTCCTCGAGATTGAACTTGGAGAAGATCGGCTTGTCCCCCGTGTACAGCTTCACGAGGTCCGCCTTCTCCGGCATGTGGGCCTCGAAGAACTTCTTCAGCCGACGGTACGTCGGCTCGTCGTCGATCAGCACCTCCTCGATGTCGGAGGTGAAGTGGTCGCGGGCGGCGCGCACCACGAGATCGCGCTCCTGGTAGATGAGGGCCGGGGCCCGGGCGTCCTGGCTGGCGCGCTCGATGTTGCGCCACAGCTCCAGAAGGGACTCGAGGTCGGTCTGCAGCTCCCGGACGCTGGTCTCCATCCCGGCGGTGCGGACGATGACGCCGAACCCCTCAGGGATGGTGAGGCTCTCGAGCGTGCGCCGCAGGCGGTCGCGCTGGTCCTCGTCCTCGATCTTGCGCGAGATGCCGGCGGCGTCCGCCCCCGGCATGAGGACGAGGTACCGCCCCGGCAGGGAGTAGTAGGTGCTGAGCGTCGGCGGCTTGTTGGCGAAGGCGTCCCGGATCACCTGCGCCAGGATCTCCATCCCCTTCTCGAGGTGGCGCGTGATGCGCGCCCCGCGGCCCTTCGCGCCGCCGTCGTTGCGGCTGGGGTAGAGCTTGAAGTTGATCTCGTCGAGCGGCAGGAAGGCGGCGCGCTCGCCACCGTAGTTGACGAAGGCCGCCTCGAGGGCCGGGTTCACTCCCTCGACCACCGCCTTGAAGATGTTTCCCTTGATGTTCTCCCGGCTGAGGGTCTCGATCTCGAACAGATCGAGCACACCATTGTCCACCACGGCGACACGGTGCTCTTCCTCGGCCGTGACATTCACGAGCATCGACTTCGACATCGGATCTCCCCCGCGCCAGCCGCGAGGTATCTCATCTTCTTTGATGAGGGGCGCGGGGCGCGCAACGGCAGGCTCGACCGGGGCCGCTCTCGGCCACCAGGGCGCCTCGCCACAGGAGGGGCAGTATAGCACGCCGTTCGGTCTTCCCCGGTGCGCATCTGTGCTAGTCTCAATCACCGCCTGGAGGAACGAAGATGGCTGTCCGAACGCGCGATCGCGGATCGAAGCGCCTGCTCGTTCTCGGTGCCGGTCCGGTCGGCGTCGAGGCTGCGTTGCACGCCGCCCGCTCCGGCTTCGATGTCCGGCTTCTCGAGGCGGAGTCGCCCGGCGCGCACTTGCTGGCCTGGGGTCACATCAGGATGTTCTCCCCCTGGGCCATGAACTGCTCGGCCCTCGGGCTGGAGATTCTGGAGGCGGAGGGCCGCTGGCCGTTCCGCGACGCTGCTGCCTGTCCAACGGGCCGGGAGCTGGCCACGCGCTACGTCCTGCCGCTCGCCCGCACGCCGCTCCTGCGCGGCCGGGTCACGAGCGGCTGCAGGGTGCTCGGGGTTGGCCGGGATCGTCTCCTGAAAGGCGACCTGATCGGCCGTCCGGAGCGCGCCGACCGGCCGTTCCGGGTCCTGGCCCGGCGCGGCGACCGGGACATTGTGTTCGAGGCGGACGTGGTCATCGACGCCACCGGTGTCTTCGGCCAGCCGCGCCGCCTCGGGAACGGTGGCCTGCCCGCCCCCGGCGAGCTGGAGGCCGCCGATCGCATCGACTACCGGCCGGTCGATTTCGAGGCCCGCAGCCGAGCGTTTGCGGGCCGCCGTATCCTCCTGGTCGGCGACGGCCACACCGCCGCCACCGCGGCGAACGCCCTGCGGGCACTGATCGAGCGCGATCCCCGCACGCGCGTGCTGTGGGCCGTGCGCGCCGAAGCGCCTCCCTACCTCGAGCGCATCCCCGGGGACCCGCTTCCCGGGCGCGATCGGCTCATGGAGGAGGCCGCGGCTCTCGCGCGTGGTGCCGTCGGGGGGATCGAGATGCTGCCGGGCGCGTTCGTCGAGTCGATCGCCGAGGCGCCGGCGCGCGCCTCCGGAGGAGCGGCGGAGCACGCCGGCGGGCGCGCCCGGCCGCTGCGGGTCGCGCTGCGCTCCGCGGCCGGTGGATCGAATGTCGTCGTCGACCGCATCCTGGCGCATGTCGGCTTCCAGCCCGACCGATCGCTCTACTCCGAGCTTCAGGTGCACGAGTGCTACGCCTCCTTTGGTCCGATGAAGCTGGCGGCGGCGCTCCTGGGCTCCGCCGGCGCCGACTGCCTGGCGCAGCCGGCGCCGAGCGCCGACATCATGTCGAACCCGGAGCCTGGTTTCTACATCCTGGGCAGCAAGTCGTACGGCCGGAACTCGAGCTTCCTCCTGCGCACCGGGCTGCAGCAGATCGAGACGCTCCTTTCGTCGCTCGACCCGTCCGAGAAAGTGGCGTGACGCGGGCGCCGAAGGCACCGCTCCTGTGGCTCGACACGCTCTGGCTCCAGGTCGCCGGGACTCTCTGCAACCTGCGCTGCACCCACTGCTTCATCTCCTGCGCCCCCGACAACCACAGCCACGAGATGATGTCGCTCGACCAGGTGCGAGGTCACGTCCAGGAGGCCGCGCGCCTGGGAGCGCGCGAGTACTACTTCACCGGCGGCGAGCCGTTCATGAACCGCGATCTGCTGGCGATGATCGAGTCGACGCTGCACTTCGGCCCGATCTCGGTCCTCACCAACGGCCTGTTCTTCGATGCCGGCACCTGCGCCGCGCTCCGGCGCCTCTCTGACGGGTCCGAATACTCGCTCGATCTCCGCGTCAGCCTCGACGGGTATGGCCCGGACGACAACGACCCGATCCGCGGGGCCGGCACCTTCCGGCGGGCGCTCGATGGGATCCTGCGCCTGAACGCCGCCGGCATCAATCCGGTCATCACCGTTACGGAGGCGGCCGCCGGAGTCGGGACCGGGGAGGGAAGGGCGCGCTTCCTCCGGCGCCTGCGGGAGCTGGGTGTCGATCGCCCGCGTCTCAAGGTGCTGCCGCTCTGGCGTCTCGGCGCCGAGGCGCTGCGCACCGCCGGCTACCTTCCTGGAGCCCTTCTGGAGGAGGACGGCGTGACCCCGGAAGGCCTGGAGAAGCTCCAGTGCGCCTCGGGGCGGATGGTGACCAGCCGCGGTGTGTACGTGTGTCCGCTCCTGATCGACGTGCCGGGCGCCCGGATGGGCGCCACGCTGGATGAGACACTCCGGCCCTTCGTGCTGTCCCACGGGGCCTGCGTCACCTGTTATGTGAGCGGAGTCACATGCCGGACCTGAGGCGCGCCGCGTTCTTCGGCGGCATCTACGGCAACGCGCCGGCGCTGCGCGAGGCGATCCGCGACGCCCGGGCCCGCGGCGCGGAAGCGCTCCACTGCCTCGGCGACCTGGGGGGCTTCGGACCGCGCCCCGAGCGCGTCGCCCCCCTGCTCCAGGAGCACGCTGTCGCGGTGGTGCAGGGGAACTACGAGGACGCCGTCGGCAACGACCGTCCCGATTGCCAGTGCGGCTATACCGATCCGCTCGACAACCAGTTCGCCCGGATCGCCTATGACTACACCCTGCGCCGGACACCGGCCGACCAGAAGGCGTGGTTCCGATCGTTGCCGGCGTCGCTGCGCCTGACGATGGGCGGCCGGCGTCTCCTCCTCTGCCACGGATCGCCGCGCCGCCAGAACGAGTTTCTGTGGGAATCGACCTCACCCGAGCCGTTCCTCGGGCGTCTTCTCCGTCAGGCCGAGGCCGACGTCGTCCTCTGCACGCACACCGGAATTCCCTGGAGCCGGACCCTGCCGTCCGGCGGCCAGGTGGTGAACGTCGGCGTCCTCGGCCGCCCCGCCAACGACGGGCGCACGACGGTCTCGTACGCCCTGCTCACCGTCGAGGCGCCGGGCCTGCCGCTGCGCGTCGAGCAGGTGCCGGTCGCCTACGATCACGAAGAGGTGGCGCGCGACATGCGCGCCGAAGGCCTGCCGGAGGAGTTCGTCGGGACCATCCTGACCGGCTGGTGGACCACCTGCCTCGAAATCCTCCCCGCCCGCGAGAGGGCGCGGGGTCGTTTCTGAAGAGGGTCGCGATGAGCAGCGGATTGGCACGTGGTCGATGGGGACTCTGTTGGACGTCCGCGTTCGGTGCGCTGCTCGTGGTGTCCGCCGGCGCCCCGGCCGACCCGGGGCGTCAGGCGAAGCCTCAGGCGTCGAGCTCTACGGCGCCGCCCGCAACCGCGGAGAACACCGGCGCCGCCGCCGCGGCCCTGCGGCTGTTCGAAGCGAACCTCGACGCGATCCGGCGGAAGGACCGCGACGCGTACCTCGCCTGCTACCTCGACAGCGCCACGCTGGCGCGCACCGGTCCCGAGGGGATGGCGCTCGGGTACGAGGACTTCGTGAAGCAGGCGGGGGAGGAATGGCCCGATCTGTTCGAGGCCCAGGACCTGGAGGTGGTGCCGATCCGGCCGGGCCTGGTGTACGGGACCTACCGGTACCGCGTGCGCTACGGGGCGCGGGAGCACCACGGGCTGTCGGAGCGTTTCTTCATCGACACCGCCGACGGCTGGCGGATCGCGGTCACGTCCGCGTTCGAGGCGCCGGCCGGCACGCCTCCGCCTCCCCGGGCGCTCGTCGGGGCGACGCTCCTGGACGGCGCCGGGGGGCCTCCGGTCGCGGACGCGGTCGTGCTGATGCGCGGCGGCAGGGTGGAGTGCGCCGGGACGCGCGCCGCGTGCCCGGTGCCGGAAGGGGTCGGCGCGGTTGATCTCGCGGGGTTGTTCATCGCCCCCGGGATCGTCGACGCGCACGTCCACTTCTCGCAGACCGGCTGGGCCGACGGCCGCCCCGACGCGCTCGACGTCCGCGATCGCCATCCCTACGAAGAGGTCGAAGCCGGCCTGAGAGCGCACCCCGGGCGGTGGTTCGGCTCGTACCTGTGCTCCGGGGTGACGGCGGTCTTCGACGTCGGCGGCTACCCGTGGACCTGGGGATTCAGGTCTCTGGCCGAGAGCGACACGCGGGCGCCGCGCGTGGCGGCGGCCGGTCCGCTCCTGTCGACTCTCGATCACTGGCTGAACCTGCCCGCCGAGCGGCAGTTCATCCATCTGGCCGATGAGGCGACGGCGCGCTCCGGTGTCGGCTATCTGGCGTCGCACGGCACCGATGCCGTAAAGGTCTGGTTCATCCCGGGCGACCAGAGCGGGTTCGACGCCAGGGCGGCTGCCGTCCGGGCGGCCGGCGAGGAGGCGAAGAAGCGCAAGATCCCGCTGATCGTGCACGCCACCGAGCTGCGCGAGGCGAAGGCGGCGCTCGCCGCCGGGGCGCGGCTCCTGGTACACAGCGTCTGGGACCAGACGATCGACGAGGAGTTCCTGCGCCTGGCGAAGACGAACCGCACGATCTACTGTCCAACGCTCACCGTGATCGACGGGTACCTGCGCATGTTCCAGGCGGCCTCTTCGGGACAGGCGCCGCGAATCGACGACCCGAATGGCTGCGTCGATCCGCTGACGCGGGCGCGCGTCGCCGACACCCCGACCGCGGGAGCCGGCAAGGTCGACGCGACCGACCTCGAGAAGCGCTCGGCCGCCACCGGGGCGCGGCGCAGGACGATGGCTGTCAACTTGATGCTCGTCTTCAGGGCGGGGATACCGGTGGCGATGGGGACCGATGCCGGAAACCCGTTAACCCATCACGGGCCCGCCGTCTACGCCGAGATGGAGGCGATGCAGGCCGCCGGGATGGCGCCGATGGACGTCCTCGTCGCCTCGACGCGCGGCGGCTCGCTCGCGATGGGGCGGGAGGCGGACTTCGGCACGGTGACGGAAGGGAAGCTGGCCGATCTGATCGTCGTCGCGGGCGACCCGGCGGCCGACATCGGGAATCTCCGCCGCCTTCGCTACGTCGTCCGTGGCGGCGTCGTCCGCGCACTCGACGAGCTGCGCATCGCCGATCGATGACGACGATCGGCCAAAACCGCCGGACCGGCGGGCTCGTTGTCCTGCTGACGCTCGGCTTGCTGGCTCCGCTGGTCCACCAGCGCGTCTTCCAGGCAGGGAACGACGCGTCGCGCTTCGCCCAGATCGAGTCGCTCGTCGATCATGGAGAGGGGCCGATCGACGGCTCGCGATACCGGTGGACGGTCGACCGCGTGACGATCGGAGGCCGGGTCCACAGCAACAAGCCTCCTCTGCTGTCCCTGCTGGGAGCGGCGGTCTACCTGGGGATCAGGAGCGTGACCGGGATGACCTTCGCCCGGAACGAGAGCGCGATCATCTACGCCCTGAACCTCCTTCTGGCCGCCCTGCCGACGGCCCTGCTGGTGGCTTTCTTCCACCGCACGCTGGCGCGGCGCTGGGGCGCGCCGGGGCCGGAGGGCGGCGCACCGGCGGGGATCGCGGAACCCGCGGCGCTCGCCGCGGTGGCGCTGGCGGCCGGGACCATCCTGACGTCCTTCTCGACGGTGCTGAACAACCACACAATCGCCGCGGCCTTGCTCTTCGCGGCCTGCGTGGCCGCGTGGTCGGGCGGCGCGCTGGCGGCGGGCGTCTGGATCGCACTCACGGCCTGCATCGATCCGGTCCCCGGCCTCGTTTTCGCGCCGGTGCTTGCGGTGATGGTACGTGACGACGCGGGCCGGCGGGGGCTGTCGCGCTACCTGGGCGCCCTGGCGGCGGGCGCGGTTGTCTTCGTCGCTGCGAATCTCCTCGTGGTCGGCTCCCCGTGGCCGCCGAAAATGGTCCCGGGCGCGCGCGACTACAGCAGCGGAATGGCACCGAGCGTGGCCGGCGTCCTCCTGCCGAAGACATGGACCTACCACCTGGCGGCGCTCTTCGGCTGGCACGGCTTCTTCACCGTTTCGCCGGTGCTCCTGTTCGGCGCGGCGGGCATGGCACGCTCGGCCCGCGACGGGCATCCGATCCGGCGCCGCTGGGTCCTTCTCCTCGGCGCCGCCTGCGCCGTGATGATCGCGGGGCACGCGCTGTTCGTCGGGTCCTACGGCGGATGGTCGTACGGCTTCCGCTACCTGATCCCGATCATTCCCGTGCTGCTGTTCTTCGCCCCTGCCGTCCTGGGGCGGTGGGGAAGGCGTGTCTTCGTTCCGGTGCTCGCGATGTCATGTCTTTGCGCCCTCCTGGGGGCCTACCATCCGTGGCCGCCGGGACACGAGCCGGAGACGGGAAGGCATCCCGTCGCCTCGGTCGTCACGAATCCGGTCGGCGCGAACCTGGCAGCCTGGTGGCGTCAGCACCTGCCGGACGGGGCGATCACCGACCTGACCGGGCGGCTGTTCATCAGCACCGACAAGGGGGAGCGGGAGAGATACCTCGCGCTCTTCTACGCCAGCAAGGGGGACCTGGCGATGGCGCAGCGAATCGTCGCCGGCAGCCCCGGTCCCTGATCCCGCCAGGCGGAGGCGCCGCCTACTCCTCCATGTACTTCTGCTTGAGGGCCTCGAGGACGGCGGCGTCCGCCAGCGTGGTGACGTCGCCGAGCGCGCGTCCCTCCGCGATGTCGCGCAGCAGGCGCCGCATGATCTTGCCGGAGCGTGTCTTGGGCAGCTCCGGAGTGAAGATGATGTCGTCGGGGCGGGCGAGAGCGCCGATCTTGCGGACGACGTGCTGCTTCAATTCATCCGCCAGGTGGGTGTCGGAAGGGCGCCCCTCCTTGACGGTCACGAAGGCGGAGATCGCCTGGCCCTTGAGGTCGTGATTCTTGCCGACGACCGCCGCCTCGGCGACAGCAGGGTGATCGACGAGGGCGCTCTCGACCTCCATCGTGCCGATCCGGTGCCCGGCGACGTTGAGGACATCGTCGACGCGGCCGAGGAGCCAGAAGTTGCCGTGCCGGTCGCGGCGCGCGCCGTCGCCCGGGAAGTAGGTCTTGTGGTCCCACTTCGACCAGTAGGTCTGCACGTACCGATCGGGATCACCGTAAATCGTCTGCATCATCGCCGGCCAGGGTCGGGTGATCGCAAGGTAGCCGCCGCCTTCCTTGATCGGACGACCCGCCTCGTCGAGCACATCGGCGAAGACGCCGGGGAAGGCATGCGTCGCCGAGCCGGGGTGGGTCGCGGTGATCCCCGGCAGGGGAGTGATCAGGATCATCCCGGTCTCCGTCTGCCACCAGGTGTCGACGACCGGGCAGCGCTCGCCCCCGATGAACTTCTGGTACCAGACCCAGGCCTCCGGATTGATCGGCTCGCCGACCGTGCCGAGAAGTCGCAGCGACGACAGGTCGTGCTTCTCCGGCCACTCCGTCCCCCAGCGCATGAAGGCCCGGATGGCCGTCGGCGCGGTATAGAAGATGGTGACGCCGTGCCTGGAGCACATCCGCCAGAACCGGCCGCGGTCGGGCCAGTCGGGCGCTCCCTCGTACATGAGAATGGTGGCGCCGTTCAGCATCGGCCCGTACACGACGTACGAGTGACCCGTGACCCAGCCGATGTCGGCGGTGCACCAGTAGACGTCCTGGGGCTTGAGGTCGAACACCCAGCGCGTCGTGGCATAGATCCCGACCATGTAGCCGCCCGTCGTGTGGACGATCCCCTTCGGCTTTCCCGTCGTTCCGGAGGTGTAGAGGATGAACAGCATGTCGGTGGCATCCACCGGCACGGCGGGGCATTCGGCGGAGGCGTCATCCATGAGCCGGTGCCACCAGCGGTCGCGCCCTTCCTGCATGTGGATCGGGAACTGCCCGCGCATCACCACGACGACGTGCTTCACCGACGGTGCCCCCAGGAGCGCCTCGTCGGCGAACCGCTTCAGCGGCACCTGGGCGCCGCGCCGGTAGCCTCCGTCGGCGGTCACGAGGACGGTCGCCCTGGCGTCGTTCATCCGATCGCGCAGCGCCTCGGCCGAGAAGCCTCCGAACACGACGCTGTGCACCGCCCCGATGCGGGCGCAGGCGAGCATGGCGATCGCCAGCTCCGGAATCATCGGCAGGTAGAGCATGACCCGGTCGCCCTTCTTCACCCCGAGCCCCTTGAGGACGTTGGCGAACTTGCACACCTCCCGGTGGAGCTGCGCGTAGGTCAGGGTGCGCTCCTCTCCCGGCTCGCCCTCCCACAGGAGGGCCGCCTTGTTGCGCACCGCCGTCGTCAGGTGCCGGTCGAGGCAGTTGTAGGCGAGGTTCGTTTTCCCGCCCACGAACCAGCGGGCCTGCGGCGGCTTCCACTCGAGCGTCGTCCGGAACGGGCGATGCCAGTGCAGCTCGCGGGCGATTGAGGCCCAGAAGGCGTCCGGGTCCCTGGCAGCCTTCCTGTAGACACCGGGGTCGGCGACGTTGGCCTGCCGCCGGAAGGCCGGTGAAGGGCGGAAAACCCGTTTCTCGTGGAGGAGAACGTCGATGCCGGCGCTTCCGGCCGGCGGAGCCTTTTTGCTGGATCGGGCCACGGTGCACCTCGCGTCGGGATGTTGTGGGGCCGCAATATAGCCAAGGCGGGGTGGGGCGTCAATCAAACTCGAGGTGCGGAGCACCCGCGCACCGCGGCGTCCCTGGGCGCTTTGACACGGCCGGGGGGCTTGCGTAGACTCGTCGCCCCTGTGAGGCCCGCGACGTCCTTGTCGGCGATCGATTACATCCTCGCGCGCTCCCTGCCGTTGGTGCCGAAGCCGATCGTGCGCCGCGTGTCCCGTCGCTATATCGCCGGGGACGGCTTGCGCGAGGCGGTCGTGGCGGTCCGGGAGCTCAACGGCGAAGGCCTCATGGCGACCCTCGATGTGCTTGGGGAAAGCGTGACCGACCGGTCGTTGGTCGAGGCGGCGGCCCGCGAGTACGGGGAAGCCCTGCGTTCCATCATCGAGGCGCGGCTCGATTCGAACCTCTCGGTCAAGCCGACCCAGTTCGGGCTGAAGATCGATTTCGATCTCTGCCTGGAGAAAGTCCGCGGCCTGGTCCGCCTGGCGCGCGAGGCGGGGACGTTCGTGCGCCTCGATATGGAGGATTCCAGCTGCACCAGCCCGACGCTCGATCTGTACCGCCGCCTGCGTGCGGAGGATCTCGCGAGCGTCGGAGTCGTCCTGCAGGCGTACATGCGACGCAGCCTCAAGGACGTGAAGGACCTGCCGGAAGGGGCGAACGTCCGGCTCTGCAAGGGAATCTACATCGAGCCGCCGGAGATCGCCTACCGCGACCGCGCCCTGGTCAACAAGAACTTCGTGCACCTCCTGGAGGCGCTCTTCGACCGGGGCTTCTATGTCGGGATCGCCACGCACGACGAGGAGCTGGTGTGGGAGGCCTACCGGATCATCGAGAGGCGGAAGCTCCTTCCGGCGTCCTACGAGTTCCAGATGCTCCTGGGAGTGGCCGAGCCGCTGCGGGGGCGCATCCTCCGGGACGGCCACCGTCTCCGGGTCTACGTCCCATTCGGGTCGCACTGGTACGCCTACTCACTGCGTCGCCTGAAGGAGAATCCGCGCATTGCGGGTTATATCCTGTCCAGCCTGTTCCGCGGCCGGCTGTCCTAGGAGTCCGTCCGAGTAATCATTTTGTCATTGACACCTGACGGCCGATGTGGAAACTGGCCGCATGAAGACTTTCCGACCGTACGAACCCGATCAGATGCTGTTGATGCCGCCGTCGCTCGCGG
>Ga0247727_10017166_pt1 | contig 11563 bp, 9 predicted proteins | sample WisWelCaveWW1625_FD_202498 | JGI IMG/M metagenome (GOLD analysis project Ga0247727, IMG submission 202498) | Biofilm microbial communities from Wishing Well Cave, Virginia, United States - WW16-25 | ecosystem: Environmental > Aquatic > Deep subsurface > Groundwater > Cave microbial mat | place... | reverse complement strand
CCCCGCCTCCACGCGGCGCGTCTCTCACCTGGAATCGTCAACTCCAATCACATCGTAATGATCGAGGAATGGCCATGCACGTAGCGGAAATCCATGTCATCCGCATAAAGTCTCCACGACACTGCCATCTGCTTGAGGTTGTTCAGGCAGGTGATGTTGCCGGCCTTCTGCTTCGCCTTGGCCAGCGCGGGCAGGAGCATTCCGGCCAGAATCGCGATGATGGCGATGACGACGAGCAGTTCGATAAGCGTGAAGGCGCTCTGCACGGCGAACCGGCGCGAGGCGCATGCGCGGGACTGTTGGTCGTCGGTCTGCATAATGACTCAAATTTGGTGTGAGTGGACTATGGCTTTGCTTGGGCTCTTCGCAAGTCTGAAATCGTGGCCAGAAACGCGCCTTCGAGGCACCGGCACGACAGCGGGCCGGGCACATCGCTCCTACCGCCAGTATCGCTTCCACTCCTTGAGCTTGCCGTCGCCGCCGAACGAGAGGCGAAGCCACTCGTCCGCAGCCGGCGGCACCTCGACGCGTGTGTAGGGATACGTCGGGTAGCCCGTCACGTAAGCCGAGGAGAAGCCCTTGCGCACCCGCCATTCGCAGACTTTCGCGCCGTCGGTGAGCGTGGCGCTCTTGTCCGGCGCGCCGTATTCCTTGACCGCCTCGTCGAACGTGTAGGTGCCGAACCGCGACGCCCAGTCAATCGCCGGCACGGTCTTGCATGCGGCGAACAGCGCGAGCGCAAGGAGTTAAAGCCAGACGCTCCATGTGCGCGGCGACTTGCGGCCGGAGTCGTGAGAAACCACGGATCGCGAACAGCCGCGAACCGCCCGTCTGCGTTGTGGAGGCAGCCATCCTGCCTGCCGGTGAGCCGAGGCTTCCAGCCCGGCGGAGATCGGACCCGGTCGGGCAGCAGTGCAGTGGCAACCGAAACCGGGCGGCAGGATGCCACCCTCACTGGCAGGCAGGATGCCTGCCTCCACGGGTTCACGCGTCGTCAATGGATCCTGTTCGCGGTGGTGGTTCATGTCAGGCCCTCGGATGCGCCATCTCGTAAACGCGCTTGAGCCGTTCGGTGGTGAGGTGGGTGTAAACCTGCGTGGTGACGAGGTGCGCGTGGCCGAGCAGTTCCTGAACGCTCCGCAGGTCCGCGCCCGCGTCGAGCAGGTGTGTGGCGAAGCTGTGGCGCAGCTTGTGCGGCGTGAGCGAGGGATCGAGTCCGGCGGCGGCGAGATGCAACTTGAGCCGCTGCTGGATGACCTGCTGCGTCACGGGCTTGATGTCGTGGGCGTCCGCGAGGAAGACCGGCAGAGCGCCATCGCGCGGGTGATTCACCGCGAGCCAGTATTGTCTGATGGAATCAAGGGCGGGGTCGCCGATGGGAACGAGCCGCTCCTTGCGTCCCTTGCCGCGGACGCGCAGAGACTTCTCGATCCAATCCACATCGCCACAGCGCAACGAGCACGCTTCGCTCACACGCAGGCCGCTGGAGTAGATCGTCTCGAGAATGGCGGCGTCGCGAAGCCACGGAGTCGAATCCACCGGCGCCTCGCTGTGACGCTGCAGCGCCGTGAGCTGCTTCAGTGGCGCGGCGAGAAGTTGCGCGACCTGCTCGACCGTCATGAACTTTGGGAGCCGTCGCACTTCCTTTGGCAGCGAGAGATTGCGAACAGGCGTCTCTGCGACTTCGCCACGTCGCATGAGAAACCTGTAAAACGTCCGCAGGGCGCTGAACCGCAGCCGCGTCGAAGCCCGTGCCAGGCCCGAGCGCCCGAGCCACCGCAGGTAGGCGCGGAAGTCGTCGCGCTGAAGCTGTCGCCAGTCGGGCGGCGAGCCGAATTCGTCGCGGCGCCAGCGCGAGAACTCGCCGAGAGCCTCGCGGTAATTCTTCTGTGTGCAAGGCGAAGCGTCGCGGTCGGTGGCGAGGTGGACGAGGAATCCCTCCACCAGGGGATCGCGCGCGGGCTTTGGCGATGGGCTCGGCTCGGCCATGACTGGAGTTTAACTTCAATCGGACGGAAACCAAGTCCGCGCATCGATCGTGCGCTCAAATGTCTTTCATTCCAACCCATCGGAGGTAGGGCGCGTCACTCCGTGCGCGCCGTCCGGTCCCCGAGCGATGCCCCGGCGCGCACGGAGTGCCGCGCCCTACCACCGCCCGCGATTTCGGCGCCCGCCTCTCCACTCCGTGCGGGTCGTGGATTCATGACCGCAGCCGGGGCTGGTGCGTCTGCTCCGCTTGCGCATACTGCGCCCACGACGCAGCACCCGCGATGTCACCCACCGACACATTTGAAGCCCTGCTCCGCGCGCCTGCGCCCATGCTCGCGCTCGCGCCGATGCAGGACGTGACCGACCTGGCGTTCATGGGTGTCATCGCGCGCCACGGAGGGCCCGACGTTTTCTTCACCGAGTATTTCCGAGTCCACCCGACGTCGTCGCTGGAGAAACCCATCCTGCGTTCGATCACCGAGAACGCCACCGGTCGGCCCATCGTGGCGCAGATGATCGGCAACGACATCCCCGGCCTCGTCCGCACCGCGCGCGAGTTGCAGCAATACCCGGTCGCCGGCGTGGACCTCAACCTCGGCTGTCCCGCGCCGGTCGTTTACAAGAAATGCGCCGGCGGCGGCCTGTTGCGCGAACCGCAGCGCGTGGACTCCATCCTCGGCGCACTGCGCGACGCGGTGCGGGTGAAGTTCTCCGTCAAGACGCGCATCGGCTTTGACGACCCGCGCGTGTTCGACGAGTTGCTGCCCATCTTCGCAAAGCACTCGCTCGACCTGCTGACTGTTCACGGGCGCACCGTGCACGAGATGTATCGCAGCGAGGTCCACTACGACTTCATCGCACGCGCAGTCGAGTCGGTGCCGTGTCCGGTGCTGGCGAACGGAAACGTCCACTCGGCGGCGAACGCGAAGGAGATCCTGCGGGTCACCGGCGCGCGCGGGTTGATGATCGGCCGTGGTGCGATCCGCAACCCGTGGCTGTTCCGGCAAGTCCGCGAGCACCTGCGCGGCGAGCCCGTGTTCGTGCCGCGCGGGCGCGATGTGCTCGGCTACGTGCGCGAGTTGCATGCGGCGACGTTCATCCCCGGCTCGCGCGAACTCAGCCACGTCACGCATCTCAAGCGCCACATGAACTTCCTCGGGCTCGGCGTCGAGCCCACGGGACAATTCCTCCATCGGATCCGGCGTGTGACGACCTCCGCGGAGTTCCTCGGCGTGTGCGGGGAGTTTCTCGACCACGACGAGCCGATGCCGCTCGAGCCCTTCAAGCTCGCGTTGAAGCCCACCGACGTGCTCGCGGGCGAACACGCGTAGCAATCACGGCTTGGCTGGGCTCCACATGCGAACGGCGACGGAGAAGTTTTCCTTGATGTAAACCGCCTTGTCCGTGACGAGCGTGAGCGACAGCACTTGCTGGAACACGGGATCGAAATCCATGTAACCCGAAAAGGTCGCGTTCACCATGTTGCTGTCGGGCTTGGGGTAGAACCAGTGTTCCATCCTGATGCTGCCCGAGATGCTCGCCCGGACGCGACGGTTCGAGACCGAGACCGCTGTCGCGCGCAACGACTGTTCCTCGATGCGGTTCTTCGAGACGTCGTTGTTCTCCGTCTGCGGATAAAAGTGCGTGAGGATGCGCGTCGCGAGTTCGCGGTCCGGCTCCCACGAATCTCCGGGCTCAAGCTTGCGTGTGGGCAGCAGACGCGCCTGCTCGACTTCCGAGAACACAATCCAATCCTCGCCGGGGAACTCGCGCCACGAACCTTTGTTTTCACCGCGCGCGACGAGATGCAGCACCAGCGAACCCTTCGCAACCGCAGTCGGGCGTGACTGCGGCGCAGGCGCGACGAGCGGTTTGCCCGCGGGCACCTTGAGTTCCGCAACGGCCTTTTCGAGCGAGGCGAGCAGCACGCCGGATTTCGCCGCGTTCGCGACGTGCAGCGTGCCGAACGGATGGCCGTCCACGCCGACGAGATACACGTGAACCGTGCCGGTTGAGAACTTCCTGTCGAGCGCCTCGCGGTAGATGCGCTGATATTCGGCGCGCTCGTCGGCGGGTTGCGGACCGTCCTTGCGATAGTCCTCGTTCACAGCGTAAACGGGGACGAAATGCGCGTTGAGCAGCGCGATGACCTTGGGATCGGCGAGCGGACCCGCTCGCAGCGCGAAGGCGCCGCCTCAGCACCGGCCGAGGTTCATGCGGCCGTCGTGCGTGAAGAGAAACACGGGGCGGTTGGATTCGCGGGCCAGCGCGAGCGCGTGCCGGATGTCGCGCGCCCAGCCGATTTCATCCATGCGGCGGACCTCCGCCGTCGGTTGAAGCGCCTGCGCGCGGCGATCAATTGCCGCGAAGTCTGCCGCGGGTTCTGCCGCGAACGAGAACGTGGTTGCAGCACTGAGCAAAACGAGGGAGGCGAGCGCGCGGTTCATGGGAGTTTCTTGGAGCAATGCGTCAGGAAATCTCTGCAAAAGTCGGCGACAGGACATTTCTCGAACGCAAACCTTCGTATTTCTCGGGAAAACGAATGCTGTTTGCGATGCGCTTCCCCAATTGGGGACTTTTGCAGAGATTTCGTCAGAGGTTACGCGCCGCGCTTGCCCAACGCAACGCCGCATCATGACGATGACTATACCCGTCGGAGCGCGATGAGCGAGACGAAGCTGGGAGAATGGCGGAGAGAGTGGGATTTGAACCCACGGTGGGGTATGAGCCCACGCACGCTTTCCAGGCGTGTGCCTTAAACCACTCAGCCATCTCTCCGCGGAAGGCGCAAAACTGTGGGCCAACTCCGGGGGTGAGGCAATTGGTTTTTGACCGCGGTTCCGCGTCGGTTCACTTCGCCGCGCTCATCGCCACGTAGCCGCGCACGAAGCCGATGCACTGGCCGACATCCGGCACCGAGTTGTCCCAGTTGTTCTCGTATTCGATCGAGATGTTGCCCTGGAAGTGTTGCGCGCGCAGTTCGTCGAGGATGCCTTTGATGTTGGACACGCCCGTGCCGAAGATCGCGTCGGGCATCTGCTTGCCGATCTCCGTGCGCTCCTTCAAGTGCAGGCTGATGATGCGGCCCTTGAGGATGCGGAGGCAGTCAATCGGCTGGAGCCCAGAGGTCGCCCAGTGCCCCGTGTCCGCGCACGCGCCGATGCGCGCGTCGCGGTCCTTCACGAGGCCGAGCACGTAGTTGGGATCCCAGAGCTTGTAGTTCGGGTTGTTCGCTCTCTTGGCGTGCTCGTGGAAGCCGACGCGGACGTCGAACTCCTTCACCAGCTTTTCGATCAAGTCAATCGAGCCGTCCGATTCGGTCGTGATCGCGTAGAAATCCATCTTCTTTGCGAACTCAAAAACCTTTCGCGCCTGCGCCTCGTCGGTGGGGATGCCGACGACGCCGTAATTGACCGCCTTGATCTTGTGCTTCGCGAGCTTCTCCTTCACGCGCGCGATGAGTTCGTCGCTGGCGTTGTGGTCCCACTTGATCGTCGGCTCCTCCTTGCTGAGTTTCTGGCCGGGATAAAACTCGATGACGCGTCCGCCCGCGGCCTCGGTCTTCTCGATGGCCTCGAAGACGCTGAAGCGGTTGAACGTGTAGGCCTGGAGGCCGATGGCGAACGGCCCGATGCGATACTCGTCGGGAATGGCGGTGGCGGCGCGCGCGCTGGTCGCGCAGAGCGCGGCCAGCGAAGCGACGATGGCGAAGGAACGGAGGGACAGGCTGGTTTTCATGTGAAGGTGCGGGTTGTTGCGCCGTGAGGCGCGTGTTGAATCGTGGGCGAATAGCACCGCCAACGCCCCGCGGAGTCAAAGGAAAACTCCGCGCCCGCCACCGGCATGGCACCACCCATTCAACCTCCGGCGAGCCCGTCCAGTTCCGTGAGCGCGGCGATGCGGCCGGTGCGCGTTGCGCCCGGGCGGCGGCGGTCCAGGTGCAGCGCCTGCAATCCCGCGTTGCGCGCGCCCGTGGCGTCTTCGGATTCGCTGTCTCCCACGTGGAGGATGCGTCCGGCGGGCAGGCCGAACTTGCGGACCGTGTGTTCGAAGATGACAGCCGAGGGCTTCGCAAATCCGATGTCGCACGACACTGTGATGACTTCGAAAAACGACGCGAGCCGGAGCGCGCGCAGCAGCGGTTCGAGCCGCTCGTCCCAGTTCGAGATCACGCCTAGCCGCACGCCGCGCGATGCGAGCGCATCGAGCGCAGGCAGTGCGTCCGGGCACAGACGCCACGACTTCGGCTCGGCGAAACGCGCGTAAACCGCTGGGAAAAACTTCGCGGGCAGACGCGGCGCGAGTTCACCGAAGGTCCGCCGCACCAGCTCGAACCACGCATCTTGCGAGTGGTTGAACTCGCGCTTCGCCTTCCACGACGCGCTGAAGCGGCGGTTCAATTCATCCACGTCCACCGGCCACACGCCGTGCTGCGCGGCGACCTCCGCATACACGTGTCCCACCGACGGCCACGGCTCGATGAGCGTGCCGCCGACGTCGAAGGTGATGGCGTCAACGCGGGAAAGAGTCACTAGATGCACGAACGCTATCGGCAAGACAACCGGCGAGGCAACCACGAAGCGACTCAGGCGACCGTGACTCGTGCGCGTGAAGCCGGCTGTTTGCAGGCGCGGTGCCGGTTCCTGCGCTCCCTCCAATCCACCGCCACCCCGCGTGAACGACCCCTTCACAGGTTCCAGGCCGGATCCCTCGACTCACGCCGTCGCGGATTTCCCGTCCACGCATGGGAACGTGGTTCTATCCGTGGGGCGGAACCGGCCATCAGGACTCCGACACGCGACGAGGGCCGGACGACTTGTCCGGCCCTCGTGCTGTCCGGCGTCAACGCCGGTGGAGCAGTTGCGCTTGTCTTATTTTCCCTGGCTCTTGGGCACAGAGACCGTGACGGTCCGTGTGCTGGCGTTGCCCGAAGCGTCCCTGGCCTCGAAGAGGATGGTGTAGATGCGGCCATTGCCCTGGCCGGAACGCTCCGCGCGGAGGCTCACCGTGCCGGGGCCGGTGACAACGATGTCATTGGCGGTGTCGCCGTCGCCGAGTCCATCGTCAGGCTCGTTGCTCGTGACGGAGAGGATGCGGCCGGTGACGGCGCTGACGGCTTCGGTCGCGCTGCCGCTGACGCTGACGGAAACCATCTTGTGATTGGGCGGCCAGAGCACGGCAGGTGAGGCAGCGAGGCTGGTGATGACGGGCGCGGTCGTATCGCGCACCGTCACGGTGAAGCTGCCGGTGGAGGTGTTGCCGGCGGCGTCCGTGGCGCTGGCGTTCACGGTCGTAGTGCCCAGCGGGAAAGTGCTGCCGGAGGCGGGACTCAGCGTCACGGGCACGCTTCCGTCCACGTCGTCGGTGGCGGAGGCAGAGTAAGAGACCGTCGCCCCCGACGGGCCGATGGCCTCGACGACGAGGTTGCCGGGCAGCGAGAGCACGGGCGGCGTCGTGTCCGTGGCGACCTTCGTGAGTGAGATCAAGCCGCCGCGGGCGAAGTTCGTTCCATGGCGGAAGAAGAAGTTGTTGTTCTGGAACGCCGGGATGTTGGGCGGATTCAACGGCAGCGCGTCGCTGGTGAAAGCCGTGCCCACCCGGTCGTCGGCATCAATGTCCAGCTCGAAGCCGCCCGACAGGTCTGCGTTCAGGATGTAGCGGTCCGTGATCTCGCCCGTGACCGTCACCTTGTCGTTCTCCACGACGATGCGGTTGCCGAGGTAGCTCGCGGCTGCGAGCGAGTAATATTGCCCGCCCGCCAGCACGGTCACCGACGACATGACCAGCCGGTAGTCACCGATGCTCACGGCGCTGCTCGAGTCCGGCGTGGTGGACTCGAAGGTGTAGGAGCCGGCGATGACGCCGCCTTTCGCCACGCCGGGGATGGTGCCGACGACATTGCGGATGCTCGCGATGAAGTCGAACGTGATCTGCGCTGCCGCGCCGGGCAGGGCGGACCCGAGCAGGATGATGGCACCGGCCACCGCGGCCAGCAGCCGGGAGGGTTTTGGTGAAGGGGATGTGAGCCAGGTTTTCATGTGATGGTGATGTGTTTGTTTGTTCGCACCGGCCGCGGGAAACCAATCCCGTCGCCAGCAGTGTTCACCTCGCTGCTATCCTGAAACCGCTGGAAGGTTACTTCGAATCTTGAAGAAACTGCGCTCCTCCTGCGGGTCGGGCGGTTCGGGGCCGTCACTTCGCCTTCAAGCTCTCCGCCGAAAGGCTCGTGACCGGCCAGACGCGCGTGGTCTTGTCTGCGCAACCGGCGGCGAGGAGTTTGCCCGAGGGGCTGAAGGACAGCGAAAGCGGCGGGCGGGCGGGGCCGATGAAGTAGTCCAGCAGCTCGCCGGTGCTGACATCCCAGAGTTTCACGGACAGATCATCCGAGGCGGTGGCCACGACGGGCAACGTCGGATGAAATGCCACGGCGTTGATGCCCTTGTTGTGCGCGCGGAACAACTGCTCCAGCTTCAGCGTCCCGGCGTCGTAGATGCGCACATGCAGGTCCGCGCCCACGAGGACGAGGCGCTTTTGCTCCCGGTCCAGATCAAAGGAGTGGCAGACAAAGTGGTTCGTCACCACGGCAATCGTCTCCTGGCTCGCGAGGTCCATGAGGGCGAGGAGGTCTGTGGCCTGGCCGGATTCCCGGACGTGCTGGGACAACGTCACCGCTTGCTGGTCGTCCCCGCAATACCGGACCTGTTTCACGACCATGCCCGCCGTCGGGCGAAGCTTGCTCTGCAACTGCTGCCGCTCGACATCGTAGAGATACACCCCAGCCCGCCGGGTGGCCAGCAGGGCGGTCTTGCCATCACGGCTCAGGGCCAGCGCCTCGACTGCCAGGGGAGGTTTGATTTGGCGAACTGGAGCGAACTGGCCCGATGCGTCCAATTCAAGTTGATAGCCGCCCAACTCCCGCGCCGCGCTGCTGGCCACCAGCGCGCTGCGCCCGTCCCCCGCCACGGCGAACGAATAATGGTCGTAAGGCGCAGTCCAGACCTCACGCGGCGGAGCGGTGGCCGACAGCGCGTAAGCGCCGACAAACGAGCGCTGAGTGCCGGCGAACAGAAAGCCCTCGCCAATGAACTTCGTGTGCCGCCCGTCCGAGCGCGCTGGAATCACCGCCAGCTCCCGCCCCAGCGGCACGCGGTAGAACTTCGGCTCCGGGCCGCGGGTCAGCAGCACTCCCGCCCGCGGGTGGCAGGCAAACCACGTTTCTTGGAAACCGATGCCGATGAACGAGGCGAGTTCCGCCGCATTCCGGTGGTTCCAGACGCGCAGCGAGCGCGGCGCAACGGAGTCCTCGCGCGCCTCCTCGCACAGCGTGAGGAGCGAATCGCCGGGGCCGAAGGCCAGGCCCTGAAGCCGCCCGACGCCCGCGTTGAAGCGCCGCACCAGCCGCCCGGTGGCGACCTCCCACAGATGCACATCGCCGAGGTGGTCGCCGGCGGCGAGCGTCTGGCCGTCCGGGGAAAAATCCAGCGCCCAGATGAAGGAACGCTCGCCGCCGGCATCCATCGTGCGCAGCGTGCGCCCGTCACTCGCATCAATCAGCCGCACGTCCTGCGCGGCGTTTGCGTAATGGGCGGCGATGAAACGGCCCTCCGGGTCAATGGCGATTTGGGCGCTCATGGGCGTGTTCCACAGTGTCTGCCCGTCGGCGAGCCGGATCATCCGGCCTGCTGCTGGCGTGCGCTCCACGACGAAGAGCCGGTCCACCGCCGGGCCGGCAAAGCTCAACGCGAAGGCCGTCCCGCCGGCGGTGGCAAACTGGTGCCGCAACTGGCCGGTGCGAAAATCAAACACCCGGTATTCCTTCCTCCCTTCGATGGCCACCGCCACGAGACTCGCATCGGCGGAGACCGAGAGCCGCAGCGGGCCGACCAGGCCGGTCGCGATTTTTCGCGTGACGGAGCGGGAAGCGGCCTCGACGACCAGCACGTTGCCCGAGCGGTCGCTGAGCACGAATTCCCCGGACGACCCCGGCACCGCTTGCACGTCATCGAACATTTCTCCCTTCGCCCCCGCGATGGCTCCCAACGCCGGCTGAAGGATCCGGTTCAGGTAACGCCAGTCCTCGTTGCGGTGCTCCGTGCCGACGGCATCCAGGTGACGCCGCATCTGCACCACGTCGCGGTCGCGCAGCGCGGCATCCGCGAGGGCGATGCGCGATTCCGCCAGCGCCTGGCGCGCCGCCTCCTTCTGCTGTTGCGCCACCGCCTCCGCCGCGCGGGCGTTGGTGGCCTCGTTCACGGCGCGCGTCTCCGCGTGCCGCGCGTTGCGCGCCTCGCGGGTGGCCTCGTCGGCACTGCCACGGGCCTTGCCCTCGCTGGCGATGACCTTCGCGATGAATCCCGCCGCACCCACGAGCATCACGCCGAGCAGCGCGCTCACGACTTGATGCCGCTTCATCATCAGCCACAGTTGTCCCAGTGCGCCGATGTGCTCGACTGACGTGGCGAACCCGCCGAGAAACGCCTCAATGTCCGCCAGCAACTCCGTGACGGTCTGGTAGCGCTCGTCCGTCTTGAGGGCCATCGCCCGCATCGTCACGGCGGACAACGCCTCGGGGACGCGCCCGTGCGGGCAGTGCGGCAGGCCGTGCGACTTCTGCAATTGTGCGGAGAATTCCTCGAGCGAGACGTCTTGCGCGGTCGGTGGATCCGCGAGCGTGTTGTAAAGCGTGGGAGGCGCGAAGTCGCCGCTGCGCACCTTGGCAAGCACCTCACGCACGTTTCGGCCGCGCACCGGCGGGCGCAGCGTGAGGATCGAGTAGAGAATCGCACCGAGGGAAAAGATGTCCGAACGCGTGTCAATCTCGGAGATGCGGCCGGAGGCCTGCTCCGGGGACATGAACTGCGGCGTGCCCATGACCGCGCCTTCGAGGGTCAGGTCGGCCGCGGGGTCTTGCAGGCCGCGGTCGCTCAATTCCTGGATGCCCATCTTGGTCTCTTCCGCCGGGGACCTCACCTCGCCGGCCACTTTCGCCAGGCCCCAGTCCATGACCAGCACCTCGCCGAACTCCCCGACCATGATGTTCTCCGGCTTCAAGTCGCGGTGAATGACACCGCGAGAGTGCGCGAAGGCAACGCCCTGGCCGACCTTCTGAAAAATTCCCAGCAACTCAGCCAGCCCGTAGCGCTTGTTCGTGCGCCGGCTGCCCCTGCGCAACTGGTCGAGGATGGCCTGCAAGGTTTCGCCCCGCACCAGCTTCATCGTGTAGAAGGACCGTCCCTCCGCGTCGCGGCCCATCGCGTGGATGGGCACGATGTTCGGGTGCTCCAGCCGCGCCAGCACGCGGGCCTCGCGGTCGAACCGGGCACACGCCAGGCTCGCGGCGGTCTGGTGCATCACCTTCATCGCCACCGTGCGGTGCAGCGTCAGGTCACGCGCCTCCATCACCATGCCCATGCCGCCCTTGGCCAGCCGGCGGAGCACCTCGTAGTCATCGGCGGCGGAAGCTTCCGGCTTCGGGGCGCGGTCCAGCAGCCGGGCCATGAGGCAGGGCGGGCACAGCCCCAGCGGCGAACCTGGCGCGGGCACCTTCCCACAGTTGCGACAGGTGGCTTGCAAG
>Ga0247727_10017165_pt1 | contig 11563 bp, 3 predicted proteins | sample WisWelCaveWW1625_FD_202498 | JGI IMG/M metagenome (GOLD analysis project Ga0247727, IMG submission 202498) | Biofilm microbial communities from Wishing Well Cave, Virginia, United States - WW16-25 | ecosystem: Environmental > Aquatic > Deep subsurface > Groundwater > Cave microbial mat | place... | reverse complement strand
CCAGCCACCTAAAGTTCCAGGCCCGCATCGCCCAGCACAGAATCATCCTTGGCAACGTTCACCCATTGGCCGAGCGCAATATCTACCGGCACGCCCACTCGACGCCGCAAAACTTTAACGGCCACCCGTTTGCGGCCCTGCCGTTGGTCAGCCAGGCGAAAGATGCGCCCGGGTTGCACGCGCCGGCCCGTTCACCGGCCCAGCGGCCGGCCACACGACCATTGTTATCCGATGGTAATCTATCCCAGGTAGGCTACTCAACATTTTTGGGTGGAGGTGGCGCTGAATTTGGTAATGCAGTCGCTGTAGATAGCGGTGGAGCAGCTTATGTGACGGGCTTCACTACATCCTCTAACTTTACCTACACTGTGGGCTATAGCCAAACCTATGCTGGTAGCATCGATATATTTGTGGCCAAACTTAATGCCGCAGGTGATGGTCTGGTCTACTTGACTTATCTGGGCGGCACCAATTTAGATATGGGGAACAGCATCGCGGTGGACTCCGCCGGGGTGGCCTATATCACTGGGCGAACACAATCGGGGGATTTTCCGGTACAGAATGCTTATCAAAGTGTATTCAGCGGCACTGTGGGCATCGACCAGAACCCAATTGTGGCTCGTTTCAACGCTTCCGGGACTGTTCTGAATTACTCGACATTTCTGGGACGTGGGCAGGGTCTCGATGTTGCCGTTCAACCAGGCTCCAATGGGGTCATGGCGGTTAGTGGCCAGACCTACGCAAATACATTCCCGACGACGACCGGGGCCTATAGCACCACGTTCAGTAGTGGTGCTTATGATGGATTCGTGTCCAAGCTTGACACTACGCTCTCTGGCGCGGCATCTCTGCTCTACTCAACGTATCTGGGTGGCAGTGGGCTAGATTGTGAAGGGAATGGCGATCTGCGTGAGTGTCAAATTGCGGTAGATGGGGCCGGAAAAATATATGTCGCGGGTCCGACTGGCTCCAACGACTTTCTTCCAGCCAATAGCGGCGGATATGACACAATCCACAATGGGGACACTGATGTCTACGCCGCCGATGCTTTTTTAGTGAAACTGAATCCGGCTAGCGGTGGCACAAGCGACCTACTCTATGGGACATTTCTTGGGGCCAGCGACGATGATTGTTATTATGGCTGTGCGCTTGCCTTAGACACAAACAATGTAGCCTACATCACAGGGCAGACCAATTCCGATGATCTTCCCATTAATACGGGCCCCATTTACCAAGGCGATCCCTATGATGCCTTTGTAGCGAAGATAAACCCTGCCCTGACCGGTGCCGCCTCTCTGGTCTATGCCACCTATCTTGGAAGTTCAGGTGACGATCGCGGCGAGGCCATTGGGGTAGACACCAATGGCCATGTCATCGTGGCTGGCGAAGTCAATACCAACACTTTTCCGGTGACATTGGGCGCCTTTGATACGACGTTCGGAGGTGGCACTTGTGGCGCTAACCCCTGCTGGGATGGCTTCATTGCCAAGTTGAGCCCGACGGGACAGCGCATTTATGCCAGTTACATTGGTGATAGTAATGACGACCTGGTGTTTGGGATAGCGCCCGGAACCGGGGCCTATGTTTATCTCACTGGCTATACCTTTTCAAGTGGGTTTCCGACTACAGTAGGCGCCTACGATACGGTCATCAGCGGTACCGTAGATGCCTTCGTCACCAAGCTAAGCGCGCCCGTGGCGGTGTTGACGCAAACCGTCTCCTCACCGATCAGCACCGACCGCGAAAATAGCTCCGGGGTGGAGCAGCCGGTGGGATACACCCCTGGCGTTATCAATACCCGGACCGGCGGCTTCAGCTTCAGCAACACCGACCTGACCGTGGCCAATGTCGCCAACCCGCTGGTGTTTGACCGGACGTATGCGTCTGTCGGGACGGGCGTGTACACCACCCCCCTGGGTTATGGGTGGACGCACAGCCAGGATGTCCGGCTCATCTTCCCTACTGATCCCGGCGGTGAACCAAACGTCTTGTGGGTGAAGTCGCACTCGACCAACCAATACCGCTTCAATATCATTACCAGCACGACCGGCATCACGACCTACGCGCCTTATGCGGGTGTGACCGCCGCCTTGACTTACACGCTCTCGCCCAGCCTGGTATACACGCTCACCCAATCCAACCAGTCCGTGCATGTGTTCAATGCGGCCGGCCGGATCACGAAATGGTTAGACCCACAGAATCACGCCCTCAACTACAGCTACGATGTGTCGAACCGTCCGATTACCGTCACAGAGCCGTTTAGCGGGCGGTATTTATCCTTTACCTACAATGGGTCCGGACAGCTGACGGCGGTCAAGGACAATGCCAACCGCCAGGTCAGCCTTGGTTACAGCCTGACGACCGGCGACCTGATCACGGTCACCGATGTGCTGAATCAAAATTGGATTTATACCTACACGGCCCCGCACCTGCTGGCCGGGGTAATTGACCCGCGCGGCGTGACCGTGATCCATACCGATTACGACGCGCAAGGCCGCGCCATTCGCCAGCTTGATGGATTGGGGCAAACGATGGTGCAGGTCGGTTATGTGCTCACGAACACCGCCGTGCTGACCGATGCGCGCGGCATCACGATGACCCAGACCTATGATGAGCGCAACACACTGATTAACACTTCGATGCCGCTGGGCAACGTGGTCAACAAGAGCTACGACGCCAACTTCCGGCCCGGGACGGTGACTGACCCGCTGGGCCACACCACGGCGCTGGCCTGGAGCGACAATGGTGTCAACATCCTCGAGCGGAGGGATGCCTTTGGCCAGCGTACCCGGCTCGGCTATGACGGCTTCAACAATCTGACTCAGACGGTGGATGCGCGCGGCTTTACCTCGACCCTGGCCTACACCGGCACCTTGCTGACGATGAGCCAGGATGCGTTGGGGAACACAACCCTGCTCACCTACACCACCGCCGCCGACGCGCCCCAGCCGCCAGGCTTGCTCAAAGCCAGGACCGACCCGCGCAGCTTCACGACCCGGTATCAATATGATGCCCTGGGGCAGAAGATCACCATGACGGACACCGTGGACGTGGTGACCAAATATGCCTACGACAACCTGGGCCGCCTGATTACCACAACCGTGTCGTCCGGCACGGCCCTGCAAAAATTGACGGTCAACCAATATGACAGCGCTGGACGCCTGACCAAGCTGACGGACAACTATCTGGCCGGACAGCCTCAGAACCACCAGAACAAATTCAACCTGGTCACCTTGTACACCTACGACAAGGTGGGCAACACCCTGTTTATCACGGATACGCTGACCCGCGTAACCCGCACCCAGTACGACAACCTCAACCGGCCAATCACGGGTCACCACCAATTACGTGAACGACATCTTTGACCCGCTCAGGCCGGATGAAGATATCCAGATGACGAAGGCCTACGATCTCAACGGCAACGTGATTACCGAAACGCTGTACGCCAACGTCACAAGCCTGACGCGCAAAACCTTTACTCAGTACGACAACCTGAACCGCCCGGTGACGGTCACCACCAACTACGTCAACGGCGTCTTTGACCCGCTCAAACCGGACGAAGACCTTCAGCAACTCATCGGCTATGACGCCGCCGGCAACGTGCTGACGATGACGATGTATGCCAACATCGCCAGCCTGGCCCGGACGACGCGCACCGAGTATGACGTGCTCAACCGGGCGGTGACGATCACCACCAATTACGTGAAAGGCTTCTTTGACCCGCTCAAGCCGTCTGAAGATATCCAGACCCTCAAGGGCTATGACGCCAACAACAACGTCCTGACCACGACGACCTACGCCAACGTGCCCACCCTGGCGCGCAAGACCGTGACACAATATGACGCCCTGAACCGGCCAGTGACCGTGACCACGAATTACGTGAAAGGCTTCTTCGACCAGAATAAGCCGGATGAGGACATCCACACCCTCTTTGGCTACGATGGCAATGGCAATGTCCTCACGGCCACGCAGTACGCCAACGTGTCGGGCCTGACCCGTCTGACGGTGACGCAATACGACCCGCTCAACCGGCCGCTGACGATCACGACCAACTACGTGGATGGCAACTTCAGCGAGGCCGAGCCGGATAAAGATATCCGGCAGGTCCTGGCCTACGATGCGAACGGCAACGTCATCACTCGCACACTGTATGCCGACGTGTCGGGCCTGACCCGCAAGACCTTCACTCAGTTCGACCCGCTCAACCAGCCGATTACGGTCACGACCAACTACGTCAATGGCGCCTTTGACCCGGCTGAACCCGACGAAGATATCCAACGCGTCAACGTCTACGACCCGGTGGGCCGCCTGATCACCAGCACCCAGGCCTCCAACATCACCGGGCTGGCGCGCACGACCTTCCTGCAGTACGACCAGCTCGACCGGACGATTACGACGACGATCAACTACGTGAACGGTGTGTTCACCACGACACTCCCCGCCGAAGACGTTCAGAAGCTGACGGCCTACGACGCGGCGGGAAATGTCATCACGACCACCCAGTACGCCAATGTAACCGGGCTGACGCGCAAGACGTTCACGCAGTACGACCTGCTCAATCGGCCGATCAGCGCAACCTTGAATTATGTGGATGGAGTCTTCACCACCACCCGGACGGCGGAGGACATTCGCAACCTGACGGCCTACGACGCGGCAAGCAACGTCATCACGACCACCCAGTACGCCAATGTGACCGGGCTGACGCGCAAGACCTTCGTTCAATACGACTTACTGAATCAGCCGATCTCGGTCACCACGAATTACACCGGCACTGGCGTCTTCAATGCCGCCAGGCCGGACGAAAACATCCAGACCCTGACCGAGTATGACGCCGCTGGCTTGGTGCTGACCACGACCCTGTACGCCAATGTCTCCAGCCTGACGCGCAAGACCTTCACCCAATATGACCTGCTCAACCGTCCCATCTCGGTGACGGCGAACTATGTGGACGGCAACTTTCTGGGGACGGAAACCGATCGTGATATCCGAACCCTGAGCCAGTACGACGCGGCCGGCAACGTGCTGACCACGACGCTCTACGCCAACGTGACTGGCCTGACGCGCAAGACTTTCACTCAGTACGACCTGCTCAACCGCCCGATCTCAGCAACGATGAACTATGTGGATGGCGTCTTTGTCTCCACGCAGCCCGATCAGGACATCGTGATGGTGAATGGCTACAACGGGGCCGGGGACCGAGTCCGCCAGGTGGAGTATCGCGGCGGGCCAGGGTTGACCACGACGGCCATCACCACCACCTACGGCTTTGACCTGCTCAGCCGCCAGGTCACCAGCACCGTGCCGCTGACCGGGACCCAGGTGGCGAACCTGAAGGTCAACTATGACGGCCTGGGCCGGGCCATTGATCAGGTGGACGCGCTCAGCCATACTGTGAAGACCCAGTTTGACCTGATGGATCGCCCGGTGACGGTGACGGTGAACTACACGGTGGTTCCGACTGCGCCGACCACTGGCTTACAAGTCTGGTACAAGGCCGATGTTGGGGTGACCACCGTTGGCAGCGCCGTCTCCCAGTGGGATGACCAGTCCGGCAACGGCCGCCACGCCACGCAAGGCACATCCGGCAACCGCCCAACCCTGACCAGCGGCGCCCTGAATGGCAAGCCGGTCGTCACCTTCGACGGCACGAATGACTTCCTGACCTTCACCTACGACCCCAATGGCCTGACCGGCATGACGCTCGTCCTGGTCAGCGCCAACACGACGGATAGCACCGGTGGAAGCTCCAACGCGGAGCGCGCCCCGCTCTTTTGGAATGAGACCGCCGCCTGGGGCACGGTCTATCTCAGCCCGTTCCAGTCCAACGTCAAGTTCCGCTTTGGCACCGGGCAGGTCAACAACCGGCCGTCCTACACCCGCCCGGCCTCCATTGGGACTGCGTATTCCACCTCGATTGCGACGCATGACAACACCACGGACAGCCTGTATGTGAACGGCGCGCTGGTGTTCAGCGAGGGCGGCAAGCTGAGCAGCCTGGCTTTGCTCCAAACGACCGGCAACCTGGGGCGTGGGTACAACAACAACACCTACTTCCCCGGCTCCATCGCGGAAGTGCTGGTGTACAACCGCGCCCTGAGCGACGGGGAGCGCGGGCAGGTGGAAGCCTACCTGAATGACAAATACTTCCCGGCGGTGGAGGCCAGCACCGTGCTGACCGTGACCAAGCCGGCGGATACCAACGATGGGGCGTGTGATGGTGATTGTTCCCTGCGTGAAGCGGTGGTGGCCGCCAACGCCGCCAGCAACGCCAATACCATCCTCCTGCCGGCGGGCGCCTACACCATCACCCGCTCCGGCTCGGATGACACCGCGGTGAATGGCGACCTGGACATCACCAACCCCGTGACCATTCTCGGCGCAGGCGCCAACGTCACGACGATTTTACGTGGGGCGGGTGTGACCGACCGGCTGATCCATGTGATCAGCACCGGCGCGGCGACGCTTCGCGGGGTGACCCTCCAGGGCGGAAACGCTACTTCGTCCGGCGGCGGGGTGCGCAACGACGGTCAACTGACCCTAGACCAGGTGGCTGTGGTGAGCAACACCACCGGCGGCACTGGCGGCGGGGTGTACAACAGCGCCGGCGTCGTCACGCTGACGAATAGCTCGGTGCTGAGCAATACCACGGGCGCCTCCCTGAACAGCGGCGGCGGCGTTTCAGTGGCGGCTGGAACGGCGCACCTGACCAACGTCACCATCAGCGGGAATGTAGCCAACATAGACGGCGGCGGCCTGCGGGTCTCCAGTGGGGCCACAGCCAATCTGAACAACGTGACCATCACCAACAATACGGCCGATAATGATAACAACGGCGGCGACGGCGGCGGCTTGCGCAATTCGGGCGCCCTCAACTTCCAGAACACTACTATCGCCGGGAACACCGATGTGAGCGGCAACAATGAGGACTGCTTTGGCGCCATCACATCGCAGGGCTATAACCACGTTCAGGTGACTACGGGCTGCACCATCGCCGGCGACACAGCCGGCAACCAGACCGGCGCCAGCGCCAACCTGGCCGCGCTGGCTAACAACGGCGGCCCGACCCTGACTCACCTGCCCAACGGCGGCAGCCCGCTGATTGACCGGGCCAACCCCGCCGCGCCCGGCAGCGGCGGGACGGCGTGCGTGTTCACCGACCAGCGCGGCTACTTCCGGCCCGCCGACGGCAACGGCGACGGCCTGCCGCGCTGTGACATCGGTTCGGTGGAAGCCGGGGCCAGCACGACCCCGCTGGCCCAGACCATCGTCATCACCTACACCTACGACCCGCTCTACCGGCTGACCCGGGCGGGCTACACGGATGGACGTGTCTTCACCTACACCTATGATGCCGTCGGCAACCGCCTCAGCCAGCTCGCCTTGAGCGCCACCACTGTCTACACCTACGACGACGCCAACCGGCTGATCAAGGTCGGGGCGGTGAATTACACCTGGGACAACAACGGCAATCTGCTCAACGATGGCGCGTTCACCTACACCCATGACGTGGCCAACCGGCTGGTGACGCTCAAGCAGGGCACGGCCATCACCACCACTTTTGGCTACAACGGCCTGGGCCACCGCCTGCGCCAGGTGACCAACGTGGTGACGATCACCTACTCACTGGATTTGGCATCTGGCCTGACGCAGGTGCTGGCGGATGGCACGAACACCTACCTGTATGGCAACGGCCGCATCGCCCAACAGAATGCTGCGCTGACGGATTACTTCCTGCCCGACGCCCTGGGCAGTGTGCGCCAGATGGCAACTATCACCGGCACGGTGACGTTGGCCAAGGGCTACCAGCCGTTCGGCAGTGTCTTGACCAGCAGCGGCGGTGGGGCGAGTAACTACGGCTTCACCGGGGAATGGACGGATGCGAGCGGCTTGCAACACTTACGCGCCCGTTACTACGCGCCCTGGCAGGGCCGCTTCCTCTCCGCCGACCCGTGGGCGGGCGACCCCAACCGCCCCATGTCCTACAACAAGTGGCTGTATGCGTATGCTAACCCCATCCTGATCACAGACCCCACCGGCTTGACGCCCAGTTGCGCCGGTATCCCAGACTGCGGCGTGGATGGCTGGAACCCGCCGCCCAAACCTGCGCCAAAACCGCCCTATAAGCCGCCCCCGCCGCCGGTCATGGCCCAACCATCGCCCGCGCCGGGGTATCAAGACCCGGCGGCCGGGGATGTTGGCTTGCCGGTGGGGCCGCCCCAATCTGCGCCGCCCAGTGGCTCGCCGGTGCCAACACTACCTGCACCAGTGGTCAATCCGGCTACCAACCCCGTTGGCTCTGCTATCACTCAGCATTGTGGTGCTACGAATCTGGAGAATTGCGGGGGGTTGGATACTTGGGTAACTTCAACTAATCCGGGGGTTGTCTCAACCGGCAACTCTAATAGTAGCAATCAGATGTGCCCTGTAACACTGCCACTTGGTTTTCAAATTTGGGTACCATGCGTACTTCAAGCGAACCAGACTCCAAATGGCGAGAACCCGCCACCGAATTATGACCAGGAACAGTATTGCCGAGCTGCCCGATATCATTATGACGGTTTGATTATTAGGCAGTTCTCGGCTATAGCTGCGATAAACAGTTTGCTAGATGCGATGCTTCAGGCGCTAGATGAAGATGAATATAGAAGATATTTGGGTGAATATTTTGCGAAGCTCCTGGAACTCGCAAACTTAGAAAAGGAGGCGTTAAGGGAGTATGAACATGCACGAGATATGGGCTGTGACGTTGGGGATTGGCCCACTCCATGGGCACCTGATTCCGCGGCTCCACCTCCACCACCTCCTCCTCCGCCACCTTCGATTCGGTGGAAATGGATCCCAGTGCCAAAACCGGAAACCGAGCCAACAGTATGAAATAGTTGACCTGGACGATTGGCACATGAATCGGCCGTGGTTTGGTACAATCGCAATATCCGTACTCAAATTTGAGGCAAAATGACTACAGAGGAATTGAGGCGTCATCTAGAGGTTCTACAAACGAAACTTTCCAGGCACGAAATGTTGCCAGCTATACTCGATATGCTTGACACGAATCCGTTGGAAGAGGAACGAGAACTTCTAGAAGTTTGGCTAATGGGCTACGCTTTCTTTGGCGATACTGATCGTGTAACACTCTACTGGAAACCATTCCTATACGGTGATGACTTTGGGCCGAGAATGACGGCAATGAATCGCCTTTTTATTCTGTCTAAAAGAAACGTCCTTGCTAACAACATTCTTATCGAGTACTTGGGGGAAGAGCCAACAGAGGAAAGCTTGAGAAAAAAGCACTTGAGCCATTTCGATGAAGGCACTGACGGAAAGTATAAACCCTAGCAGCCTGTCGGAGAGAAAACATTTTGGGCTAAATTGCTGCCACTGGTTGGGCTAACCGGCTTTGTGAGTATATGCGACGGCCACTCTAGGGTTCTCCGACAACCTGCTAGAAAAGACGATTTTTGGGCTTTGATTCTAAGCCCGGCCTGCAATCTAATTTGCGTGCGATGCCGGGTTGCACTTGCGCGCAACCCAACATGCCAGTGGCTGTATGCCCGCAGGGCCAACCCCATCCTGATCACAGACCCCACCGGCTTGACGCCCAGTTGCGCCGGCATCCCAGACTGCGGCGTGGATGGCTGGAACCCGCCGCCGCGCACGCCCTCAGCCCAACCGCCCCGAACGACAACGCCGCCGGTCATCACCCAGCCGTCGCCTGCGCCAGGCTATCAAGACCCGGCGGCCGGGGATGTTGGCTTGCCGGTAGGACCGCCAACGTCGTCACCGCCGAGTGGCTCACCGGCGCCGACACAACTGGCGCCAGCGCCCAATCCGGTGACCAACCCGGTCGGCTCTTCGATAACGCAACATTGCGGAACAGCTAATCTTGAAGACTGCGGGGGGCCGGATACCTTCGTACCTACCCTTACTACTGGTTCTGGCGATGGTGGGCTTAACCGACTTGTCCTGCAAGTAATTGATAACCCACCTGCGGGCGGCAATTCACAGTGTCCGTTTTCACTTAATCTTGGATGGATCGTGATCACAATACCGTGTCTCAATGATATTTTCGACCTTGATAATTTTCTGCCTCCAGTGGCAACGCCGCAACCTAATCCCTCAACAGGCGATACGACACTAATTCCGCCGAGCCCACATTTTGCGCGGTGGACACCGAGGCGGGCAAGGGATTGGGATGCACTGGCCAGAAGATTGGGAATAGACGTAGATACATTGACCAATAATGTTGAAAGTTGTAAGGGCGCAGCAGGTGTTCCAGGAAACGAGGATGTATCAATTGACGATACTACCGGGGACATTTATCATAGAGGGGACCACATTGGAAACGCATATGGTGGGTGCTAATCCACATATTATCATTTAACTGGAGATAATGAATGGAAATCACTTCCCCAAGGTCTCGAGTATGTTTTCGAATCTTTTCGCCCAATCTAGATCCTGAGGATGTTTCCCGAAATTTAGGCTTGTCACCCGACCACTCACATTATCAGGGCGACTACCCTCAAGGGAAACCAACATTCACAGCTTACAGGCATGGGATGTGGCTTTTGAGATCTAAGTTGCCTAATGAACACTCACTCGAGACTCATTTAGGTGACCTACTCTCAATCCTAGAATCAAAACAGTCCTACATTAAGGCACTTGCTCAAAGCGCAACCGTTGACTTCTCTTGCACTCTTTATAGCCAAAACGGATTTCAGCTTTCTCCTCAGATACTAAGCCGAATAGCGAATCTGGGAGCTATCCTTGGAGTGGTGGTTTACCCGGGTGATTCTGAAGTTCAGTTGGGGGCCGAAGAAAATTGACCACATCACATCAAGTAACTTGTAGCCCACTTAGATTAGTGATAACTAAACTTTTACTGGTAAGTTGGCATATGTTGTCAGCATTCAGCCCGCTACTACGCGCCCTGGCAAGGCCGCTTCCTCTCCGCCGACCCGTGGGCGGGCGACCCCAACCGCCCCATGTCGTACAACAAGTGGCTGTATGCCTACGCCAACCCGATCCTGATCAAAGACCCCACCGGCCTGATGCCAAGTTGCGCTGGCATCCCGGACTGCGGCGTGGATGGCTGGAACCCGCCCCCGCGCACGCCCTCAGCCCAACCGCCCCGAACGACAACGCCGCCGGTCATCACCCAGCCGTCGCCTGCGCCGGGCTATCAAGACCCGGCGGCCGGGGATGTTGGCTTGCCGGTAGGACCGCCAACGTCGTCACCGCCGAGTGGCGCGCCGGTGGCAACACAACCCGCACCAGGGAACAATCCTGTCACCAACCCGGTTGGCTCGGGGCTTATGCAGCATTGCGGCCCAAATAATTTGGAGGACTGCGGCGGAGTAGACGCTTTTGCGCCGACCACATCCACTGGCGGCAGTCATGGTTTGAATGCTCTCTCTAGGAGTTCGACAGCCAACCAGGGGCAACCGTGTCAAATAACGATTGGGTTCCCTCCATACGCCATTACATTACCTTGTCCACACTGGTTTCAATCCTGGCTGTCCTCATCGGGAACAGCCACCGCAACGCCGCGGCCTTCCGCCTCAAG
>Ga0247727_10017164_pt1 | contig 11563 bp, 7 predicted proteins | sample WisWelCaveWW1625_FD_202498 | JGI IMG/M metagenome (GOLD analysis project Ga0247727, IMG submission 202498) | Biofilm microbial communities from Wishing Well Cave, Virginia, United States - WW16-25 | ecosystem: Environmental > Aquatic > Deep subsurface > Groundwater > Cave microbial mat | place... | reverse complement strand
GACCTGGTTCAGGAAGGCAATCTTGTTGGCCTTGCAGGCGGCCAGCACGCGCGCGCGGGCCTTGGCCATCTCGGCGGGATACGGCGGGTCGTGGGCGTCGGGGAAGCCGAGCGACATGCCCATGTCGCCGGGGCCCCACTCGGCGAACGCGATGCCGGGAACTTTCAGCGTCCGCTCGACATTGGCCAGCGCGTACTTGTCTTCGATCTTGAGGCCCAGCATCAACTCGCCAGGGGGGTTCATCGGCCAGGGCTCGGCCTTCTTGAGGTATTCGTTGACCGGCAGGCCCCAGATCTGCGCGGCGTTGCCCTGGCCGCCCGAGCCGCGCATGCCCTCGGCGAGTCCTTCGGCGACGCGCAGGCGATGGAAGGGGTAGCGGGTCGCTTCGACGAAGACCTTCACGGCTTCCGGCGTCCGGGCGTGGCACAGCAGAATACCGTGAATGCCGGTGGCCAGCACCTGCTGGACCATCCAGTAGTTGGCCTTCATGGTGGCCTCGTCGATGCCGCCCACCGGCAGCGTCACGATCACGGCGGGCGTGCGGTGGCCGCTCTTGGTCGGCCCGCCCTTCACCAGGCCGCGCATGAACTCGGCGAGCCGGGGGACATCGTAAGGTCCGTGCTCCATCTCGTAGTTGATGTAGTCGGCCCAGGTCTGGGCGGCCTTGACGCCCTCCTCGAAGCCGCCGCGCGCGCCGGTGTAGTAGATGGGCTGTCCTTGCTCGAGCAGCTCGATGGCCTTGTTGACGCGCTTGGGGGTCTGGGCCACGGCGACCGCGGCCAGCAGCAGTCCGACTACCACCTGTCTCTTCCTCATGGGATGCCTCCGTCCAGAGATTATACCCGGCCTTCGATCCCGGCGGGCCAAGTTATGTCAGCGGATTTCGCCAGCGCAAGCCGCGAAAGCGGCTGAAATTCGCATCGGCGGTGTGAAAAACACCCTGGTACTCCTGCGCCAAAGCCGCCCGGTGTGCGTCAGTCGTCAAAGCGCGGCCCTTCGCCCGCGTTCCAGTGAACGAGCTGTGGACGGCCAAGCGCGTCCTTGACGCCGGACAAGTGGCATCCGGGAATTGTTATGTCCCGTTTTCTACCCGGCGCTCAGGACGACCTCTTTGGCCCGGTACTTCTCCCCGTAGACTTGCTCGTTCACTCGAATCCCCAGCCCCGGGGCGTCGGAGACGGTGTAGTGGCCGTTGGTGAACGTGTACCCTTCGGCGACAATGGCGTCGCAGGTGGAGCGGTCATCCTCGGCCGCGGTCACCGCCCGGGCCCCCTTGGCCAAGTGGAGGCCCATGTACAGGCCGACCTGGGAGCCCCAGTTGTGCGGCACCGACACCGCTCCGGCCGCCTCCGCCATCCGCGCCACCTCCAGGTTGGTGAGAAAGCCGCCCCGGCGGATGTCCATTTGCAGCACGTCCATCAGCCGCCTCGGCTTGAGATAGGGCGCGAACTCCCCGGGTTCCCGGACATTCTCCCCGTCAGCGATCAGCGTCCGGATTTCGGCCTGTTCCATCCGGTCCCGCAGCCGGCCGTACATCTCGACGTTTTCCGGGAAAATCTCTTCCATCCAGTGCAGCTTGCTGTCCGCCGTCTGCGCCATCAGCCGCCAGGCGCGGTCGAAATCATCGCGGTATCCGTTGTTGGCATCCACCAGGATCTTGATCTTCGACCGCAGCGCCCGGCGCACCTCGCGGACCACTTCGATGTCGCGCTTCAGCCCGGCGTCCTTCTCCATCCACTTCCAGCCCCGGCCGAGCTTGAACTTCATCCCCAGGTAGCCGCTGCGGGCGGCCTCCTCGGCTTCCTCGACGACGGCGCGCGCGCCCCGGTCCTTGAACCAGACATCGCTGAAGTACAGCGTTCGCCTCCTCGGCCGCCTCCTTGGCCAGACTCAGCCGTCGTAGACCTCGATCCGCTCCCGCGCCGCGTCGCCGATCAGCTTCCAGCACGGCACGCTGTTCAGCTTGCCGATCAGATCAAACAGCGGGCCGTCCAGGTGCTTGTATTTGGAGAGCGCCGCCGCATGCGCCGGCGCCCGCCCGGTGATGCGGCCGCGGCGCATCTCATAGAGCGCCTGCGGGTCGGCCCCTAGCAGGGTCTTGGCGGAGGCCAGGAACGCCTCATCCGCCGGGGCGTACTCCATCACCCCGACTCCCTCCACCCCCTGGTCGGTGGCGACGCGCACCAGGGTGTTGGAATAGGTGTGGCCCTTGGGCGCCGTATCGTAGGAGTTCATCGCCACGAATTTGTGGAAGCGGCCCTCGATCGGCGTAAAGGTCAGCCGCGCGATGCGCGCCGCCTGCCGCGCCGACGCCCTCGCCGCCGGCGCTGCCGCCAGCGAGCGCAGGAAGTGTCTTCGATTCATAGGCGCCCTCCTCAGAACTGCACCCGCAGGCCAAACTGGTACACCCGTGGCGTCAAGGTGGAGGTGGTGCGGCCGAAGTTGTTGTTGTTCAAATCGCTCACCGGGTTGTTCAGGTTCACCCGATTGAAGGCGTTGAAGGCCTCGGCCCGCAACTGCGCGGCGACCTTCTCGGTGAGCGGGAGCTTCTTCGACAGCGACACGTCCGCCTGGGCGTAACCCGGGCCCCGGAATGTGTTGCGGCCCAGGTCGCCGTTGAGGCCCGGGGCCGGCAGCGGAAAGTCCGCCGCCCGGAAAATGCCGTTCAGGAAGTCGGCCCGCTCCCACCCGCCGCGCCGCACCCCGGCCGCCGGCGCATGGGGCCGGTCCGAGTTGGTCCCGTCGGCGTTGAAGTCGCCGCGCGGCCACGGCGCGCCGTGAAACACCGTGATCGGCGTGACGCTCTGCAGAATGATGAACCCGGCCAGTTGCCATCCACCGGCCAGCTTCTCCAGCCAGCCGGCCTGCCCGCGCAGCACCGGCAGGTCCCACACGCCCATCAGGCTCAGCTTCTGCGGCGCGTCGAAGCCGGCCGGGCCGCGATTCCCCCGCCGGTGGTCGATGTCCTGGTAGGTCGTGATGCTCACCAACTCATCCGCGTCGTCGATCGTCTTGCCGAAGGTCCAGCCGCCCTGCAGCGTGAAGCCCTGGCGAAAAGCGCGCCTCACCTGCACCGTTCCGCCGTGATGGATGGAGTTCGAGCTGGACTCGATCATCTCGATGTTGGCGAAACTCGGGTTGAGGCCGTGGAAACGTCCGTCCAGCAGATCGCCGCGGAAGCGGTTCACGTTGGTCACGTTTTAGAGGCGATGCCCGCCCGAGCCGATGTAGTTCACCTCGGCCACGATGCCCCTGCCCAGTTCCCGCTGCGCGCCCAGGAACCAGTTGTGGGTGTAGGAGGTCTTAAAGTTGGCGTCCACGGTCCGCACCGAAACCCGCGCCCCGGCGATGCCGTTGCGAGAGTCCAGCCCCAGCCGCAGCGCCGGGTCCACCGGATAGCCCAGGAACGGCTTGGACACGTCCCCCAAGGTGTACAGCACGCGCGTGCCGAACAGAACCCCCAGCGTGGCGTCGGCCCGCAGCGGCGGGTTGTCCCGGAAGTTCAGCAGCGGCGTCATGAACAGCCGGTCGTAGGCGATTCCGTAGCCGGCCCGCAGTGAGGTTCGCCCTTTGCCGTCGGGGTTCCAGGCCAGTCCCACACGCGGGGCGAAATTGCGATTGTCGTGGGGATGAAACTGCGGCACGATGTCCACCCGCGCTGACGCCAGCCGCTCCGGGTAACTGCCACCCGGGGGTATGATTGATGCTGGCGAAGTGCGTGAACTCCTCGGTGGGCCGGTCAAAGGCCGGGCGGATCCCGCCGCTCAGCGAGTCCGAGGTCGTCCGATAGAAGTTGCCGTAGATGCGGTCGCGGGCCGGGCGCAGCTCGTGATCGATCCGTAGGCTGATCTGGTTGCCGTTGCGGTGGCCGGCGGGCACGAACTGCGCGTTGCCGATATCGAGGATGCCGTCGGCCGGGCCGAACTGGTTGGCGCCCGGGCGCGGGCTGCCCAGGTCGCGGAAGGCGGAGGTCGCATCCACCGCCGGGGCGAACTCCCGCAGCAGCTTTGCCGCAATGGTGTCGGGCCGGGTGAGTAGCACGAAATCGCGAAAGGCCGGCGTCTCGACCGTCGCAATGGCCGCCCGCGCCCCGGACTGTCGTAGTCCCTCGAAGGAATGGAAAAAGAACGCGCGGTTGCGGACGATCGGGCCGCCCAGGTTGTAGCCGAACTGGTTCCGCCGGAACACCGGCACGCGCGCCTCGAACAGGTTCCGCGAGGCCAGGGTGTTGTTCTGGAAATAGTAGGAGACGCCCCCGTGAAACTCGTTGCCGCCGGATTTCGAGATCACCTGGATCTGGGCCCCGCTGTTGCGCCCGTCCACAGCCGAGAAATTGTTGGCCACCACCCGGACCTCTTCGACCGAATCGGTGTTCGGGGTTAGGTTGGTGATGCCGCCGCGGGCCGCCGAGTTGACGCTGGTGTCGTCCAGGGTGAAGCTGTTGGCCTCGTAGCGCTGGCCGCTGGCGTAGACCTGCGGCCCCAACTCGCCGGCGAACGAGTCGTTGCTCGAGCCCCCGGCGCCGAGAATCGACGACAACCCCCGACCGGTGATGCCCGGCTGCAGCGCAATCAGGCTGTAGAGGTTTCGCCCGTTGAGCGGCAGCTCGTTCAGTTGCAGCCGCTCGATGCGTCCGGAGACGCGCCCCTGCTCGGTCTCGACCAGCGGCGGGCGGTCCTCGACCAGGATCCGCTCGCTGACCGCACCGAGCTGTAGAGCAAAATCGGCCCGCACCGTCTCGGTGATGCCCAGGACGATGTTTTCCCGCTCGCCGGCGCGAAAGCCTTCCTTCCCCACGGCGACGCGGTAGACGCCCGGGGCGAGGTTCAGCACCCGGTAGAGCCCTTCCGCCGAGGTGGCCGCCTCGCGGCTGACGCCGGTCGCCGCGTTCGTGACGCGCACCCTGGCCCCGGCGATGACCCCGCCGGAGGGGTCGGTCACGATCCCCTGCACGGCGCTGTTGAACTGCGCGCTGGCCAGCCCGGCCGCCAGCGCCCAGGCAAGAATCAGACTCCCGGCTCGTCGCATAAGGCCCCCGTGCGTCCTGGCAGCCGCGCGGCAGCGGCCGCTCAGGAGACCGCGGCGGCCGCCTCCGGCGCCGGCTCGGGCGCCGCGATCCGCATCGGCTGCCGGCGCCAGTAGGTGAGCGACCGCCAGCACCACTCCAGCGGTCCAAATCGGAACCGGCGCAGCCAGACCGGACTGGCGATCAACTGGAAGGCCCAGATCCCCAGGACCACGTAGTACACCTGGTGCCGCTCGAGCTGGCCGTACAGGCCGAAGCCGTACCCGTAGAAAGCCAGCGAGCAGATCACCGACTGCGCGATGTAGTTGGTGAAGGCCATCTGGCCCACCGCCTCCAGCGCCGAGGTCAGCCACCGCAGCGCACCCGCCTTCAGGACCATCGCCAGGACCGCGACGTGAGCCAGACAGACCGCGATGCGCGCCGGCTCATAGGGGATCCAGTTGAATCCCAGCCGAATCACCTCGAAGTTGTGAGCCACGTTGCTCCAGTTCGGGTAGACGTGAAGCGGGATTCCGACGGCGTAGCCGGCCGCCGCCATCCAGGCATAGAAGCGATAGCTGCGCTCCGCCGACAGCACCCCCATCTTGAGCAGGGCCATGCCCAGGAACATCATCCCCAGCATGTCCCACATCATCGGAGCGTAGAACGGCGCCGAGTGCCATCGAATCACGATCTGGGCGCGCTTCTTCAAGGCGCTGGCGAAGCTGCCGCCAAAGCCTTCGTTGAACTTCTTGATCTCTTCCGGTCCGGGCTTGAGCTCCTTCAGGGCGTCCTTCCACTTCTTCTGCGCTTCGGTCTGCTCTTCGGTCAGCTTGGCGCCTTTGGAAGCGGCCGCGTCGGCCTCGGCCGCCTTGTCCCGCCTGGATCGCAGCTCGAAAGCCTGTCCGGTCATGACCGCGGTCATGCCGGCGAGCAGCAAAGCGGCGACCACCAGAAGGGTCCGCGGCGAGAGACGCCGCATCGGGTACAGCACCAGCCCCAGCAGCGCGTAAGGATACAGAATGTCGCCCCACCACAGGAAGAACGCATGAAGGATCCCAAATAACATCAGCCAGAGCATGCGGCGATAGTGGATATCGGCGAGCAAGGCCGCGCCGCCTCGCTGCTCCGCGCGCCTGGCCAGCAGGATCAACCCGGCGCCGAACATCAGCGAGAAGATCCCCCGCATCTTCCCGTCGGTCAGCACGGCGTGGAAGAGGAAGATCCAGAGGTTGATTCCCGTCGCCCCGCCTTGCACCGTCGGGTCGCCGTAAGCGGCCGGGTGGAAGGCGAAGCCGGTGATGTTCATGGCCAGGATGCCGAGGACGGCGAAGCCGCGGATCACATCGAGCGCGGCGATCCGCTCGCTGGCCGCCACCGGCGCCAAGGCTGTCGGATCCGGAGCGGCGGGAACTTCTATCTCAGCCGGCGGGGAGTCCAACATCGAGTTCAGGGTAACAGAAAACGGCCGGAGGAGCCGGCGGCAGATCTGGTATCGTAAACGCCATGAGACTGAACAATTTGCGCTTCTGGCTTGGGGTTGCCTTGCTGGCGCCTCGACTGCTCGAAGCCCAGGAAACGCGCGGGATGATCTACGGCCGCGTGGTGGATCCACAGAACGCGGCGGTGGCCGCAGCCTCGGTGACTGTCACCAACACCGGCACCAACGTCTCCGCGAACCTGCGTTCGAACGAGACCGGCTATTACGAAGCCAGCCTGCTGCTGCCCGGCCCGTATCAGGTCACTGTGGACGCCAACACGGACGGCTTCGAGCGCAGCGCCGCCCGCGGCCCGGCGGCGTTTCACCGCCGCGTCTTCCCCACCCGGATCGACGGCCTCCGCGCCGACATGACCAAGCAGTGGAACGCCAGTCTCCTGCGCGAGTTCCGCATCCGGGAGACCGTGGCCTTCCGCGTGCGCTTCGACGCCATTAACTTGCAGAACCGGTCCCAGTTCAACGCGCCGGAAGTGAATCCGGTCTCGACCAACTTCGGACGGATCACCACGCAAAGCGCGGCGTTGAATCGCTTGCTGCAGATTCATGGGCGGCTGCAATGGTAGCCGGCGCCTGCCCCTGGCTGCTATACTGGAGAGGTAATCCAGCTTCAGGAGATCCTCATGCGCGTGGCAGCCGTTTTTGTCTCTTTTCTGGCGTTTTTTCCGCCGGCCTGGGCCCAGACCGTCGCCGGCAAGATCGAGGGCCGCGTTCGCGACAAGGGCGGGGCGGTGATCGCCGGCGCCCGGATCGAGGCCCGGAACCAGGAAACCGGCTTCGAGCGCTCCACCTTCAGCAACGGGGAAGGGTTCTTCCGCATGGACTTCCTGCCCCTGGGCCTGTACTCGGTCCGGGCCGATTTTCAGGGATTTCGCCCCCTGCAGAAGACCGGCGTATCGGTGGAGCTGAACAAGTCCACGGTGTCCGACTTTGTCCTGGACGTGGCGCCGGTGACCGAATCGGTGGTGGTGAGCGGCGAGGCGCCCCAGATCGAGACCACCACGGGCGAGCTGAAAGGGGCCATCGACCAGCAGACCATCGAGAGCACGCCGCTGTCGGGGCGCAACTTCCTCTCCCTGATGGAGCTGGTGCCCGAGTTCCAACTGGCCGCCTTCAGCACCTCCGCCAACAACCCGACGCTCTCCACCGGCAGCTACGCCTCCTTCAACGGGACCGGCACGCGCTCGACCACCTTCCAGACCGACGGGGTCAACAACGACGACGCTTCGGAGAACCAGAACCGGCAGGGGGTCAACATCAGCGCCATCCGCGCCGTGCAGGTGGTGACCAACGCCTATTCGGCCGAGTTCGGCCGCGGCGCCGGCGGCGTCGTGCTGGTCCAGACCAAGAGCGGCAACAACAAGCTCCACGGCGACGCGTATGACTTCCTGCAAAACGAGAAGCTCACCGCCAACAGCTTTTTCGGCAACGCCGCCGGACGCCGCCCCGACGGCAGCCTGATTTCGCCGATCTCGCCCACCAAGCGCAACCAGTTCGGCGGAACCGCCGGCGGGCCCCTGCTCAAGGACCGCGCCTTCATCTTCCTCAGCTTCGAGCAGATCCGCTTCCGGCAGTTCGCGGTCATCACCAGGGACATCTTCCTGCCCGAGGAACAACTGCAAGTGGGCGAGTGCGACTTGTGCCTGAAGCCGTCGGAACATCCCAACCTGCAGGCCGATCTGAAATTCCTGCAGAGCATCTTGGACCGCTTTCCCAAGACCGCCCCCAACAACTTCTCCCAGCCGGGCGGGAGGGCCTACACCTCCCAAGCCCGCCACGATTTCCCGGACCAGGATTATTCCGGCCGCCTGGACTTCCGGCTGCGCAGCCAGGACACTTTGACCATGCGCTACCAGTACAGCCGGCAGAAGCGCTTCCCCGGCGAGATCATCCCCGGAGAGACCGCCCGGCAGAACAACAAGCAACAGGCGGTTGGGGCGACCTTCACCCACATCTTCAGCCCGACCCAGGTGGGCGAGTTCCGCTTCGGGCTGGGCCTGCGCACCACCCTGGTGAACATCTCCAGCGGCAACGACACCCCGGTGATCCGCTTTTCCCAGTCGCCCTGCTGCGGCTCGATCATCGGCAACGCCGGCGCCTTTCCCATCAACCGGCGGCAGAGCGACTACCAATACGTTTACAACCACTCGATGGTGAGCCGCCGCCAGACGCTGCGGTTCGGAACCGATATCCGCCGCTCCCACCTGGACGACTTCTCCGACAACTTCTCGCGGAGCTTCTGGACCTTTCCCATCACCCCGGCGTCGGCGACCAGCCGCCGCTACGACGCCTATGAGAACTTCCTGCGCGGCTTTGTCGGCACGTTTCAGAAAGGATTCGGTCAGTTCTATCTGCAGAACCGCCTGGCCGAGATGAACTATTTCTTCCAGAACGACTGGCGCCTGCTGCCCAACCTGACCCTGAACCTCGGGGCGCGCTACGAGTACGTCGCCGCGCCCAGCGACATCCACGGCCGGATCCGCTACGGCTACAGCGCGGATGGCAACAACGTCGAGCCGCGGTTCGGCTTGGCCTGGTCCCCGGCTTCCACGAGCGGCTGGATCAGCCGCCTTACCGGTGGACCGGGCAAGAGCGTCGTCCGCGGCGGCTATGGGCTTTTCCACAGCCGCATCTTCCAGTCCCTGTTCTCCCAGGGGGGCGCGAATCTGCGCGCCCAGCCGCCCAACGGCGCGCTGCGCACTTGGTCCAACTCCTTCCAGGTCGCCGATCCGACGGAGGGGTTTGTTTTCGTCCCCGGCTTTCCGGCGGGCAGGATCAGCATCCTGCAGGTGGACCCGGCGTTCCACATGCCGTACACCCAGCAGGGCAACCTGACCATCGAGCGGCAGCTTCCCGGACGCCTGGCGGTGAGCGCCGGCTACCGCTGGGTTCGGGGGATCGGCTTGTCCTTCTATCGGTGGACCAATCGCTCCCGGTTCCCCGCCGTCTCGCCGGTCAACGGGGTGCTTTACGATAAGGTGGATCCGGACCTGGGCAATACCAGCCCCGAGCCGGGCTTCATCTCGGCGGCCCAGCCGCGGCTAGATCTGCGCCGGCCGGATACTCGTTATACCAGCCTGCTGATCGCCTCCAACGACGGCTGGTCCTATTACAACGCCCTGATCGTGACAGTGAACAAGCGCTTCTCCCGCGGGTTCCACCTCAACTCCTTCTACACCTTCAGCAAGACGATCGACGCCGGGTCGGAGGCCACCTCCACCAATGACGACACCAACGCCGGGATCAGCGAGTTCGACTCCGCCCGCTCCCTGCGCGGGCTCAGCTCGTTCCACGCCGGTCACCGCTTCGTGCTCAACGGAGGCTACCTGCTCCCCGGCGCCCGGCTGGCCGGACGATGGAAGGGCCGCCCACTGGGCTCGGCGCTAAACTACCTGGTTGGGGGCTGGACCTTCAGCGGCACCTACACGGCCGCCGCCGGCCAGCCCTTCACGGTAACGGCGGGCTACGATTACAACGCCGACGGTCTGGCCAACGACCGCCCGGTCGTGCTCGACCCGAGCGTGCTGGGCCGCAGCGTGGATAATGGCCGGCTCAATCCGGCGACGGGCCGGACCTTCTCCGTGGACCAGTTGCCGGTCACCGCCTTCGCCCCCAACTACCTGGTCGGGGCCGGCGTCGGCGCGCGCCCCTTCGCTCCCGGCACCGCCGGCGAGGGCAGCATCGGGCGCAATACCTTCTTCATGCACGGGATGAACAACTTCGACGTGGCCCTGCTGAAGAGCTTCCCGGTCCGCGAGGGGCACAACCTGAACTTTCGCATGGAGATGTACAACCTGCTGAACCGGGTGCAGTTTTCCCCGCCCTCGCGCAGCGTCCTGGTGAACACGTTTGGACGCATCGCTGGCCAGCGGAATCCGACTAATTACGTGGGGTCGGGACGCTTCACCGGGGCGCGGTTCTTCCAGGCGTCGTTGAAGTACGTGTTTTAGCCGAAGTCGTCAGCCGAAAAAGCTTGGTCGGGGCCGAAGTAGCTAACATGAGGCGGGAGTGCACCCAGAGCGGTTTGGACGACTTCATGACGCGCGCGCTGGAAATTGAGCCACGGTCGCGGCTCAGGCCAAGAGTTCCCGGATCGGTTTCCCCTTGCCGTCGCGGGTGACGTGGAACGGCCGCTTCTCGACTTCACAAGCGAGGTCGAGCGGAATCCCCAGGGCGTAGTAGATGGTGGCGTGCAGGTCCTCGATAGACACCGGCTTCTCGGCCACGCTCCAGGGACGCTCTGCTGCCAGCTCACCCCGCCATCCTGGCTCCGGTAGAGCCACCCGTCGCCGCCAGCGTACAGCACGGCCGGGTGGAGAGCCAAGGCAGTCACCCTGAGGTTCGCCAGCCTCGCCGCCTGCCACTCCTGGCCGCCGTTCAGGCTCTTGAACACAGCTCCTCCAGGGAGTCAAGAAACTGGTGGCCCGGGCCGCCAGCTCTCTGCAGATCGTGTTGCAATCGTGGCAGAATTGTTCAACACTGGATACGAGGGACGCGATTGAAAAAAAGAGAACTTCCCAGCTCGATCAGGCCATCTCTCGACCGCCTCAAGCAGGCCCTGCGCGAGCTTTATCAGGAAAGGTTGCTGGGCGTGTATCTGTACGGGTCCCATGCGCGCCAGCAGGCAACTGCCGGCTCCGACGTTGACGTGGTCGTCGTGCTTGACGGCCCAGTTCGAGCGGGCCAGGAAATCAGCAGGATGAACGTCCTGGTGTCTGAGATTTGCTTACGGGATCAGGTCCTGGATCTCATCGTTCAGAGAGGGATGGCCTCCGCGCGAGCGTTGAGCAGGAACGGACTGCGCCCGTTCTCAAAAGAATCAGCGGAGACAGGCAAGGTGGGTATCTGCGCTCCGCCGAGGTCCTGCGGCAGATCGAGGATCTGGATTCGGCAGCTTCGCCGAGCGAGGACCCGCAAGTTTTTCGGCCAGCCGGGCCCCCGGCGGCGCCGGATTGAACGGTATGAGACCGCTAGCAGCTAGCGGGGCTAAAGCCCCGCGCGGGCTGAAGCCCGCCCCACTAGTGGTCTCAGAGAGTAGCGCCCTCCCTGACGGTCACGCCCCG
>Ga0247727_10017163_pt1 | contig 11564 bp, 6 predicted proteins | sample WisWelCaveWW1625_FD_202498 | JGI IMG/M metagenome (GOLD analysis project Ga0247727, IMG submission 202498) | Biofilm microbial communities from Wishing Well Cave, Virginia, United States - WW16-25 | ecosystem: Environmental > Aquatic > Deep subsurface > Groundwater > Cave microbial mat | place... | reverse complement strand
CAAGCGAGAACTGAAGATCGGGAAGACAAGCTCAGTGAAGCAGGCCGCTTGATCAACGAGGAGCCGTGGAGAGATTCAACTAAGAATGGGCTTGACTCCGGAGGCGAATGGATTGACGATGAGCCAAATCGGGTCCTTTTCCCGGCCTGGACAATTGGCGATGACCGACTACCACGCCAAGTACCTCGCGCACGAGCTAACCAGGCGCTGCGCTTCGGACAATCTCGAGAAACTCGCTTCCGTACTCGCCGATGCACAGGTTGATCTGAACCCTCACCAAGTCGAGGCGGCGCTCTTCGCATTTCGCAGCCCATTTTCGAAGGGTGCGATTCTGGCGGACGAGGTGGGCCTCGGGAAAACGATCGAGGCCGGCCTTCTCCTGGCGCAGAAGTGGGCAGAGAGAAAGCGGCGGCTCCTGGTCATCCTTCCTGCCAGCCTGCGCAAACAATGGAGTCAGGAACTCGCCGACAAGTTCTACCTGCCCTCGTCGATCCTGGAGACCCGCACCTTCAACGACGCAATTCGGGCCGGCAACCTGAACCCGTTCCAGCAGGACGCGATCGTTCTCTGCTCCTATCAGTTCGCGCGTACCAAAGAACCCTATCTTCGGCAGACTGCCTGGGATCTCGTGGTCATCGACGAAGCCCACCGCCTGCGCAACGTCTACAAGAACTCAAGCAAGATTGCGCTTGCTATCAAGCACGCAGTCGCTCCATTCCCGAAGGTGCTACTCACGGCAACACCCCTTCAGAACTCGCTTCTGGAACTCTACGGGCTGGTCAGCATCGTCGACGACTTCGCTTTCGGCGATTTACAGAGTTACCGAAGCCGCTTCGCGCGTCTCGGCAGCGAAACGGACTTTGCCGAGCTGAAGGGACGCCTCGCTTTGCTCTGCAAGCGTACGCTTCGCAGCCAGGTTCTTGAGTACGTGAAGTACACGAACCGCCACGCGCTCGTGCAGGAGTTTGTGCCGACGCGAGATGAACAACGCCTTTACGATCTCGTTTCCGGATACCTACAGCGGGACACGCTGTACGCCCTGCCCGCGAGTCAGCGCCAGCTCGTCACTCTCATCCTACGAAAGCTACTCGCCTCCTCGACCTACGCCATTTCCGGCACACTCGAGGGCATGGTTCAGCGTCTTCAGACCGCCGCCGCAAAGGCGGAAGCGGTCGAGGCCCCGCCAGAGAATCTACCCGACGATTGGGAGCACCTCGACGAACTGGCTGACGAGTGGCCGGAAGACGACGAAGCCACTCCATCCACGGAACAAGGGCGACTCAGAGCTGATCAGCTCGCCGATCTGAAGGGCGAGATGGCAGAACTCCGAGAGTTCCACGCGCTCGCGAAATCGATCGTCAAGAATTCGAAGGGCGAGGTTCTCCTCACCGCCCTGCGCCGTGGGTTCGCCGCCGCCGCTGAAGCCCAAGCCGCGCAGGGCGGCCCCGCGCTCCAGCAGAAGGCGGTCGTTTTCACCGAGTCGCGCCGAACGCAGGAGTACCTGTTTCGACTGTTGGAGCAAACAGAGTTCGCCGGTCGCGTGATGCTTTTCAACGGCACGAACAATGACCCGATGTCGAAGGTGATCTACGGCAAGTGGCTGGCCCAGCACGAAGGGACGGACCGGGTGAGTGGCTCGCCCAGCGCCGATATGCGCGCGGCACTGGTTGAGCACTTCCGCGACGAGGCGGCCATCCTGATCGCCACCGAGGCTGCAGCCGAGGGAATCAACCTCCAGTTTTGCAATCTGGTGGTCAACTACGACCTGCCGTGGAATCCCCAGCGGATCGAGCAGCGCATCGGCCGCTGCCACCGCTACGGTCAGAAGTTCGATGTCGTCGTGGTGAATTTTCTCAACAAGACCAACGCTGCCGACCAACGGGTCTACGAGCTTCTCGACGAGAAGTTTCGCCTTTTCAGCGGGGTCTTCGGCACCAGCGATGAAATACTCGGCGCGGTTGAGTCGGGCGTGGACTTCGAAAAGCGCATCGCGGCTATTTACCAGAAGTGCCGCACGCCGGCGCAAATCCAGTTCGAGTTCGACCAACTTCAGCGTGAGCTGGAGGCGCACATCGCGGAGGGCCAGCGTGACGCCCGCGAGAAACTGCTCGATAACTTCGACCAAGAGGTGGTCGACAAAGTGCGCATCCAAAGCCGGGACGTTCTCGACCAGTTCAACGGTCGGCTATGGCGGCTTACACAATTCCTCCTTCGCAATCACGCGAAGTTCGAGGATGCAGACTTCAGCTTCTTCCTTCACACCAATCCCTTCCCCGGCGAGGTAATCCACCCCGGGCCATACCGCATGGGCAAGCGCGCTGAGAACGCCAATACCTACCGCGTGGGCCACCCGCTCGCGCAGCGCATTCTGGCGCTCGGCCGTGGTCTGAGCGCCCCCTCGGGCGAAGTCACCTTCCGCTACCGCGACAGCGGCAAGCGGATCGCAATTGTCGAACCCCTCGTGGGTGCCAGTGGCTGGCTTGCCTGCGTGCGCTTGGCTGTCAGCGCGATGGAAACAGAGGACCACTTGCTCTTCGCGGGCTCGACAGACGCCGGCGAGCGGCTCGACGACGCGCAGTGCAGCCGGCTGTTTGACCTGCCCGGAACGGTGGAACGGTCCTGCGCCGTGCCCGAGGGCGTCGCGGCGGCTCTTGCCGCGGAGCACGCGCGCCGCCAGCGCGAGTTGCTGCAAGAGCTGACGACACGTAACGGCCGATGGTTCGATCTGGAGATGGAGAAACTCGACCGCTGGGCCGAAGATCGCCGCACCTCGCTCAAGACAACACTCAACGAGCTGGACGAATCCCTCAGAACCGCCAAGAAGACGGCTCGTCTCGCCCCGACACTACCAGAGAAGCTGGAACGGCAGCGGGAGGCACGCGCGCTGGAGGACAAGCGCGACGAAGCGTGGCGGGCCTTCGACCAAGCGAGCTGTGAGATCGACCGGCAAAAGGACACACTGTTGGACGACATCGCGCGACGGTTGGAACCACAGCTCGAGCAGAAACAGCTCTTCACCGTCCGATGGCAAGTCGTCTAACACATGCGCCGAAACCGGCAACTTGTAGACTCGACGGGATAGGGATCAGAAGCGTGCTTCCTGGAGCCACGGAGATTCGATGAGCAGCTATGTCCTGTGGCGACGGCTTACCGCAACGGATTTCAACGCGATGCGCGGCGCGGCGTCACCTCATGGTCGCGGAGGAGGCGCCATGCACGTTGCTCTCGGCGTGCACTCCAAGACGTTTCCGATCGACCGCTTTCTGAATGCTCCTGGACGTCGGATTGTGACAATAGAGGCGTCCGGGGGACCGGGGTCGGACCGGGGACAGCTTACACTCAGTAGCAATCCCAACCGCAGAGGGGGAGAGTGGCTGATTCGCGATCAGTTTAGTCATCGCCATCCGGCTTGGGCGCCAGCTGCCGGCTTTCCCCCTACATACGATCGCAACGACCCGCCCTATGTACTGCTCTTTCGTGTCGGCAGGAACTTCCATGCGCGACTTGCCGATGCCACCAGTCTTCGCAGAGTCGGTAAAGATATCGTTGCCGGTGCTATTCTGTCGCAATCCAAGGGAATTCGACCTGCTTCGCCCGCTCTGCTCTCTGCATTCGGCGTTCCTCTGCAGACTCTTCTGGAGACGTTTGAAGAAGAAGCGACGCCAGACGGCTCCGAGACCTTTGATCCGACCGACCCGGCTGATGGACGCCAACGAGTGTTTGCTGCCGTACTGCGCCGGCTAGGTCAGCGCACGTTTCGGAAGAAACTGCTGTCGGCCTACGACGCACAGTGTGCGGTTACGCGCTGCAAGGCACCTTGGGTCCTCGAAGCGGCCCACATCACGCCTTACCGCGGGCTTCGAACAAACGCCGTCTCGAACGGCATACTGCTCCGCGCAGACGTTCACACTCTTTTTGACCTCGCCCTAATCTCGATCGAGCCAAGCGAGCTCACGATCCGTGTTTCAGGTCTCCTCGCCGCGTCAGATTACGCCGAATTCGAAGGGACCAAAGCGGTAATCCCGAGTCGGGACGCGGCCCGACCAAGTACGGCGGCATTGGCCGAGCATTTCAGGTTGTTCCACCCATAGTTGATGGTGCTGTTCGCTGGCGGGGGCATCACGCTGTCGCGCTACGAGTAAGGAAAGCAAAATGGCAGAAACAGACAGGTTCGATTTGGCATCCTCGGATGTTTCCGCTGAACGCCGAGCTGAACTCCTGCGTCTGTTCCCCGACGTGGGCACCGAGGGCGGAAAGGTTGACTTTGACCGTCTCAGACTCGCACTGGGAGACGCCGTGGACGCGGGGAAGGAGCGCTACGGGATGAGCTGGCCCGGCAAGGCCGGGTGCTTCCGGACCATTCAGGCGCCGAGCCTTGGCACGCTGCTTCCCTGCCCAGAAGAGAGCGTTCACTTTGAGCGCACGGGGAACCTGATTATTGAGGGGGACAACCTTGAGGTTCTCAAGCTTCTTCAGAAGTCCTACCTCGGCAAGGTCAAGATGATTTACATCGATCCACCGTACAACACCGGCAATGACTTCATCTACCCTGACGACTACACCGAGAGCCTGCAGACCTACCTTGAATACACTGGTCAAGTGGACTCAGAAGGCCGGAGATTCGGCACGAATACCGATGCGGACGGTCGTTTTCATTCCAAGTGGCTGAACATGATGTACCCGCGTCTGTACCTAGCAAGGAACCTGCTGCGGGAGGACGGGGCAGTGTTCGTTTCCTGCGATGACGGTGAGGTGCACAACCTACGGGCCTTGATGAATGAGGTCTTTGGCGAGGAGAACTTCGTCGCGCAGTTTGTTTGGCGGGCCCGCCAGTTCACTGATACGAGGGCAACTACGAATGTGTCGACGGACCACGAGTACATCGTCGCCTATGCAAGAAGCACAGAGTTCGCCTTGCGTGGAACAGAGAGAGACGAGTCCAAATTCTCGAACCCGGACCACGATTCCCGCGGGCCCTGGATGAGCCGCAGCATTCTCGGCTTGGCAACACAGGAGCAGCGCCCAAATCTCCACTACGACGTCATCGAGCCGTCCACCGGACGCGTCTTCCCGCCGAACCCGGCAACCGGTTGGCGATACTCACAGGATAAAATGACGCAGTTAATCGCGGATGGACGGATCTTGTTTCCTAGGAAAGACGATGGCAGGCCTAGAGAGAAGAAGTTCCGACAAGAAATGCAGTCCGAGTTCATTGCGTTTCGATCAATCATCGATGACGTTCATACCGCCGAAGGGACGCAGGAAGTCCGGGCGCTATTCGGCGCGGACGTGTTTCCCTTTCCCAAGCCTTCTAGACTCCTCAAAGGGATCATCCGCCAAGTGCTTGATGACGAGGATGTTGTTCTGGATTTCTTCGCTGGCTCGGGCGCCACGGCCCATGCGGTGCTAGAACTCAACAGAGACACCGGCGCCAAGCGCAATGTTATCTTGGTCCAGCTTCCCGAGCGGACAAATCGCGAAGACTACCCGACCATCGCCGATATCTGCAAGGAGCGCGTGCGCCGCGTTATCAACAAGCTCAACGCCGAAGACGCGGGCAGACTCGACGGCGACGTCGCCAAGAGTCAGGACCGCGGTTTTAGAGTCTTCAAGCTGGCTGAGTCGAACTTCAAGACGTGGGAGGCCGGCAAGGCGGAGAACGCCGAGGGGTTGGCTCGGCAGCTTGAGCTACACGTGGAACACATCCGCGACGGCCGCACGGAGGTCGATCTGCTCTATGAGATCCTGCTGAAGAGCGGGTTCCCGCTTACAACACCGGTGGAAGTACATGATCTGGCGGGCAAGACCGTGCACGGCATAGCGGGCGGGGCTCTGCTCATCTGTCTAGAGCGCGAGGTCACGCTGGAGTTGATTCGTGCGATGGCCGAGAACAGACCTGAACGAGTAGTCTGCCTCGACGAGGGCTTCGCTGGCAACGACCAGCTCAAAGCCAACGCCGTTCAGATCTTCAGGACAAGAGGTGTTACGAGCTTCAAGACGGTGTGAGTAGCGAGCGCCATGGTAGTGAGCAGGGCAACGCAAAACGACGGATCGGCGGGGACTGGACCTCCCGCGGGACATCATGTCGTCGCAGGCTACGCCGGGGAGGTTACGTGACCGCGGTGGAGGGGATACGGCTCCGGAAGCTGAACGTTGCTTTCCTGGGTGCCGGTTACCGCGGGGCTTGGCGGAAGGTAAGACATAGGTCAGCCGGGCCCTTCAGGACCGAGTACGGGGCGGGGGGTCGCTCTCGGCCGCCACGGGTCGAGATTGGATGCCCGAGGCGACCAGAGGGAACGATGTCGTGAGGCTCCAGTTCGACCCCAACCAGGCCTTTCAACTCGACGCGGTGGCCGCCATAACGGACCTCTTTGAAGGCCAGCCCCCCGGCGCTCCCGAGTTCGCCGTGATCAACGTGGGCGATTGGGGGAAGTTGTTCGCCGGGCAGGACCGCACCGACCTAGGGATCGGGAACCGCCTGCTAGTCGGCGAAGACAAGCTGCGTCAGAACCTGCGTGCCATCCAGACGCGCAACGACATCGACGTCGCCGATGTCGCGGCCCTACCTGAGGGGTGGCTCTTGTTCGACGGTCCCGCCAATCAGGCACGCCAGTGCCCGCACTTCTCGGTGGAGATGGAAACAGGTACGGGCAAGACCTACGTGTACCTACGGACGATCTTCGAGCTCTCGCGGCGCTATGGCTTCCAAAAGTTCGTCATCGTAGTGCCAAGCGTCGCGGTCCGGGAGGGCGTGCTCAAGAACATCGAGATTACCTCTCACCATTTCCGCGCCCTCTACAACAACCTGCCCGTTGAGCACTGTGTCTACGACGCGAAGAAGATAAACCGTTTACGCCAGTTCGCCACCAGCAATACGTTGCAGATCCTCGTCATCAACATCGACGCCTTTCGGAAGAACTTCACCGGCACCGAGGAAGAGCAGAAGAGCAACGTCATATACAAAGAGAGCGACAGGCTCTCGGGGCGCCAACCGATCGAGTTTGCCCAGGCGGCCCGGCCCATCGTCATCATCGACGAGCCGCAAAGCGTCGATTCCACCGAAAGGGCGCAGGAAGCCGTCAAAGCACTCAATCCCCTTTGCACACTGCGCTATTCGGCCACGCACCGGAACCCCTACAATTTGGTCTACCGCCTGGACCCGGTACGCGCGTTCGAGCTGAAACTCGTCAAGCGGATCGTGGTCGCGAGCGCGACGGCCGAGGGCGCGGTTAACGACGCCTTCGTTCGCGTCGAGCAGATCGACTACAAGAAAGGGATCAAGGCGAAGCTCCGCATTCACGTGCAGACCTCCGATGGACCAAGGGAGAGGACGGTTTCGGTCAAGCAGGGCGCCGATCTGTTTGCGCTCTCCAACGAGCGCGCGAGCTACCGCGAGGGCTTCGAGGTGACAGAGGTCAACGCCGAGCCGGGCAACGAGTATCTGCGCTTCTCGAACGGACGCACCCTTCGGTCGGGTGAGGAAGTTGGTGGGCTGCGTGAGGATGTCTGGCGGACCCAGATCAAGCACACTGTCAAAAAACACCTAGACAAGGAGCTGCAAGTCCGCGCACGGGGCCTCAAGGTGCTGTCGCTCTTCTTCATCGACCGCGTGGCCAACTACCGCGATTACGGCGCCGACGGGCAACCGGTAAAGGGGAAGTTCGCCCAGGTGTTTGAGGAAACGCTTGCCGAACTCGCTGGAGACGGCCGGTACGAGGAGCTGGCGTGGCTAAAGGGGCCAGTGGAGCGCCTGCATAACGGCTATTTCGCGCAGGACAGGAAGGGAATTCTCAAGGATACGCGCGGTGACACGCAGGCGGACGACGAAGTCTACAACCTGATCATGAAGGACAAGGAGCAGCTTCTGTCTCTCGACGAGCCGCTCCGCTTCGTCTTCACCCACTCGGCACTGCGCGAGGGTTGGGACAACCCCAACGTCTTCCAGATCTGTACGCTCAACGAAACGCGGAGCGCGGTCAAGAAGCGGCAAGAGATCGGCCGTGGCCTGCGTCTGCCGGTGGACCAGACGGGCGTGCGTGTCTTCGACGAGTCGGTGAACAGGCTCTACGTGATGGCCAACGAGAGCTACGAGGACTTCGCCCGCTCGCTCCAGACTGAGTACGAGGAAGACTGCGGCGTCACCTTTGGCAAAGTCCCGTTCACGGCGCTAGTCAAGCTGACTCGTATCGTGGATGGTGCGGAGCAGCCGATCGGTCGGGACGCGGCGGAGGCGATCCGGGTGTCTCTGGTCGAGCAGAAGGTGCTCGACGCCGATGGTCGCATCCAGCCTGCGTTCGATCCAAGGCGCGAGGACTTCAAGCTGGAACTGCCAGAGGCGCACCGGGACCTCGCGCCCGCGGTGGTGGACCTGCTGACCGCGTACCAGATCGAGCGTCACATTCGCAGAGACAAGGACGAGGGTGCCAACCGGCTGAAGAAGGAAGTGAGCCTCAGCCCCGAGTTCCAGGCCCTCTGGGACCGGATCAGGCCCAGGACTACGTATCGCGTGGAGTTCGAAACCGAAACGGTTGTTCGGCGCGCGGTCGACGCGATTCGGCACATGGAAAGGATCGAGGCGCCCAAGGTCCGGGTCGTGGCTGGCCAGGTCCAGGTCGGCAAGGGGGGCGTAATCACGACCGCAGTGAGCGTCGCCGAGGAGCGGGCGACCTACGGCACGCATGGGGTGCCCGATGTTCTGGCTTACCTCCAGAACGAGACCGAACTGACCCGCTCCACACTGACACGGATCCTCAAGGAGTCCGGCCGCCTCGCGGACGTATTCGCGAACCCACAGCGTTTCCTCGATCAGGTGACTGCAATCCTCAAGCACGAGCTGCATCGCCTCCTTGTCGACGGGATCAAGTACGAGCGCCTTCCTGGCGAGGGCCCGGACGCGCAGTGGGAGATGCTGCTTTTCAAAAACGAGGAGCTGATCAACTACCTAAGCGCACTTCAGGTCAAGAAATCGGTCTACGAATACGTAGTTTACGACTCCGACATCGAGCGTGAATTTGCGAAGCGACTCGACGAACGCGAGGACATCAAGCTTTTCGTGAAGCTCCCGGCGTGGTTCCAGATCGACACTCCGGTGGGCAAGTACAACCCTGACTGGGCGATCCTGAAGCACGACGGACGAGCGGTCTATCTTGTGCGAGAGACCAAGGGCACGCGCGACTTTCTCAAGCTCCGCACGACCGAGTCCGACAAGGTCCGCTGCGGAGGCAGGCACTTCGAAACGCTCGGCGTTCCCTTCGAAGTAGTAGTGACGGCTGATCAGGTCTAGAGATCGACGATTTCAACGTCAGGAGGAGACGGCGGGGAGCACGAGGGGAATGACTGGAATGCTTCGACGAGAACAACGATGGCGCGCCGACCAAGCTTCGGCAGGTTCTCCCAGGCGTCCAGGATCATCGCCAAGTCAGCCTCGGGAGCGGCAACAGCCTCCCTCCGTTGTGCTCCCGTTGTGCTCGTCTCGCGTCCGACCTTCGACAAGCTCCGTCCGCCCCCTGTCCGACCTTTGCACATAGGGCAGACGACAACTCCCTCTACCTGTCCGACTTGCGACCCGTCCTGACCGGCTTTCGACCCACTCAGTCCGACCTTTGCACGGTCCCCGTTACCCCCCGTAGCGGGTTCGATTCCCGCCGCCTCCACCGACCCGCTGTGCGGCTCGGCTGAGTCGCCGTACTTCGGTCACGCGGCCTCCCGGCCGCGGGTTCGATTCCCGCCGCCTCCACCGTCTAAATTGTTGACCGTATTGTACTTCATCAAGTCAGACGACCACCGCCTCGTCTCCAGATTCTCCGCGCCGGAGCTTGAATATCGTACTCCTATTGAGTACGATTGAACGCGAAATGAGTACGACATCGCGCGCGATCCACCAGGAGCGAGAACCGGCGTCCGTGCTTTTCGGCCAGACGCGCCTCCGCGTGCTGGGCTGGCTATTCGGCCACCCGGACGAGGCGTTCTATTTGCGGCAGATCGTGCGGCAAACGGGCGCCGCGCACGGCGCCGTGCAGCGAGAGCTTGCCGCGCTGACGGGCGCCGGCCTGCTCCGCAGGACGATGCAGGGGCGGCAGGTCTATTTCCAGGCGAACCGGGGGTCCCCTGTCTTTCCGGAGCTGCAAGCGCTCCTCCTGAAGACCACCGGAGCCGTCGACGTGTTGCGGAAGGCGTTGGCGCCGCTGGCCAACCGGATCGTCATCGCTTTCACCTTCGGCTCCGCTGCCCGCGGAGAATTGCGCAACGGCAGCGACGTCGACCTGCTCGTCGTGGGGGACGCGCCGTTCGCGGCGGTCGCTGACGCCCTGGCGGCGGCGCAAGAGCGGCTGGGGCGCGACGTCAACCCGACGGTCTATCCCGTGGCCGAGTTCCGCACCAAGATTCGCGACGGGCACCACTTTCTGACGAGCGTCCTGCGGGAACCGCATCTGTTCATCATCGGAGGGGCCGATGAGCTTGAAGGACTGGGAGAGGAACGGCTGGCTGACGGCCCACCGCACGAGCGCAAGCGAAGTTCGCGACCTTCTCGCCGTAGTGGACCGCGATCTCGCCGATAGCGAGGCCGAAGGTCTGAGCCCAGATTGGCGGATGAACATCGCCTATAACGCGGCATTGCAGGCTGCGACTGCGGCCCTGGCGGCGGCTGGTTATCGGGCCTCGCGGGACCAGCACCACTATCGTGTGATCCAATCGCTCCGCGAAACTCTTCGCATCGACGTCCGGACCGTCAACACGTTCGACGCGTTCCGGAAGAAGCGCAATATCACCGGCTACGAGCGCATCGGCCTCGTATCCGACGCCGACGCGGCCGCGATGCGCGTGTTGGCCCTCAAGCTCCGCGATGACGTCGTTACGTGGCTCAAGAAGCATCATCCAGAGTTGGTCAAGACGCGATGAGATCCTCGGAAAACAAGACGCGCCTTTACCCTACCGGAACCCCTGCACGAGGACGATGTCCTGATTCTCGGTGCCGTACGTGAAGACCACTTCTTTTCCGTTCCGGGTCGGATGGATCTGGAAGATGGAGCCGGTCACGAAGTCGGTGATCGGCACCGGATCGCGACCGTCCGGTCCCACGCTCCAGAGGTTGTGCACGTCGCCGGTCCTGCGGTTCAGCAGGACGCGTCCGCCGTCGGCGAACCAGTCGTGATCGGCGATCTGGCCCTCGGTGAAGTGGGTGATCTGCCGCGGCTCGCCTCCGGGGATCGGCTGCCGCAGAATGTTCTGGACACCGTCCTTGTCGTCGACGAAGGTCAACGCGCTCCCGTCAGGCGTCCAATGGAACTGGTAGGCGCGTGGCGGGAGGGAGAGAGTCGCCACGGGCGCGCCGCCCGACGCGGGGATGACCACGCATTCGCGGCGGGACCGCCCCTCGAGCTCCTGTGGCGTGAAGAAGGCGACCCTCTTCCCGTCCGGCGAGAACTCGGCGCCATGCTCGTGCGAGCTCGCGATCTTGAGAGGCTCGCCGCCGTCGATCGGAACCGACCAGAGATCGCGGGGAGAATCGACCCGCGCGTAGAGAAGTGTCTTCCCGTCGGGCGACAGGTCCTGACACCACTCTC
>Ga0247727_10017162_pt1 | contig 11564 bp, 10 predicted proteins | sample WisWelCaveWW1625_FD_202498 | JGI IMG/M metagenome (GOLD analysis project Ga0247727, IMG submission 202498) | Biofilm microbial communities from Wishing Well Cave, Virginia, United States - WW16-25 | ecosystem: Environmental > Aquatic > Deep subsurface > Groundwater > Cave microbial mat | place... | reverse complement strand
TATGAGATGCCCGCAATGTGATAAACTGGCAATTGGAGAAATGCAGAACTTCTGCAGGTATTGTATGTATACGTTTAATTCCGGCGGAGACAGGTGGTTTACGCTGGAGGATGAGGAGGTTCCTTTCAGGGAGTTGGAATAAATCTCCATATAGAAAATAATTAATATTTACCACCAACTCGTGACAAATATCGAAAAGCTTTTATAGTCGACTTCTTCTCTTATTCTCAGGTGGTTATAATGATAAAATATTGTCCTAATTGCAAAAAGCCGAAAATTGGCGAGCTTCAGTCAGTCTGCAGGAACTGCGGCCACACAGATGGCAATGACAGATGGTTCTCTAACGATGACGAAACAACGCCTATAAAGAGCCTTACTGAATAAAATGGAGCTTCCCGTCAAGAACGTTTTTGTGGAATATATGGATGAGGATGCTCTTTTGAGAGGGGAGCTTTTCAAGCACGCCGAGCATATGAGCGTAATGGCTGGCTACAAGGCAAATTACAATAATATTGGCAAGTGCATCGATGATGAAACCTGTCTTGTCCAGCATACTTTCTTTGAGCATGAAACAAGAGACCATATGTTTGATCTTTACGAAGTGGAGGATTCAGAAGCAAGAACGTATGATAAAGGCAGCCTGATTGGCCGTACTTCCGAGCGAATGATACAGGTTGTTATTCCTTTAAAGACGCTGAAAAAACGTCCTCACGTCAAGGAAGATTTGGAGCTCTTGTGCAGCCGTGCCTTCAGGAAGAATCCGGATTGGATTACAATGGAAGAAGCCCCGATTCCTATGGAAAAAGAAAAGCCTGGCTGTTTTGGATTTCTTTACGGCTTATTGAAGTCTTGATATCTTCCCAAACGGCAGTACTTCGTGCGTTTTGTCGTCGACAACAAACACCTCAAAGCTAAGAATATTTTTAATCAGCGGGCTTAACACCTGTTCTTTTAGCACATCTGTTCCTTCTGTTAAAGGATTCATTGACGGCTGGACAATTAAAGTGCTTTTCTTGAACTTTCCCTTGATGAAGCACTTGTACTTCTCTGCTTTTGCTTTTTCTCGAAGAGTAATCGCTGGATGCTCGTGTCCCATGATAATTATTGGCGCCAGCTTTTCAGGCACATAGTCTCCGTGCGTTATTAGAATGTCCTTGTGTCTTGCTTCCCTGACTTCTTTTAACTGCATGACGCGTGCTATTGGGCCAAGAATTGTGTCGTGATTGCCCTTGACGATGGTTATCTTGATGTTTTTATTCTGGAAATATTCCAGTAATCTTCTTACTTCTCTCCATTCCTGCTTGGAGATTGTGCCGAATTCGTGCTTTACGTCTCCATTTAGCACAACATTCTCGACTACGACGTGGCTCAATACCCAGTCTAATCTTTTGATGATTTTCTTGTACTGCGTTCTTGGCACTAAAACTCCTTGTTTGCCTAATGACTCTTCATATCCCAAGTGCAAATCAGAAATTATCAATGTCTTTACATCAGTCAGATAAGTACACAAGTCAACTGCGTATACTCCTTGGGCTATCTTCGTTGGCATATATTCTGCTGTCTTGAAAAACATATATATTAATCCATCTTCAACAATGAAATGCGCATTGTTTCATTGTCTCCAAGCATAACTGAGCTCTTATTCGCTTTAGGCCTTGATGAAGAGCTTGTTGGCGTTACAAGATACTGTGATTATCCCCTTGCAGCAAATGCAAAGCCGAAGATGGGCGGCTGGATTGATGTTGATTTGGTCAAAGTAAGAAGTGCAAACCCTGATGTTGTTTTTACTTCTACAATAGTGCAGGAAAGGTTGGCAAAAGAGCTCAGCGAGCAGGGGCTGAATGTACTGCACACTGACCCAAGAACTTTGCAATCAGTATTCGACTCTTTTGTTGCAATCGGTAAAATAGTTGGCAAGCCAAATGAAGCAGAAGAGCTTGTCGCTTATATGAAATCTGAGCTGGAGAAATTAACGCGCCAGAATGTCAAGATATACGTCGAGGAATGGCCGATGACTGTTTCCTGCAATTGGGTTCCTGACCTTGTTGAGTTTGCCGGCATCAGTATGGGCAAAAGCGGCGAGATAAGCCATTCCATAACAACGGAAGAAATCAGGAAGTTCGACCCTGATATCATTGTAGTCTCCTGGTGCGGTGTCAGCACAAGGGTTCCAAAGGAAAAAATAACTGAAAGAGAAGGCTGGAATGAATTAAAGGCGGTAAAAAACAACAAAGTCTTTGTTATTGACGATTCTTTGCTCAATAGGCCTGGCCCTAGGCTGATTGAGGGTGCGAAGCTTTTGGCCGACCTAATTAAAAGTGGCTGAAGCAGCGTTCTGGCGCAAATACCATTGCTATTTCGTATTTGTTGGCCAATTCCAGGACTGCTTTGTCTTTTACGCTACCGCCTGGCTGGATTATTGCAGTTACGCCATGTTCCCTGATAGCCTCTATGTTGTCCACACTTGACATAAATCCATCCGAGGCGATAACTGCTCCTTTTAGGCCTCCTTTTCTGACATCAAGTTCGTAGCCAATGTTCGTGGTCATTTTCAAGCGTCCTCTAAGCATGTCTTCTGTCTTCTGGTACGCTTTGCGAACTGCTTGCTCTATGGCTCCAACGCGTTCTTGCTGCCCAGTGCCGATTGACACTGCAGCGCCATCTTTCACAAACAATATGGCGTTGCTTCTTGTGTGCGCGCATAGCTTCCAAGCAAATCTCAAATCATCGGCTTCTTGTGGGGTTACTTCGCGGTAACTGCGCGCTACTAGGTTGCCTTCTTCATCTTTGAGCTCTGCAGGGGTTAGTTCCGCGAGGCTTGTCGTGTATGGATCCGATAAGTTTAGCGTTCCGTCTCCGCGCGTTCTAATATCCATCCCTTTTTCACCTTTGAAAGTTGGGAAGAATTTCAACAAGTCCCATTCATAGAGAACTACGCGTATGTCGTTGTTCCTTTTGTGCTTCTCTTTATTCTTGAATTCAGCAACTGCACCTTGAGTGTAAGCTGGTGCTGCGACGTTTTCAAACACGTCTGTTTCCATTATGTAGTCCGCTATTTCCTCATTGACCTCGCCGTTGAGCACAATTGTGCCGCCAAAAGCCGCCCTTCTATCTGCCCAGTATGCTCTTTCAAGCGCGTCCTTGAGTGTTTTACTTTTTGCCGCTCCGCAGGGATTGATATGCTTATGAATCGTTACTGCAGGTTCTTCCTTTCCAATTAGCCGCATCAAGCGCAGTCCTCTGTCGATATCATCGACATTAGTCTCAGACAATCCTTGCTTTCCTGTTTTAAGCAGTTCAAACTCAAGCGGACTCGGTCGGTCAATTATTCCATATGTCGATGCTCTCTGATGGGGATTTATTGAGTATCTGAGGTCTTCTAACAAGGCGTATGGAATGGTCACTGTTCTTCCTTCTGTCACTGTGCCTGTTTTCTCGTCTTTTCTTGGCTTCCATCTCAACACTACATCAACTTCATCTGGAAAATATCCTTCTTCCGCATTTTTTGTTTTGTAAACTTCGCGTTTCATTTTTTCTCCACCAGGAAGTATTTCGCTACCGCATCCGGGTCCTGTTTGCTCCAGAAGTCGTCAATTGCGCCTTCATAATCTCTTGTGTGTTCAAATGCGCGCTTCATCAGGCGCACTCTGCCCTTCATATCTGTGCCAATTGGCTGTATAGGCTCGGCTGATTCAAATTCTCTGAGCAAGTCAACGTCGCTCCAGTTGACAAGCACTGCAACTCTTCTGAATCCTTTTGCTGCAGCGCGTATCATTGCCGGTCCGCCAATGTCAATGTTTTCCCTGATTGCTTCGTAGTTAGTCGGATCTTTCACGACTGTTGATTGGAAAGGATACAGGTTTCCAACAAACAGGTCAATAGGTCCGATTTTTGTGAGCTCAGCATATGCGCGGTGCGCTGGATTGTTCATATCAAGCACTTCAAGAATTTCTTTAGGAATTTTTATGGAATTCATATACTCAGCATGGTCGTTCTTGCCTGTTTTCGGGTCAACGTGTTCTGGGTCAAGGAGGAGTCCTCCGTGAACTTTTGGATGCAGTGTTTTTACATAGCCTCCTGGCGATTCTGGAAAGCCGGTATATTTGCCGACTTCAGTTACTGCATAGCCCAATTCAGTAATTTTAGTGGCTGTGCCCCCGCTTGAAATAAGTTCTATGCCTCTTGTTTGGGGGTCTAATTGCTTCAGCAGTGCATCAAGTCCGCTTTTGTCAAATACGCTGATTAATGCTCTTCTGATTTCTATTCTGTCTTGTACCATTTTTCTTCCTCCTACTCCCACTCGATTGTTGCCGGTGGTTTTGATGAAATGTCAACTACTACTCTATTTACGCCTGCGACCTCGTTGGTTATTCGTGTTGATATTCTTCTCTGCAAGTCTTGTGGCAGCGCATACCAGTCTGCTGTCATTCCGTCTTTGCTTTCTACAGCTCTCAGTACGATTGGATACTGGTAAGTTCTTCCATCTCCTCCCACGCCGACTGCCTGTGATCCTGCAAGTAGCACTGCAAATGCCTGCCATATTTGGTCGTAAATCCCTGCTTTTTTGATTTCAGAGATGTAAATGTCATCTGCCTGCCTTAGAATTGCTAATCTTTCTGGTGTTACATCTCCTCCTACAATTCTTATTGCGAGTCCTGGTCCTGGGAACGGGTGTCTCCATAGAAGTTCGCGGGGTATTCCTAATAATTCTCCTTCGGCGCGCGCATCGTCTTTGTACAAATCCCTGTTAGGCTCTACTATTTTGCCTTCTGCAATTTTTTTGAGGACTTCGGGAGACCTGTTGTGGTGTGTTTTTATGCGTGCAGACTGCTCTGCTCCTCCGCTCTCGATAATATCAGTATAAAGTGTTCCTTGGCAAAGCACTGTGTTATCTTCTGTTAATCCTAATTCTTTCATTATTGCTTCTCTGCATTCTTTCATGAAGCTGTCTCCGATTCGTTTTCTTTTTTCTTCTGGGTCAACAACTCCTTTCAGTCTTTCAAGGAATATTGAACTGTAATCTTTGAAAATGACTTGTTCAAGTCCTGGTTGCTTGCGCAAATATTCTACTACTTCTGCGCTTTCATTTGTTCGCATCAGTCCATTGTCAATATGAACGGCATAAGTGTTGCCTACATTCCTTCCTTCTGCTTTTGCTTTTGCCAGAATCGTGGCTGCAACTGTGCTGTCAACCCCTCCTGATACGAAAACAATGACATCTCTGCCTTGTATTGTCTCGCCAAGATAATCTTTTACCTGTTCCACGTGTTGTTTTAAGTCCCATGACCCTTTTGTGCATCCAGCTATATTATAGACAAAGTTGGAAAGCATGTCCATTCCGTGCTCAGTATGAGTGACTTCTGGATGGAATTGCACGCAGTGTGCTCTTTTGTCAGAGTTTGACATTGCTGCAATAAGCCCGTTTTCAGTCATTGCAGTTACTTGATAGCCAAATGGCGGCTTGCTTACAGTATCACCGTGGCTCATCCAGACTTTTAGCTCGCCAGGCAGTCCTTCAAATAAATCATCCTGCAGTGCTATTTCAATATTATTCGGCCCATATTCTCTTTTTTTGCCTGGCAGTACTTCTCCCCCAGGCAGTTTGTGCGCTGAAAGCTGCATCGTGTAGCAGATGCGCAGTGTGGGAATTCCTATTTCCAATAGGCCTTCCGGATATGGCGGTGCATCTTTGTCAGTGCAGCTCGCTGGCCCTCCGGATAATATCACTCCTTTTAACTGCAATAATTCTTCCAGAGTTGCTTCTTTGCTGTTGATAATGCGCGACTTTACTCCAAGCTCGCGTATTCTTCTGTTTATCAGGTGAGTGGTCTGTCCTCCAAAGTTTACAACTGCTATTTCGTCTGCCATTATTCTATCCCCATCGCCGACTTGATGTTCGGCCAGCTTCGTTCTCTTCTTTTGTCTTCCCAGTGCGCTGCCTTGAGTTTCGGATGAGAGACATAAAGGCATCTTGCAATAAACACTCCGGCATTTTCTCCTATGGAGGTTCGGGAATGTATTGTGTGCTCCAATCCGCTCGTTTCTTTCACAAATAAGCTGTCTATTGGGGTTTTTTCAGGTTCTTCTACGCGCACAAAATCCTTTTTTCCATCTTTTTCAATTTGAATGTCTTTGGAGGTGTAAGGAGCATAAATTGCCACGAGAAAGTCTACTGCATTGTCTGCTTGTTTGAGTTTTCCAAATGTGTCATACACCAGCACATGCAGTGTTTGGTCAGATGGCTCTTCTTCGTCCATATGGCGCATGAAGTCTGCAAATGCTTTTGGGCCGTATCCGATTCTGTCATCTTTATATGCTTCAAATTTTGCGTCTAACTGCTTGCATACGGATGAACATATCTTATAGCCTACATTCCTATCGTCTCCAGGGTAATCGTGCGGTATAATGATGCTTACATTATTCCACGTGTTTTTCATTATTCTTGACATAAGTCTTGCAGCCTGGTATGTCTGGTCTATTCCCACGCACGCTGCTTCGCTTGGCCTGCTTGACATCATCATTGAGCCGAGCGCTATTTCCCCGTCTGTTGAGGGGTCTTGAGTCGGAACTCCTATGATTGGGATCGGCAAGGCAAGATGATATTTTGACTTCATGACTCCGTGGAGATTTATTTTGTAAGTCTTCAGCGGTTTTCCATCTTTATCTGTTTCTATGAATGTTGTGTTCTTCCAGTCTCTTGGTGCTATTTCGATTTCCGGCTTGTCATACAAGTCCTGCATCATTAAGTTTGGAATGTCAAGGCTGCACGACAATCCTCCAACAATTATCATTCCGTCGTATCTGACGCTCTCGTCTACAAGAGTTCCGTTTTTATCCGGCCTGTACCCATTCATGAACGTTTGTACGAGAAATGGTTCGTGCCTTGGTGACGCAGTTCTTATGTGGTATTTCACTCCTTCCCCGAATCCTCTTTTTACTTCATCTTCAAGCGTGCTCTGTCCGCGAATCTCCCTTTTCATATCTTTCCTGTCATAAAACAGGACGAGGATGTTTTTGTCAGGCTGCATACTTTTTAGCCCTCGCTATTGTTTCTTTAACGTAACCAACCGCCTCTGATGCAAGTTCTGGCCCTTTTCCGATATATTTTTGCGGCGTCAGCGTGATTATTTCCTGCTGGACGCTTTCTGGCAGTCCGCTTGATTTGGCAAAGAGTACCAGTGCCCCCTGTGACCATTTCTTGCCTTGGGTCAGGCCTTTCAAGATGTTGTATGCTCCCGATACTCCTTCACGCCTGAGTATTTGTTGAACTGGCTCTCCAAGAACTTCCCAATGATTGTTTAGTTCTTCGTCAAGTTTTTCCTTATAAGGCATGGACCTTCTTAATCCACGAACAGTGTTTGTGTAAGCAACAACAGACGCTGCTAATGCCGTGCCTATCCAGCGTTGTGTTGCGCTGTCGCTTAAGTCTCTCTGGAAACGCGAAACTGGAAGTTTGTTGGCAAAATATGCCAATAAGGCATTTGCTGCTCCTAAGTTTGCCTCGCTGTTCTCAAACTTGATCGGGTTTATTTTCTGCGGCATTGTTGAGCTTCCAACCTCGCCCTCCTCTGGTTTTTGGACAAAGTATTCATCGCTTATGTATTGCCACATATCCTGGTCTGTGCCAAGTATTATCGTATTGATGTGCTTGAGCTTGTCGAATAGGTCCACCATGCTGTCGTGCGGCTCAATTTGTGTTGTTATTGGGTTGTGTACAAGGCCAAAGCTTTCCACGAATTCTCGGCTGAACTCTACCCAATTGATTTTTGGATGTGTGGCATAGAACGCGCTGTAGTTTCCTATTGCGCCGTTTAACTTGCCTTTCAATCTCATGTTGATAAGATCGTCAAGCTGGCCTGCAATCCCGTATGCAAATACTGCCAGTTCTTTTCCAACTGTTGTTGGAATTGCGTGTTGCCCATGTGTTCGTCCGGGCATCGGCATGTCTTTGTATTGTTCAGCCATGTAAACAAGCATTTCTTCAAGCTTGACAAGCGAGGGTACAACGACTTTTCTCACACCTTCCTTTAGAAGCAGCGTGTATGCTAGGTTGTTGACATCTTCGGATGTCAGACAGAAGTGGATCATCTCAAGTCTGTCCTGCAGTGAGCTTCCTTCAAGTCTTTTCTTCATGAAGAGCTCGATTGCTTTCATGTCATGATCTGTGCCTTTGCCTTTTTTGTCCTTGCCTACATTTATTCCCTCAACACCTTTTGTTTCAATGTCTTTAATCAGCTTTGCATCTTCTTCAGAAAGATTCTCATAAAACTGTCTCAGGACTATCTTTTCCTCAGGGCTGAAATTCACAACTCCATACCTCTCAAGCTTGCACAAATATTCTACTTCAATCATTACTCTGTTCTTTATGAGCGCTCTTTCACTTGCAAAGGGCTCAAGCGGCTCTGCTATGTCTCTGTATCTGCCGTCTACCGGGCTTATTGCCGTTAGTTCTGTCAAGCTCATCTTACAATCACCTGGTCTCTTTCTTTTCCGATTGAAATGTATTTTATTGGCGTTTCAAGGTATTGTTCAACAAAAATTGCCAGGTTTCGCGCGTTTTCTGGCAGGTCTTCAAACTTTCTCGCTTTTGACGTGTCTGTCATCCAGCCGGCCAGTGTTTGGTATACCGGCTTCGCGCGTGCGAGCGCAGCTTCGCTTGCAGGGAACACGTCAGTTTGATGTCCGTCAAGCTCGTATGCAACGCATACCTGGATGTCTTTTTCACCGTCGAGAATGTCGAGCTTTGTCATGGCTAATTGATTCAATCCGTTTACCCGTACTGCATATTTGCCAATTACTAGGTCAAGCCATCCGCATCTTCGTGCCCTTCCTGTTGTTGCCCCAAATTCTGCGCCTTTTTCCTGCAGGCGCTTGCCTGCTTCGTCCTTCAATTCTGTGGGGAATTCTCCATTTCCAACTCTTGTCGTGTAAGCTTTCATCACTCCAAGCCTGTTTGGAACGTCAACATAGATGCCCGTGCCTGTGAAAATTCCTCCTATTGTCGTATTCGAGGATGTTACGTGCGGGTATGTTCCATGATCGATGTCAAGGAGCGTTCCTTGTGCTCCTTCAAACATTATGCGCTGGCCTTTTTTCATCTGTTCAGAAAGGAAATATGAAATGTCTGTTACAAATCCTGCGAAACGCTCCCGATGTTCAATCATCGAGTGCATGATTTTGCGCCTGTCCAAAAAGGTTTCCGAGCTCAAATAAGGATGCAATGCGCGGGTCATGCGCTTTGTTTGGTCATTGCTATTTATTGCTTCGGATATGTTGCAGGGCTCCAAGCCCAATGCTTTAATGCGGTTTTCTACTTCTTCTGCTATCGTTCCTATTTTTTCCTCAAGGTCGCTTGGCAAAAGCTCAACGAAATCCGTCATTCTTATGCCAGTGCGTGCTACTTTGAACTGGTAGGTTGGCCCGATGCCTTGCAATGTGGTGCCCACAGCCCCGCCTGTTCGCTTTGCCTTGACGATTTCTTCTGCAAGATCGAGAAGCAGTTTATATGGAGTTGTAATATGGGCGCGCCCGGAGATTTTCAGGTTTCCAGGATTCATTTCCTTGCCGCGGGTGCTGAGATGGTTTATTTCTTCCGTTAGCCTGTCCAGGTTTATGACGCACCCATTGCCAATAACATTCAATTTTCCGTAAATCGCGCCGCACGGAACAAGGTGCAAAACAAATTCTTCATTGCCGACATCAACAGTATGCCCTGCATTTGCTCCGCCGCCGTATCGTACAACGATATCATGCTTTTGAGCAAGCATATCCACTATCTTTCCTTTGCCTTCATCTCCCCATTGCGGACCGATAACTGCAGTGTGCTGTACTCTCCGAATTGTTGTGTTTGTCATTTTCACTCACTCTTTGCCTGGTAGTTTGGTGATTCTTCTGTTATCATTATGTCGTGCGGATGGCTTTCAAGCACGCCTGCTGCTGACATTTTTCTGAAGTGTCCTTTTAGGTTTAGCTCTTCTATCGTTGCTGCTCCTACATAGCCCATTCCTGCCTGCAGTCCTCCGACCAGCATGAAAAGGAAGTCCTCAAGCTTGCCTTTATGCGGCGTTAACCCTTCAACTCCTTCAGGAACTAGCTTTGTGCTGTGCACTGTCAAGGATGTATCTCCTTGATTGTATCTTTCTCTTGATGCCTTGCTTTCTTTCATTGCGCTCAGGCTTCCCATTCCTCTGACTCTTTTCCACCTTCTTCCTTTGGAAAATACTTCCTGGCTTGGGCTTTCATCCACTCCAGCGAATGCTGTTCCAATCATCACGCTTTGCGCTCCTGCCCCGATTCCCTTTGTAATATCGCCGGAATAAGTTATTCCACCGTCAGAACATATAGGCACTTCTCCTTTTACTGCCGCGCAGGCATCATATACTGCGCTTACTTGTGGTATTCCTGCGCCTGAAATTATTCTTGTAGTGCAGATTGCTCCTCCCCCCTGCCCGACTTTTATGCCGTCTGCACCTTTGTCTAAGAGATCTTTTGCCCCCTCTGCTGTTGAAATGTTTCCTGAAACCACATCTACCGGAGGCCATTTTTGTTTTTTGATTTCGTCAACAGTCTCAATCTCGTCTTTCATTCTCTTTTTCATTTCTTCAGTGCTGTTCATCACGTTGTCTGAATGTCCGTGTGCAGAATCTATTACCAGTACGTTCACTCCTGCATTGATGAGCAGTTCTGCTCTCTCAAAGTCATACACGCCTATTGCTGCCCCTACGTACAATTTTCCATTTGAATCAACATTGGCTTTTGGGCCCAATTTCATTGCTTTCAATAGTTGATCCCAATCATATATTCCTGCAAGGTCCCCATTTTCATCAACCAAGGGCAGTTTTTTGAGTTTTCTTTCTTTCATCAGTTTGTATGCATCTTCGGGCTTTAGTCCTTTTGTGCCTGTTATCACGTCGCGTGTCATTAGGGCGTCTACTCTTTGCGACAGGTTGTCGCTTGCATATTCAAAATCGTGTCCGGTTATTAAGCCGACAAGTTTCTTTCCCTCAACGATTGGAAAACTGCTGAACTCATATTTGCGCCTCGCTTTTTCGTCGAGAATATAGTTCAGAGTCACGTCTGGCGCGAATGTGACCGGCTCTGGTGTCAGGGCGCTTCTGCCGTGCTTTGCCCATTGAACTTCTTCAGCCTGCTCTTTTGGCGTAAGGTTTTTGTCTATGATGCCCAGTCCGCCCCCTTCTGCCATTCCTCGCGCCATTCTTCCTCTAGTCACAGTGTCCATTGCAGCGCTTACAATTGGCACAAGCAGCGGCACGTTTCTGCTGAAATAAGAGCGAGTATCAGCTTCTGCAGGCACGACATTTGATTTCCCTGGCACGAGAGTCACTTCCCTAAACGTCACCGCATCCGGCCATATCTTGTCCATAAACCTGACAAGCTCTTCGTGCGGTTGGTAGTATGGTTTCCAGGTCATTTGAATTGCGCTCCAGCCATTCTCAGCATGTTTCTTGCTGCAATCGCGGCATTTTCAGGCTCAAGCACTGTTAATGCCGGTATTTTGCTCGGCATTCTCAGAGATGAATGTATGTCGACTTGATATGCCCCCA
>Ga0247727_10017161_pt1 | contig 11564 bp, 6 predicted proteins | sample WisWelCaveWW1625_FD_202498 | JGI IMG/M metagenome (GOLD analysis project Ga0247727, IMG submission 202498) | Biofilm microbial communities from Wishing Well Cave, Virginia, United States - WW16-25 | ecosystem: Environmental > Aquatic > Deep subsurface > Groundwater > Cave microbial mat | place... | reverse complement strand
TCTGGAAAGGCAAAAATCTCACCACCCCGCAGGCTCCAGGCACATCTGCTGAAGAAATTGCCGAGCCGCAACTCGTGCTGCGCGAGCTGCAATCATCAAAAGCGGATGAAGAAAAATTTTTCGAAGCCGTGCGGCAACTGAGCGGCGCCGGTTATGATTCGCTTTCCAATGAGCAAAAATTGAGCGCGCTGCTCCGGCTCGCCGATGACGGTGAAGCGACGAACCGCTTGCTGGCGGTGCAAAAGCTCAGCGAGCTTGAAACCGGCGACAACAGCCGCGTGCAAAAACTCATTGCCCGATTGCAGGATGAAAGCCCGTGGGTCGTGGAAGAGGCCGTTCTGGCGCTGGCGAAGTTGCATGCCTCGGAAGCTGCCGCGCCGTTGCGCCAGTTGCTCGCCGAATTGCAGAAGCAGCCCGCCGTCGAATACGCGCCGTTTGCCAATACCGCGCTGATGGCCGTGCATGGCCGCGTGCAAAACAGCGGCGAAAAAAATGAGTTTGATTTTCAGCTCACTTCTTTTGCAAAATCAGAGAACGGCCAACCGGGCGAATTCAATGAACGCGAGAAAATGGCGCTCTTTATTCTGCCGGAATTTGAATGGTGTGTGACGCTGCCGAATTTCAAAACGAACTGGGAGAAATTGCAAAGCTCAGAATTTGCCCAACAACTTTTACAGTTGCAGGCGTGGCAGGATTTCAAAGCCGCGGCGCCGTTCAGCCGTTTTTTTGCGTTGCAGGAAAAACTTGATGCCGAGCTGGGTCCGCTCGGCGGGAAAATGAATTATCTGATCGACCCGCTCGGCGATGAAGTTGCGATCGCCACTTATCCCGCTGATGAAGGCGAGAATCTTCTGCTCGTGACACCGGCCAATCTCAAAGCGCAGGCGCTGAATGCGACCATGAAAGCGCTCGGCAAAGTTCGCAGCGGCGACGTCACGATCGAAAAACAAACCTATCGCGGCGAAAGCATTTTTCATGTTTATTTGAATGACAAAAAGGCTTCGCTGTTTCGCTACGCCGTGGTCGAGAATTATCTCGTGATCGCGGATGACGAGCAGGTGCTTGTGCGCGCGATTGCTTCGTATAAAAACAGAGAAGAAAGCAGCCTCGCTTATCAGCCGGCTTTTCGCCAGGCGCTGCAACAAACCGGCGACGCCTCGTTTTTGCTGGCTTATGTCGATCCGCAAAAACTTTTGGCGCTGAACAAAGGCCCGCAAGTTTCCGAAACGCTGATTGCCACCGTCGAAAAGGCGCTGCGTGAAATTACCGGCGAATCTCCGGCGACGCCGGATTTCTCCTCTTCTCCAGCAGCGCCGGAAAGTGCAACCGCGGCGGTCGATGAGCAAACGCTGCGTTTCATTCCGGCGAACGCGATTTTCTGCTACGCGACCACGGCGATCGATCCGGCACCGTTTTGGAGTTACGTGACCACGAAGCGCGCGGAGAAAGAGGCGATCAAAGGATTTGAGACGCGCAGCAATCTGAATCTCGGACGCGATCTCATCAGTAAAATGGACAACCGGTTGCTGTATTTCTTCGCCGGCATCGACACTGCCGGCCCGCGTTATTTCTGGCGGCAACTGGCCGGCGTGCATTTGCGCGAGCCGCAGGGCGTGGAGAAATATTGCACAAAGCTGTTGACCTATCTCTATTCGCCGAAAGAGGAAATTCAGGTTGAAGATTATTCCGGCAGCAAAATTCATTACGTGAAAAGCCCGACGACCTTCGAGCCGAACTTCGCGATCGTCGATGAGTACCTGCTTATGGCATTCGATCGCGCCACGTTGCGCGCCGCTATTGATGCGAGTCAGGGCGGCGCCATTGCCTCAAACGCCGACTTTGCTGCGGCGCGCGGCCGCATCGATACACCGGAAAATTCGGTGGCCTATTTTAATGCCGAAGGGTTTTTGAACAATTATCAAACTTATCTGGCGGCATACGATCGCGTGACCAATCTGTTTGATCAGAACGATTTGCAGGCGCGCATCAATCCTTTGTTTGCGTTGGTGAAATCAACGGTGCAGGTCGGCGCGGGAAAAGTGAGCGCGGCGGGGAACGGGCAGGTGGTGATGGGGATGAAGTGACAAATGAATTTCCGTAATTTCTCGGGTTGATGAAAAACGTAGCGCAGTCATCCTGACTGCGGACAAGATGTCTGCGCTACCCGTCTGTCCACGAATTTCCAATAACCGCGCTTGATTCTTGTCGGCATTTTTGCTAAGTTTAGTTAAATTCATAAAGTTTTTTAAACCACGGAGACACTGAGTTCGCGGAGCGTCACGGAGAAATGCTTTTTAAAAACTATGAAAACCATCGAAGGCGTCATTCGCAACGGCAAAATTCTGCCGAGCGAGCCGCTTGAGCTCGACGGCCAGTGGCGCTGCTTCATCACGATTTTCGATGAGGATCCGGAGGAACTGCGCCGCCTATCGCAAGCGATGCTGCAAGATGACAAACAAGATCGTTTAAGCGAATTGTTGCAGCTCAATAAGTTGACCACGCTTTCCAATGAGCAGGAAAAAGAATTGGATGGGCTCCTGGCAGAAGTGCATGAACTGGCGGCAGAACGCGCGCGGGCAGCTCGCATTTTGGACATTCTAAAATCGTCGTGAGCCATTATGGCCTCGTCCCCCAAAAAATATTTTTTTTTAGTCATCGCGATATGGCTTGTACAATCCTGCTCACCAGAACCAGAGCCATCTACTACGAGCGAACCGAATGTGCCAATAACAAGTACAACACGCCTCGCCTCCGCCAGCGATCTCGACGCCGACGGTTTTCCCGACGCGAGTGAATTGGACGACGAAACCGACCGCCGCAATTTTCGCCGCTGGTTTGTGTCGATTGCAGAATCGCAACTCTACAAAGAAGATCCGGCGTGGCGCCAGGATGATCACGATTGCGCCGGGCTTATTCGATTTGCCTATCGCGAGTCGCTGAAACAACACGATTCGAAATGGCTCGGCAGCAAGCCGTTTCTCGTGGACGCCGCGATTGCCGACGTGCGCAAGTATAATTATCCCAAAGTGCCGTTGCTGCAAACCAAGATTTTTCGGACACGCGAGGGAAATTTTGAGGAAACGAATTTGGCGGACACGACGTTTGCCGTGACGGCGCTCGCGGCGAAACTCCGCAGCTACAATACGGTGTTTCTTGGAAAATCATTAGAGCATGTGCAGCCGGGCGATTTGCTGTTTTATTTGAATACCGGCGACGCCCAAATGCCGCAGCACTCGATGGTTTTTCTCGGCGACTCGCGCCGGCCGGCGAGCTTCGACGATTATGTGATTTACCACACCGGCCCGCGCGATGATAAGCCGGGCGTTTTGAAAAAAGTCCGGCTCGCGGATTTGCTCAAACATCCGGACGAGCGCTGGCATCCCGCGCCGGAGAATCGTTATTTTCTAGGATATTATCGCTGGAAGATTTTGGATTAGTTGCTAAATGTATTTTTGATTTGCGGCATTTTTTCGCTAACTTTAAACATGCCCAACATCCGTCCCAAAACTCCTCGCCGCCCGCCGCCGCGCGAGTTCAACATCACCGGCAGCATCATTCCGGAAGAGCATTATTATGTCGATCTGACGGCGGCTTTGACGAAGCTGATGGCGCTGGTTGAGAAAAAAAAATATTTCGTCATCAACCGGCCGCGGCAATTCGGCAAGACGACGACGCTGAATTTTCTGGCGCAACGTCTGCAAGCTTCGGGCAAATATGCGCCGGCGCTCATTTCATTCGAGGATTTTACCCATCGCGCCAATATTGCTGAAGCCCAATTCTATCAGAAAATAGCCAACCGTATCGTTGCGGAGCTTGCGCGCACGGCGACCGGCACTCTGGGCGCAAAACTCTCGGCTCCGGCCATCGGCGATTGGGATGATTTTTTTAATTGGCTGCGCGAAATCTGTCAAAGCCGCAAGCTGGTTTTGCTGATTGATGAAATTGATGCGGCGCCGGAAACGGTGGTGATCGGTTTTCTCGCCGGCTTGCGTCAAATGTATTTGCAGCGCAGCCGCAAGCCGGCGCTGCCGGCGCCTCATGCTGTAGCCCTTGCCGGCGTGCATGACATTAAGAATCTCAAAGCCCGATATCGCAATGCAACTCAAGCCATTGGCTCGGCGTCGCCTTTCAATATCGCCGTCAATTACGAATTGCCGGCGTTCAGTCGTGAGAACGTCCGCCAATATTATTTGCAACACTCCGCAGCCACCGGGCAGTTCTTTGACGATGCGGTTATCGGTCGCGTGCACGAGGTGACCAACGGCCATCCATGGCTGGTTTCAATGTTGGCGAAATTGCTGGTCGAAAATATTGCGCCGAATCGGAAGCAGCGGATTCGTCTTGATCATGCGGAGCGAGCCATTCAAGAGCTGCTTGCGGCGCCGAATCCAAACTTCGACAGTTTGTTTAAAAATGCGCGGCAGGAGCGACTTTTCCCGATCGTGTTAGATTTATTGCAGGGCCGACCGTATCGCTATAATCTTCTGGATGATGATATTCGTTTTGGAGTGACCTATGGAATGTTTGCCGGAAAAAACCGCCAATTGATTTTGGCCAATCCGATTTATGCGCAGGCGCTTTATCAACACCTCGAGAAAGAGCTGAAGCGCTCGGAAGTCCGGGAGATTGTCGCCGCTAATCACTTTGTGGATCGGCACGGTTATCTTGACTTCCGCCGGCTGCTGGATAAATTTCAGGCGTTCATGAAAGCGAAAGGCGCGACCGTGAGCAAACACCGCGATTTTCACGAGGCCACGGGGCAACTGTTATTGTTGAGTTATCTTGATTTGCTGGTCAACGGTAAAGGCTGGACTTTCAAAGAGCCGCAGTCCGGGGACGGCCGCATCGACGTGGTCTGTTGTTACGGCCGGCAGAAGGAGATTGTCGAGCTCAAGCTCTGGTACGGCGCGCGCCGCTATCAGGCAGGCTTGGCGCAGTTGGCGAGATATCTTGACCGCGAAGGTTTGGATCGCGGCTATTTGTTCGTCTTCGACCGCCGCGAGAACGTGAAGCGGGAATACAGTTTCTCCGAACATTCGGTTGCCGGCAAGAAAATTCTGGCGTGGGTGGCGTGAGCTGGTTGCTGGATGCTCGTCGCTGGTTGCTGGTTGCTTGTTGCTGGGAGTCGAATCTTTAAAAAATTTGAATAGCATGGTGTTTTTATTTTTTCCAACGGATTAAAAACGACCAACGGATATTTAAGAAAAATAATCTATCATCGATTAAAAGACACAGGGATTCAATGATTTTGACTTGCAATCCGTTGGTCGTTTTTTAATCCGTTGGGCAATTTATTTTGAGAGGCGATGTCATGAAAAACAAATTTGTTTATTGGGCATTGAACATTCTGCTATTATCCGGCCTTACACAATTTGCTCACGCTCAATACTTCAGCCTTGAAACGCCCAAAATTTATTCGCCGGGCGAGAAGGTGGTGATCAATCTTTCCTCGCAGCAGGTGGTGGGCTCGATTTTCTTTCGGGCGTACAAGATCGAAAATCCGGTGAATTTTTTTCAGCGACAATCCGATCCGCACAGCCCGCAGCAGTTGTTGAGCGTGCGGGAAGCGAATGCGATTGACATACTGCGCTCGTCGCGCCAGCGGTTGCAGCGCGATCAGCGGCAGGTGTTCCGCGACAACATGTCGGCAACGACGCGCACGACGGTGAAGAACACATTGGGATTGGAAACTTTCTCGGTCGGGGCGCGCGCCAATCGTTTGCTCTCCGTGCTTAAAAATTATCCGCTGCTGCTGACGTGGGAAGTCACGGAATTCAAAAATCCCAACAACTATTCTTATCGCGACGTCGAAGTGGATTTGAAAGAGCCGGGCGCGTATTTGATCGAGGCGTTCAATGAGAAATTGATGGCGCACACGGTGGTGGTCATTTCCAGTCTCGGCATGATCACGAAAAGCTCGCCCGACGGCATGCTGATTTTTGTGAGCAATAAAAAAACCGGCGAGCCGATGGCCGAGGTTAATCTGAGCCTGGTGCAGAATCGCAAGGAGCAGGCGACGGCCGTCACCGATGAAAGCGGCATTGCGCGTTTTGACGTGGCCAAACCCGCGGATAACGAGGATTCGCAGATGCTTATTCTCGGCCAGAAAGAAAATCATGTCGTGCTTTCCGATCCGTATTATTGGGGCTTCGGCGATGCGCGGCAATTCGTGGTGCATGCTTACACGGAGCGCCCGATTTATCGTCCGTCGCAAATCGTTTATTTCAAAGGCATGGTGCGCGTCGCGACGGAGGACGGCTATGAAGTTTACGGCAACAAAGACGTCGAAGTGAAAATCAACGACACGCGCGGCACCGAAGTTTATCGCCAGACTTTGAAAACGAACACAAACGGTACGTACACCGGCGAGCTGACGCTGGGCGAGGAGCCGCCGCTGGGAACTTACGAATTGACGACGTCGATTCCCGACGGCATCACGCATTATGCGAGCTTCAAAGTTGAAGAATACAAAAAACCGGAATATAAAGTGGAAGTGATTCCGGATAAAGAGCAATATGCGAATGGCGATTTGATTACCGCGACGATCAAAGCGGATTATTATTTCGGCAGTCCGGTGGCGAACGCGCAGGTGGATTACTACATCTTTCGCGGGCGCTATTGGCGGCCGTGGTGGTACGGAACCGAGTACGCGTGGTATTATGAAGATGAAGCGAGCGACGACGAGAGCAATTCCTATCGCGCGGAAATGCTGGAGAGCAACACCGGTTATCTCGATGCGAACGGCCAGTTCGAAGTGACCTATCAAACCGAAAAGGGAACGCAGGAAGTCGATTATTATTATCGCCTCGAAGCGCGCGTGGTCGATGCGAGCCGACGGCAGATCATCGGCGCCAAACAAGTCGTGGTGACGCGCGGCCTATTTATGCTTTCGAGTTACACCGACAAATATGTTTACTCGCCGGGCGACGAAGCCGTGCTCACGATCAAAGCCGAGGATTTCAAAAGCAATCCGGTGGATGCAAAAATTTCTGTGGAAATTTACGCGCGGGACTGGCGATCGGGATACGGCTGGGAAAATAAAAATAAAGCGCATGCGCAAACCGTGAACACCGACGCGAACGGCAGGGCGACGGTTAAATTCAAGACGAGCGAAAGCGGCTATTATTACATCACGGCTAGCAGCGTGGATAGCCGCGGCAATAAAATTTCGACGCAAGATTATTGCTGGGTGAGCGTGGGCGCGGGTTATTACAGCTATGAAGCGAAAGGCATCGAAATTATTCCCGATAAGCCGAGCTATCAAGCCGGCGAGGTGGCGCACGTGCTGGTGATTTCGCCGGTGAAAAATGTGTGGGCGCTCATCACCGCGGAAGGGCCGACGATTCTCGATCAACAAGTGGTGAATATCAAAGGCACCTCGCAGGTGGTCGATATTAAAATCGACGAGAAGCACCAGCCCAATTTCAATTTTGCCGCGGCGATTTTGGCGAATGATGAATTTTATTCCGGCAACAAAAATGTGTTCGTCATTCCGGCGGAAAAATTCCTTAACGTCGAGATCAGCGCGAATAAAGGAATTTATCGCCCGCAAGATGAAGGCGAGCTGACGATTAAAACGACCAACAAAGACGGCGAGGGCGTGGCAACCGAGTTGTCGGTCGGCATGGTGGACGAGAGTATTTACGCGCTGGCGCCGGATATCACGCGCGATATCAAAAAAGTTTTTTACAGCAAACGCTACAACCGCGTCAGCACGCACTCGTCGATTTATTTTCGTTTCTACGGTTATGCGCGCGGACTCGGCGGCTGGGCCGCGGCCAAACCCGCGGAAGGATTTGGGCGCCGCAGTTTCGCGGATGTAAAAGCCGACAAATTCAAAGAAGCGCGGGTGCGCAAGGATTTTCGCGACACGATGTTCTGGCAGGCGCAGGTGCGCACGAACAGCGACGGCATGGCGAAGATCAAAATTCGTTTTCCGGATAATTTGACGACGTGGCGCACGACGGTGCGGGCCATTTCCGAGAAAACCGAAGTCGGCGAAAAAACTCACAAAGTCATTGCGCGGATGGATTTGATCGTGCGCATGGAAACGCCGCGCTTTTTCATACAGGGCGATCAGCTCACGATTTCGACCATCGCGCACAATTATCTGGCGCAAGACAAACAGGTGAAAGTGAGTTTGCAGGGTGAGGGCGCGCAAATCGAACCTGCCGGTGAGAAGATCATTACCGTGCCGCAAAACGGCGAGAAGCGGATTGATTGGACGGTGCGCACGAACAACATCGGCACGGCAACATTGACGGCGAAGGCGTTGACGAATGAAGTGTCGGACGCGATGCAGCTCAAAGTGCCGATTCTGCCGCACGGCTTGAAAACTTCCGAAGCCGTGGTGCTGGATATTGAAGAGAACGCGGCGACGCGCGATAAAACCATCGTTATTCCACCCGGCGCGAATCCGGCAACGGCGGAGTTGCACGTTTCGGTTTCGCCGTCGCTGGCATCGTCGATGTTATCGGCGCTGGAGGATTTGGCGGGCTATCCGTATGGCTGCGTGGAACAAACCATGAGCCGGTTTCTGCCGACGGCCATCGTGGCTTACACCGCGAAAAAACTCAATCTCAATTTGCGTTTGCAGTTGATGAATGAGTTGCCGAAAATGATTGATAAGGGGCTGAAGGCGCTTTATAATTATCAACATTCCGACGATGGTTGGGGTTGGTGGGAGAATGACGCCACTCATCCGTACATGACGGCGTACGTTGTATATGGTCTCGCTTTGGCGAAACAAGCCGGCCACGAGGTAAAGGTCGAGGTGCTCACGCGCGGCGCGAATAATCTGGCGCGGCAACTGACGCAGGCCAAACTGACGCAGAAAGAAATTTTCGGCCTCGGCGGTGGGGGAGATTCTTTTGAATACATCGATGCGACGACGCAGGCGTACATGCTGTATGCGTTGCAAGCCGCGCAAAAAGCCGGCGTGAAAGTCGAGGCCGCGCTCGACGAGCAGTTGGCGAAGTTGCAACAAGTCCAGACCAACGATTACGCGCGCTCACTGCTGGCGATGGTTTCGCATAGCCAGAATAAAACCGATCTGGCCAATCAGCTGGCGACGCAGATTGAAAACAGTTGCATTGAAAGCGGCAGCCTGTGCTCGTGGGGCGGCAAATCGTGGCATTACAACTGGCAGGATGATTTTGTCGAGACCACGGCATTTGCGGTGAAATCGCTGGTCCAGGTGAAATACGGCAGCAGCCGCATCAACAGCGGCATTCGTTATTTGCTGATGCAGAAACGCGGCAACGCGTGGCGCTCCACCAAAGACACGGCGATGATTATTTTTGCGCTGGTCGATTATCTCGAAAAGAGCAAAGAGCTGGAGCCGAATTACAAGGTCAAAATTTATCTCAACGACAAACCCGTCTTCGAAAAACAAATGACGAAAAACGAAGCGCTGATGCCCGAACAATCGGTGCGGATCAATGGTGGCAGTTTGCGGCTTGGCGACAATCGCATTCGCATCGAGAAAGACGGGCCGGGCAAATTCTACAGCACGTTTCGCAGCGTGTATTACGCCGCCGGCGAAAATTTGAAAGCGAGTACAGTCGGTTTCGGCGTGAAGCGCGAGTATTTCAAGCTGACGCAGCAGCAAACTTCCCGCGGCCTGCAATATGCGAAAACGCCTTTCAACGGCGTGCTGCGTTCCGGCGATGAAATGCTGGTGAAAGTCAGCGTGGCTTCGAGCGCCGATTACGAATATTTTATGCTTGAAGATCCGCTGCCCGCGGGTGCGGAAGTCATCAAAGATGAGAGCGGTTACAATATCATCGGTGAATCCGATTATCGCGGACAGCGCGAAGGTGAATATGAAGGCAGCGCGCGGTACGCCGCCAAAGAAATTCGCGACGAGAAAGTGGCTTTCTTTTCGACACGCATTGTCGCGGGCCGGCATGAATTTACCTATTTGCTCCGCGCGCAGATTCCGGGCGATTATCACGTGATGCCGGCGATTGCGACTTTGATGTATTATCCGGAGTATCAGGGAAATGGGAATGAGACGCGGGTGAGAATTGTGGAGTGAGGCTGGTTGCTTGATGCTGGTTATTAGTCAATCAATGCAATGAGCTTTAAATTGCTTTTTGGGAAAATTTGTTTTATCTTGAAGCATCAGTTCCTGCGAATGAACATGAAAGCCGCCAAAATTTTAAAACTTCCGCAAAGACAATCAAAGGTCGCTCGCCATCCGGAAATCTTAGGCGGCAAACCGGTGATTGCCGGCACGCGAATTCCCGTGCGCCTAATTCTCGATCATCTTGCCGAAGGCTATATGCCGCAAGAAATCATTTTTGAGTACCCCACATTGACACGTGCGGATATTCGCGCGGCGCTGCGTTTTGCTTCTCGCGCCATTGAGAAGATTGAAAACGCCGATATGGAAACCATCAGCCTCAGCGCCAATTCTAAATTCCTTGCCATTATCGAGCGTTCGCGCGCAAGACAAGAAGCGGAAGGCGGGATTTCCAGCGATGAGATGCGCCGCCGGCTGGGATTGAAACGAGCGCCGCGCCGCAAAATAACGAAGCGTTTGTCGCGAAGCGCGCGTTAGCGTTAATGAAAACACGGAGATTTTATCATGTCACAAGTAACCATTGACTTGCCCGATCTGCCCACGCAGGCGCCGCCGATTGAATATTGGATTGACAACTACTTCGATCGCCTGACGCCGATTTTGAAGACCGCGATGCAAGATACTTGGCGCCAATGGCTGGATCGGAGCTTCGAAAAACCGGCGGAAAAAGATCCTTTCGCGATGGCGTTCGAGGAATATGACAAATTATCTGAAGTTGAGCAAGATGAAATAAGCTGGCAGGCATTTTCGAGCAAGAAGTCATGGATTGATGCGCAATTGCACAAATACCGCGCGGAGTGGATTGTCGTTATTGGCGGCAAAGTCGAGGCGTTCTCTTCCACGCTTGATGATGTGCCCATGAAAAATGCAATAAGAAAAATGGGGTTGGAAACGGGGCTTGTGCCATTTTTGTTTATTCGCGAACCTCTCATCGAAGAGAGTGCGTCGGGACTTACAACCCACTCACAATGGGCCGAGCTTGATGATGGAGATTTCTATCCCACTCTGGAAATGTTTATCGGCACAGCGGGTGATGACAAACAACAACTGAAAAGCGCCGGTGCCCGACTGGCGGCCGACCTTGATACCGGTTCGCCGAGCATCATCGTTCGTGGCATCGATATGGAGCAATTGGGATTGCGATTAAAAGATTACAAAAATACGTGGGCCTCGCATCTTGGCAAGCGCTATCGTTACGTAACACCCAAAGTACAAATTGCCATCCAATCTGAATCGCAGGGATTAAAAAGCGGAGTTTTTCATCTGCGTGCCGTGCATGACTGGTCAACCGGCCCATTTGTTCTCATCAACCCCAACCGCGCCGCATTGGTGGGGAGAAATCTTCTGCTGCAACTCGGCCTCGATGTTTTGTTAAAAGGGACGGAAAGGAAAACGATTGTCATGTGACTGTCACTGGAATACAATTCACATTTTTTTTAGTAACCCAATTTAAGGGAGGCGGTGTATGAAACACAGG
>Ga0247727_10017160_pt1 | contig 11565 bp, 9 predicted proteins | sample WisWelCaveWW1625_FD_202498 | JGI IMG/M metagenome (GOLD analysis project Ga0247727, IMG submission 202498) | Biofilm microbial communities from Wishing Well Cave, Virginia, United States - WW16-25 | ecosystem: Environmental > Aquatic > Deep subsurface > Groundwater > Cave microbial mat | place... | reverse complement strand
GCTCACCGCCTTTTACATGTTCCGCCTCATCTACATGACATTCTTCGGCCACGCGCGCGACGAGCACAAGCACCACCACGCGCACGAGCAGCCTGCGGTGATGGTGGGTCCGCTCGTGGTGCTGGCGGGGCTGTCTTTCGCGATCTGGTTCGCGGGGCCGACCGGGATCGAGTCCATCGATCGCATTCTTCCCGTGACCTGGTTCGACCGTTCACTCGATGAGGTGGGCAAGGCCATGGGGGTCGCGGCGCACCACGGCTCGGAGGAGGCGCACCACCTCGCGCATTCCCTTGCCCTGGTGATCTCGCTTTGCGTGGCGGGCTTGGGAATTTTCCTGTCCACGCTCATGTACCTGCGGAAGGTCATCTCGGCCGATCGGGTGAAGGCGGCGTTTGGGCCGTTGCACCGGGTTCTCTGGGAGAAGTATTTCCTCGACCGCCTCTACCTAGACGTGTTCGTGAAGGGGCTGGTGCTGCCATTCAACCGGCTGCTGGCGGAGTTCGATGACCGGGTCGTGGATCGGATCTTCGTGGACGGATGGGGCGACCTGACCATGGTTGTGAAGTCGGTGGTGGGGAAATTTGACGACTGGGTCATTGACCGGGTGTTAGTGGATGGCACGGCCGACGTGGTTGCCGTGAGCGGCTGGGCGCTTCGCCGGTTTCAGACCGGCAGGGTGCAGCAATACCTGATCCTGACATTCCTGGCGCTGGGCATGCTGTTCTTTATCGTGAAACTCTGATGGGCGGGTACGGAGGATTGAGATGCTGAGTTGGATGATTTTCTTTCCGCTGCTGGGCATGGTGGTCGTGCTCGCCCTGCCGCGTGACCGGCCGAATCTGGTCCGCTGGGTGTCCGTTGTGGCCACGAGCGTCCCCCTCGCCATCTCGATCTGGCTCTACATGAGCTTCGATCGCGGGACGGCGGCCATGCAGTTCGTCGAGCGCCTGCCCTGGATCTCGATGTTCAACATGGAGTACTACATGGGCCTCGACGGGCTCAGCCTGCCGATGGTGCTGCTGACCACGCTGCTCTCCTTCCTATGCATCTTCGCCTCGTGGGGAATTTCGAACGCGGTCAAGGGCTACTTCGCCATGTTTCTCTTCCTCGAGATGGGGATGCTCGGGGTGTTCTGCTCTCTCGATTTCTTTCTCTTCTTCCTCTTTTGGGAAGTGATGCTGTTGCCGATGTATTTCCTCATCGGGATCTGGGGCGGCAAGAACAAGGTCTACGCGGCGATCAAGTTCTTTCTTTATACGCTCTTCGGCTCGGTGCTGATGCTGCTGGTGCTCATCGGCTTCTATAAGTACTCCGATCCGCAGACGTTCGATCTGGTCAGGCTGGCCGGCCTGAAGGCATTCAGCGGGAAGATGATCTCGCTCTTCGGCTGGGAGCTTCCCCTGGATCGTGTGTTTTGGGTGGGGCTCTTCATCGGGTTCGCCATCAAGGTTCCGATCTGGCCGTTCCACACCTGGTTGCCCTGGGCCCACGTGGAGGCGCCGACGGCGGTGTCGGTGATCCTGGCGGGCGTGCTGCTGAAGATGGGGACCTACGGGATCCTGCGGATCAACTACCCGATCCTGCCCGAGGCCACGCTGTGGGCGGCCGAGGCGATGGCGCTGCTCGGCGTGATCAACATCCTGTACGGAGCCTTCTGCGCCATGGCTCAGAAGGACCTCAAGAAGCTGGTGGCCTACTCGTCGGTCTCGCACATGGGTTACGTGCTGCTGGGCATGGCAAGCTTCACCACGGCCGGAGTGAACGGCGCGGTGCTTCAGATGTTCAACCACGGCACCTCCACGGCGATGCTGTTCCTTCTCGTGGGCGTGATCTACGAAAGGGCGCACCACCGCTGGATCGTGAAGCCGGACGGCTCGCGTGGCTTTGGCGGCATCGCCGCCGTGGTGCCGGTGTACACGGCTGTCGTGGCCATCGCCGTGTTCGCATCGCTCGGGCTTCCCGGGCTCTCGGGCTTCATCAGCGAAGCGCTGGTTTTCATGGGGGCGTTCTCGGTTCCCCGATTGCAGGCCTATGTGATCATCGGATCGCTGGGCATCGTGCTGGGCGCGGCCTATCTGCTCTGGATGTTCATGCGGGTCTTCCTGGGGCCGCTCAACGAGGATCACCGGGCCTTGCCTGACATGAACTGGATGGAGCGGCTCACGCTCGCGCCATTGTGCTTGCTGGTGATCGTCCTCGGGGTCTACCCGATGCCGGTTCTGGACTTGATGACCGCGACCGTCGCCAGGCTGCTGACGTATCTGGCGTGACGCGGAAAGGGACGTGAAATGGGCTCCGGCACCGCCGAAATGCTGATCAACCTCAGGCTGTTCGCGCCTGAGCTGGTCCTGCTCGCTCTGCTCGTCGCGCTCTTCCTCACCGATGGGCTGATGCCGAAGTCCCGGTCGGGCAAGCTCCCTCTGGTGCTCACCGTGCTGGCCTGCGGGCTCGGGGGCTGGGTGTCGGTCCAGGCGGCTTCGTTGCCGTCGACGGGATTCTTTTCGGGCGTGGTTGCGAGCGACGGGCTCGGGGCGTTCTTCCGCTGCATTTTTTTCTTCGTGTGCGCCGTGGCTCTCTGTGTGGCCTACAGCTCGCGCGAGATCGAAGCCACGGCTCGCTCGGAGTATGCGATTCTGATCGTAACGGTTACGTTCGGGATGTCGCTGATGGCTCTCGCGACGAATCTCCTCGTGCTCTATCTGGGCGTGGAGACGGTCAGTATCGTGTCGTTTGTTCTCGCGGGGTTTGGGCGCGACAGCATGCGGTCGAACGAGGCTTCGCTCAAATATCTGGTCTATGGCGCGGCGTCGTCCGCCCTGATGATCTACGGTTTCAGCCTCATCTATGGGTATACCGGAAGCCTCTTCTACCCGGAGATCGCGCGGCAAGTCGCGGCGATGGGGCAGTTCCCGCTCGGTCTTTCCTTCGCGGTTCTTTTGGCCTACGCCGGGCTGGCCTTCAAGCTTGCCGCGTTTCCGATGCATTTCTGGGCGCCCGACGTCTACGAGGGGGCGCCGACGCCCGTCGTGACCTTCTTCTCGGTGGGGCCCAAGGCGGCGGGATTCGCCGCTCTCATTCGCCTCGTCATCGAGGTCTTCTCGGTACGGCTGAGCGACGGGCACTGGAAGGCCATCGACGGGTCGCACCTGGTCGTGGGACTTGCCGCCGTCTCCGCGATCACGATGACCATCGGCAACCTTTGCGCGGTCGGCCAGACGTCGGCCAAGCGGATGCTCGCATACTCGAGCATCGCCCACGTCGGCTACCTGCTCATGGGGCTCGTTGCTCTGGATGAAACGGGGCTTTTGGCGATCCTTTTCTATCTGGTCGCCTACTGCGCGATGAATATCGGCGCGTTCTGGATCGTGGGTCTCGTCCGTGACTTCCGAGGGACAGACGAGGTGGAGGCCTTCCGTGGGTTCGGCTGGAGCCACCCGACCGTGGCGATCTGTATGTCGGTGTTTCTGTTCTCGCTCACCGGGCTCCCGGTGTTTGCCGGCTTCATCGGGAAGTTCCTGCTGTTTCGCGCGGTGTGGAACGCTCCAGGGTTTCTGTGGCTCGCGGTCGTGGGTGTGCTGAACAGCGTGGTGTCGCTTTACTACTACTCGCGCTTTCTGAGGGCCATGTGGTTCGACCCGGTGGTCGCCCCGGAGCGCGGGGGAAGCTCGCAGCCGAGGTTCCCCTCCGTGATTCCCATCCCCGTGGTGGCGGCCCTGGTGGCGTTGGCGGTGCCCACGGTGGTGCTCGGCCTGTACTTCGAGCCCATTCTTCGCGTGGCGAAGAGCTCACTGGAGAACCTCCTTTCCTGAGGATTAATCCCATGACTCACTTGAATGGACACCGTGGACGGTCGCTTTTGTCCCAGCTCTTCGTCCTCCTCCCTCGGAATCCTCGACGTATCTACGGATACGCCTGCGGTTCCTCGGTCGTGCGTCCTCGATCTGGGGCAAAATCGACTCGCCACGGTGTCCATTCAAGTGAGTCATGGGATTAATGGAAGCGTTCGCGCCCGTCGGTCTCCTTCTGGCCATCGCGCTGGCGATGTGTGCCGGCATCCTCGGGCTGACCACGTGGCTGGGGCCGCGGAGGCCCAGCGCGGCGAAACTCTCCACCTACGAGTGCGGCGCCATCCCGGAAGGCAATGCGCGGCAGCCGTTCCGGAGTCGGTTCTACCTCATCGCGGTCCTTTTCCTTCTGTTCGACGTTGAAGCGGTGTTCTTTATCCCGTGGGCGTTGGTCTATCGCGAGTCGCTCGCCGAGGGCGCGGGCCTGCTGCTCGCGATGCTGGTCTACCTCGGCTTCGTCGTGTTGGGGCTCATTTACGTGATTCGCAAGAAGTGCCTGGAGCTTTACTGATCATGGACTGGCTCGACCTGGGACTGACATTCGTCAAGACGCTGGCCATCCTCCTGACCGTCGTGAATACCGTTCCCATCATGTCGTGGGTGGAACGCCGGGGTGCCGCACTGATCCAGGATCGGCCAGGCCCGAATCGGGTGGGGCCGCTGGGGCTCATTCAGCCCATAGCCGATTTCGTGAAGTTCATCTGGAAGGAAGATCCCACCCCCGCGAACGTCAGCGGGGTCCTCTACACGATCGCGCCGTTTCTTTCCCTGCTGCCCGCGTGCCTCGTGCTGGCGGCCCTTCCCGTGGGCGATCACCTCGTGGTGATGGGCCGCGAGGTCAGGATGCAGATCGCGGATCTGGACGTGGGCCTGCTTTACGTGCTCGCGATCTCCTCGCTGGGGATTTACGGGATTCTCTTCGGCGGTTGGGCCTCGAACAACAAGTTCTCGCTGCTGGGCGGGCTGCGCTCGGCCTCGCAGATGATCAGCTACGAGATCCCGCTCGCGATTGCGGCCACCGGGATGGTGCTGTTCTATGGCACGCTCAACCTGCGCGAGATCGTGCTCTGGCAGGAAGGGACTCTGCTGGGGGTGCTCCCCCGCTGGGGTGTCGTTCTGCAGCCCTTTGGTTTCCTTCTTTTTCTGATCGCGGCTTTCGCCGAGACCAACCGTCTTCCGTTCGATCTGCCGGAGACCGAGGCGGAGCTGGTGGCGGGGTATCACACCGAGTATGGCAGCATGAAGTTCGCGACCTTCATGATGGCCGAGTACATGAACCTCACCACGATCTCGGGGATGATGGTGACCTTGTACTTCGGCGGCTGGCACATTCCCTGGATCGGTGATTCCCAGCTCCTCGCCTGGTTCGGCGGCTCGCGTAACATCCTCGGGCTGTTTCAGTTCGTCGTGTTTTTCACGAAGGTCACGGCATTCCTGTTTCTGTTCGTGTGGGTGCGCTGGACCGTGCCCCGGTTCCGTTTCGATCAGCTCATGCGGCTCGCGTGGGGACGCCTGATCCCGCTCACCTTGCTGAACCTCGTGGTTTCCGCCGTCGTGCTTTACCTCGTGGAGGGCCGGTGAGTCCCAATGAATGGATGATCGCCGGGATGGGGATCTTCGTACTGGTCTGCGCGGTCGCCGTGATCTTCTCGCGCAGCCCGATCTACGGCGCGTTCGGCCTGGTCCTCTGCTTTTTCGGGATGGCGGGGCTATTCCTTGCCTGGTCGAGCCCTTTTCTTGCGATGATCCAGGTGCTCATCTCCACCGGCGCGGTGGTGGTGCTCTTCGTGTTCGTGGTCATGCTGCTCAACCTCGGCCATGGCAGCGGGGGCGGGGTCGCCGGTTGGGTGACGGTGTTGTTCGCGAGCGGTGGAATCTGGACCCTCTCGCTGGTGCTGCTGCGAGCGCTCAACCGCTCTCCCTTCTATCCGGCGCCTTCGGGCGCGCAGGGGGCGGGCGGGTTGCGGGCCTTTTCGAAGCTCCTGTTCACCGACTATCTGTGGCCGTTCGAGGTTCTCTCCGTCTTTCTTCTCGCGGTGGTCGTTGCCACCTACGTGGTGGCCCGGCCGGAAGCCGGGAATGTTGCCCGGAAGGAGAATCGCTGATGGGAGCCATCGGGACGGGCGCCCTGTACTGGACCCACTACATCGCGATCTCGCTCATCGCGCTGGGTCTCATCGGGTTTCTCATCCGGCGTAACGCGGTCGTGGTGCTGATGTGCCTGGAGTTGATGCTCCAGGGCGTGAATCTGCTTTTTCTCGAGGCCTCGGTTCGGACGGGGACGCCGGACGGGATCCTCATGGTCGTGCTGATCATCACGGTGGGCGCGGCCGAGGCGGCCGTCGGCCTGGGCATCATTCTCAATCTTTTCCGGCTGAAGGGTACGGTCGAGCTGGATGCTTTTCGGAGTCTGCAGGGGTAAGCGCGAATGCCAACAGTGCTCTTATTCATGATCTTCGTCCCGCTGGCGGGCGCCATCGTCGGAGGCCTGCTGCTCCGCCCGATCTCGGTGCGTCGTGCGGGCGTGCTGGCGACACTGGTGGCGGCGGCCTCCTTCGTGGCCACGGTCGTGCTTTGGGCGGGGCTGTCGCCCGGGTCCGCCGTGACGTTCTCGGTTCCCTGGTTCCCGGTCGGCGGGCGAATGGTGGAATGGGGTTTCCGCTTCGATGCGCTCACGGCCGTGATGTGTCTCGTGGTGACCGGCATCGGCAGCGTCATTCACCTCTTTTCCATCGGGTACATGTCCGAGGACCGGACCCCGGCCCGTTACTTCGCGTACCTGAACCTTTTCCTCTTCGCGATGCTCGTGCTCGTGACGGCCGACAATCTGGCGGTGCTCTTCGTGGGTTGGGAGGGGGTGGGGCTGTGCTCCTACCTGCTCATCGGCTATTGGTACCAGGATCCGGTGAAGGCGGCGGCGGGAATGAAGGCCTTTCTGGTGAACCGGATCGGCGACGCGGGCTTCCTCATCGGGATGTTTCTTTGCGTGGGCATTTTCGGCACCCTGCGGTTCGAGGAGATTGCGCGGCTGCTGGGGCAGGCCGACGCGTTCAGCCTGGGAGATCTGCCCAAGCTGAACCTGGCCGCGCTATTCCTGTTCGCGGGCGCGGTGGGCAAGTCGGCGCAGATCCCGCTCTTTGTCTGGCTGCCCGATGCCATGGCGGGGCCCACCCCGGTCAGCGCTCTGATCCACGCGGCGACAATGGTCACGGCCGGTATCTACCTCGTCGTGAGGATGAGCCCCCTCTTTCAAGTGGCGGCCGATGCAAGCCAGGTCGTGGCGGTCATAGGAGGCGCCACGGCGCTTTTCGCGGCTCTCATCGCCACCTCGCAGAGAGACATCAAGAAGGTGCTCGCCTATTCGACCGTGAGCCAGCTCGGGCTGATCTTCCTGGCTCTGGGGTGCCGTGCCTATCTTGCGGGAATTTTCCACGTGGTCACCCATGCCTTTTTCAAGGCGCTGCTCTTTCTCGGCGCGGGCAGCGTGATCCATGCGATGCACGGCGAGCAGGATATTCTCAAGATGGGCGGGCTGCGGCGAGCGCTTCCGCACACCTTCCTCACGTTCACGGTGGGCTGGCTCGCCATCTGCGGGATCCCGCCGCTGTCGGGCTTCTTCTCCAAGGATCTGATCCTTTTCGGTGTGCTGTCCAACGGAGGGTGGGGCCTTTGGCTCACCGGCACGCTGGCGTCCGTGCTGACTGCATTTTATATGACGCGGCTCTATGTCCTCGTGTTCCTGGGCCAGAGCCGGAGCCCCGGGGTGCACCCCCACGAGAGCCCGCCCGTGATGTCGGCGCCGCTCTGGTGTCTGGCCATCGGAAGCGCGGTGGTTGGGTTTCTCGAGTTGCCGCACTTCCTGCATCTGCCGGCGGTGTTCGGGGGGTACCTTCACGCCCTGATCCCCGAGGCCCCGATGCCCGACGGGCCGCTGGGTGAGGTGGGGGCGATGCTTGTGGCAACCGTGCTGGCGGTGTGCTCGATCGCCTTGGCTTTCGTGGTGTTCTCGCGAGCATCGGGAACGGTCCCGGGCTGGGCGCGGCCCGTGGTCGGTGTTCTCGAAGGGAAGTTCTTCGTCGACGAGCTCTATCATCGCGTAATCGTCGAGCCGTTTGGTTGGATCTGCGCCCGGTGCGCGCGGGTGATCGATCCGCGCATCGTCGATGCGGGCCTCATGCTTCCGGCTCGGCTCTGCCGGGCGGGGGGGACGGTGTTGAGCCTCGTCCAGTGGGGAGCGGTGCAGTTCTACCTTCTCGTCTTCGTGCTGGGCGCGCTGGCCGTTCTCTGGGCCGTCATGGGGCGGATGGTGACGCTATGAGCTCGATCCTCTTCTGGCTCGTGGCCGTTCCTGTCCTGGGCTCCCTGATCTGCATTCCCTTGAGCGACAGGTACGCCCGGTGGGCCGCACTCGCGACGGGCGTGGTCGGTGTGGTGCTGGCGGGACTGTTGTATGCGGCGTTCGATCCCGCGCAGGCCGATCGGTTTCAGCTCGCCGTGGAATTCCCCTGGATACCGGCCTTCGGGATCCGTTTCGCTCTCGGTGTGGACGCCCTGAATTTTCCGCTCGTGCTGCTTTCCAAGCTCGTCCTGCCCGTTGCGCTGCTGGCGAGCTGGGGCGAGCAGCGCCACGCGCGCGCGTTCATGATCTGCTACCTGGCGCTCGACGCCGCGATGGTGGGTTGCCTGCTCGCGACCGATATCTTTCTGTTCTACGTGCTCTGGGAGGCGATGCTGATTCCCATGCTGCTGCTCATCGGAGTCTGGGGCAGCAAAGAGCGGGTGTACGCCGCCGTGAAGTTCTTTCTGTTCACCTTCGCCGGCAGTGTTCTGATGCTGGCCGCCGTGCTGTGGGTCTTCGTGGAGCACCATGCGCAGATCGGTGCGTATACGGGCGACATCGCCGCGCTGGGCAGCGTGGTTCTGTCGACGACACCCGTGCTCTACGGGCTCTCTCCGATGGACCTCGTCTTTCTGGGCTTTACGCTTGCGTTCGCGGTCAAGGTGCCGCTCTTTCCTTTGCACACGTGGCTTCCCGACGCGCACGTGCAGGCCCCCACGGGTGGAAGCATCCTGCTGGCGGCGGTGTTGCTTAAACTCGGCACCTACGGCCTGCTGCGTTTTTCGATTCCGTACGCCCCGCTCGCGTTTCTCAAGTTTCAAGGGGCGCTGTCGGTCCTGAGCGTGATCGGCATCGTCTACGGAGCGTGGGTCGCCCTGGCCCAGACGGACATGAAAAGGCTCATCGCTTACTCGTCGGTAAGCCACCTGGGCTTCGTGGTCCTGGGGATCTGCGCGCTCAATACCGACGGGCTGACCGGGGCCGTGTTGCAGATGGTGAACCACGGGCTGAGCACCGGGGCGCTTTTTCTGCTCGTGGGCATCTTGTACGAGCGGCGCCATAGCCGGGAGCTCGCCGATCTCGGGGGGCTCGCGGAGTTCATGCCAAAGTACGCGGTCTTTTTGGTTTTCATCGCCTGCTCGAGTATGGCGGTGCCGGGATTGAACGGTTTCGTCGGCGAGTTTCTCGTATTGCGCGGGGTGTTCCAGGCGAGCCCCCTGTTCGGAGTCGTGGCCGTGACGGGCGTGGTGTTCGGAGCGCTCTACCTTCTCGTGATGCTCCGGGCGGTGCTCTTCGGCCCGACAGCCTCGTCGGAGAACCGTGCGCTTTCCGACCTCTCGCTGAGGGACTGGGCCGCGCTGGTTCCGCTGTGTATTTTCATAGTCTGGCTGGGCATTGCGCCGGGGGCGTTGCTCTCACGCCTCGGTGGATCGCTCGATGGTTACTGGCGCAAGGCAGTCCCATCTTTATCGATAGGCGCGGACGTTCCGTTACGGGAAGGGGGCCGGTCGTGAGCGCCACTGTTGGAATGACCCTGCTTCCCCTGGGCCCCGTGGCCGCGATCGTTGCGGGCGCCGTGATGATCCTCGTGCTGGAGCTCTTCCCGGTCTTCGAGGCGGGAAGGCTCAAGACCTGGGTGGCCCTGGTTGCGGCCGTGGCCTCCGCCGGCCTCACGGTATCCCTCTGGAGTGTTCCCCCCTGGCACGGGATGGGAATCGGTGAGTCGGGGCGCTGGCTCGTGGAATTTTCCCGGATGTACCGGGTCGACCACGCCACGCTGGGCCTTTACCTCGCGATCGCGGTCTTCACGGCGCTTACGGTCGTATTCCTCGATATGGGATACCGCCGCAGCGACGTCCGCGGAGAGGTGCTCGCCCTCACGCTTTTCATCGCATCGGGGATGATGATTCTCGTCTCGGCCGAGAGCCTGGTCATGGTGTTCCTGGGCCTCGAGCTGCTATCGGTTCCGCTGTACGTGGTCGTCAGCAGCTTTACGCATGATCGGCACGCGTGCGAAGCATCGCTCAAGTACTTCCTCTTCGGCGCGCTGGGGAGCGTGCTCCTGCTGCTGGGCATCGCGCTCGTTTACGCGCAGACCGGAAGCCTTTCCTTCCCCGTCATTCAGGCGCGGATCCCGCAAATTCTCCAGGCTCCCGACGGCAACCCGGCGCTGCTCTTCGGATCGATGGCGCTCATCACCGTGGCGCTCGCCTTCAAGCTGGGCATCGCGCCGTTTCACATGTGGCTTCCGGACACCTATCAGGGCGCGCCCTCGGCGGTTACCGGTTTCATGGGGAGCGCGGTGAAGCTCGCCGGCTTCGGGCTGGCATTGAGGATCTTCTGGGAGATGTACCTTCCCCTCGCTGACCACTGGCGCGGGCTGCTCACGCTGCTCGCGGTGATCACCATGTTCGTGGGAAATCTCGGTGCGCTCGTTCAGGACAACCTGAAGCGAATGTTCGCCTATTCCAGCATCGCCCACGCGGGTTTTCTCCTTCTGGGTCTCGCCGCGCTCCCCAAGGGGGGGAACCCCGGCGCCATCTACTATTACCTCGTGGTCTACGGTCTGATGTTCGTGGGCTTCTTCGCCCTGCTGGCGCTGCTGGAGCAGCAGTCGCGATCGCTGGAGATTTACCAGCTCTCCGGGATGGGGTTCTCGCACCCGGTGACCGGGCTGGCGCTAGCGGTCTTCGCGCTTTCGGGGGCCGGTATTCCGCCCACTGCCGGGTTTCTCGCCAAGTACTTCGTATTCGCGGACGCCATCGCGGGCGGCCGGACGCTCGCCGTGGTGCTTGCGCTCGTCACGAGCCTGGTGGGCGCCTTCTACTACCTGCGGGTGGTGGTCTATCTCTACATGCGCGAAGCGAAGGCGCCGGTCGCCGTTCCGGCCCGGGCCTACCCCGTGGCCTATGCCTGCGCGCTCGCGTGCGCAGTGGCGCTCGTGTTCTTCACGATCTTCCCCTCGCCCTTGGGCATCATGGCGATACGCTGACGGGAACTCGCGGGATCGCCGGGGCTCCAATATCGCTGAACGGCTGCAGGCATCCGTTCGCCATCTGCGGGTCCGCGCGGATTCTTCTCGCCACTTCGGTTCTCAACCTGGCATTGAGGGTGCCGGCCTTGAGCTTTTTCGGGCCCTGGGTAATGGGGTTGTGCTCGTCGGGATACGGGGCGAGCTCCTCGTAGGCGCCGCTGGCCAGCTGCCGTGCGAGCAGGCCGCGCGCTTCGAGAACCGTGTGGGGAATGTCGCGCGCCCGCAGCTCGGCTTGTCCGGTGGTCACGGGATCGACGATACCGAAGGCCTCCACCGTCACCGCGCCCCGATCGAGGCCCCGATAGTACTCCCGTACGGCGAGCTGACCCGCGAGCAGGCTGTTGGCG
>Ga0247727_10017159_pt1 | contig 11565 bp, 8 predicted proteins | sample WisWelCaveWW1625_FD_202498 | JGI IMG/M metagenome (GOLD analysis project Ga0247727, IMG submission 202498) | Biofilm microbial communities from Wishing Well Cave, Virginia, United States - WW16-25 | ecosystem: Environmental > Aquatic > Deep subsurface > Groundwater > Cave microbial mat | place... | reverse complement strand
CCATGGAGGCGACCGACGGCATGGTCCGCGGCATGCAGGCGACCGACACCGGCGCGCCGATCCAGGTGCCGGTGGGCGACGAGGTCCTCGGCCGGGTGATCAACGTCCTCGGCAAGCCGGTCGACCGGATGGGCGACGTCAAGGCGAAGGAGCACATGCCGATCCACCGCGCCGCGCCGACCTTCGAGCAGCAGAACACCAAGCTCGAGATGTTCGAGACCGGCATCAAGGTCATCGACCTGATCGAGCCGTACCTCAAGGGCGGCAAGACCGGGCTGTTCGGCGGCGCCGGCGTCGGCAAGACCGTCATCATCATGGAGCTGATCAACAACGTCGCCTTGAAGCACGGCGGCGTGTCGGTCTTCGCGGGCGTCGGCGAGCGCACGCGCGAGGGGAACGACCTGTGGCTGGAGATGAAGGAGTCGGGTGTCATCAACAAGACGGCCCTGGTGTACGGCCAGATGACCGAGCCGCCCGGCGCGCGCCTGCGCGTCGGCCTGACCGGGCTGACGGTCGCCGAGTATTTCCGCGACCGCAAGAACCAGGACGTCCTGCTGTTCATCGACAACATCTTCCGCTTCACGCAGGCGGGGTCGGAGGTGTCGGCCCTGCTCGGCCGCATGCCGTCGGCGGTCGGCTACCAGCCGACGCTCGCGACCGAGCTGGGCGAGCTCCAGGAGCGCATCACCTCGACGGTGAACGGGTCGATCACCTCGGTGCAGGCGATCTACGTGCCGGCCGACGACTACACAGACCCGGCGCCGGCCACCACGTTCGCGCACCTCGACGCCTCGACCAACCTGTCGCGGCAGATCGCCGAGATGGGGATCTACCCGGCGGTCGATCCGCTGGCCTCGACCTCGCGCATCCTCGACCCGCGCATCGTCGGCCAGGAGCACTACGACGTCGCCCGCGCGGTGCAGGGCGTGCTGCAGCGCTACAAGGACCTGCAGGACATCATCGCCATCCTCGGCATCGACGAGCTCTCCGAGGAGGACAAGCAGACGGTGGCGCGGGCCCGCAAGATCCAGCTCTTCCTGTCGCAGCCCTTCTTCGTCGCCGAGCAGTTCACCGGCATCAAGGGGAAGTACGTGCCGATCAAGGACACGGTGCGCGGCTTCAAGGAGATCGTCGACGGCAGGCACGACGAGGTCCCCGAGCAGGCCTTCTACCTGGTCGGCGGCATCGAAGAGGCGCTCGAGAAGGCCGAGCAGATGAAGCATGCTTCCTGAAGCCATCAACCTCGACATCGTCACCCCCGAGAAGCGCCTGGTGTCGCTGGCGGTGGACGAGGTCGTGCTGCCGGGGACCGAGGGCTCGATGGGCGTCCTGCCGGGGCACGCGCCGCTTCTGACCGGGCTCGACGTCGGCGAGCTTATGTACCGCCGCGGCCACGACCGGCACTACATCGCGGTGGCGCTCGGCTTCGCCGAGGTGCTCGGCGATCGGGTGACGGTGCTCGCCGAGATCGCCGAGCGCGCCGAGGAGATCGACGGCACACGCGCCGAGCGCGCCCGCGACCGGGCCCTCGGCCGCCTGAAGAGCCGCGACCCGGAGATCGACTTCAAGCGGGCGCAGGTCGCCCTCGAGAAGGCGGTCATCCGCATCCAGGTGGCCAGGCGCGGGCGCGGCGAGGAGCCCTGATCCCCGCCGGCCCCCGGCTGTCGATCGTGATCCCGGCCTACAACGAGGCCGGGAGGATTCGCGCCAGCCTCGACCGCCTGGTCGCCTGGCTGTCGGCCCCCGGTCGCAGCCCCGCGGGCCCGGCCGAGATCCTGGTGGTCGACGACGGCAGCGGCGACGCCACGGCGGCGACGGTCATCGAGGCGGCGCGCTCGATGCCGCCCGGGGCCCCGGCGCTGCGCCTGCTGCAGAACGCCGCCAACCGCGGCAAGGGCTACTCGATCAAGCACGGCGTCCTGACGGCCTCCGGCACCTACGTCCTGCTCAGCGACGCCGATTTCTCGACGCCGATCGAGGATCTGCCGTTGCTGCTCGAGCCGGTCCAGGCGGGCGTCTGCGACATCGCCATCGGCTCGCGCGGCCTGGCGGCGTCCGCGGTCGAGGTGCGCCAGCCGCGCTGGCGCGAGGCGATGGGGCGCACCTTCAACCGCATCGTCCGCGCCCTGACGCGCCTGCCGTACCGCGACACCCAGTGCGGCTTCAAGGTGATGCGGCGCGAGCCGGTGCTGCCGCTGTTCCGCGCCGCGCGCGTCGAGCGCTTCGCCTACGACGTCGAGATCCTCTACCTCGCCCGCAAGGCGGGCATCGCGGTGCGCGAGATCCCGGTGCGCTGGCGCGACGCGCCGGGCTCGAAGGTGCACGCGCTGCGCGACTCGCTCGACATGCTCAGGGACGTGCTGCGCATCCTGTGGCGCGACCGGCGCGGCGGCTACGGCCGCCTCGGCCGGCCCGACCCGGACGCCGCGCGCGCCGGGGGCGGGGAGGCGGCGCGATGAGCCGCTTCGTCCGCACCGGCCGGGTCGTGCCGCGCCCGGCCGCGGCGGCGCTGTTCGCCCGCCTGCGGCGGCGCGGCGTGCGCCTGGCGTTCACCAACGGCTGCTTCGACCTGCTGCACGTCGGCCACGTCACCCTGCTCGAGAAGGCGCGCGCCCTCGGCGACGCGCTCGTGGTCGGGGTCAACAGCGATCGGTCGGTGCGCCGCCTCAAGGGGGCGGGGCGGCCGATCGTGCCGCTGCACGAGCGCATGGAGCTGCTCGCCGGGCTGCGGCCGGTGGACTATGTCGTGCCGTTCGCCGAGGACACCCCGGCGCGGATCATCGACGAGGTCCGCCCGGCGGTGCTGGTGAAGGGGGGCGACTACCGCGCGTCGGAGATCGTCGGGCGCGCCACCGTCGAGGCGGGCGGCGGCCGCGTCGTCCGGGTGCCTCTCAGGAAGGGGCGCTCGACCTCGGATCTCATCGCGCGCGCCCGCCTGGCGGTCGCGGACGCCCGCGCCGGCCGGCCGCGCGGCGCCGTCTCCGGTCGGCCGCGCGCCGCGCGGGGGCGGGCCGCCGGGCGGCGGCGGTGAGCACGGACCTCGGCGCGCTCCTCGATCTCCCGGCCCGGGATCGGGCCCTGGCGCGCGGCCTCGCGGGCCTCGCGGGCGGCGACGGCCGCCTCGTCCTCGCCGGTCTCGGCCCGTCTGCCGCGGCGATCCTCCTGCCCGCGCTTCTGGATCGCGCCCCGGGCGGCAAGATCGTCCTGCTCGTGCCCGGGGAGCGCGAGGCCGAGGGGTTCAGGGGCGACCTCGAGTTCGCCGCCGCGGCGCTCGGCGGCGGCGGGGCGCCGGGTGACGGCGGGGCGCCCGGCGCCGGCGGCGCGCGGGTGCGGATGTTCCCGTCGCTCGAGGCCGATCCGTACCAGGAGATGGCGCCGCACCTCAAGGCGGCCTGCGACCGGGTCGAGGCGCTGCGCGCCCTGCGCGATCCCGGGCCCGCCATCGTCGTGGCGCCGGTGCGGGCGCTCATCTACCCGCTTCCGGCGCCGCCCGCCTTCGATGTCGCGACGTTCGATCTGCGCCCCGGCATGGCGCAGCGGCCCGACGATCTGTCGGGGTCGCTCCTGGGCGCCGGCTACGTGCGCGTCGACCTGGTGTCGGAGATCGGCGAATTCTCGCGACGCGGCGGCATCATCGATCTGTTCCCGCCCGACGCCGCGCTGCCGCTGCGCGCCGAGTTCTGGGGCGAGGAGATCGAGTCGCTGCGGCGCTTCGACCCGGCGACGCAGCGATCCGGCGAGCCGGTCGCGGGGGCGCGCGTGCCGCCGGTGCGCGAGTACCCGTGGGACGCGGCGGCGCTCGAGCGGCTCAGGGCGGCGCTCGAGGCGCGCCGCGGCGCCCGGCGCGGCGCCCGCGCGGCGCTCCAGGCCGACGACCTCGCCGAGAAGATCGAGGCGCTCGCCGGCGGCCGGACCTTCCCGGGTTTCGAGGCCTGCGTGCGCCTGGTCGACAACGCCCCGGCGAGCCTGCTCGACTACGCCCCGGGGGCGCTGGTCGCCGCCTGGGAGGAGAGCCGGGTGCAGTCGGAGCTCGAGTCGGTGTACGTCGAGATGCACGCCGGCCTCGACTTCACCGAGTCGTTCGGCATGCCGCCGCCGGAGGATCTGCTGGTCGAGCGGGCGACGCTCCTGGCGGCGGCGCGCCGCGCCCGCCTGCGGCTCACCGAGCTGGCGCTCGAGGAGAAGGCGGCGCCCGTCCGGGTTTCGTGCACGCCGGTGCGCGCCTACCACGCCCGCCTGCACGACCTGGCGAAGGACCTCGAGCAGGCGGCGCCCGGCACGACGACCCTGTGCCTCATGGACACCGTCGGCCGGATCGAGCGCCTCGCCGAGGTGCTCGCGCAGTACGGCCAGGCGCCGCGCGTCATCGGCCTCCCCGAAGGCGCGGCCGCGCCGGGGGCGCTGCGGGCCACGCCCGCGGCGCGCGCATCCGCCGCGCCGGCGCCATCCGCCGCGCCCGCCCTGCCGGCCGGCTCAGCACCGCCGCGCGTCGTCGTGGCGCCGGGGCGGCTGTCGCAGGGGTTCGCGCTGCCGTCGATCGGCCTCCAGGTCCTCACCGAGAAGGAGGTCTTCGGCGAGCACGCCGAGCGCGAGACCAGGCGGCGCAAGGCGGCGGCGTTCAGCCCCGGGTTCCGCGACCTCAAGGTCGGCGACCTCGTGGTGCACGTCGAGCACGGCGTCGGGCGCTACGGCGGCATCGTCCGCGTCGGCGAGGGGGCGTCGCAGCGCGACTTCATGCTGCTGTTCTACGAGGGCAACGACAAGCTCTACGTCCCGGTCGACCGGCTCGACCTCGTGCAGCGCTATTCCGGCGTGCCGGGGCAGAAGGGGCGTCTCGACCGCCTCGGCGGGCTCGGCTGGGAGCGCACCAAGAAGCGCGTCCGCCGCGCCATGGAGGAGATGGCGAAGGACCTGCTCGAGCTCTACGCGGCGCGCGCCGCCGCGAAGGGGCACGTCTTCGGCCCCGACACCGCCTGGCAGCGGGAGTTCGAGGACGCCTTCCCGTGGACCATCACCACCGACCAGGAGAAGGCGGTCAGGGACGTCAAGGCCGACATGGAGCGCGACATGCCGATGGACCGGCTGGTCTGCGGCGACGTCGGCTTCGGCAAGACCGAGGTGGCGATGCGCGCCGCCTTCAAGGCGGTGATGGAAGGGAAGCAGGTCGCGGTGCTGTGCCCGACCACCATCCTGGCGTTCCAGCACCAGTCGACCTTCCGCGAGCGCTTCGCGTCATGGCCGACGTCCATCGAGATGGTGTCGCGCTACCGCAGCTCGAGGGAGGCCGCGGCCATCCTCGACGCGGTCGGGCAGGGGAAGGTCGACGTCCTGATCGGCACCCACCGCCTGCTGTCGAAGGACGTGCGCTTCAGGGACCTGGGCCTGCTCATCGTCGACGAGGAGCAGCGCTTCGGGGTCAGGCACAAGGAGTCGATCAAGGCGATCAAGAAGAACGTCGACGTCCTGACCCTGACCGCGACGCCGATCCCGCGCACCCTGCAGATGTCGCTCGCCGGTATCCGCGACATGTCGGTGATCGAGACGCCGCCCGAGAACCGGCTCGCCATCCAGACCGCCATCGTGCCGTTCCGCGAGGGGACGATTGGCACCGCCATCCGCCACGAGATGCAGCGCGGCGGCCAGGTCTACTTCGTGCACAACCGCGTCGAGTCCATAGGCTCGATGGCCAACTTCCTGCGCCGCATCGTCCCCGAGGCGCGGGTCGCGGTCGCGCACGGGCAGATGAACGAGCACACCCTCGAGCGCACCATGATGGCGTTCCTGCAGGCCGAGGCCGACATCCTGCTGGCGACGACGATCATCGAGAACGGGCTCGACATCCCGCGCGTCAACACCATCGTCGTCAACCGCGCCGACCGCTTCGGCCTGGCGCAGCTCTACCAGTTGCGCGGCCGGGTCGGGCGCTCCGACCGGCGCGCCTACGCCTACTTCATGGTGCCGGCGCGCAAGGCGCTCACCGACATCGCCCGCCGCCGTCTCAAGGCCCTGCAGGAATTCACCGAGCTGGGGTCGGGGTTCCGCATCGCGGCCATGGACCTCGAGATCCGCGGCGCCGGCAACCTGCTCGGCGGCGAGCAGAGCGGCCACATCGCCGCGGTCGGCTTCGAGATGTACTGCAGCCTCCTCGAGCGCGCCGTGCGCGAGCTCAAGGGGGAGGCGCCCCCGCCCGAGACCAAGGTCACGATCAACCTCGGCCTCGACATCCGCCTCCCCGAGGAGTACGTCGCCGATTTCGGCGACCGGCTGGTGCTCTACAAGGAGATCGCCTCGGCGCCGGACGCTCCGGCGCTCGATCGCATCCGCGCCCGCGCCCGCGACCTCTACGGCGAGCCGCCGCCGCAGGCGGAGCGCCTGCTGGCCCTGGCGCTGCTCAGGATCGAGTCGGACGCCGCGCGGGTGAAGTCCGTGGATCTGGCGCGCGGCGGGGTGCGGGTGACCTTCGCGCCGGAGGCGCCGCCGCCCCCCGAGAGCGTCGTGCGCCTGGTCAACAGCCGCCGCGACGTGCGGGTCGTGCCGCCGGCGCAACTGCGCCTCGATCTGCCGGCCGGGACCTCCGACATGGCGCGCATAGAGGCGGTGCGCGCTCTGTTGCGGGCGCTCATGCCCTGTGATAGCGTCGCGCCCGCCGCGGGCCCCGCCGCGGCCCGCCCCACCGGAGTCCGATGAAAGGCACGCATCCCGTCTTCATAACGGGCCTCGTCTTCGCGCTCGGCCTGGTGTCGTCCGCCTGCGCACCGTCGAAGGAAGCCGGCTCCGGGGGCGCCGCCGGCGCCGCCGGCGGGCCGGCCGGGTCGGGCGGGACCGGCCGGGGCACCGAGCCGGCGGGCGCGGCGCCGGCCGACGGCCGTCCCGCCGAGGCGCGCGGCCTGGGGCCGGGCGGTCTCGCCGACGAGCGCGACCCGGGCGCCGTCGCCACGGTCGCCGGCCGGCCGATCCCGTACCGGATGTTCGAGCGCTACCTCAACGACAACGCCGGCGAGGAGACCGAGGAGGGCGAGTCGGGCGACGCCATCAAGAGCCGCCTGCTCGACCAGTTCATCGAGGAGCAGATGCTGATGCTCGAGGCCGACCGCCTCAAGGTGGTGGTGTCGGAGGCCGAGGTGGACGCCTACCTCAAGGAGCTCGGCCTGACCGAGGGCGACCTCGACGTCGGCGCCCCCGACGGCAAGGAGGCGTTCCGCGCCAAGATCCGCCACAGCCTCGCCCTGCAGAAGGTCAAAGAGACGGCGGTCCTCAAGACCATCCACGTCAGCCCGGCCGAGGTCGAGGATGAGCTGCGCCGCCGCCCCGAGGCGGCCGCCGCCCGGGAACGCCTTGTCCTGCGCCAGATCCTGCTGGAAGATAGGGGCGCCGCCGACGATGCGCGCCGGGCCATCATGGTCGAGCCGGGACGATTCGAGACCCTCGCGAAGGACCGATCGGTCGCCCCCGACCACGGCCAGCCGCGCGCCTACGCGGCCCAGGACCTGCCGCCGGACGTGCGCGCCGCGGTCGAGGGCCTGCAGCCCGGCCAGATCAGCCCGGTGGTCGATCTGCCGTTCGGCTTCGTCCTCTTCCAGATGGTGAAGCGCGAGGAGGCGCGGCCCGACATGACGCAGGTGCGGGCGGCGATCGAGTCGGAGCTGTTCCGCCAGAAGGCCGACCAGGTCATGGAGCGCTACCTGGCCGACCTGAGAGGGAAGACGGAAATCCATGTCAACCGCGCCATCCTCCCGTTCCGCTACGTCGGCGAGAACCGCAATTAAGGCCGTTGCGGCGGCGCGCGCAACCGCCCTCGCGGGCGCCACCGTCGGCGCCGTGCTCGCCGCCGTCCTCGGCGCGCCGCCGGCCCGTGCCGCCGTCGTCGACGAGATCGTCGTCAAGGTCAACAACCGCATCGTCACGGCGAGCGAGTTCGAGGAGCGCCAGAAGGCGCTGTTCACGCAGGTGAGCCAGGAGCGCCCCGGCCCCGGCATGAGCGAGGAGCTGCAGTCGGCGCAGGATGTCCTCCTCGCCAACATCATCACCGAGGCGCTGCTGCTCGAGCGCGCGTCGGCGGTCTTCGACATGGACCGCATCCGCATCTCGCTGGTCGACGACTTCAAGAAGCAGCAGGACATCCCCACCGACGCCGCGCTCGACGAGGCGCTCAAGGACCAGGGGATGACCCGCAAGGATCTCGAGGATCACCTGGTGCGCATCGCGGTGCCGAACGAGATCATCAACTACGACGTGAAGCGCAAGATCAGCGTCAGCGAGACCGAGATGAAGGACTACTACGACCAGCACCGCGCGCGCTGGGAGACCCCGGAAACGGTGAGCCTCAAGGAGATCGTCGTGCTGTACGTCGACGGGACGCGCGCCGAGGCGGCCGATCGCGCCGCCCGGATCGTCGCCGAGGCGCGCGCCGGCGCCGACTTCTCCGAACTGGTCATGCAGCACTCCGAGGCGGGCACGCGCGAGGTCCAGGGGCTCATCGGCCCGATCCCCGTCCGCGACCTGCAGGCCACGCTCGTCGCCGCCGTGCAGGGGCTCGAGCCGGGGCGGATCAGCGACCCCGTCGACACCGGCCGCTCACTGCACGTCCTGCGTCTCGAGACGCGCGTGCCGGCGTCCCTCAAGCCGTTCGCGGCGGTGCGCGACGAGGTGCACGATGACGTGCGCGAACAGAAGTTCAAGCCGCGCTTCGACGCCTATCTGCAGCGCCTGTGGAAGGAGAACCACATCGAGGTGTCGCCGAAATACGAGAGCTGGCTCGTCGTCTCGCCGCTGAAGCCGAGGCCCGCGGCATGACCCGTCGGGCGCCAGGCCCGCCGGCCGCCCGGCCCGGGGCGGCAGGTTTTGAGCCGGGCGCCGGTTGTGATATGGTGTCGTCATTCAGACGACCCCCGACACCGACCAACCGGCCGTTGGCATGAGGTTCAGGGTCCGGGTCCCGGCGACGCGAAAGCGCCGGCAAGCACACGGGATCCGGGTCTGAGAAACGATAAGGCCGACATCCAGATGGTTCCCGCGCCCGCGCCGCGGACCAGCACCCGAGGGAAACCGATGCGCCGCTACGAACCGGGCAACCAGGCCCCCCCCGCCGCAGGCAACACCGATCGGCAGGCGGGTGAGCCGATGCACCGCAAGCTCATCCGCCCGAACCTGTCCGAGCTGAAGGAGCGCCTGGCGACGCGCGGTCCCGCCGGCCCGCGCCGCAAGCAGGTGCCGCCCGAGCAGACCAACGCCGAGGCGTTCTACTACCTGAAGCAGATGAACGCGCGCACGCCCATGGTCGTCGTCCTGAAGGACGGCGAGGAATTGCGCGGCGTCATCGAGTGGTACGACAGGATCTGCATCAAGGTGAACCGGATCGGGGCTCCCAACCTGATGGTCATGAAGGACTGCATCAAGTACATGTACAAGGAGGAGGAGCTCCGGAACGACAGGAACACGCCGGCCGACGGCATCTGACGCCGCCGGCGCCGCGCCTCCTCCTCATGAAGCCCGTCATCGCCATCGCCACCGGCGATCCCTTCGGCATCGGCCCCGAAGTCTCGATCAAGGCCGCCTGCCGCCCCGACGTCCTCGAAGCCTGCCGCCCGCTCCTGGTCGGCGACCGCGCCCGCCTGCTGGCCGAGGCGCGGGCTCTGGCGAAGGCGCCCGGCGCCCGCGGGCCGGACGCCGGCGGCCCGGGCGCCGACCCCGCGGCGTGGCCCGAGGTCTCGGTCTCCGGCTTCGCCGAGATGGGATCGAAGCAGGGGGCCGACTTCCACGTCGAGGCGTGGAAGGAGGGGCCGGCCTTCCTCGACATGGGCGAGACCGAGAGCCCCGCCGGTCCGCGCGGGCCTTCCGCGGCCGGCGGCCGCGCCGCGGTGAAGTACGTCAAGCAGGCCGTCGGCCTCGTGCGCTTCGGCTCGGCAGCCGCCATCGCCACCGCCCCGATCAGCAAGGCGGCGATGAAGATGGCGGGCCACCCCTGGCCCGGCCACACCGAGCTGCTCGCCGACCTGTGCGGCGCCGACCCCGACGACGTCGGCATGCTGTTCGTCGCCCCCGGGCTTAAAGTCGCATTGCTGTCGGTGCACGAGTCGTTGCGCGCCGCGATCGCCGGGCTGTCGGCCGGGCGCATCGTTCGCCGCCTGGCGCTGCTGCGCGCCGAGCACCGCCGCTGGTTCGGCGCCGACCCGCGCCTCGGCCTGTGCGCCCTCAACCCGCACGCCGGCGAGGAGGGGATGTTCGGGGACGAGGAGCGCGACATCCTCGAGCCGGCGATCGCGGCGGCGCGCGCCGCCGGCATTGACGCGCGCGGCCCGTTCCCCGCCGACACCCTGTTCCCGCGCGCCGCGCGCGGCGAGTTCGACGCCGTCCTCGCCCTGCACCACGACCAGGGGACCATCGCCGTGAAGGCGCGCGCCTTCGGCCACGCGGTCAACATGACGATCGGCCTGCCGTTCCTGCGCACCAGCGTCGATCACGGCACCGCCTACGACATCGCCGGCACGGGCAGGGCCGATCCCTCGAGCCTCGCCGAGGCGATCGCGCTGGCGGCGCGCCTGGCCCCGCGCGCCTGACCCCCGCATCCGGCCCGGCGCGCCTAGCGACTGTACGCGTCGCGGACGATCCGGAGCATCGCCGGGTGGATGTCCGGCGAGGCGGCGACGATGTCGCCGCTGTCGATGTAGGAAAGGCGGCCGTGGAAGTCGGTCACCACGCCGCCGGCCTCGCCGACCAGGAGGCTGCCCGCCGCCACGTCCCAGGACGACAGCCCCATCTCCCAGAAGCCGTCGTAGCGGCCGCAGGCGACGTACGCCAGGTCGAGCGCCGCCGAACCGTCGCGCCGGATGCCGGCCGACCCGGCGATGAACGCGCGGAACGTGGCGAGATACGCCTCGAGCCGGTCGAGCGAACGGAACGGGATGCCGGTGACCAGGAGGGCGCTCGCCAGCCGACCCGGCCGGGTCACCCGCATCGGCCGGCCGTTGAGGAACGCCCCCTGCCCGCGCGCCGCCGTGAACATCTCGTCGCGCACCGGATCGAACACCGCCGCCGCGCGCATCCCCTTCGCGTCGGCCAGCCCGACCGACACCCCGAACAGGGGATAGCCGTGGATGTAGTTCGTCGTGCCGTCGAGCGGGTCGATGTACCAGCGGTAGCCGATCGACGCCCCCCCGGGCGACGACTCCTCGGCGATGATCGCGTGGTCGGGGAAGCGCGACCGCACGATGCGCAGGATCGCATCCTCGGCGGCGCGGTCGGCCACCGTCACGAAGTCGTTGCGCCCCTTCTCGCGCACCGCGAACGACCCGCGCCGCTCCCAGTGATCGAGCAGCACGCGCCCGCCGGCGCGCGCGCACGCCACGCAGGCCGCCATGTGGAAGTCGATCGTCCCCGGCGCCGCGCCGGACCCGGCGCCGCGGCCACCGGCCGCCCGCCCCGCCCGATCGGCCGGCCGCTCGCGCCGCGACGTCGCGGCACGCCCCATCCCCGCGGCGCGCCGCCGCGCCGCCGCCCGCCGCCGCGCCGCGGTCAGGGGGATCACCCGCCCGCCGCCCCAGGCGGCCGCCGCCGGCCGCCTCCGCC
>Ga0247727_10017158_pt1 | contig 11565 bp, 6 predicted proteins | sample WisWelCaveWW1625_FD_202498 | JGI IMG/M metagenome (GOLD analysis project Ga0247727, IMG submission 202498) | Biofilm microbial communities from Wishing Well Cave, Virginia, United States - WW16-25 | ecosystem: Environmental > Aquatic > Deep subsurface > Groundwater > Cave microbial mat | place... | reverse complement strand
GTACAGCACCGTGGTATCATCGCCATCGAACGGCTTTTGGTAAGTCAGCAGCTCGTAAAAGAGCACGCCAAAAGAAAAAATATCCGCGCGTTTGTCGATCCCCTTTCCCTTAATTTGCTCCGGCGACATGTACCATGGGGTGCCAATGCGCGCGCCGGGCTGGGTCATGGTGCTGGCGGCCGGCTTCGCAATGCCGAAATCCATGATCTTGACTCTGCCGCCGGCCAGAATTTTGACGTTCTCCGGCTTGATGTCACGATGGATGATGTCTTCGGAATGGACGGCTTCCAGGCCGCGGCAAATCTGCAGCGCATAATCGAGTTTCTGGTCCAGGCGCAGCGCTTCGCGCTCGTTGATCATGGCGCGCAGGTCCTTGCCTTTCAAATATTCCATGACGATGTAGGGCTTGCCGTCAACTTCGCCCACATCGTGAACGGTCGTCAGGTTTTGATGCGACAGCCGGCCGGAAGCGCGCGCCTCGCGGTAGAAACGCTCACGCATTTCCGGCAGCGCCACCACCTTGTCATCGATCACTTTGATCGCGACTTTGCGGCCCAGCACCGGATCCTGCGCCAGATAAACCACGCCCATGCCGCCGCTGCCGAGTTGTTCGAGTATTTCGTATTTGCCGAGTTTGTTCATGGTTTTTTCGGGGTAATACCGTAACGCGGCATTGGCGGCAACCAAAACTGCACCACAAAGGGCACAAAGAACACAAAGATTTTTCCCTGGCCAGCGCAGGGCAGGCTTTGTGCGCTTTGTGTTCTTTGTGGTGAAAAAATTTTCGCTGTCATAATGGTTTTTTCAGGTCTATAAACGATACGACGGGCGAATGCCTTTAGATTTTATCGCATCAAAATTAATTTCCTCGTCAGCACCTCGGCGCCGCTCTGCAAACGATAAAAATAAACGCCGCTTTCCACGCCCGGCGCTTCCCAGCGCGCTTCGTAATTCCCCGCCGTCAACTCGCGATCCACCAGCGCGGCGATTTCTTTTCCCAGCAGGCTGTACACTTTCAGCGTGACGTGGCCGGGTCCAGGCAATGAAAACTTGATCGTCGTGGCGGGGTTGAACGGATTCGGATAATTCTGCTCCAACCCCAGCGCGACCGGCACAACCGGAGTTTTAGAGCCGACCGCGCTTGGCAGCAGCATGACAACGCCCGGAGTGTAGCTGGCGGCCAACGGGACGGCGCTGGCGTTTACAATTTCACGCCCAATCGGTTGATCGCCAAACGCAATAGTGGTTGTCGCCGCTGTGGTATTCAGAATGACCGCGAAAGTGACGACGGCAATTTCGCGCACGCCGGCGCTAAATCTTTGGCCGGTGGGCAAAGCCAGCGAGATGCCAAAGCGGCCCTGGTTCTGCTGCAAAGCATTGGTATTGAATAGCGCGCCGGTTGCATCTTTTCCCAAAGTGCCCTGCGGATTGCTGAGAATTGCCCGATCAAATTCCAGGCTGAATCCGAGCGCATTTTCATCGCCTTCAGAAATTAATATAATAGGAATGCTCACGTTACTTCCGCGCCTCCCCGAAACCTCGGTCACTCGCACAGTGCGCGTCGGGGCATTGACCGTCACCGTAAAACTCGTTGGCGTAGCGCCGCCCCTGCCGTCATTGGCGGTAATCGTCACGGTCGTGCTGCCGGCAGCCAAAGCGGTCACCGTCAACACGCTGCCGGAAATGCCCGCGGTCACAATCCCGGATGGATTTGAAACGGCCGTGAAAGTCAGAACATCGCCATCCGGATCACTGAACACCTGCGTCAGATTTTGCGTGAAAGCCGCGCCGCCGACGATCAGCGTTTGGCTGGGAATCGTGCTGATCACCGTCGGGGCGCGATTCGCCACCGGCGGCGTCGTGACGGAATTGGAAGTGGCAAAATTGGAAAGAAAGTTGCCGGCGGCGTTTTCCGCGCGAATGTTATAGGTATAATTTGTGTTGGGGCTGGCGGCATTGTCGGAGAAACTCTGAACGTTCGCCCCGGCATTAGCCAAAAAAACGAAGGCGCCCGCGCCAGTTTTGCGCTCAATCCGGAAACGCGCCTCGCCATTGGATTTGTCGCTCCACGAAAGATCGACGCGATTGGACGAGATCACCGTTGCCACCGCCGGAGCTGGCGCTAAAAATCTGAACGCGCCTTCCTGAATCCATTGCAAAGTGAGATTGTAGGCGGGTTCTGTGACGGCCCAGTCGGTGCGCTTGCCGCCTCCGTGAGCGGTTTGCCCCACCGGCGTCAGGCCGGCCGGCAATAACAGAAGCAAGCTGTTGGCGGCATTGCTAAGATTAACCCGCCTGGTCCCGCGTGGGCCGATTTCAAGCGCCACTTCCTTATAACTTGAATCTTCGACGACATTCAACCGCATGCTGCCAGCATTACTGATATCGTCATGACAGAAAAACCCCGCACATCCGCCATTGCCCGAGAAGAGCGGATGGACTTTTGTAGCGTAGTCCACCGCCGGGTTTTGCCCGAAAACATTGCCAAGGCTCGCAACCAATAAAAGGCCGCTCAACCACGTCGCCGTTTTTGGGTGTGGTTTGAAATGAAAAGCCGGTTTGGGATGAAGCATGGTTAACCCCTTTTCTGGTTATATTGACCGGTCACTCAGAGTGACCGGTCAATGGTTAATATTTCCGAGTTTGAGTGCGTTAGCAACAAAAGGCTATCGCATGAACATCAGCTTCCTCGTCTGCGACCAGCTTCCCGCCTGCAGACGATACAGATACACGCCGCTTTTGGCGTCCTGCGCCTCCCAGCGCACGTCATAACGGCCTGCCGCCAATTCCTGATCGACCAGCACTGCGATCTCTTCGCCGAGCACGCTGAAAATTTTCAAGCTCACCGGCGTCGCCTGCGGCAACGCAAAGTGAATCATCGTCGAAGGATTGCCGAAGGTTCCCCGCCCAGGCGGGGAAAACGGATTCGGGTAATTTTGGCCCAATTCAAATGCAACCGGGACACCTTCGGCGGATGATTCGACCGACGTTGAGTTTTGCAAAGTTATCATCGCCGACTTCCAGGCGGTTTGCAACACCGTCGCATCGGTGCTTACCACTTCCTGAGCAATTGGCTGGCCGCTGAAAGCGATGCGCGTCGAACTTGCCGCGGAGCCGGGCAGAACCGCGAAGACGACTTGAACGAGCTGGCAGCCGCCGGGTGCAAAAGACTGCCCAGCCGTTAGGGCCAGCGCGATGCCGATTTGGCCATTCGCTTTCTGGCTCGAATTGACGTGCAATGTCGCTCCTCGCGCGTCATTTCCCGGCAGCACTTTCTCAAAGGCCAATACCGCCGAATCGAAAGTGAGGCCAAAGCCGGCGGCATTCACCGCGCCCGACGTTTCGAGCTCCACCAGCAAAGTATCCATCCGGCCGCGCGTAAAAACGGTATTGATCGCGCGAACGGCCGAAACCGCGGTGTGGTTTATTTTACCTTCGGCTAAATTGAGATTGGAAGACAGCGGGCCACAGGCCGCGACCACCGGGTCCAATCCGGCCGCGTACAAACCGGCCTGCACCCAATCAGCAATGCTGACCCGGGCATCGCCGCAGGGCTTGGGCGCGCAATCCGCGCGTTGAAATTCATTGACGTCGGTGCGCGGAATTTCCAGGCCGGCGGAAAAACGGCCGAGCTGAACCCAGTCCGCGATCGTCACCGTGCCGTTGTTGTTGCCGGAGGGACGCGGCGACACGTCGGCCTCGAAGCCGCGCGTAAACGTAATCGTGCCCGCCACCCAATTGGCCGGCAAAGAATTGGCGTTGACATCCGCCACCTCGCGCATGATCGGCTGGTCGCCAAAATCAACCGGCGTCGACACTGCCGCCGTGGCCGCCGTCACCGCAAAGTTCACCACCACCAGCTCGCGCGCGCCGGCGCTAAATCTCTGTCCGGTTGGCAGAGCGAGCGCGATACCGAAGCGACCCTGATTTTGCTGGCTGGCATTGACGTTCAAAGAGGCCGACATCGCATCCCTGCCGACTCGCGCCTGCGGGTTGCTCAAAATGGCGGGGTCAAAAACCAAACTGAAGCCGAACGCATTTTCATCGCCCTGCGAGGCCAGCTCCACCGCAACATCGACCGTTCCTCCCGGCGAAGCGGAAGCATTCACGGCGCGGATAACGCGCGCGGTCTGGATCGCCATCACGGTAAAGGTTTGCGTCGCGGAGGCGCCGCCGCCCGGGCCGCTATTCGTCACGGTGAAATTGCGCGGCCCGGTGCCTGCATTCGTCGCGATCGTTAAATTTGCCGTCAAACCCGTTGCGCTCGCCACGGTGGTGGAATTAACCGTAATCCCGGCGCCGACGTTGACCGTCGTCACGCCGTTGATAAAATTCGTTCCGGTAAAAACCACGTCGAGCGTTTGTCCGGCGTTGCCGCTGGCCGGCGCTATGTTCGTGAGCGACGGCGCCGGATTGTTGACCGTGAACGTTTGGCTTGCCGAAGTCGCGCCGCTGTTAGTCACCGAAAAATTGCGCGGCCCGGTCGCCGCATTCGCGCTGATGGTCAGGTTCGCCGTCAGGCTTGTTGAGTTCGTCACGCTGGTGGAGTTGACCGTGATGCCGGAACCAACGTTGACCGTGGTGACGCCGTTAATAAAATTGGCGCCGGTAAAGAGCACGTCCAAAGTTTGCAGACGATTGCCCGTGGTGGGAGCGATGCTGCTCAAGGTTGGCCCGGGATCGTTGACTGTGAAAATCAGATTTCCTGAGGTTCCGCCGCCCGGGCCACTGTTGGTCACCGAGAAATTGCGCGGCCCGATCGCCGCATTGGCGCCGATGGTCAAATTCGCGATCAGGCTTGTCGAGCTTGTCACCGTTGTCGAATTAACGGTAATATCCGCGCCAACATTGACGGCGGTCACGCCATTGATAAAATTCGTTCCGGTGAAAATGACGTCCAAAGTTTGCAGGCGATTGCCGGTCGCCGGTACGATGCTGCCCAGGGTCGGCGCCGGATCGTTGATGGTGAAGCTCAGGCCGTTTGAAGTTCCGCCGCCGGGGCCGCTGTTGGTGACGAAAAAATTGCGCAGCCCGGTTGCCGCATTGGCGCCGATCGTCAAATTGGCCCGCAGGCTCATCTCGCTCGTCACGGTGATGGAGTTGACGGTGATATCCGCGCCGGCATTGACGGAGGTCACAGCGCGGAAAAAATTCGTCCCCGTGAAAACCACGTCCAGGGTTTGCGAGCGATTGCCGGCGCTGGGCGTGAGGCTGGTTAAAGACGGCGCCGGATTGGTGACCATGAAAGTTTGGTTGCCGGAGGTGCCGCCGCCCGGGCTGCGGTTGGTGACGGAAAAATTGCGCGGCCCGGTAGCGGCATTCGCGCCGATCGTCAAATTCGCCGTCAGGCTGGTCGAGTTCGTCGTCGGGCCCGCTGGGTTCGCTACGGTGACGGAGTTGACGGTGATATCCGAGCCGGCATTGACGCTGGTCACGCCGCTGATAAAATTCGTTCCGGTAAAGACGACATTCAAAGTCTGCAGGCGATTGCCACTCGCCGGCGCGAGATTGCTCAAAGTCGGAACCGGATTCGGCGTGAGCGAGGTAATCGCGATGTTATCGAAGCAGGCCGTGCCCCTGAAGGAGTTGAGGCCGATGAAGCCGCTTGCGTACACCGTATTATTCAACTGAAAGATAAGCTGATTATCGGCCAGGACCCTGATGCTCGGAAACTGGCGCTCGATGCGGATATGGTGATATTGGCCGTCTGTCACAAAATCGCGGCCCGTCACCGAGGTCAGCAGGGAGCCGCCCTGGCCAAAAAGATTGACCGCATTAAAGGCAAATTGCAAATAATAACCGCTCGGGTTGTTCGTATTCTGGGTGTTGAAGAGAATGGAGTAATTCCGGTTGGTCGTGCCGGTGGCGCGGGCGTCCAGTTCCATCACAAAATCCGACCATGTGCGCGTAATGAGATAGCTAAATTCGTCATCGACCGGGTCGGCCGTGATGATGCAATAAGCATTGTTGCCGCTGACCGGTTGCACTTGCCAGCGCGAGGGAATAGCCGGCTGCCAGCCATCGGCATTACCGTCGCTGAAATCATCGAAGAAATCGACGCCGGATGTCACGTTCAACGTTACCGCCGTCGTTTGCGGTGTGTTCGTGGCGCCGGGCGCCGAGATGGTGATCGTTCCCGTGTAATTTCCAATCGCCAGTCCGGCAATGTTCACGCTGACCGTAACATTATCCGTCTCGCCGGTTGAGCTGCCGCTGGTTGGAGAAAGGCTCAACCAGGGCTGATCGTCGCTCACACTCCAATTCAACGTGCCGCTGCCGCTGTTGCTGATGCCCAATGTTTGCGTGGCCGGATTGGCGCCGCCAACCGGCGCAAAAAAACTCATGGATGCCGGATTTCGCAGGATAGTCGGCGAAGTCCCCAAAGTCAACGTCACCGTCGTGGTTTGCGGCGAATTCACGGCGGTCGTGCCGGTGATGGTTATCGTCGCCGTGTGTGTGCCGGCGCCTAAACCACCGATATTCACGCTGACCGTCACGTTGTCGATCTCTCCAGTCGAGCTGCCGCTGGTCGGAGAGAGGCTTAACCAGGTTTGGTTGTCGCTCACCGACCAACTCATGGCGCCATCGCCAACATTTTGTATTTGCAATGTCTGGTTCGACGGATTGGCCCCTCCCACAGTAGCGTTGAAGCTCATGCTGGCCGGGCTTCGAGAAAGGGAGCGTGGATTGAGCAGCGCGCCTTCCTGAATCCATGCCAGCGTTGTGGTGTAAGCTGTTTGGTTTGTTGCCCAGGCCGCGAATTTGCCGCCTGCATGGGAGGTGGAAGGTGGACCGGCAGAGGGTTTTGTCAGAATCAAGCTATTGGAGGAGCTGCCAACATTTACCCGGGTTTGCCCGCTCGGGCCAACCTCATTTCGCACTTCGTTGTAGATCGCGCTTGTCGAGCCCGTCAGCGTCAAACCGCCGGAAGCGCCATGACAGCCGGTGCAGCCGGTGCTGGAAAAGAATGGAACAACCTGCGTCCCAAAATTAACCTGACCGTGGAGATTAACGGCAAAAGCGAGAAGAAAAAAAATGCCGCAAACGAGCCTGGCCCGTTTGCCAGCCGTGGCGCGAAACCCGGCCGGCATGCAAAAAAAACGAGATGGGTGATGCATTTCTCCCTCCGTACATTAAAAAAATTCACCGCTCAACGCCGAGGCGCCGCCAACTCCTTTGACAGAGGGATAGACGTTGGTTTCTTTTTAAGACCGCGTTACGCTCTAATTATAAAGACATAAAATAGAGCTGTTTTTCACTTTTTTATATGCACATTCCTTGTCGACGAACTTTAGATTGAGATGAAACTTAAAAACACAGGTGGGAAAAGCGTCGCCTCGAAGTTGAGACCACTACAGCTCATTCATCATGGCGGCGTTACAGCATTATAGATAAAAAGCCGGTGAAAAGCAAGCAATATTATCTTCCCAACCCGGACGAGCCGGAACCAAACAGACTATCAGAATCATCCCGCCAACATATTCAAAAGACAGAAAAATAATCCGTCCCGCTTTGCGGAGATCAAATTTGTCATGATTCCGCACAGCGGAAAGTTTACCCCGCTTTGTCGCAGACGCCGCGCCAAGCGGTGCGGGGCTCGTTGCTCCACGGTGAGTATTGCTTTGATGATACCCTCGGGCGCAGCCAAACTCCATTTTTCTGTCTTTGCCTTCAAAGGTCAAGATTATAATAGCTTGGTCTTTGGAAGACTTTTGTTCAAGCCAACTTAACATGGGTGTAATTCCCAAAAGTTGGTTGGACTCGTGAATCAATATTTTTCCAGCTAACTCCGCTAGGAGTGGCATGTTTATAGGTTGATCTGTCTTTAATCTTTGAACTCCGTTAGGAGTGACATGTGGTTGGACGGGCAAATCTTCAATTGGCGCCAAAACCAAGCATGTCACCCCGCTGGGGTTTCTATTCTTGAGTAAACTTCTGGACTATAAACATTTCACTCCTATCGGAGTTGCTCGAAGTGAGAAATACCAACTTTGGGGAATTGCTCCCACTTAACATTGTCAAATTATACTCGTTTTGGGTGGGTATGTGAGTCATTGCGATGCGCCTTTTGCCGAAGCAATCTCTTAATTTTCAAAAGATTGCTTCGCTGAGAAACGCTCGCAATGACAGTTACAAAATAACCCTTAACTTAACGAGTATAGATGATACAAAAAATTACTTGTTAGTTTATTGAGCGGTCACTGCGGCCTCGGCGAGCTCGGTCGAGCCGAGTGACCGCTCAATAATTTTACCGGAAATCGCGGCTATATTTTCGGCTGCCACGGCCCGCCGCGGCTTCTTTTAAGCGAAAGCGCAACAAAACCCGGCTGAGGCGAAAGCAGGTTCACTTCTTTTTCCGCCATCTCGAGCAGCAAGCTGTAGGCAAGCGGCAGTTTCGCTGCCGGCAGCCGCATGATTAATTCCTGCAACTGTTTGGGCGTGATCGTTGGCATGGTTTCTCTCCTTACATAAGGCGTAAAATGTAATTCGTAATCCGCCTTATTACAGTATTACCCTGAAAAAACTATCCCTGGCCTGCGGCGGGGCAGGCATGACTGCGAAAATTTTTAACCACGAGGCCACAAAGCGCACAAAGCCTGCCCTGCGCTGGCCAGGGAAAAATCTTTGTGTTCTTTGTGCCCTTTGTGGTGCAGTTTTGGTTGCGGCCAAAGCCGCGCTACGGATTACGTTTTACGATTTACGTTTCACCTGATCACCATCATTTTCATCGTCCGAACCACACTTCCCGCAGCCAGGCGATAGAAATAAATTCCGTTGGGAACGAGACGGCCCAGCGCGTCGCGGCCATCCCACACGCGCTGATGCAGGCCCGGCGGCATTTCCACTTTTTCCAGCAACTTTGCCACCTCGCGTCCGGCGAGATCGAAAACTTTGATCGTCACCACGCTCTGCGCCGGCAAACCGAAGCGGATCATCGTCTTCGCCTCGCTCTGTAAAAGATACGCTTCGCCCACCCCAAACGGATTGGGGAAATTCTGCTCCAGCACAAAATTTTCCGGCATGCCCTGCACGCCCGCGGTTTGTTGTGAAACAAAATCTTCTTTCCCGACGATCAACGTGAATTCTTTGGCGCGCTCGACGCTGCGCGGTTGATAGCGATACGCGGCATTCTCGCGCAGGTTTTGTGGCGGCATTGGTTATGGCCGTAGCTGCGGCTCCGGTTGTTTCCACACTCCGAAATACCCCCGCTTCCTTTTTACAAGAGATTTTTCCGGATTTCATTCCTTCATCTTCTGCAACCGCTCTAAATCCTCGTCGCGACCGAGCAGCACGAGGCCGTCGCTGTCTTTGATGAGCTGCGTGGCGCGGGGAACGACGGTGACGCGTTCGGGCACGACTTCTTTGACCATGATGACCTGCACGTTGTATTTGTTCGTCAGGTCCAGCTCGGCGAGGGTTTTGTTGACGAACGATTCCGGCGGGGCCCATTCGATAATGCTGTAGCCGTCGGCAATTTCAAAATACTCCAGAATCGAGCTGCGCTCCAGACGATTGGCGACGCGCTCCGCCATGTCGCGCTCCGGGAAAATCACTTCGCTGGCGCCAACCACGTTCAGAATTTTGCCGTGATCCTCGCTGATGGCTTTGGCAAAAATTTCCTTGACGCCAAGCTCGCGCAAGTAGTACGTCACGAGAATGCTGGCGTCGATGCGGTCGCCGAGACTGACAACGACGGCGTCGACTTCGGCAATGCCCAGATTTTCGAGCACTTCCTTGTCGGCGGCGTCGGCGATGACGGCTTTTTCAACAAACGGTTTGACATCGTCGATTCTCGCTTCGTTGCTGTCGATCGCCATCACCGACAATTTGCGATCGGCCAGCGCGCGGCAGAGAAAATAACCGAAGCTCGACATTCCAATAACGGCAATTTTTCGCATGGTTAAAAAATGTTAGCCAGTTGACCAGTTAGCCGGTTAGCCGGTTGAGCCGGTTAACTGGCAAACCGGCGAACTGGCAAACGCTTTTATCCAACCAGAAAAGTTTCACTCGCATATTTGTAGCGGCGATTCACGGATTTGACCACGGCGACGGCGACGGTGAGCGGGCCAACGCGGCCGAGAAACATAACCAATGAAACGACGAACTTGCCAAAATCCGTCAGCGCCGGTGTGACGCCCGTGCTCAAACCCACGGTTCCAAAGGCGGAGGTCGTTTCAAAAAGAATTTCGATGAAATGCCGCTGCGTTTTTTGAAAGGCGACGTGGCCAATCTCGCTTTCCAGCAATATAAAGGTAAAAAAGAAAATCACCAGCACGGCGAATAATGTCACGGCGATGGATTTGGAAACGACACTGTCGGGAATGCGCCGTTGCAGCAGATTCACTTCCTGTTGATCGCGGAATCGCGCCCACGCCAGGCTGACAAGAACGGCGAAGGTGCCGGTTTTGATGCCGCCGGCGCAGGAGCCGCTGGCGCCGCCGATAAACATGAGCATGATGACGAAAAATAACGTGCCGTTGGTGAGCTGATCGAACGGCACGGTGTTGAAGCCGGCGGTGCGCGGGGTGACGGATTGAAAAATGCTGACGATGATTTTAGTCGGCCAGCTCATCGGCTGCAGGAGGTTGCGATATTCCAGCGCGAAAAATCCAATCGCGCCGCCGGCCAGCAGCATCGCGGTGACGATGACGGTGAGTCGCGTGTGAAAACTCAATGAGGCAAACGGCCGGCGCGAGCGGCGAAAAATGAAATCCCCAAGATCATGGTAGACGACGAAGCCGAGGCCGCCGCAGATGATCAACGCGCAAATAATCAAATTAAAATACCAGTCGCCCTGAAAACCGATCAGGTTGTCCGGATACAACGCAAAGCCGGCGTTGCAGAACGCGGAGACGCTGTGAAAGAGACTGTAATACATCGCGATATTCGGCGGATGAAAATCGTCAAAGTGAAAATACAACAAACACGCGCCGGCCAATTCGATTCCCAGCGTGACGAGGACGATGGATTTCAGCAGCGCGCCAAAGTCGGCCATCGGCTGCTGGCTGAAGGTTTCCTGCAAAATATTCTGGCCGCGAAACGAGATGCTGCCGCCGACGATGAGAATGAAAAACGTCGAGAAGGTGATGATCCCGAGGCCGCCAGCCTGGATCGAAAGCAGCAACACGATTTGCCCGAAGCGCGTGAGCTGCGTGCCGATGTCGAATACGGCCAGGCCGGTGACGCAGCTTCCCGAGGTGATGGTAAAAAGCGCATCGACGAAACGCACCGGCGTGGCGGCGCTGGATTGCGGCAACATGAGGCCGGCAGTGCCGGCGCCGATCAGCAAAACGAAACTAATCACGAGCATGCGCGCGGGATTGCGGATGACGTGCAGGCGAAACCATTTCAACGCCTGATCGCGCCGGCTAATGAAGGGGGCGAAAACCAGGGCGAGCTTTTGATAAAGTGGCTGAATAAAAATTTCTCCGAATCACTCAAACTTTCTCTTGGCAACGGCTAAAAAATTAGTTAAATTTTTGACCAAAAGCAAGGGCGAGGATTTAAAAAGAATTGATGGCACAACGATAAGCAAAAAAGTCAAAATGATTAAAGTCAAAATTA
>Ga0247727_10017157_pt1 | contig 11565 bp, 10 predicted proteins | sample WisWelCaveWW1625_FD_202498 | JGI IMG/M metagenome (GOLD analysis project Ga0247727, IMG submission 202498) | Biofilm microbial communities from Wishing Well Cave, Virginia, United States - WW16-25 | ecosystem: Environmental > Aquatic > Deep subsurface > Groundwater > Cave microbial mat | place... | reverse complement strand
AACCAAGTGTGACCGACCAGGGGCTCGAACCCTGAACCAAATGATTAAGAGTCATTTGCTCTACCATTGAGCTAGTCGGCCATATGCGGACGGGAATTATACACGATGCGAAAAACATGTCAATAACGGAACCAGCCGTCCCTGAGGAGGCTTGCGTGGAGCATCGTCGAAACGAAGCGGTGTATATATCCGAATCGCGCGCGTCCTCCATCATCCACTTTATCCCTGTATAATTGATAAACATGATTACCGACGAACCCGCATCACAGCCCAACCCGGAACAGGGCGAAGATTTTGTTCCCGCGCGCGCGCGAAGGCGACGCGCGCAGCGACGCGCGTATTTTCCAACCGATGAGGCAGGGCGCGCCGCACTCTTTCAGCACCTGACGCGCCGCGCATACCCATCGTATGAACTTTTTGTTTTCTCGCTTGTTTCGGGCTCGATTCTTGGCGCGGGATATTTCCTCAACTCGCAGGCTTTGTTGATCTTCGGAATCCTTGTCGCGCCATTAATGACGCCGTGGATTGGTATATTGCTCGCGACCATTGCGGGTTCGGGGCGCTTCTTCGCACAAACATTCACCGCGCTGATCGTCAGTTCGTTGCTCATTTTTATCAACGGCTTGCTTGCAGGTTTTGCATCACGCACATTTGGTCCACTCAATTTCAACGAAGCCTTCACACACAGCCGCTTATGGTGGCCCGACTTCGTCACACTCACCATCGGCGCGGTCATTCTCACCATTTCATTTGTCCGTTCAGAAGAACGCCCATACCTCCCCAGCGCGCTGGTTGCCTACGAATTTTTTCTTCCACTCTGCGCGGCAGGTTTCGGCTTGGGGAGCGGCGTCGCTGAAATATGGCCCCAGGGCTTGTACGTCTTTTTCGCGCATCTTGCCTGGGGGACGCTCTTTGGAATCATCACGCTATTCTTTTTGCGTTTCTATCCAACCTCATTTGGCGGCGCTGGTTTTACCGGACTTATCCTTGTTATCATCATCGCCGTTTTGACTTTATTAACCGGCTTCGATCAATGGATAAAAGTACAGACGGGTCTTGCCACGCCCGAACCTGCTCCTGTTACCCAGGCGACCTCCACCCTCGCGCTCGCTCCCACGATCACGCCCTTCCCAAGAGTTGACTCAGCCACTGCCGCGTTTATAGGTGTCCCTACCCAAACCCCGTCACGGACTCCTCGCCCCACACAACTATCTACGCTTCCACCCACTGAAACAGCGACGTCTACCATTACAGCCGAGCCAACTCCTATCATCGGGCTGATCAGAGCCGCAGAAGGAGGAGGCGCGTTCATCCGCGAAAAACCGGGTGGAAAAGTATTGGCAACGCTCGGTAACGGCGCGACCGTGACCATCATCCCCAACGATTTTCAGGATGTGAACGGTGTGATCTGGGTGCACGTCTTTGCCATCGTCAATGACATACGCGTCGAAGGCTGGATGATTCAAGCTGTGCTGGTAACAGCCACTCCCATTGCAGATTGGCAGCCCTCGCCAACACCGTAGAACCAAAAAGGGTGCATCGCACCAGATAGCCAAGATTGATCTCATTAAACAGATAAAACTCTTCAAGCTGAGTTGCGTCTTTTGCAAGGTGCGACGCACTTCTTGAAATCAAAAGGAAACATCATGCCCATTCATTTCGGAACCGACGGCTGGAGAGCCGTGATCTCAGACTCGTTTACCTTCGATAATTTACGCATTGTTACGCAGGCAATTGCCGATGCCGTGAACTCAGACCACTGGGATAAAACTGGCAACGGTGAAGGCGCGCCTGACCCAAAGAAAATCGTCGTCGGATTCGACACACGCTTTCTCTCTGATCGCTTCGCTGGCGAAGTAGCACGCGTGCTCGCCGCAAACGGATTCACCGTCCTGCTCGCGCAATCAGACTCGCCAACTCCTGCAATTTCATACGCGGTGAAAAATCAACGCGCGATTGCAGGCGTAATGATTACAGCCTCGCACAACGCGCCGCGCTACAACGGAGTCAAGCTCAAAGGCGCGTTCGGCGGTTCTGCCCTGCCCGAACAATGCCGCCGCGTGGAGGTATATATCAACGACAACGAAGAGCAGGCGCGGGGTCCTAACCTGATGGATTTCAAAAAAGCGCGCGAAGCAGGCTTGATTCAAAAGTTCAATCCTCTTCCTGTATATTTCGATCACTTGAGAACATTGATCAACACAGACATCATCGCCGATAACCCTCAGCGTTTTGTTGTGGATGCGATGTACGGCTCAGGACGCGGCGTCATCAAATCATTCTTACAAGGGACAGGCTGTGAGATTGCGGAAATTCGCGGGGAAATGAATCCCGGCTTTGGCGGCGTACGCCCTGAACCCATTGCAAAGAATCTCGGCGCGCTCGCATCCGCTGTCAGTTCAGGGATGGGGAACTTCGGCGTCGTAACCGATGGCGACGCAGACCGCATCGGCGCGATGGACGAACGCGGCACGTTTGTTGACCCGCACAAGATTATGTCTCTTGCATTAAAGTATCTCGTCGAACAACGCGGCTGGACAGGGGCGGTTGTACGGACTGTCTCCACCACACGCATGATTGACCGTCTGGCAAAAAGATATGGGCTGACTCTGCATGAAACGCCGGTTGGATTCAATCACATTGCCGATTACATGATGAGCGAAGACGTGTTGATCGGCGGCGAAGAATCGGGCGGTATTTCTTTCAAAGGACACATCCCCGAAGGCGATGGTCCGATTATGGGATTGTTGCTCGTGGAGATGATCGCTCAATCAGGCAAGACGCTTCAAGGCTTGGTGGATGATTTGCTCAACGATGTGGGTCCGGCATATTACGAACGCACGGACCTGCGTTTAAGTCATCCCGTTGCCAAGGCGGAGATGAAGGAATTTCTCACGAAGCAGGCTCCGGCTGAGATCGGAGGCGAGAAGGTATCCGAGATCAGTCAGCGCGATGGGGTCAAATACATCATGTCCGATGATTCGTGGCTGTTGATCCGCCCATCAGGGACGGAACCGGTGTTGCGTGTGTATGCCGAGGGGCGCACACAGGAGATGGTGAAGGCGTTGCTGGGTTACGGCGAGCAGGTGGCGAAGAGCGTTGTGTAAGAAAATAAAACAAAAAACAAAATAGACCCTAATGACTTTTCGCCTTTAGGGTCTATAACATTCAAAAAGAAAACTTTATCTCGTCGGCACTGCTCTCAACCTTCTCACAAGGAAGATCACAACCACAAGCGCGAGCGCGGCGAGGAACATGCCGGGGATTCCCACATCATCCGCGAAGCCGGTGTTCGGTAAGGCAGTGGAGGTGGGGATGATCGTCTGTGTGAAGTTGGCAATTTGTGTGAACGCCGCGCCGACAGTGGCAGTGGCAGGATTCGGCGTGGAGGTAGGACTCCCTGTCGCTTGGGCGATGACAGGCGTACTCGTGGGAGGAAGCGTGGATGTGACTCCGGCAGTCGCTGTGAGGGCTTGGGCGATGGCAGTCTGCGTTAATCCCGCCTGGATGGTCGCGGCTTGTTGGGTGGCTTGCGCCGCGGCGGTTGCTTCAGCAGACGCATTTGAGCCGCCCGAGAAAATCACATACCCGACAAGACAAATAATTGCGAGGAGAACGAGCAGACCCAATCCTCCAGCCGCAAACAGAAACGTGCGGTTGTTTGATTCCTCCGGCGGGTTGTCATCATAGGTTACATCTTCGTTGTCAAATGCTGTCATCGTTCACTCTCCTCATTAAGGTGACAGTCATTCTAAAAATGACTGTCACCTGATTTCACAGATATTATCCCACAACTTCCAAATTTACCAAAGGCACGATCACGGTCTCACCGTTTTCCAGCTTCACATCCGCGGCGGAGGCGCGCAGACCGCTTGGCAACTCGCTGAGTCCCGGGCGCAGGTTGGATATCGTTCCGATCATCCCTGCATTGGGCGGGCGGCGCATACGGATCGTTTGCCCCGCTGTAAATGTTTCATACGTGCCCGGCTCCTCGGGTTCCGATGAAACCGGCAGAGGAATGATCACTTCAGGGCGGTTGCCGTTGTAGCGATCAAAATGTTCGGCATTCACAGTGGCTTCGCGTTTATTGTTGGTCGTCAACAGTTTGAACGCGGCTGAGTTCATCGGCATCGCGCCGAATCCCTCCAGCGCTAAAATGGGATATTTCATTTGATACGCGTTCGCGATCAGCGGCGAATGTAAACTTGAAAGGATCAACCCGCGCACCGGCAGTTCCGCGGCGGCGCGCAATGTATCTGCATCGCGCACATGCCCGCCGAGGATGACAGACCCGCGCAGGCTCACGTCAAGACGGTCTGCAGTGAGCACATCGTCAGGCTTCTCGATCAGGCTCACCATCAAACCGTTGTCAATGCGACCGTTCCCCCACACGCCCTGAATCAACGCGCCCGCGGTGCGAATCACCACGCCGCGTTCGGCGATCACTTGCGTCACCACGCCCGGCAATCCAGCGCGCAATTCAATGCGCGCGTCGCCCACTTCCATCAATACCTGTCCGCCGCCAGATACCATCACACGTCCTGCACGCGGCGCTTTGATCGCTCGCGCAAAAATACCACTGCCCTCTGCAACAAGCGCGCCCACCATTAATCGGTCTCCGGCTCTCACGCGGATCAGCCTGTCCGCGGCATTTACCGTGATATTAAATGTGCGCGCCACATCCAGCAAAACATGTTCGCGCGCAAAACTTGCCTCGGCGATCACATCCGTTGGGTTAACGCGCTGGTTCATATGCGCGCTCACCTTGCCAGCAACAGGCAGGGTCCGTTCACGCACAATCGTGGTAAGCGGCAATACATGCAGCACGGGCGCGAGCATCCTAGCCTCCCACCGCGTAAGACCATCTCTTCATGAGTTCGCGCCGACGAACAGGGTCGGATGGAAGTTGAAGCGGACGTCCGCGCGCATCAATGACGACTCCCATCGCGCCGCCCGTCACCGGGAGAACGCCGCTTCTTCCCGCGCCCAAGCCTGCGTCTGCGCGACGAAGCGGCTGCAAACTGAGACGCCCCGACTGCCCGCTGGGCAAAGGCAAAATTTCAAGCCCGCCAAATTTAACTTCCGCACGCGCTTCCGTACCGTCTTCATAAATCAACTTTGCACGCAGAACCTGGTCGCCATAATTCGCGGAAGCCAGCACCGAGACGACCGTCCCCAGGCCAATGAACGCGCCTGATTCGATCACCTGCACAGGCAGGTAATGATTGCGGGAAGCCGCGGCTCCGAGCAACGGAAGTAAATTATTCTGATCGAGCAAAATGGGCATAACCCCCACCGGCTGGATCGCATCGAGCAACAGCAATAAACTCTGCCCCAGCGATCCGCCCTCACTCACCACACCGCCGCCTGCAAGGATCAAATCCAGTTTCGGCATCAAATCAGTCCGGGCAGGCCGCGCGCTGGCAGGGAAATCTTTCTGGGCAGTTCGCACTGCGAGATACAGCGCCTGCCGCGCTATCGCCTGCGCAATGGCTTGCTCGTCTTTCGTCGCGGGAATGGCAGAGGGATACAATGATTTCTGGAAAAGATATTCTCGCAGAGTATTCGATGAAATATCGAGCGGCATCCAGCGCATGATCTCTTCGATCTCGGTGTGTTGCAATATGCCAGCCAGATTATCGCCCAACCCAAATTGGGGGTACACACCCAAAGTCAACTCACCCGCAAAGCCTGCGGCAACCGTTGTAGCAGAAGCGCCGATATTTACGCACAGCAATCCACGCGTCGATTCGTACAATTTGCTGAGGAAGCGGATCATCCGTCCCTGCGCATACGCGGTGGGTAGAAGATTACCAGCCGCCCACAGATAAAGCTCGTCCACGCCCTTGATCTGCCGCTGACGTAGTTTCACCAGAAGCGATGCAAGTTCATAACTGGCAGGTTCGAGGTCTTGCGTTTCGAGCGAAGGGCGGACGTTGTAACTGATCTCCAGTTTGCCGGCATGTCCGCCAAGCAACTCCTGCACTTCACCCGCAAGTTTTTGATTGCCCGCATACAATACCATCGGGCGTTTTTCTTCGGGCATCAAATAACAAGCCAGACCAACCGCCTCGAGCATTTTATGGATCGAACGCGACGCGCCTCCATCCGTCCCGCCGGTGAGAAGAACGAGATCGGGGCGTGAACGGACGATGTTGTCCAATTGCTGGTCTGGCTTGCGATGATCAGAAAGATCGAGAGTCTCGACGATGCGGCTGTAGGTTGACTCAGCCAATCGCCGCGCGCTTTGCAGAGAAATATCGGGGAGCAATCCCACGACAACAGTCTTTACCGCGGGTCCGGCAGAAATGGTTGCCACAACGGCATCTACGCCTGAACCATCCGGTTGGGAAGGGGAGATCAAATTATTATCGCTGGGTCCCAACAAAATGGCGCCGGTAATGTTTTGTAAATTCGTGATTGCTTCACGAATACCCAGCCCAACATTCTTGAACGGCGCGTCTGCCGTGGACGGAGCCTGACCGCACGCAACGAAACGATATTGCCCTTCGACAACATCGAAGAGCACCGCGCGCGTCACAGCCGCGCCCACGTCAATGGCTAAGATGGATTCGTTTTGTACCAGCGATGCAGGCATAGTTAGATACCAATCAATTGGCGAATAAAATTAATCATGGAAGTTAATCGCTCCAGCATGGCGGTCAGGGCAGCCATATAAACACCGGCAAACAATACGCCGAAGGTGATGGCAATAAAAAAGCGCCCCACCCACGCGATGCCTTCAAAGATGGCGTTCCTCTTCGGCGTTCCGTCCGGTGCGCGTCCCGCGCTGAATTGGAAATATCCGAGCGTGAAGACGGTCCCCGCGAGCATGACTACTCCCTCAACAAACTTGAACAACGCGGCAGAGCCGCTCGCGGCGGATCGGAAGTCGAGTGCGTCCATCGAAGCCTGAACCTGGGGGATTAAGGTCCCAAGCACTGCCCCACCGACAGCCGCTGCCGCGCCCACACCCACAAGAATTGCCATCGCGAAATTCCCAACCCACGAAATGCGCGGGGAAAGTTTTGTCAGCAGTGAAACGCATAGCATCAATGGAATGATTGCTAATAATAATTGGGTGGCATCGCCTGTTTGCAAAGGCTGGAATAACTTTGGCATGAGCACGTAATGCCATACAACCGTTGCGGCATAACCAGAGGCAACACCGATGAAGAGGTACACGGCGATGCGGAACAAGGGATTATCACCGACCAAATAACTGAAGATCATCAGCGTAAGCACAAAACCGGCTAAAGCGGAGAGGAATTCAAAAGACATGAGTCTTAACCCAATTCCGCTTCTGCGCGCCGCGCACGGATGCCCGTGAACAGGCTCCACAAACTGCCAATGGTGATCATCGCAATTGCCATTAACAACCCGACGCCGAACGAATCCCAATACGCGCGCGCGATTCCTGGTCTGCTGTTGTTAACGAACTCGTACCTCACTGCGTCCGAAAGCCCGCTGACCATGCCGGCGATCTGGCGGGAAGATACATACGGTTGAAGCAATGGACCCGCCTGTGCGCTTGCCGAGACAAGCAAAGGCTGGTTGGACAAGGACGGATCAATTTGTTTTTGAGAAGACAACTGCTCTACCCACACGCGACCAGATTCTGCATGATCGGTCAACAGAATGATCGCCACGTATGCCGAAAGATTATTCACACCCGCCGACGGCATCGCGGACGTTGGAGATTGGACAAATTCCAAAACACCGGAGGAGCCGCCCGGCAGGAAACCTAAATTGAAATAATTCTGACCGGCCCTGTAATCGAGTCCATTGGGTGCAGGTTGGTTGATTTTTGTATTCGTGAGAAGCCGTTCGACCAATGCCGATCCGTTTGGAGATGTGGAGAGGAATGTCAATTGCGGATGTGTTAACAAGACAAGTTGATCCAGCAAGGGACCGCTCACCGCTTCCATTTCACCGGCAAGCGCGGGTTCATAGTCAATGATCACCAACACCGCCGAATTTTGAGGCAGGCTTGCAACGGCATTCGATGCGGCGCTCACATCGTTTGGCAAAGCGGCAGATACCGGCATATTTTGTGTGCGAAGGAAAATCATTGCGCCGAGAACAACAATGAACAAACCGGAGATCGCCCAACGCAGGACTCGTTGCGAAATTACAAAGGCAGAAGTAACCAGCGGGCGCGGGTTTGTTTCACTCGCAAGGATTCTTTCCAATAATGCCGCGCCCGCTTGCTGTTCTTCAGATGCCTGCAATTTCAACGAAATCGCCTTGGGTCTGCGGGATGAACCGATGGGCGCAATGGGAATCACGCCGCGCAGCCCTGCAAGCGGACCTTCCTTTTCTGTTGGCTGGCTCTCCATGCTTGGCGTTTCCTCAATGACTGATTCAACGGGGCGCATTGCCTGCACCCATGAGGGCAAATCAACGGGAGCGAGGGAGCCATCGCTTTGAACGTCCGCTTTTTGCGAGGACGATTCTTCTGTACCGGATTCCGGCCGCGAGACCCAGTCTGGCATATCCACGGAAAATAAGGAATCAACATCCTGGCTTGAAAGGGATGCGGAGTCGCTTGCAGGAGCGAAAGCATTCAATTCATCAGAAGCAGGCTGCGGCTTCGAAAGAGGCGGCTGATCCGTTTCGCGGAACCATTCAGACAGCGCGCCGGGAGGCGGCATCGAAGGTTCTTCCGTCGCGCTCTTCAACCAATCAGGCATCGAGTCTTCATTCGATTTCCCATCGAGCGGACCCGTGCGTCGCGGCGAATACAGAGATACCTGACCAGGCGGCTCTTCAACGATCTGTTGCCCTTCGAGATTATTCAACCAACTCAAATCGCCCTGGGCGGGTTTTTCTTCAAACGAAGTTACATCCTGCCCGCCGAGATTGTTCAACCAATCCAGATCATCTTTTTGAGCGGGGGGTTGCGCCGGAATTGATTCTTGCGCGGTTGGCTGTGCCGGCGCGGGCTGACTCGGCGTAAATGTTTCGAGGCCGCCTAGTTCATTCAACCAACTTAAATCCTCCTGCTGGGAAGATGGCTGCGACAAATCGGCAGAGGGCATCAAATTCAAATCGGGTTGAGGTATTGATGGTGGAGAAGGCTTGCCCTGAGCAACGCCTTGCCCTGAGCCTGTCGAAGGATCGAAGGACTGCTTCGATGAATCTTCCAATGAATGAAGCCAGCTTAGATCCTCATCTTCTTTTTCCTCGGTGGGAGCGGCAGGTTCTTTGAAAGTGAACGAAGGGGAGTCAACATCACCCATCCAGCCCATTTCATTCGACTCAATTTCTACAGGCGCGCTCGGCTCGGCAGACGCCTTCATGAACCATTCCGATAATTCATCTTTTTCTTCCGCGGCTTGCGGAGTTTCCCTGGCGTCAGACATCCACGATGGGACATCCTCCTGAACAGGTTCATTTACAGGCGCAGGTTCGCTCTTGTTAAACTGTGCAAAAAAATCTTTTTCAGGCTCAGGGGTTGGCGCGGAAACAGATTTTGGTTTGGTTGCGGGATTAATACTCGCTAGCCAATCTGGAATCTCATCGTCCTCTGCTCGCGCCTGGGATGCAAGCCCCGCCAAAAGATCGGGCGCTTCATTTTTTTGGACCTTGGGCTTGGCGGCTTCTTCTGCGGCATCTTCTTTCGCTGAATCCCTGCCCTGCTGACGCACGTCTTTCAACCATTGCGGAAGGATTGGCTCAAGCTCGCCGGTGTTTTTCTTCACCGGGCTTTCGCCAATATGCAGCATAGACTCAGGCTTCAGCGGAGTCTGGCAAAACTGACAGACATCCAGAAAGTCCGGGTTGTTTTTTCCACAACTTGGGCAACGAATATCAGCCATCGTCAATTGCCCCCGTATGGACGATCGATCCCAAACAACACACGCAAGCCCGTGAGCAAAGTTCCCAATGCAATGCCAATCAACAAGCCGCGCGCGCCGCCTCGCGAGAACATACCAGCCACATCAAGGATGAGTTGATCTCCCGGTATGGGACCGAATGGCGTTGGCATGATCGCCAGCAAAAAGAGTACAGCAACGAGCAGAAACAGCACGGACATCAAATCCACTCGGCGGCGCAGGAGGCGAATACTAGCGTAAATCAACGTGACCGCGAGAATCGCCATGAGCGCAGCTTCCGCCGGCACGATGACCGCGTCCACAGCCAATCGCATGAACGGGTCTTCGGGTCCCAGCAACAAGCCGATACCGAATGTGAAGATCAGGGATACAACGAGCAACGCTCCGTAAACGCTCCCTTTTTGGCGAGTGCGAATCTTTTCCATTTGCACTGCGATAAGGTTGAAGATGCCGATCAACACGGAAAAACCAGCAATGACAATCGCCCAGTCTGTGAGGATCAACCTCAACTGGCTTAAGGGTTGTATGGGGAAGAAATATCCCAACAAAACGATCAGCCCGGAGGCAATGGCAAATGCCGCGGTAAAAACTCGCATTAGAAATTAAACCCGATGAATTTCAACGCCGCGCCGCCAAGAATCGCAAGAATTACGAGCCAGCGCAACACATCCTGCACTTGTAAACTCGCTTCGTGAGATGCACCTGCACCTACGTATGCACCTGCCGCGAATAACTCCTCGCCGATCAACGGGTCTTGCGCAGACGCGTAGAAAATTGACTGGGCAGAGAGATTATCGCTCGCTGCGATCAGGCTTGAATCCTGCCGGTCTGCGGCTTCCGCCACCAGCCCAGACTCGGCCCCGAGATCGCCGATCAAAATATTTGCAGAGACGTTTTCGTCGCGTGCGATGGGAATCGTCCCTGCCGCGTAGGCAAATGGTGAGAGACCAGTCATCCGTCCCGCGCTGACGCGGAATTGTTCCTCTGCTCCAGCCGCGCGATAGCCGGATTGTGATGTATCCTGTGAGAGAATCGTCAACGCGGCGTCACCGGACGTAACAATCGGCGGGCGATCACTGACAGATGTGCGTTCCGCGATGCGCCGCAACATGGCAAGCCCTGCCAATGCCGAGCCGCCGCGTGATGTGAATAGATTGCCTCGCCCTAGTGAGATATGTAAACGCGTTCCATCTTCGACTGCGAGCCCCACTTCTCGGTTGAGGCGATCATACGCGTCAATGCGGCGTAATATGGCTGGTGATCTTCGCCGCCACAATGTGAGAGCGAGCAACAGCACAGCCGCGAAAACAAGCACGCCTAAAGCAATCATGATGAGACCTCACCGCGCAAATAACGCGCGAAGGCTGATGTTTCTTTCTCTTCTTCCAGCATGTGTGCAAGCTCATTTGATTCTTTCCCGCCAAGGAAAGGCTGGGTCATGTAGATCGCCTGTGCGCCAAGTACAGTCAATGGGGCGCCTGCTTCAAGAAACCAGGCAACCAGTCCATCCAACTTGAGTCGCCGCAAGGATTCAGCCCACTGAGACCAAGCCATTTTTGATTGCATGGGCAAAGTATAGCATATTTTATATCTGACCATTCCGGTGAAAGAGGGCTATAAATTTCAATGACATTGCGAAGTAACAGACAATTCTCATGCGTTTTATCCCTCCATCGTCATAGTATAATCACCGCATCAAAACTTCGCGGAGGAGCGATGACAGAAA
>Ga0247727_10017156_pt1 | contig 11566 bp, 10 predicted proteins | sample WisWelCaveWW1625_FD_202498 | JGI IMG/M metagenome (GOLD analysis project Ga0247727, IMG submission 202498) | Biofilm microbial communities from Wishing Well Cave, Virginia, United States - WW16-25 | ecosystem: Environmental > Aquatic > Deep subsurface > Groundwater > Cave microbial mat | place... | reverse complement strand
CCGAACACCGCCGGCAGCTGGGTCATCGTCGCCCGGCCTGCATCCAGATCCACCTCGACGGGTACCTTCCCGGCGGCCGAGACCTGGATCATCGTCGTCCCGGTGCGATGCAGGCTCGCCAGAACGAACGCGGTGCCTAGGGTGGGATGTCCTGCGAACGCGAGCTCGGAGTACGGCGTGAAGATGCGCACGTCGTAGCCGTCGGCCCGGATCGCGGTCACGAACGTCGTCTCGGAGAAGTTAATCTCGAGCGCTAAGGATGCCATCGTCGCCGCATCGAGGCCCGCAGGCGATTCCGGTATCACGCACAGCCGGTTTCCCTCGAACGGCCGCTCCGCGAACACATCGACGAGGTGGAACGGGATGCGCACGAGCGCCAGTGTACGGAGGCTATGCTGAACGCTTCGCGGGTGAAGCGCGATGGTCAACGTGCAACGTCGCTGGAGCTTGTGGAGGAAAGGGGAGAACGATGACCGAACCACCGACCGAGGGCACATCTGATGGCGCGGCAACCTGACCACGCGCCGTGGCGCCTGCGTTGGGAACTCACGGAAGCTGCGCCGATCACCTCACCGGAGCCGCGCCGTGACCCGTACCCGTACGGCTGGGTCCTGCTCGACGCCGAGGGCGACTTCGTCGCCGGGCGGAGCGGGTTCGACCGCTCGGCGAACGCCTGGCAGGACGCCCGCAGGTTCCGCCGGGAGCTGCTCAAGGCGAAAGGGATCCCCGAGGAGACGAGCTGACTCACGAGGTCGTCGCCTCCCGGGGGTAGAGCCGGTCGATGTCGGACTGGATGCCCTGCACCTGCAGGCACGCCTCATCGAGTCGTCCGTAGGCACGGAGCGCGGTGTCCCTGTCGAGCCGCGTCAGGCGCTCGTCGGCACGCAGCGTCCGCGAGGAATCGTCCAAGTCGTCGAGGAGGTCCAGGAGCACGCTCACGAGTCCTCCGGCCAGATCTCTCGGCGGTGGACCCCGAGGGCTCGGGCGATGCGCTCCTGGGTCAGGAGCTGTGGCTGACGTTGGTCACGCTCGGCGAAGGAGATGGTGCCGATGGCGACCTCGGCCCGATCCGCGAGCTTGATCTGACGCCAGCCCTTCGCGATCCTCAGGTCACGCAGCGTCTGACCGGGGGTCTGGGGGCTCATCGTGCTCGGAGCAGTACTCATAGGCGGGAACGTATAGGATTCTCCCCTATCAGGTCAAGCACTCCCGCTTGAATATCCCTGACAAAAAAGCATAAACTTCCCCGGACATGGCTTCCGTGCCTCAGATGTCAGAGTTGACACTCGGTCAGCGGATCCGGCTTGCCCGTCAGGGGGTCGGGATCTCGATGGCCGAGTGCGCTCGGCGCGTGGGTGTGAGCCGCGAGTCGATCAGCGACTACGAGCTGGACCGAACCGATCCCCCGGCACGAGTAGTGCGGAGCCTCGCCGAGGAGTTGAACACGTCAGCGGACTGGCTACTCTTCGGCGCTACGCGGGTGTAGCTCAATGGCAGAGTTCCAGCCTTCCAAGCTGGCTATGCGGGTTCGATCCCCGTCACCCGCTCTGCGATCGGCGGCGGTAGCTCAGTCCGGATAGAGCGGGGGACTTCTAATCCTCAGGTCGCAGGTTCGAATCCTGCCCGCCGCGCTGGATCCCCACACCCCCGCTGGATCACTGGAAGCGGAACCCGGCCCACTTGCTGCACGACCCGGCGTGGTCATCGTGCTTGGGGGCACAGGCTCGGATCCGGAACCGTAAGTCGTCCCCACCCTCGATGTCGGTGTAGATCTCGTACGTGCTGTTCGCCCGCAGTTCGAAGTACGACACGCTGCCATCGAAGGAACGCCAGCCCGAGTCGGTCAGGTACTGCGACTCCGTTCGCACACGCAGGCCCGCGTGGTTGGGCGCGACCGCGAAGGCGAAGTAGGCACGGCAGCAGTCGAACACAGCGACGCCGTCCTTCTTATAGGAGTAGTGGACCATCGCGCCCGTGGTGCTCACGCGCACGGTAAGTCCGCCGGTTGCCTCCGCCCGGGCCCACGAAGCGTTCCCTGCGTACACCGCCACGTAGGTGGAGTTCTTCGACGGCTTGACCACGAAGGTGGCGACGCCCGACGCGTTCGCGGCATCGGAGCCCAGTAGCTTCCTGGTGCCGGTCACAGTCACCGCGTAGAACTTGACGGTGCGGGTCCCGCTCCCGCCCGTCAGGGTCGCGGCCAGGGTCGCGATCTCACCGAAGTCGACGATCCTGGGCACCTTCAGGCTCAGGGACGACATCCGCTTGTTCACCGTGAGGGTGACCTTCTGGCTCTGCGACGGCTTGGCGACCTCCGATCCGGCGTACTTGGCGACGTAGGCGGTGCTCACCTGCGGCGAGATCTCGAAGCGGGCGCGGCCGCCCGAACCGACCGCCGCGGACCCGATGTTCGTGCGTACGCCGTCGACGACCTTGAAGAATGCGACTTGAGCCGGGTTGTCGCCTCCCACCAGGGTTGCGATCAGCGTCGAGGACTGCCCGACGGCTATGCGATCGTCCGACAGCGCGAGGCTGAGCGAGGACGCTCGTTTCGTCACGGTAACCACCCGATCCGAGCTCGTGCTGGCGGCGTGGAAGGCATCTCCTGCCCAAGTCGCGCGGTACGCGACGTCGCCCACGGCGGGTGGCTCGTCCTCGAAGGAGAACGTCATGTAGGGATCGTTCGTGAGCGCCAGCGGAGCGGTGCCGAGCGGGGTAGTTGACCCATCGGGGTTCTCTCGCTCGATCGAGATCGATCCCTGACTCACGCAGGCTCCGACGGGCGTTAGGACGAGGCCCGAGAACGTAGCCGTCTGACCCGCGGCGACCGTGTCCGGCCCGACGGTGATCTGGGTCTCGGAGGCGACGCCGGCGCCAGGTGCCAGCTGCGTGAGCCTGCTCACGACCACGCCCTGCTGTGCACCGGCCGCGTCGGGGCGACCGTCGCCGGTCAGATCACCGATCGCGACCGTTTCGCGCCCGCCGTAGGGCGAGGGCACCACGCTCCCGAACGAGCACAGGCCGGTGAGGCCCCCGGAGTCGTCCTGCAGGTACACCCTCGTGGCACCCGCGCTGAAAACGATCACATCGGCGCGGGCGTCGCCGTTCATGTCCGTGACCTCGACCCCGACCGCCTGGCTCAGGGAGGGATCCACGACGACCGGATCCGCGAGCGTGCCGCCATCCAGACCGGCCAGGACCGAGAGCGACGTCGCGCTCGCAACGATCAGGTCCCGGCGGCCGTCGCCCGTCACGTCGCCCACCGCGACCGACTCCGCCGATCCCACGCGCGTCTCGGGTGAAGGGTTGAACGCCAACGGCGAGAGCCCGTTGTTCACGAGGGTGAGCACCCCGGCGGCGCTCGGATCCTCCACGACGATGTCGGGGCGGCCGTCGGCGTTCACATCGCCGATCGCGAACGTCTCGGCCGCGCTGTACGCGATGTGACCCGCGCCTGCCATCGTGTTGGCATAGGACTGCAACCTGCGGACGAAGTGGAAGCCGTACGTCGGGTCGACCAGCGAATACGCGATGTCATCGCGCCCGTCGGCGTTGAGATCGACCACCTCGACCCCGTGCACCGGATGGGGGCTGGCGAGGAAGGTCGGCGCGCCGAACGCGCCGCCATCCTGGTAGAAGATCTCGAGGCCTCCCTCGTGACCGACCACGAGGTCCAGGTACCCGTCGTCATCGAGGTCCCCCGTCGCAGGGAAGAGCCAGGAGTCACTCCCGGTCGGTGCGAAGCTTGGCGCGTACACGGCCGGGGCCGCCAGGGTCCCGTCGACCTGCTGGGCGTGAACCAAGATCTTGTACGCGAGCGCAGGGTCGCCGAGGGTTTCGTGGTTGGTGACTATCAGGTCGGCGCGCCCATCACCCGTGACATCGGCGATCTGCACGCCATAGCCGTAGCCGCCCGTGTCCATGGTCGCGAACCCGAACCCGATCGAGGCCGGCGCGACGGCAGTGGCGGGCGTGGGCGTGACTGCGATGAGCACCGCGGCTGCCAGCAGCACCGCCGTGACGGCACCCGAGAACCGCTTCCGCCACCCGGTCCACATGAGGCAAGGAGTGTAGGCACGGCCCGCTCGCGAGGCATCCGCGGAACGCCCCCACAACGCACCCGCCGGAAGTCCTAAGACGTGGGCTCACAGCTTGGGGTAGACGTAGGCGTACCCGCGGACCTTGTTCGCTTTGGTAGAGGTGGAGTAGAAGCGCTGGCGCGGCAGGATGCACTTCTTCTCGCACTTCCCGCACGTGAAGGCGACCTGCCAGCGCGCCGGCACGGCCTGTTCGTAGCCGCACTCGGCGCAGGTCTCGAAGATGATCTCGGCCGAGCAGGAGAAACAGTGGTACCGCACGGCGTCATCGCCGACGTTGTTCGGCATCATGCAGTCCGGGCAGGTCAGGTAGGCCATACGAACTCAGGCATCGACCGCCATCGCGGTCACCTGAAGGGTCAACCGATGCAAGCCACTTCAGCTGGCGGGGTCGCCTTGCTCCAGCACGGCCTTCGCCTGGGCGGCGCGGAACGAGATGAGCCGCTCGCGCACGTCGGCGTCGTCCAGGGCGACCACGGCGACCGCCAGGAGCGCTGCGTTGACCGCCCCGGCACGACCGATCGCGAGCGTCCCCACGGGGACCCCCGCCGGCATCTGAGCCATCGAAAGCAGCGAGTCCATCCCCTTCAAGGCGTGGGACTCCATCGGAACGCCGAACACCGGGAGGTGCGTGTGGGCCGCGATCGCACCGGGCAGCGCCGCCGCGCCGCCGGCACCGGCGATCAGGACGCGCATGCCCCGACCGGCCGCTCGCCTGGCGTAGTCGGCGGTCTCGTCGGGGGTGCGGTGCGCGGACAGCACCCGCGCCTCGAAGGCAACGCCCAGATCCTCGAGGGTGTCGCACGCGTGCTTCATGGTCTCCCAGTCCGAGCGGGAGCCCATGATCACGCCGACGATCGGATCGGCCACGGGCCGGAGTCTAGCCACGAAGTGCCGGGCGCCACCGGGCCGGGGTGTTCCCGACCCGGACGTCCTCTGCGCCGAGCCATCGAGCCAGTTCGTCGATCGACCGGCGGACCGCTTCGGCGTCGCCCGTGCGGGCATCCTCCTCTGCATGCACCGAAGCGACATGCAGCACCCGCGTCTCCTTGTCGAACCGGGGATCGAACCGGCCGACCAACCGATCACCGCGTAGGACCGGCAGCACGAAGTAGCCCCATCGGCGCTTCGCTCTCGGCACATAGATCTCGAGGCGGTACTCGAAGCCGAACAACGCCTGGGTCCGGACGCGGTCATGGATCAGCCGGTCGAAGGGCGACAGCGAGACCGTGCGACCTCGGAACGGCTGCTCGAGCGCGGCGGCGTCGGCGACCCATTCCCCGCGCACGCCCTCGATCGTGACCGGCACGGCCGAGCCCTCGCGCACCAAGGCTGCGAGCGCCCGGTCACACCCGGCCGGCTTGAGGCCATCGAACAGGTAGCCGATCATCGAGGCCCTCGCGATCCCGGCGGCGGCCAGCTGGCGCTTGACCACCTGCCGGGCCAGGGCCGCCGCCGGGATCGGCGCCACGTCGGGCAGGCGCCGCTCGGCGAGGTCCCAGAGTCGTTGCTGGCCCTCGCGACCGACGATCATCACCTCGCCTCGAGCCCACAGCATCTCCAGCATCATCGAGACGCTGCCGTCGCCGTCGTTCCACCCGCCCGTGCGCCACTCGAGCTTCGTCCGGTTCTCGATGTCGCGGGTGCGTAGGGGTCCTTCCTCTCGAAGTCGCCCGAGGATGTGGCGGCGGAACGCGGCGTTCTCTCGTAAGAACCGCCGCACCCAGTCGTGGCGGGCGAAGTTCGAGGGCGGCGGGTAGGCGCGCATCGTCGCCCTATGGATGCCGAGGTCGCTCACCGGCAGGATGAAGGCCCGGTACTCGAAGAGCGTCCGGTCCTGCCAGAGGGCCCGATCCAAGGCTGCGGGACGGTAGCGAGGCCCGAGCCGGGAGTAAAGGACCAGGTGCTCTGTGCGCGCGACCGCGCTCGTAGGGTCCATCTGTAGCATCCACAGGCGCCTCACCGTCTCGGTGACGTCGGTAGGCCGAGGCCCGCTTAGCATCTGTGCGGCAACCGCAGCGCGGCGCGCTTGAACCTGTGTGAGGTGGCGGACCGCGCTCACCCTTCTTCGGGGTCGCCCGAGGACCCCGGCGCGATCGACTCTTCAGCCTCCTCGTCGCGCATGTCCCGCAGCCCCTTGCGCACCCTGCCCATGATCCCAGGACCGACGGGGGGTTGCTTGTCATCGGTCAACTCATCATCGACCACCGCATAGCGACGACCCCAGGACCGGACCGCGGCCTGCAGCACCCCGGCCGCCGGCAGCGCGAGGAAGGCGAACAAGATCCCGCCCATGGCCCCGCCGATCAGCGCGGCGGCGAACGCGACCGCCGGGTGCAGGGACATCGTCTTGGCCGTGAGACGGGGACTGAGCCACAGGTTCTCCAGCTGCTGGTAGATCAGGACGTAGGCGGTCGCGGCGATCCCCGCCGCCATCGATGTCAGGAAGGCGAACAGGATCGGGACGGCCCCACCGATGTAGGTGCCGATGATGGGGATGAAGGCAGACACCGCCCCGGCGAAGACGGCCAGCGGGGCGGCGAACGGCACGTCGAACAGCAGCAGCACGATGAACATGCCGGTACCGTTCACGATCGCCAGCAGGAGGCGGGAGTAGAAGTAGCCGCCGGTCTGGTCGATCGCCTCGTTCCAGATGAAGAGGACGCGCTGCTGGCGCTCGGGAGGGAGCGTCGAACATACGACCCGCCGCAGCTTCGGCCCTTCGGCAACCAGGTAGAAGGCGAACAGACCGATGGCCGACCACCGGAACAGCCCCCCCAGGATCGACGAGGTGACGCTGAAGATCCCACCGATCAAGCTGCCGACCCCGTCGGTCACGGAATCGGCGTTCCGCTGCAACTCCGCCAACAGGTCCTCTTGGGAGAACTCGATCCCGAACGGTTCCAACCACCGCGCGAGCTTCGCCACGAACTCGGGGGCGTTCTCGATCAATTGGATGAAGCCCGAGATGATCGCCGGGATGATCAGTGCCAAGATCAACACGAACCCGGCGATCCCGGCGAGGAAGACCAGCCCTGAACCGAACCCCCGGCGCATCCCCTTGCCCGCAAGCCAGTTGACCGCCGGCTCGAGCGCGAACGACAGGAACAGCGCGGTCAGGAACATCAACACGAAGTCGGAGATCTTGTCGACGACCGTGAGGATCGCCAAGAGCCCGAGGCCGCCCACGATGATGGCGAGCGCCACCGCCCACGTACCGGCATGGATGAGGTCGCGCGCCCACGCAGGGGCGTGTTCGCGTGGCGCCGGGGCGACAGGCTCTTCGCTCATCGCGCGCAGGCTACCCCGCGCACCCCGCCCGTGCAGTGATCACCGCGTGATCGCGGCGGCCATCTCCTCGAAGCTGTCCACGTAGCGCTGGGCGTCCTCGTCGCTCATCACGATCGACGTGGTCCAGGACTCCCACTTCGAGCCAGGGCTCTTGAACACGCCGCGGTTGAGCTGCCAGAGCCACGCCAACTGCGGGATCCGGTCATCGATCGCCCACAGGTCCCGGTACTCGTGGATCGGGGTCGGGCTCCACTCGATAGACCCTTTGGCGCCGAGCGTCTTCATGGTCGCCGGCAGGTGGTAGCGGTTGATGACGTCTTCGCATCGCAGCAGGATCCGGTTGATCTCATCCAGGCGGCCGTAGGACTCCTTCGTCAGAACCTCTTCCAGGTTCACCTTCGCCGCCGCCATCGTCAGCGGGTTGCCGTTGAAGGTGCCCACCTGATCGAGCGTGCCGGCGATCACCCGCGACATCGCATCCTCGGTCCCGCCCACCGCACCGCACGGCAGCCCGGCGCCGAGCGCCTTCGCGAACGCGACCAGGTCGGGCACGACCCCGAAGGCCTCGATCGCGCCGCCCCAGGCGACAGTGAACCCGGTCTTGACCTCATCGAATGCGAACATCGCGCCGTGCGTGTGGCAGGTCTCCTTGAGGCCGTCGAGGTAACCCTCGTCGGGCAGCACCACGCCGCAGTTGGTCACGATGATCATGCCGCCGATCTCATCCCCCCGTTCGGCGAAGAGCTTCTGGGCCGCCTCCAGGTCGTTGAAGGGCACGTTCACCGTCCAGTCGGTCGTGCCGGGGATCATGCCGTCGGTCTGCGGCACCGAGGTCGGGTTGTCGCGCGGGCCGGCCTTCGCCTCCGGCGGGAAGACCGAGACCATCAGGGAGTCATGGTGGCCGTGGTAGGTCCCCTCGATCTTCACGATCAGGTCGCGGCCCGTCGTAGCGCGCATGATCCGCACGATGTCGAGCGTCGCCTCGGTGCCGGAGTTGCCGAAGCGCCAGAACGGAAGTCCCGTGCGCTCGGCCAGGTTCTCGGCCACCGGGAGCGCGTCCTCGGTGGGCTGGGCGAAATGCGTGCCGAGGGCGACCCGCTTCCGCACGGCCTCGACGATCTTCGGGTGGGCGTGGCCCATCACCATGACGCCGTAGCCGTTGTGGTAGTCGACGTACTCGTTGCCATCGATGTCCCACAGCTTCGAGCCGAGCCCGCGATCGATGTAGATCGGGTGCGGCGGCCAGGACTGCCACGAGGACGAGACCCCGCCCGGCAGGTGCACCCGCGCCTCTTCCCGGTAGGACAGGGACCGCGCGTGCTTGCGGTCCAGCGCTTCGGTCTCGCGCTTGGTGAGTTCCTCGACAAGGCCGAGGTCGATCTGGATGGCGTCGGCGGCTGTCATGTCCGGCAGGCTACCGTGCGGCCGCCCGTGAACGCTAGGCGAGGAGCGAGGCGAACCGGTCCAGGTTCTCCACGTAGCGCGCGACGTCCTCACGGGTGTGGGCGACCGACGTGGCCCACGGGTCGCCGTTCGGGATCCAGACGCCGCCGGTGAGTTGCACGAGGTGCTCCAGGTACACGATCCGCCAGTCGATCGCGACCCGTTCCCGGAAGTTCCGCGGAGCCGGGTCGGCGAACTGCAAGCCCCCGCGCGCGCCGAGCGTCTGGATCGTGACGGGAAGGCCGAAGCGGGACTTCACGTCGCCGAAGCCGGCCCGAAGGACGCCGTTCAGCTCGTCGAGATGCGCGTAGACCTCCTTCGTGAGGACCTCGGTGAGCGTGGCCTTCGCGGCGGCCATCGAGAGCGGGTTGCCGTTGAAGGTCCCCTCCTGCTCCATCGTGCCCGAAACGACAGGACCCATCGCCTCCTCGGAGCCGCCGACAGCCCCGATCGGCAGTCCTCCGCCGATCGCCTTGGCGAGACAGATCAGGTCGGGCACGATCCCGGACCATTCGATGGCCCCGCCATAGGCGATCGTGGCGCCGGTCTTGACCTCGTCGAACACGAGCATCACGCCATGACGGCGGGTGAGCTCCCGGATCTGCGCCAGATAGCCATCGTCGGGCGCGACGATCCCCATGTTCATCGCGACCGGCTCCATGATCATCGCCGCGATCCGGTCTCCCTCCTCGGCGAACACCCGCGTGAGTACCTCAACGTCGTTGAACGGCACGATCCGGAGCGCCTCACCGTAGAGGCGCGGGATCCCGGCGGTGTGCGGGACCGGCACGGGGCGTTCGGCCGGGCCCGCGTAGGCCAGTTCGGGCCAGGAAGAGAAGTCGAGGCCGTCGGGGCTCCCGTGGTAGCAGCCCTCGACGCGGATCACGAGGTCGCGACCCGTGGCCGCCCGTGCGATCCGCACGGCGTCCATCGTGGCCTCCGTGCCGGAGTTGGTGAACCGCCAGAGCGGGACCTGGAAGCGCTCGGCCAGGTGCTCGGCCACGGCCACGGCGTCCTGGACCGAGAGAGCGAAGTGCGTACCCTCGGCCACGCGGCGGCGCACAGCCTCCACCACCTTGGCGTTGGCATGCCCAGCGACCATCACGCCGTAACCGAGGTGCATGTCGATCAGCTCGTTGCCGTCGAGGTCGCGGATGCGCGCACCCGACCCGGTGGCCCCGTACATGGTGTGGGGGTCGGTGGCGTGCCATGAGCACACGACTCCGCCTGCGAGCGCCTTCCTCGCGCGAGCGGCGAAGGCGATCGACGCCGGCTGCATCTGGGCCAGCGTGGCCTCCTCCGCCCTGATCAGCTCGTCGATCTTCTCCAGGTCGTTGGCGACCACGGCTCCTCCTGAGGGGTCGGACCAGGGGAGCCTACGCCGTCGACGCGGTGTGCGCCGAGGCGCCCTACGATGAGACCGCGGAGGCGAACTCCTCGAAGTTGTCGATGTAGCGCTTGGCGTCGTCCTCGGTGTGCCATACCGACAGCGTCCAGGTCTCCTGCTTGGTCCAAGGCGACTTGAAGACCCCGCGGTTCTGCTGGAAGATCCAGGCCAGGTAGGAGATGCGCTCATCGATGCCCACGGCGTCGCGGTATTCGCGCACCGGCTTCCTCGAGTAGATCACCGAGCCCTTGGCCCCCAGCCCGCTCACGTAACACGGCAGGTCGTACTTCTCGACCACGGAGGTCAGCCCGTCTTTCATCGCCTTGTCTATCCGGTTGAAGTGCTCGTAGACATCGGGCGTCAGCACATCCACGAGCGCCGCGCGCGAGGCGGCCATGGTGAGCGGGTTGCCGTTGAAGGTTCCGGCGATGTCGTGCTCGCCCCGAAGAACCAGCCCGAACAGCTCGGTGGTCGCCCCGATCGCCCCGCACGGAAGTCCCCCGCCGATCGCCTTCGCCAGACAGATGATGTCGGGCGTCACCCCGAGCGCCTCGACCGCCCCGCCGTAGGCCAGCGTCGCACCGGTCTTGACCTCGTCGAAGGCGAGGTAGGCACCGTTCTCGTGGCAGAGATCCTTGAGCCCTTGCAGGTACCCCGGCTCCGGAAGGATCACGCCGCAGTTCATCATGGCAGGTTCGATGATCAAGCCGGCGACCTTGCCGGGATTCTCCTCGAAAGCGCGCTTCGCTTCCGTTAGGTCGTTGTACGGGATCACCCGCACGAGGTCAGCGAACACCTGCGGGATGCCCATCGCCTGGTGCACGGTGACCGGATGCGAGCGGGGGCCGATCTGCGAGCGGTCGGGCCCTACGCTGAACATGATCGAGTCATGGTGACCGTGATAGGTCCCCTCGATCTTCACGATCATGTCGCGTCCCGTGTTCGCGCGCATCAAGCGGATCGCCTCGAGCGTCGACTCGGTTCCCGAGTTCATGAACCGCCACAGCGGGAGGCGGAATCGCTCGGTCAGGTTCTGGCCCACGGCGTCCAGGTGCTTCGTCGGCTGCGCGAAGTGGGTTCCGAGGGCGGCCTGCGCCTGGATCGCCTCGACGATCTTCGGGTGGGCATGGCCCATCACCATCGCGCCGTAGCCCAGGTGGAAGTCGATGTACTGGTTGCCGTCGACGTCCCACAGGCGGTTGCCCCGCCCACGATCTATGTAGATGGCATGGGGCGGCGAGTCCTGCCAGGACGAGGCCACTCCGCCGGCCGTGGTGCGCTCGGCGACGGCCCGGTACTCGATCGAGGCCCGGTGCTTGGGCTCTAGCGCGGCCTCCTCCGAGGCGAT
>Ga0247727_10017155_pt1 | contig 11566 bp, 12 predicted proteins | sample WisWelCaveWW1625_FD_202498 | JGI IMG/M metagenome (GOLD analysis project Ga0247727, IMG submission 202498) | Biofilm microbial communities from Wishing Well Cave, Virginia, United States - WW16-25 | ecosystem: Environmental > Aquatic > Deep subsurface > Groundwater > Cave microbial mat | place... | reverse complement strand
AGGACCAGGGCCGGTCTCATCGCGAGACCCCAGCGCCGGAGGCGGACCGGTGTTCTTCTTCCTTGTGAGAAACCGTCGGAGCGCGCAGCGTCAGGAACTGCACGAGATCCTTCGAGAACAGCAGGTCTAGCGTCCAGTCTAGCGCGACGCGCAGCTTCTTTTCAAAGCGGGGCAGCTTGCTCAGGTAGATCGTTCGCCACAACCACCAGGCGATAAAGCCGGAGAAATTTACGCCCAGGATGTTGGCCACGCCGGTGCGCCTGCCGATGGAGGCGAGCTGCCCGATGGCGGAGAAAGTGAAAGGCTTCGGCGGGCCCCCGCGGACGGCCGCGGCGATGTTCTGCGCCACGACCTTGCCCTCGCGCAGCGCGTGCTGGGCCGTCGGAGGAAACGGTTTACCCGTCTTGCGATCGGGGACCAGGGCGCAATCGCCGAGGGCCCAGACGCCGGGCCAGTCCGGCGCTTGCAGGTACTCGTCGACCAGCAGGCGTCCGCGCTCTTTGCGGCACGGCAGAGTCGCCAGCAGGGGATTCGGCGTCGTTCCGGCCGTCCACACCAGCGTGCTGGTGCGGATGAGAGTACCGTCGCTCAGCGCGACGCCCCGATCGGTGATTCCAGCCACCTTGGTGTTGACCCGGATTTCCACCTTCCGCTCGGCCAGCTTCTTCTGGGCGTAGACGCCCAGCTTGGGATCGAGCTCCGGTAGAATCACCGGCCCCGGGTGCACGAGAACGGCGCGGATCATCTCCTCGGTCAAGTGGGGGTAGAACTCGACCGCCTCGCGCAGGAAGTCGTTCACGGCCGCTATGGTCTCCACACCGGCAAATCCACCGCCGGCGACCACGAACGTCAGCAAATCCGGGCGCACCCCGATGGAGCACTCGAAATCGGCCTCTTCCAGGTGCGCGATCAGGCGGTTCCGGAGGGCGATGGCGTCGCCCAGGGTTTTCATCGTGAGCGCGCGCTCTTCGAGGCCCGGCAGGTTGAAGAAATTTGTGATGGCGCCTAGGGCGATCACCAAGTGGTCGAACTCGAGCTCATGATGGTGGTGCTCGGCGCCGTGCGAGACGACCACGCGGCGCCGCTCCAGGTCGATCCCCTCGACGTCGCCGTCGAAGAACCGCACCCGCCGCAGCAGCTTGCGGACGGGGTTGACGATGTGCGTGACGTCCAGATCGCTGGCGGCGACCTCGTGCAGCATCGGCGTGAACAGGAAAAAGTTCTCGCGGTTGACCAGCGTCACCTCGACGTCCGGGTCTCGCGCCAGCTTCTTTTCCAACTCCAGCGCCGCGTACAGCCCGCCGAAGCCGCCGCCCAGGATCAGGATCCGCGTCACGGCCTACTTCACCGACAACGGCGCGGTGCCGAAGTTCACGCCAAAGCGGCGGCACCAGATGGTAACGGCGCGGTACTTGTTCAGATCGGCGTCGGCCGGCACATCGTAGTTCTGGTTGCCCTTGTTGCCCTTCAGCGCTCCCAGATGGAGGAAGCCGGCCTTAGTCACCGTCTCGTTGTCGCTGGCGTCAGCGGCCGCGACCAGGTACACCTGCACGTCCGGGCCGTTGGAGGTTTCGAAATCCATCAGGCGAAGAAGCCGCTTGCCGTCGGCCAGCTTGTAGATCGTCGCCGTGCCGGTGGTTTTGTGAGCCACGCCGTGGAACGAGCCGCTCGAAAGCGGCTGGGGCGGTGCCTTCTGCGCCGGCAGCGCGCCGGCGGCGAACATCGCCAGGGTAAGAGTAAACGTCGATCGTTTCATTTTTTGTAAAGCTCCTTTCGAGAGTGCAGTGAGAACTTGTTTGTCGGTCAGGCTCGCGGCACGCCCATCCTCTCCAGCAAGTCATCGCCGACGCGCAGGGCGTTGGCCATGATCGTCAGCGCCGGATTCACCGCCCCGGAGGTCACGAAGAAGCTGGCGTCCACGACGTAGAGATTATCGAGGTCGTGCGCCTTGCAGTTCACATCCAGGGCGGAAGTCTTCGGATCGTGGCCGAAACGGATCGTCCCGTTCTGATGGGCCACGCCGGCCAGCGGGATTCGCTGGCCTATGAAGAGATTTCTCGCGAACAGCCCCTGGTGGCATTCGCTGCCGTGGGCGTCGCACTTGCGCTGCTGCTTCATGAGGTCCTTCAGCTTGGCGATCAGCCGGTTGTGGCCCTCCTCGTTGTTGGGTCTGTAGGCCAGCACGATGTTGCCGTTGCGGTCGAGAGTCACGCGGTTCCCCGGATCCGGCAGATCCTCGGAGGTGAGCCAGAAGTCGAGCGAGTGGCTGGCCATCAGTTCCAGTGTGAAGTTTGGCGCGATGGCCGGCGCGCCGCCCCGCAGGGCGTCCACGTCCAACTTCCCTACGAACGAGATGTGGCCCATGGGATAGTTCCAGTCCTTCGAGCCGAAGTAGAAATCGTTCACGGAAAGCGATTTCTGGAAGATGGTCGGATTGGGGCACTTGGAGACGCCCATGAGCACGGAGTTGACGTGCCCCATGTAATGTCGCCCCACCACGTCGGAGCTGTTCGCCAATCCTCCGGGGTGTTTGTCGCTCGCCGAGCGCAGCAGCAGCGCCGCGGAGTTGATGGCGCCGCAGGAAAGCGCCACGATCCCGGCGGAGTACTCCTCGCGGGCACCGTTGCGCTTGACGATCACTTTCGTCACTTCGCGCCCCGAGGCACTGGTTTCCAGCCGTTCCACGTACGCGTTGGTCCGCAAGCTGACGTTGGGGTGTTCCAGAGCGGGATTGACCGCGATCACCTCGGCGTCGGACTTGGCGTGGACCAGGCACGGGTAGCCGTCGCAGGTGTTGCAGCGGATGCACTTACTCTGGTGCGGATTCGCCTCGTCGAGCATGATGCCCAGTGGCGTGTGAAACGGCTTGGCCCCGGCGCGAGCAAAGTCTTCGCTGAGGTGCTCGAGCCGCGACTCGTGGCTGACCGCCGGATGGGAGTAGGGGGCGCTGGCGGGAGGGTCGGTGGGGTCCTCACCCCGCTGGCCGTGTACCTGGTAGAGCCGCTCCGCCTCTGTGTAGTAGGGCTCCAGATCGTCGTAGGAAATCGGCCAGGCCGGAGAGACTCCGCCATGATGGCGAAGCTCGCCGAAATCCTCCCGGCGCAGCCGGAACAAGGCCGCGCCGTAGAACTTCGTATTACCGCCCACCCAGTAGTTGGTGTGCGGGTGGAGGTCCTGGCCGTCGCTGTCCTTCCAGACTTCCTTGGTCTGATACTTGCCTTCGAGGTTGACTACGCGCGAGCTCCAGTTGTCCTTCTCGCGCGGCAGGCGCTCGCCGCGCTCCAGGATCAGAATGCGCTTGCCGGAGGGGGCCAAGCGGTAGGCGAGGGTTCCACCGCCGGCCCCCGAGCCGATGATGATCACGTTGTAGTGGTTCCCGCTGGTCATGACAGCTTCCCTCAGTTGGTCTGCGGGGTCAGAGGAGCGGTGCCGAAATTCACGCCGAACCGCCGGCACCACACCGTGACCGCGCGGTGCTTGCTCAGGTCGGCGTCGGCCGGCACATCGTAGTTCTGATCGCCGGTGTTGCCCTTCAGGGCGCCCAGGTGCAGGAAGCCGGCGTTCTTCACGGTGTCATTGTCGCTGGCGTCCGCAGCCGCCACCAAGTAGATCTGGACATCGGGGCCGTTCGAGGTTTCAAATCCGCTGAAGCGCAGCACGCGCCGGCCGTCGGCGAGCTCGTGAATCGCCGCCGTGCCGGTGGTCTTGTGGGCGACCCCGTGGAACTGGCCGCTCAGCAAAACCTTCGGCGGGGCAGCCGTCGAGGCCGTCGCAGTGGCTTCCGGGAACGCCTCGTCCACGGTCTGGTTGATGAACAGCCGCTCGGGACGGAACAGGTACCAGCCGATTCCGCCGGCCACCAGCACCGTCGCTCCAATCAAGAACTTTCGTCTTTGCATTGCCAGAATCTCCTTTTCGTTGCTATTTCTCGATCTTGAGGTTGTTGGTTACGCTGAAAGCTCCGGGGGCCGAGCGGGCCTGGATGTTCGCCAGATTCCGGTCGGTCTCGTTGGCCACAACGCCTTCCAGGGTGAGATTGCCGTTCTTGACGACGAGGTGAATCGACGGAACAGCCATGAATGCGTACCGGCTGAGCGCAATGTGGCCGTAAATCGCGCGATAGACGTCGATCCGGATCCGCTCATCGTTGCCCGACAAGGGCAGCACTTCAATGTTGTTGACGACCTTCTCCACGCCCTCGATGCCCCTGACCACTCGCTCGGCGCTGGTTCTTAACGTCGGTCGCGTCACCTGGCCGGCCAGTTCCACCGTGTAGCCGTCGATTCGGTAGGTCAGGTTGTCGAACACGCCGTAGAAGGGGAGCATGATCAGCTCGTGTCGCACCTGGCGGCTCAGCCGCTCCAGGCCTCGTTCTGAAATCCCGCGACTTGGCTGGGATATTCCAGGAGAAGCCACTAAAGTGAAAGCCAGAAGACATAATGCCGCGATTTTCATGTCAGTTCCCCCCTTCTAGAATCCGGCTCCCTTCGTTCTTAACTGGATGCGGAAGATTGCCGTGTCGGCGGTGATATAGAGGACCGAGCCGTCATCGCCCCAGGCGCAATTGGCCGTGGCCACTCCGGTTTCGATGCTGCCGAGATGCGTTCCGTCCGGGGCGAAGACGTGAAGCCCGCCTGGCCCTGCCGCGAACAGGTTCCCCTGGCGGTCCACCTTCATGCCGTCGGGCGCGCCCTTCTTGGTTTTCGTCCACGCCGTGCCGTCGAAGAACACGCGACCGGGGCCCAGCGTGCCGTCGTCGCGGACGTCGAACGCCATCCACACTGCGTGCTTGAGGTCCGCGTTGGTGACGTACAGCGTTTTCTCCGAGGGCGAAAAGGCGATCCCGTTGGGCGCGCGGATTTGCTTGGTGAGCAGAACGAGCCGGCCGTCGGGCTTCCGTTGATAGACGCCGCTGAAGTCGAGCTCGCGCCCGGGGTCGTCGAACGCCTTGGGCAGGCCGAACGGCGGGTCGGTGAAATAAAGATCACCGTTAGACTGGTAGACGGCGTCGTTGGGACTGTTCAGGCGCTTGCCCTGGTAGCGGTCGGCCAGCGTCGTTTTGCGTCCGTCTGGCTCGAGCCGCGTGATGCGCCGGTCGCCGTGCTCGCAAAGCACCAGCCGTCCCTGCGGATCGAACGTCAGGCCGTTCGAGCCGGGCTCGCGCCCTTGGAACGGCTCGCGGCCCGTGTATCCGCTGGGCTTCAAAAACAGGCTGACGCCGGCGCCGGGCTGCCACTTGAACACGGAATTATTCGGGATGTCGGAGAAAAGCAGGTAGCCGTCTTTGCGGTTCCAGGCCGGTCCCTCGACCCAGGTAAAGCCCCCCGCGAGGCGCTCGAGGCGCGCGTCACGCGGGACCAACTGGTCGAAGCGCGGATCGAGCCGGACAATGTTCGGCGGCGCCTCGGCGAACAACAGCGGGATCCCGGCCAGCGCAGCGGCAAGACAGAAGACGAGCGTTACCCGGACCGCCACTGCTTTCACAGCCGCACCCCCGCTATCCGGAGCGGCATCCGGTACAAACCGCTTCGCGCACACAGGTAAAGCGTCTTGCCGTCCTCATCGCCCCAGGCCATGTTGTGAATGTGCTTGGGGGCATTGATCGTGCCGAGATGCTTGCCGGCGGCCGAAAGGACCCACAGCCCGCCGGGGCCGGAGACGTAGAGATTGCCCTGCTGATCCACCTTGATTCCGTCGAGGGCGTCTTCGCCGGGCGCGCTGGTCATGTCGAAAAATACCTGGCCGTTCGACAGCGCGCCGTCGGGATTGGTCTCGTATCGCATCACGACCTTCTTCTTGTCGTCCCAGTTGCCGACATAGAGGTATTTCTCGTCCGGGGAGAATGCCAGGCCGTTCGGGCCGGTGAAGTCCTTGCTGACGAGCTGGAGCTTGCCTTTGTGGAGCGAGTAGACTCCGCTGAAAAGCAGCTCTTTTCTCGGGTCCTCGAAAAACTTGGGCAAACCGAAGGGCGGGTCGGTGAAGTAGAGCGTGCCGTCGGAGCGGTAGACCAGGTCGTTCGGGCTGTTGAGCCGCTTGCCCTCGTAGCGGTCGGCGAGCACCGTCACGTTTCCGTCCTTTTCCAGGCGCGTCACGCGGCGGTTTCCGTGCTCGTTGATGGTGAGCCGGCCCTGGGCGTCCAGGGCCAGGCCGTTCGATCCCGGCTGGCCGTACTCGGCTATGTCGGCGGCCGAGTAGCCGCTCGGCGAACGAAACGCCGAGAGTTGGCCGTCCTTGGTGTACTTGTAGATGACGTTGCTGTCGGGGTCACTGAAGAGCAGATAGCCGCCGTCGCGCACCCACACCGGGCCTTCCGTGAACCGGAAACCCTCGGCGAGCTTGAAAATCTTCGGGTTCGGTCCCACGATCCCGTCCATGGCCGGGTCGAGTCGGGTTACTTCGACGTTCACTTCTCGGGGGGTGATCGCGATGGGATCGCTTGATCCCCGGTAAAAGTCGACCTTCGCGTAGCGCATCCAGATGAAATTGGTCGGCGGATTCGACAGCGGCCCGTTGATGCCGAAGATGGCGAGCTGGATCTTCTGCCCGGGCCTGACGCCGCGCCCCACGACCAGGCGGTTGGGCGCGTTCCAGCCGGCGACGACCGAGCCGCCCATCTGGCCAAGGCCGCGTGAGAGCTCTCCGTCGACCCAGATTTCCGCGTAGTCGTCGAGCGAGGTCTCGAACACCGCGGTGGAGCCGGTCGGGTCGAAGCTTCCGATTCGCTCGGGAATCGTTACCCGGATCCGGTACCAGTTGAAGCACAGCCGGCCGGTTGACCGGCGCTGTGGCAGGGCCGTGGGATCGATCAGCTCCCACTGCGAATCGTTAAAGTCCGCGCCGCCGGCGTGGGGTGTGTAGTCGTAGGTCTTGATCGGCGCGCCCGTCGGCTGGCCGTCGGGACCCGGTCCGCGGAAGTCCACCTCGATGATCCGCGTGTTGCTGTAGCGCCACTGGCCCTGCGCCAGGCGGACGCCCTCCGGAGTCGCCAGGTCGATGGTCGCGGCGGGGGCGCCGGCGGGCGCCTCGGGCGAGGTCCGGGCAATGCTCGCCGCGAGCGCCGCCAAGCAAAGAATCCGCCGCGCCCTCATCGCGCCCCCCCGGTCGCAACTTTCACCACGTAATAGGTCAGCGGGCCAGCAACCCCTTTGAACCAGTGAGGGGTGCCATGGGGAACGATGAGGAAATCCCCCTTGGTGATGCGGCGCGTTTCGCCGCTGCGGAGGGACGCCCCGCGGATCTCTTCGGGCGCCGTGGTCTTGCCGTCGATGACCGACCCCCCGGTGACGAACGTGGCGGAGCCCTCGAGCACATAGATGATGTCGGTGTCGCGCTCGTGGATCTCAGCCATACCCGGCGCCTCGCGGCGGCTGGCGTGAACCTTGTAGGAATCGACCTCGAGCAGGGGCGTCCCCCTGGCGAAGGCCGCCGCGACCTTGCTGCTCTCCAGGTACGTGACGGCGGCGGAGATCATCGTTCCGCCCAGGGCGTTCGCCCCGGCCTTGGCGATGTCCTCGTCCTGCTGGGCGCTGGCTGCGCCGCTGACCCCGATGGCGCCGATCACCTTGCCGTCGACCAGGATGGGTACGCCGCCCTGCAGCGGCGTGAACGTCGTCACCTCGGATACGGCCACCATGGACGTGCGGCCCTTGGCGATGATGTCTTCAAACAGCTTGGTCGGCCGCTGGAACATGGCCGCCGTTCGCGCCTTGCCGATAGAGATGTTGGGAGCGGCCGCGAAGGTGCCGTCGAGGCGCTCGACGGCAATCAGGTTGCCGCCGTCGTCGACCACCGCGATGGCGCCGCCCGGCGCGTTCAGCTTCCTGGCCTCGGTCACCGCCGCGGCGATGACTTTCCTGGCGCCCTCCAGCGACAGGGACCGCTTCTCGGCCACCGGCCCTGAGGCGGCGCTTGCCGCCGCGGAAACCACTAATACCGCTGCGAAACTCCTGCGCAAACTCATGACTCTTGTCCTCCGGTCGGTAATCCTTCAGTCCGCTCGCGGCGCGAGCCCTTCGTGCAACTGAGCCAGTTGTAGAGCTTTCTGGGCGCGTTGGCGGTAAAGGGACGCAAAGTGCCGGCTGTGAGCCGCGGTCCCGGACGCCAGTGGGCTCTTGCTTTCGATGCCGGCCAGCGAGCGGGCGTGCTCGTCGGCCAGCTTCGCAAATCGTCTGGCTTCCCCCAAGGCCAGGCTCGCCAGCAGTTTCCAGGTGCATTTCATGGTTGTCTCTCCCGCTTCACTCCCGTAAATCCCGCGCGAGAGCGGCTTTATTCCTGAAGGGCTGGGTGAAATGATGACACGCCGGGCTGGCCGGTCAGCTCAGCGAGAAGAAAAGATTGTTCAGCGCCTCAGCGAGCGTGGGATGGGCGAAGACGCCGTCCCGCAGGGCGGTGTAGGGCAGCTTGCCCATCATGGCCATCTGCAGCGCGGCCATCACTTCTCCGCCCTCGATTCCGAGAACGGCCGCGCCCAGGATCTGATCCGTGTCGGCGCCGATCACGGCTTTCATGAAGCCCCGGCTCTCATCCATCTCGAGCGCGCGGGCGACCCACGACATCGGCATCTTGGCGACGCGGATGTTGCGGCCCTGCTCGCGAGCTTCGGTTTCCGTGAGCCCCACGCGCCCCAGTTGCGGGTCGATGAAGACGGTGTACGGGATCAGGCGGCCGTCGGTCGTCGCGCTTCCGCCTTGGAGCAGGTTGGTCTGAATGATGCGGAAGTCATTGTAGGAGATATGCGTGAAGGCCGGACCGCCCTTGACGTCGCCCATCGCCCAGACGCCCTCGGCGCTGGTTTCGAGCCGCGCGTTGGCGCGGATGAATCCGCCTTCGCCAGTGTCGATACCGGCGGCGGCCGGGTTGAGCCGATCCGTGTTCGGGACGCGCCCCGTGGCGACCAGCAGATGTGAGCCGCGCAACGTGCGCTCGCCGTCAGGCGTCCGGACCGTCAGCCCCATCTCGCCGTCACTGGAGGCGACCCGCAGCGCCGTGCTCGAAAGCAGCAGTTGGATGCCGTCTTCACGCAGGATGCTCGCCACTTCTTCCGCGACGTCGGGGTCCTCGCGCGCCAGCAGCGTTGCCCGCGACTGCACCACCGTCACCTGGCTGCCGAACCGGCGGAACATCTGGCCGAACTCGAGGCCGATGTAGCCGCCGCCCAGAACCAGCAGATGCTCGGGGGCCGTGTCCAGCTCCATGATCGAGCGGTTGTCGAGAGCGGGCACGGAGTCGAGGCCCTCGACGGGCGGGCGCGCCGCCCGCGTGCCGGTGTTGATGAAGATTTTCGACGCGGTGAGTTCCAGCCGGCCATCGTCGTTCAGCCGCACGTCGAGCGACTTCGGTCCGTTGAAGCTCGCCTCGCCAAACAGCAGGTCGAGGTTGGCGGTCTGCTCGATGCGCCGCTGGCTACCGCCGCGAAAGCTCTCCACGATGTCGCGTTTCCGCTGGCGGACCTTTTTCATGTCCACGGTGATGTGGCCGGTCGCGACGCCGTAGTCGGGGCCGCGGCGCGCCAGATAAGCCACCCGCGCGCTGGCCACCATCGTCTTAGTCGGCGTGCAGCCCTCGTTGATGCAGGTGCCGCCGACGTGCTGGCGCTCGACCAGCGCTGTCTTCCATCCGGCTTGAGCGAGCGCCCTGGACAACGGTCCGCCCGCCTGGCCGGCGCCGATCACGATGGCGTCATAGTTTCTCTTCTCGGGCATGGTTGGGTCTGGGGAGGCCGAGAGGATTTCTCCCGGCCCCTTCCAGTTTACTTCACCGGAGCCGGGAAGCTCGCCTCCCCCAGCAGCGTTTCGGCGAACGAGCACCAGATTTGCACCTTGGCCACGTCCCGCACATGCTTGGGCAGCGTGATCTGGCGGTTCGACAGGCCTTCCTTCAGCTTCAGGGCCGGCAGCAGGTGCACTTCGCCTTTGGAATCGACGACCTGCCAGTGAGGGTCCGGCGTGTTCGGGATCTGAAAATCGTCCGACACCCGCAGGAGGCTCTTTCCTCCCTCGCGCAGGTGCGTGACCGTTCCGCCGTTCACCTTCGCGCCCTTGAAGACGGAAGAGGTGTGCATGTTATCCACGGCGAAGGCGGCCGTGGTCAGAAAGGATGCGACGACTCCCAGATGGAGCAGTCGCGTGGCATGGGATTGAAGTTGCATGGTTTTGTTCTCCTTTGGTCTTATCTTTCCGCTATCTGGACGACGTGGCCGTCCGGATCGCGCACAAGAAATCCTTTGCGGTAGCCCAGCTCGCGGCCGGGCGGTTCTACGACACTGCTCGAGACGAACGGCGCCCGCGCCTGCCGTAACCGCCGCCCGGCGGCGCCGGCCTCACCGGCGATCAGTTGCGTCTGCCAGTGGACCAGGTCGTTGGCCCGCTCGTCGGCGGGCATCGGCCGGCCGTCGCGCGGCGCCAGGTACTCCAGAAACTCGATGCCGGGCCCGGCGGCGGCCCGGAGCGCCGTGATCCGCAGCCGCGCGCCGAAGACGTTGTTCAGGCGCTCCTGCTCGGGGCCGTAGTTTTCGCTCTCTCCTGCGACGCGGAGGCCGAGCACATCCCGGTAGAATTTGAGGCTGGCCTCCGTGTCGGCGATGACGATCGCTGTATGATCAATGCCAAGGAAGAGCTGGTCGGCGGGCCGGCGCCACTTCGGGTCGCCCTTGTCCGACGGAAACTCGAGCACCTCCAGATGGTGCCCGTCGGGGTCGCGGAAGTAGAAGGCGCGGATGCCGCCGGCGTTCTTATTCCAGTCCGGCAGCCGCTGCGGCCCCGTGGAGGCGTGCTCGACCTTGTGCCGGCGCAGCCACTGGTAGGCGCGGTCCATGTCGGGCACGATGATGGCGACGTGCTGGAACCAGCGGTCGTTGCTCCGCGAGTCGGCGGGAATCGGGCGCCCGCGGGGCGCCAGGTACTCGGTCAGCTCGATAAACTCGGCGCCGAGTTTCAACCTGGCGACCCGCATTCGCAGACCGAAGACGCCTTGCAGATGCTCGTAGTCGTCGCCAGTCACTTCCGCTTCGGAGACCTTCTGGAACGAGAGAACTTTCGTGTAGAAGTCCACGGAGCGATCCAGGTCCGAGACGGTCATCCCGATCGAGTCGACCGCCTCGATCAGCGGGACGGACGCAGTGGCCAGGAGCGGCCGGTGCTGCGGCCAGAACCCCAGTAGCAGGAGGAGGAGCAGCAGCGCTGTCATGCCGGCCGTTCGTTTTCTCATTTCGCCCCCAATTCCCCCCAGTTGCAGCGGAAGATGCAGCGCTGGTTATTATGGTGATGCAGCTTCGCGCAAAAGACCGCGTGCGCGCCACGCCACTGCCGATACGCCTGGGCGGCCAGCAGCATCCCCAGCGGCGGGGCGACGAAGTAGAGCCACAACGCCGTGAAGTCGCGGGCCGAAAGCGCCGACCCGAGCGTCCGCGCCGGGTTCATGCTCATGCCGGAAACAGGCGCTTCGACGGTGATATAGATGGCCACCAGGGCGCCGGCGAAGAAACCCGTGTACCGCCCCAGCCGTTTACTGTTGGAGACGGCCAGCACTGTGAGCATCAGTAAAGACGAGATCAAGACTTCAGCCAGGA
>Ga0247727_10017154_pt1 | contig 11567 bp, 6 predicted proteins | sample WisWelCaveWW1625_FD_202498 | JGI IMG/M metagenome (GOLD analysis project Ga0247727, IMG submission 202498) | Biofilm microbial communities from Wishing Well Cave, Virginia, United States - WW16-25 | ecosystem: Environmental > Aquatic > Deep subsurface > Groundwater > Cave microbial mat | place... | reverse complement strand
CTGCCCAGGACGAGAAGAACCGTCGATGGATCGAGGAGCTAAAGTCGCGACTGGCCGCTGATGAGCAGAGGATCGCTCCCCGGTTGGAGCAACTCTATGGGAAACGATGGAACGGCTTGCCGATTCCGGTGGACGTCGTGGAGACCGTGAACTGGAGCGGAGCCAACTCGATTCTCCGGGACCCTGCCGGGGGCCACGTCCTGATTTCGAACTCGTACCAGGGCCCTGCCGCGCTTGAGGTTGTCTTCCACGAGGCCTCTCACCTGTTGATGGGTCGCAGTGATCCGCTGCGACAGGCTCTCGACAAAGCCGCGAGTGCAGTTGATCTACCCCTGCCCGGTGATTTCTGGCATGTGGTCTTGTTTTACACCACCGGGGAAGCCGTGCGCCGTATCCTGGACGACGGCGGCAAGTCGGGATACACACCCCTGGTGTACGCAATCTTTGACCGCGGCACCTGGGTCGGTTATCGCAAAGCCCTTGAGGGCACCTGGCGCCCTTATATTGATGGCGAGCGAACTCTCTCCGAGGCCGCGGCCAGTCTGGTCGAGGCACTTCGGAGGCCGGGGCAGCCGTAACCTGACGACGGGCAACCGAAAGCCTCTGCCAGCAACTTCGATGAGGCCAGTATCGAGTGGAGACGCGCCGAGGCGAGGGATCAGCGCGACACGCCTCTGTAGCGTAAGGCGACAGGCCGCAGACTGCCTCTGGGCTTGACCAACCAGAGCCGGGAGAACCCTTCGCGGCGCGCCTTGCCCGCTCACACGTGGCCGAGGGGGATGTTGAGGGCAGGAGCCCTTCTCATCACTCTCGCCGATCCCTTGCTCAAGTCGGGAAGAACCGTCGCGGCGGGGGTGCGGCCACAGCAGCTCACAAGCGTCAGTAGGTGGGGCCGAGGAGGACCGCGTTCATGAAGAGGAGCTCGGTGGCTTCGGTGAAGGCTCGGAAGTTCGGGTCTTCGGCGAAGGCGATGACGTGGCCCTGGCCCGTGGGTTGGTGCATCAGGAAGGCCTTGCGGGACAGGGGCTCGCGGGCGTCTTCCCACACGAAGCCGCCGGCCACCAGGCGGTCCTTCGCGGCGTAGATGCCCACGTTGCGGCCCTTGTCGAGCTTGAGCGGCGTGAAGATGCGCGGGCCGCTGACCATGGCGGCCACCTCGCCCCCGGCGCCCGCGGAGAGCCAGTGCTCGCGGTCGAGGTCCACGCGCAGGAAGGCGCCGTAGTTGTCCTCGGGCCGTTCGCGATCGGGCTGGATGGCCTTCTCGTAGTCGAAGGGCTTGGGCGCCTCCTTCTTGTCGTCCTTCTCCTTCTCGATGGGCTCGGCGTCGGGGCGGCCGTCGCGCAGCTCGGGTCGGGTGGCCAGCAGGCCCACCTTTTCCTTCCCCGCCCAGCGCGCGGCCTCGGCGATCAGCACCAGCGTGCCGCCCTCGGAGATCCAGCCCTTGAGGCGCTTCACGGCCTCCTCGCCCAGGGCGTCCGAGTAGTCGCCGGAGGGCAGGACGAGCACGTCGTAGCGGTCGAGGTCGATGCGCCGCAGCGAGGCCGTCCGGACCACGGTGACGGGCTGACCGAACCGGCGCTCCAGGACGTAGCGGGCCCAACCGGCGGAGAGGCTGAAAGTCGGGACGTCCCAAGCCAGCAGCACGCGGGCCGGCTTCAGCGCCCGCACCTGATTGCTGCCGAGCGAGATGCCCTTCTCGACGTAGCCCGTGTCGGTCGCCACCGCCTCGACACCGTGACGGCGCACCAGCGCACCCAGCGTCTCCGTTAGCTTCGCGTCGTGGTCGGCCGTGCGTACCACAGCGGTTCCCGCGGGGAACTCGCGACCGCCGAGGGTGAGAGGCGCCTCCGCCACGCGGATGCGTAGGCCGGAGCGCACGCCTTCGGCCGCCGCCGCGGCGGTGCCGGAGCCCCACGGAAGAAGATAGGCCACCTTCGCTGCGCGGAGCGGCGAGAGAGCCGAGGCCGACGGCTTGGGCTCCAGGCCCAGGGCCGCCGCGGACTCGGTGCCCGACCCGGCGTAGGCCGCGGTCTTCCCGACTGGGCTCGCTCCCGGCAGGCACTCGACGCCGAAGGCCGCGGGCAGGCTCCAGGCGGTGATGTCGTAGATCTGGTCGGGCAGGCGCTTCTTGCGCCGCCGGTCCTGCTCCTTGAGGAAGGCCTCGTCCATGGCCGCGTGCGAGTCGAGCAGGTTCCTCACCATGCGGATCGAGGGCTGGGCCACCGGCACCACGAACGTGCCCGCGGGAAGGCTGCGTCCCCCCGCCTTGAGCGGTTCCTCGGCGCGCCGCACCTCGATGCCGTTGGCCACGAGCAAGTCCGCCAGGCGCACGACGCGCGAGGGGTCGGCTCCCGGCACCAGCACGTAGGCCTGGCCGCGTTCGGCCTCGGCGAACCCGCTGCGCCGGTAGGCCAGGAAGTCGCGAAGCAGCTTCTCGCGGTTGCGCGCGGCCGTCGAAGCGGTGACCAGGCCGGCCGTGAAGTGGTTGACGACACCGTCGCGATAGCTGAGGTGGCTCTCGTCGCTCCGGCGATAGACGAGGCCGCGCGCGCTGCCCTGCTCGAAGGTCATGCCGATGGCGCCCTGGTAGAGCGGCCAGCTCTCGCCGTACCCCGGATAGAAGGCGTCGTAGATCTCGCGCACGAAGTACGGGAAGCCGCGCGTGTCGAAGCGCCCCGCGATGGCCTTGCCCATTTCCTCCCACCAGCCCTTCTGGGCGGCGGTGAGGAGCGGGTTCAGGGGATCGGCGGGAGGTGCGAAGAAGTAGGTAGAGTTTCCGCCCATCTCGTGGAGATCGACCACGACGTGCGGGTACCACTCGAGGTAGGTGCGCACGCGACCGCGGCTCTCTGGCTGGCTCAGGGGAAACCAGTCGCGGTTCAGGTCGAACAGATAGTGGTTGCCGCGGCCGCCCGGCCAGGGCTCGTCGTGCTCGACGGAGGCGGGCTCGGCGTCAGGCTGCGCGGCGCGGGTGCTGCGGAACGAGGCCAGGAAGCGCGCCCGGCCATCGGGGTTCTCGGTGGGGTCGATGAGGACGATGGACTGCTCGAGGACCTGCTCGACCTCGGGATCGCCCTGCGCCGCCAGCAGGTGATAGGCCAGGTAGAGGGCGGCGTCGCAAGACGAGATCTCGTTGCCGTGCACGCCGTGGACGAGCCAGGTGACCGCGGGCAGATCCTGGACCAGCCGTTCGCCTTCCGCCGCAGACAGGCCACGCGGGTCGGCCAGTTGCCGCAGACCCGTCTTCACGGTGTCGAGGCGCGCCATCCTGTCGGCCCCACCCACCGCGAGGACGAAGAGGGGCCGCCCCTCCCACGTCTCGGCGTACTTCCAAAGCCGCGTGCGCTCGGGGGCCGCCTTGGCGAGGGCCTCGAGGTAGGCGCCGATGTGCTCGTGGGTGGAGATCGCTTCCCCGGGCTCGTGGCCCGCCACTTGTTTCAGGGTGGGGATGCGGGAGTCGTAGCGGGCACCGGGCACGAACTCCGGAGCAGCCGGGGCGAGCAGAAGAAGAAGGAGGGAGGCGAGCATGGGTCTTGGTGACTCCTTGGGTTTTGCGGGTTCTAGACGGTCTCCATGCCCACCCGGAGCTCCGTCCGAGACGAGGGGCACAATGGCGGCAATGCTACACCCGCCGTCGGCCGGGCCCGGCCCAATGCCCTACGTCGGTGCGATGGCCTGCGGCGATTCCGGCAAGGCGGGGAAGGAGAGCTTGCGGTCGAACTCCCGGTGCAGAAGCCACAGGTTCACGCACACCTGCAGGGCCACCGAGGCGACCGACAAGTACCACACGTGCCGCATCTCGAAGCCCGGCCGGTGCGAGAGCGTGTAGGCCGGCAGCGCGAAGAACAGCAGCCGGAGCGCCGAGCTCGCGAGCGCGGGGAGCGTGTGGCCCATGCCCTGGAACACGCTGGAGGTCACGAGCACCAGCCCCGAGGCGACGAAGTTCCAGCTCACGATGCGCAGATACTCGGAGCCGAACGCGACCACGGCTTCGTCCCGGCTGAAGACGCGCACCATCGCGGCGGGTGCGATGTGGCACAGCACCGTGAACACCAGCATCACGGCGACGCTCATGGCGGCCGCCACGCGGAAGGACTGCCGCACGCGCGCGCCGAGCCGGGCGCCGAAGTTCTGGCCGGCCACGGGTGCGGTCGCGAAGGCGATCGCCACCGCCGGCAGGAAGAGCGCCTGCATCAGCCGGACTCCGATGCCGAAGCCCGCCTGGGCCGGTGTCCCGAAGTGACGGGTGATGTCGTAGACCAGGACCATGTAGACGGAGATGAGCGCGAACTCGCCGCCCGCCGGCAGCCCGATCCGCAGCATGTCGCCCCACAGGCTCGGCCTCGGGACCCAGTCGCGCGCCCGGAAGCGGAACGGGCTCTGCTCGCGCCGGAAGTAGGCGACGAATGCGACGCCGCCTGCCGCGATCGCGATGAGCGAGGCAAGCGCCGCGCCGGCGACGCCCAGCGGCCGCCCGCTCACCCACCCGAAGATCAGCGTCGGCGCGAGCCCGAGGTTCAGCAGCACGCTCGCGACCTGGATCGCGGTCGGGATCTTCATGTCGCCCATCCCACGAAGCGCCGCCCCCAGCGCCACGAGCGGAAACTGCAGCGCGAGCGCCGGCACGAACCAGGCGAGGTACTCGATGCCTCGGACGGCCGTCACGGCATCGGCGGCGAGCCAGCGGCAGTAAGCGCCGCGCCCGGCGAAGGCCAGTAGGCCGAAGCCGAGCCCGGTCAGCGTCGCGAGCGCCAGAGCCTGGTTGAACACCAGCTCGGCCTGCTCGCGCTCCTTGCGCCCGAGCGCCTGGGCAATCAGCGACGTGGCACCGACGCCGAGCGCCTGCGTGAGCGCGAGCACGAGGAACGCGAGGTTGCCCGAGAGCGACACGCCGGCGACCGCCTCCTTCCCGAGCGTGCCGACGAAGTAGAGGTCGGCCAGGAAGTAGAGCGTCTGGAACGTCGTGGTGAGCGCGATGAAGCCCGCGAGCTGCAGCACGTGTCCGCCCACCGAGCCGCGGGTCAGGTCTTTCATTGGCGGGCTTGCCTGTGGCCCGTATCCTACACGCGGCTCTCGCCACGTCCATGACCACCGGCCTCATCATATCGGGACGTGCCCCCGGTGGATCCGTGAAGCCGCGGCCTCGCGCCGCTACGATCTCCACCTGCTGCTGGACGTGGACGTCCCGTGGGTCGCGGACGCGCAACGCGACCGGCCTCGGCTCCGCCACGAGCTGCTCGCGCGACTGCGGGTCATGCTCGAGCAGGACGGTCGGCCGTACGTTCTCGTTTCGGGGGCCTGGGACGAGCGGTTCGAGCGCGCCCTCGCGGCCTCCCGTCCAGACGGAAAGCGGGGAGCTGGTATCCGTCGAGGGTCTGGGGTCTAGCTGCCATGGCTTGCGCTCCTTGGGAAGACGTTCCCGAGCGAGCGCCGCGCCACGAGCGCGATCGGAAGCCCGACCAGGAGCGCGTGGCCCATGAGGCCGGCCCAGGTGAAGGAGATCGGGCGCGCGGCCGACAGGGGAACCACGACGTCCTTCATGAAGAAGTAGACGGCGACTCCGAAGGCCAGCCCGCAGGGCACGGCCCGCTCCACGAGCAGCTTCAGCTTCGAGCTCGCTGCGACGTACACCGCGGCCGCCGTCGTCGCAATGAAGAAGTGCAGCAGCATGCCGAGCGCCGCCGTCACGAGGCCGCCGCGGACGGCGGCTTCCCGCCCCACGAGGCCGCTCGCGACCGACCGATAGATAGGGCCCGGGCTCACGCGGTACATCCCGATCGCGAGCAGCGTATCCCCCACACCCGCCGCCAGGCCGGCGAGGAGTATGGCCGTAAAGACGCGGCGCCTGAACACGAGTCCTCCTCCGACTAGGCCACTGCCGGCCGGCGCGCGACCTTCCTGGTGATCCACAGGCTGAGCGACGCCACGCCCCACAGCACGAGCGGGGCGTTCACCATCCCGATCGTGAGGTGGGACAGGGCGTGCAGCCACTGGTTGTCCGGGGTCACGGGCCCGGCGTACTCGGGAGCGGCGAAGATGTTCGGAAAGCCGGCGATCGAGAGCACGATCCCGGCGACCGCGATCGCGTTCAGGATCAACGCCTGGAAGAACACCAGCGGCAGGAGCTGCTTGTAGCTGCCGAAGCCCCGCGCGTGCAGCGCGACGCCGTAGTAGACGGCCGCCGCCCCCAGCGCCACGTTCATCGACAGCCACTTGACGCTGGCGTCGGGCTGGCCCGCGAGCGACAACCCCAATCGCGCCAGACCGACGGCTGCGGTGAGCAGGAGCAGTGGCCACTGGAAGGCGAGGTATTGCGAAAGGCGCTTGCCGAACATCTCGTTCTGCTTGCCGAATCTCCGGGCTCTAGTGGCTCGCGAGCGACGGAACGGCGAGCCGCGCGGTGGCGGCAGCGTGAATGCGCATCGAGGCCGGATCCTGGAGAAACGCCGCGACCCCGAGGTTCTCGGCCCTCCAGCCACGCTGCAGCTTCAGCTCGAGCTCACGCTCGCGGCGCGCACCGTGCGCCGGGTCGACCGAGAAGGCCTTCTCCAGCCGGCGCACGACGAAATCGTGGTGCAGTGACCGGCCCCGGTTCTCCCCGCGCCCGACCGCCGTCACCAGGCCGTTCTCGAAGACGGCGACGAGCAGGTCGAGCTTGCGCGCGGCGACGTCGCCCGCCACTTCCGCGCTGACCCGGACCCGGAGCGCGGGCTTTCCGCCCTCGGCCGGACCCACCGCGAGCCCGACACGCGCCGGCGACGGGCGCTCGCGGGCCCGTCGGACCTCGTTCAGCAGCTGCTGCTCCTGGCTGCCGTTGAGCTCGGCGTAGCCGCCGACCACGAGCTGTGGGGTGTAAGGGCAGCCCTCGACCCGGAGCGCGCGGCAGTACGCGTCCTGGCGCTGCGACCAAGCCGGCGCGCTGAAGGGGTCGGTCCAGCCGATGTGATTCCAGTAGTCCACGTGGAACGCCAGCGGGACCATGAGAGCACGCGTCGTTTCGTCGAGCCCGAGACGGCTCAGCAGCTGGTCCGCGCGCGGACAGCTCGAGCAGCCTTGCGACGTGAACAGCTCGAGCACGATGGGGCCCGGCGCGCCGGTCACCGCATCGGATGACGCAGGCCTTGCCGGCGCCGGCCCCGCCAGTCCCAGAACGGCGAGCGCGGCAAAGAACGTCCGTAATGATCGCACGACGACGCCTCCGCACGTTTTGCTCGTCCGAACCGCCAGCCGCATTCTAGGGCAGGCCGCCCCACCGCCGCGTCGGGCCCTGACGAAGGAAACGGGGCGGCGAGCCTGTCGCTTGCCGCCCTCTCTCGCTCGCTGCTAAGCGATTCTGAGCGCGGCCTGGGGCCGGGTGGAGATCCACTTCGGCGGCCGGTGATGAGACCAGTTGGCCTGCCGCTCACGGCCCCCACGAGTGGCCTGGCGCACCTCACGGGCCGTCAGGGCCTCAACCAAGCCGAGACGGGCGGGCGAAGCCGTGACGGAGGTAGGCCCCACTCGCGGCGGAAGGCGTTCGTGAAGTGACTGTGGTCGGCGTAGCCGAGGTCGAGCGCCAGCGCCGTGAGGTCGCGCTCGCCGTCGAGGAGCCGCTCGGCGGCGAGTGAAGCGCGGAGGCGACCAAAGTAGGCGCGCAGACTCAACCCGACGCCCCGGTGGAAGGTGCGGGAGAGATGGAAGGGCGAGCAGCCGAAGCGCCGGGCCAGCTCACCCAGGCTCAGGGGCGATTCAGGGCGCTCGTTGAGGGCGAGCTTCGTCGCTTCGACGAGGTCGCGCCGCCGCCGTTCGGCGATCGTCGAGCGCGCCTCGCCCTCGCGGCGCGCCCCCGTGGCATAGGCCGAGCGCAGCGCCTCGTCCGCCAGCTCGACGAGCACGTCCTCCAGCGCCAGCGCGGTGGCCCGGCTCCGGACCAGGGCCAAGAGCTCGAAATGGAGTCGCGCGGCGCGCCGGGAGCGCAGCGCGTGGCCCGCGCGGAAGGGGGCTTCCGGCCGCTCCGCGTCGCGCGGCTCGAAGCGGGCGACGAGCTCCAGCGCCCGGGTCGGCTCGACGGTGAGGATCGTGCAGTCATCCCCCCCCGCGACAGGATGGGCATAGCGGTAAGGCTCAGCCGCATTGAAGAAGAGTACGTGGTTCGGGTCGGCGACCAGTGTGTCGCAGCGCCTCGACCTGCGGAAAACGCCCCTGCGAACGAAGACGATGCTGTGCGTCGGGTTGGGCTCCTCCGGTCCTTCCGGTTCTACATGGGCCCGACAACGGAAGTCGACGGCGGCGATGCCGAGCGATTCGAACAGGACCTCGCGCTCATGGAGTGCCGGCGGCTCGGGTTCTCGGGGGCGGCTCACGGTCCTGAGTCAATATACGGACGAGACCATGCCGTCGGTTCCGAGCAGGCGCGCCGCTTCGGCCTTTCGTCGGCACCTCGGACTGCGACCACACCGGCATTCCTCCTCTACAATCCTGTGCGCCATGGTCCGGCGGGTCGCTCTCCTGCTCCTGTGCGCACTGGCGGAGGCGTGCGGACGCGATTCGGCGTCCCCCGTCGCCCCGACCCTCAAGCGGTCCCTGGAGATCGCCGCCGTCCGTGAGCTGGGCCCATTGGGTCGTCCGGCGAGCGTGAGCGTACGGGATGGCGGGGCCTCGGCGATCCTCGGCGGACGCCTGCTCTGGATCTTCGCGGATACTCTGTTCAGCCCCCAGTCCGTCGATGGCACGAACCTTCGATCGAACACTGCCGGCCTCGCGGACCCGGCCACTCCGCTCGTGATCAGCGAACCGGTGGACGCGCGGGGCGCGCCCTTCCTCTTCCTGCCGTTCACCCCGGAGGAACAGGCCTTCAACGACTCGACCGGCCGACCCGACCGGCGGATCGCACTCTGGCCGGGCAGCGTGGTGCCGGACGGGAGCGGCAACGGTCTCGTCTTCTACCTGAAGCTGGCCGTGAATCCCGGCCTGCTGAACTACGACTTCATCGGCACGGGTGTCGCGCGGGTGCCGCCTTCGTCCACCGCGGCCCAGCGCGACCCCGACCTGCTGTTCCGCGTCCCCGAGCCGACGTTCGACCATGCGGCCGTCCTGGACTCGCAGCTCTACGTGTTCGGCGCGATCCACGACGGGACGCGTGACCAGCCGTTCGGCGTCGGCCGCGCCCCTCTCGCACGCGCCCGCGAGCGCGCGGCCTACGTGTTCTGGGACGGGAGCGCCTGGGTGAGCGACGCCCGGCGGACGGCGCGCATCCTCACGGGCATTCCCGGTGGCGTTTCCGTCTCCTACAACGAGTACCTCGGGCAGTACCTGGCCGTCCACAGCGGCGTGCTTTCATCCGTCGTCTTCATGCACGTGGCCGACCGACCTGAAGGGCCGTGGGGTCCGCCGGTGCCGGCGTTCACCGGCCTGCCCGTCGCCGCCGGCAGCTTCAGCTACGCGGGCCGCGAGCACGCGCACCTGGCCGGTCAGGGCGGCCGCACGGTGTTCGTCACCTACTTCCATCCCCTCGCCGCGTTCCGAGGCGACCTGCGCCTGGTGGAGGTGACCTTCCGGTAGCTGCCGGCGAGTGAGGAGCCCCTCGTTTGGTCCTTCTTCCCCGGTGCCCGACTTGAAGGGATGTTCCTGTGTGCGGCCGAGTCGGGCGCTTACGGCCCAGGACATCTTGACGAACCACGTGCGCTGACTCGGACGATGGGAGCCAAGCGGCGAGGCACCGCTTTGAGCGTCGCTCAACCAGGAGCCGACCTCGTTGTAGCCCGCATAGAGCGCCGAGCGCGGAGTCGGCGTCCACGCGAACATCACCTGCTGCGACAGGCGTGCCGGAACGGAGTCGGCATCGAGCCGAACACGCAGCGAGGTGAAGCGCGAGAACGCGTACTGAAAGCGCACCGACCAAAGGCGTTGGTCGAACGCCACGCGACCGCTGTCGTTTCGGACGAGCCGACTGCGCTCGTGCGCCAGCTTGAGTGACATCGCCTCGATCGGCCGGTATGTCACGCTCACGGAGGCGTAGCGCGCCGAGCCAGGCCCCGGGTCCAGGGGTGCCCCCGGGTCGATCAGCGCGCCGGGGCTCACGCGCGGAAAGCGCGGCCCGGCGCCGAGATCGTAGTCGAGCTGCTTCCACGCGCGATCGAACGCGAGAGCGAAAGCAACCGCCTTGCTCGGCGTGCTGGTCGCCTCGATCGAGACGCCATGGTAGGCCGTGCTGCGTTCGCCACTCGTGCCGGCGAAGGCGCCCGGCCCGGACCGGCCGCGCCGCGGCCCGAACTCTTCCTCGAACACGCGGATATAGTCCTGATACGCGGACAGCGTGACGAAGGTCTGCCGCTTCAGCGCCAGGAGTACGCGTGAATACGTATAGGCGTACTGCATCCGCCCTCGCCAGTCGAACTGCGCGAGGGTCGTGTTGATGGCGCTCCAGGAGACGAGCGTCCTCTCGGGACGTGGCTCGGAGTTGAAGCGAACCAGCGCGGACCAGCGGTTGGTGTCGGCGCGCTGCGTGTAGCCGAGCTCGGCTCGATAGTCGGGCGTATAGCCTTCCCCCGTCACCTGGGCGCTCGCCCGGCGGCCCGCCCAGGCGACGTCGAGGTAATAGCCGAGCCCGTGTCCCGCTCGATAGCGGGTGTCGCCGGTCTCGGGCTCGAAGAACGGCCGTCGCGAGGCCGTACCCAGGACCTGAAAGGTCATGGTCGACCGCGTCCCGAGGCCGATCCGTCCATCCACGCCGGCCACCCGATTGTGGCGGTCGACGAAGTCGTAACTCGTCGCCAGCACACCCAGGCTCGATTGCGCGCCCACGTCCCGCCGCACTCGAGCGACCGCCAGCACCGCGTCCTTTCCGCCGAATCGCGAGACGATTGGCGCGAGCGAGGGGTTGGCGCGCTCTTCCGCCGTGAAGGTGCCGGGCGCGGCGTCGGCCGCCGCAAACAGGACGGCGCTCGTGCGACCGCGCTGGCCGCTCGCCTTGGCCGCAGCGGCGGGATCGATCACGGCGCGGGTATAGAATCCACGCATCGGCGTCTGCAGCAGCTCGGCCCCTTCGAGAAAAAACGGCCGCTTCTCTTCGTAGAGCAGCGGAAACCGCTGGTTCGCCGTGAGTTGCAGCTGATCGGCCTCGATCTCGGCGAAGTCCGGCGTCACGGCAACGTCCACGCCAGTGCTGGGCGTCACGCTCAAGCGAGCGGTCAGACCGGTGGCCAGGCTCGCGCCACGGTCGATCAGAGCGCCGGCACGACCCGTGCTGGCCTTCGACGCGGTCGCGACGGGAATCAGTTCTACCCGCATGGTCGCTGACACGACGCCAAGGCCGGCCAACGTCCCCGCCTGGCTCAGAAAACGCGCGCGCACCTGCTTGACGCTCATCTTGTCGATGGCGACCCGATCGCGTCGAAGCGGCATCCAGGAGATCTCTTCGTCGGCACGCCGACGCACACGCAGCACGTGCAGGCCCCACGCCTCCCGGCCGTGTCGAAGCGACTCGAACGGCAGCGACAGCTCGATCGCATAACCCGTGCTCGTCAGACAGCCCTTGGATTCGAAGACGAGATCGACCGACAGGTCCGGCTCCCGGCCTTCGACGATGA
>Ga0247727_10017153_pt1 | contig 11567 bp, 25 predicted proteins | sample WisWelCaveWW1625_FD_202498 | JGI IMG/M metagenome (GOLD analysis project Ga0247727, IMG submission 202498) | Biofilm microbial communities from Wishing Well Cave, Virginia, United States - WW16-25 | ecosystem: Environmental > Aquatic > Deep subsurface > Groundwater > Cave microbial mat | place... | reverse complement strand
AGAGAAAATCTTAGGGGTTTTTTAATGCAAATAAACAACGGCCAGCGCTTCGACTTCCTAGATCGCCTTGCCACAATAAACCTCACATCCTACGAGTCCAGAGTCTTAATTTCGATTTTAAAATGCCACCTCATCTATAACAACGGGGGAGTGCTTATCTCCCTAAGCCGGATTTGCAAGGCAACTGGATTGACCACAAACCATACCTGCCGGGCCCTCCGAGGATTGATACAAAAGCAAATTCTGTTCAAAACAGCAAAACAAGGGCTTCCTTTTTACTCGTTTTCACTACCTATTAGGGTACTACCTATTGAGGTTATAAAAGAACCTATTAGGGGAGAGGGGGGAGAGCAAAAAGAACCTATTGAGGTTATAAAAGAACCTATTAGGGGAGGGGTAATAAGAACTAGTAGTAAAGAAACAACTAATAATAGTGTCTCTTTTAAAAAAGAAACCGAAGAACGATTTAAAACCTTCTGGAACGACTACCCGGGAGCGTGGCACAAAGGCATAGAAAAAAAGGCCCTGGGGCAATTCTTAAACGCCACGCCGGAAGAACAGGCGGAGTTTGTTCTAGCCGTCAAGTCCTACAAAAACTCCAAAGCGGTTAAGGATAAAAAAATACTCTCACCGCTCAATTTCTTAAACTCTCCCAAGATCATCAAGCAATACGCCACCGAAGCCACACCAAAAAAGCAACCCATAAAGAACGCCTTTGAACAACAGGAAGAATGGCGCCGCCGGGCCGAAGCCGACCCACCAAAACCAGGTTACAGCCCAAAAGCGGAGTTTGAAAAGCTCGTCAAGGAAACCGCCACACAAAAAAGCGTGGCAAAAAAGGGGAGGACTTAAAAATGAAGTACCTCGTAAATTGCGAGATCGTGTCCATCAACGACACCGACGACAAAGGCAATCTTGCCTTAAAGCCGGTGGTTGAAAAATTGACCTTTGCCCAGGCGTTCGACACCGAGGCCGAAGTCAGGGACTTCTTGGCCGGTGATCTTTTGCCCGTGCGCCGAGTCTCTTAAATGACCAACCCGGAGAGGATTTTAAACCTGTTATCGGACGGACAGCCGCATTTCTCGGCGGAGTTCAGGGACAAGCTCGGCCTTTTGGAATACCGCCGACCGATAACGAAGCTCCGCCGGGAAGGGCACATAATAAAAACCATGCGCTTAAAAAGCAATCTATACGACTGTTACAGGCCGGGTTATCAGCTAGTCAAAGAGCCGGAGTTGTTACATGGCACATAAACATTTTGTTTTCCGGCTCACGGATGAAACGGCGGTCATTATCCTCACAGCCCTAGAGGGAGAGTTCTTGCGCCGGGACACCGAAGGAAAGAAGAAAATCGCCGGGATAACAATGCGGCTTAGAAGGAAACTTCAATCGTTGAATGTAACAAAGGGGGATAAATGAGCGAAAAGCGGTCAAAAAAACTCCGTCAAGAGGCCCGGCGCATGGAAGCCGCCCGGCTTGACGATTTTAAAAAGGTGGTGGAGAGTTTTCCGTTCTTTGAACGCCTGGCCCTGGCCTGGCGGATTATTTGGAGGTGCGTATGAAATCCAACACCGAGTTTAAGAAGGACGCCCATGAAGCCGCAAAGCTCCTTTTAGCCAATGGCCTCGGGGATGTGATCTTGGCCTTTGATTACAAGCTCCTGAACGTGAAGGTTGGCGGCAAGGACGAGATCGGCGCAAAGTTCTGTAACATCCCGGCTTCGGCTATCGTGTCCGGCGTTGAGTCGGGCGAGTTGCCTTTGGAGGTTTAGGAATGGGGATATTGAGTGAGTTTAAAAAACGGGAGGGCGCCAGGATTTCAAAGCTATACGAGAAAGCCGATTGCATGACCGAGGGCCAGGTTGACGAGCTTACAAAATACATCTTCACGGCTTTCTACGATCAAGGTTTCGCCGGGAAAGCCGCCGCCCGGAGTTTGATCGTGAAGATCAACAAGGCGCTCAACATTCACTATGTCCCGGCATCTGGCGAGTTCGACAAGTGGCACAAGGAGTTTTGCTCGATGACCTTTGAGATAAAAAAATCCCTTCTCATAACAATCGCAAATGACCTTTGCAAGATGAACATTTTTACCGAAACGCAGATTTTCGAGAAGGTTGACGAGTTCTTGAAAAATATCCCGGGTATTTTGGCCGATACTCGGGAGATTAAATAGGGCCACCAACAAAAAGGAGAAAGCCATGCTTGAAATCCAGGAGATCGAAACCGGAGTCCCTACGACGAGCCAACTTCAAAAAAACCAGGAGATTTTGGCGGCCAATCAACAAAAGATCGTGGACTACATCAACGAGAAAGTTACCGGCTCCGCCGGGCAGTAAAAATGCCGCTTTACTTGCGCCGGAGGGATATTTGCGAGCTTTGCTCGTCAAAGCTATTAGCCAAAGACTACGATCATCCCTCCGGGCAAGTAACGCTCGCTATTTTTTGCGTCAATTTTAAATGTGAAAGGTACGGCAAGGAAAAAACAGTCGTTCGCAATCAAAGCGAGGACAGGAGAAAAACCGATGGGTAGAAAATGCGTGATGTGCCATGCCGCTATGCCGGAGATCGACGAGGAATTAAAACAAAAAGAAGATCGTATAACCGAATTGGAGGCCGCCATTGAAGAAGCCAAAAAAGCTACAACCAAAGAAGAAGCCAACAACATTTTTGACTCCATCTTCTAAGCTCGGAAACGCACCGGCGCCGGAAGTCAAAGCGCCGGAGGTTTCGGGTTCGGTCAACGCCGAGCAAATAAAGCCGGAAGGCGGATTGTCCGAGCTTGAACGTTTAGAAAAGGAGCTTGCTTCAAAACCTGCCCCCGGTGCTAAGCCGGGGGAGAAGATTTCAAGCGATCCACCGGGAGGCCCGACGCCGGAGCCGGGCGAGCCAAAGACCAGGCGGCGAAAGTTCAAGAGGCCACCGCCCGAGAACACTATCCGCATGACCATCCGGCAGTATTGGCGCTTCCGGGCGTGGCTTGCAAATAGAAAACTTCAACTCCCGGCGGAAATGTTTGCCGCCGTATTGGACGGCACAGACCAAACGCTTGTCGAGCCGCTTGTTGAGCCGGTGATCGGGATGATTGACGAATATATCCCCGAGGAATGGATAACCTTCATCGAGGAAAAATCCCCTGTGTTGACCTTCATTATCGCTCTCTTTGAAGCGGAGCAGACTTTCGGGACGAGGATTGACCAGATCGCCCGGGAGTTGAGGCAAGAGAAGTTGGGCCCTCGGGCCGTTGAAACGCCGCCCGGCGGAGGCGGTTATCCAAAGAAAGGGGAGTTATGATCTTGATTTACGCTCTTTTGGCGATTGTTTGGTGGAAACTCTTTTTTTTGGCCGTCATGTTGGCCTTCCGGGTGAAATCCTTTACCGTGCATTTTTGCTTTGTACGCAAGGTGTGGCGGTTTGAAAGGAACCTCCACGAACAGCCGGGCGTCATTGACGGCAAGCCGGGCCTGAACCGGATTTATGAATTGTACGGTGGCCCGATCTCTTTTGTGATGGTGCGCTAAATGGACAACAACGAGCCGCTTATCCTGGGCTCCCCAGGGATTGACGGAAAGGCCCTTTGGAAAATCCAAAACTCCCCGAGGGCCTTGATCGCAAACAAGTTTTATTCAATGGCAACGGGGATAAAGAACCGGGCGAACGCTTTTGTTGGTTTCGCTTTGAGCGCCGGACAGCTTGACGAGATTTTATCTTTCCGTGAAGTCCGGGGCCGGGCTCTTGCCAGAGGGTTTTGGGATAAGTACGCCCAGGACTCCGGCTCCGCAGACGTTGGAAGGTTTATTTTAAACGGCATTGAGGTTGATATGTTCCTCGATCTCTTGGCCGGGATTGCCGTGAAGCTGGGTTATGTCAAGCCGGGGGAGATTGTTACTCCGTTTGGAAAAGTGGCGGCGGCGGATATCAACAAAAAAGAGGAGGGCAAACGGTGGTAAAAATAATATGCGGATTTTGTTTTAAAGAATTACAGGAGCTTGGCGGCCTCCTATTTTCTCCCCCTATTATGGACTTGGGGCACTTTCAAGCTACTAACAAAACCCATTTGTGCTTTGATTGCTATGAGCGGATTGTTAATCCGAAAGAAAAATGAAACGTGAAAACGAGCTAATAGCGATCTTCGGAAAAAAAGGCGGCGGTAAGACTTCAATAGCCGCCAACTTCATCAACGATCTAAACCGGCTCATTATCTTTGACCACAACCGGGAATATGAAAGGGGGCTCTTTGTTCACAACCCCCAGGAGCTTATCACGGCCCTTAAAAAGTACCATGAGTCCGCTTTCAGGATAATTTATCGGTTTGATGAGTCCATGCCTTTAAGCGATCACGCCGAGTATTTTTTTAAGGCCGTGAACACGATCAAAAACTTTTCACTTCTCTATGAGGAGATAGATCGTGTCTCCGGGCCTCGCTTTATGCCGGTTGGCCTGGACAACATCGTGAACATTGGACGCCACAAGGGAATTGATCTCATAGCTTTGTCCCGGCGTCCGGCCAGGGTCAATAGGGATTTGACCTCAAACGCTGATCGGATTTATATTGCCGGGCCCTTGAACGAGCCCAATGACATCAATTATTTGGCGGAGTTCATCGGCTCGGAGTGTTCGGAAAAACTCCGGCAATTAAACAGGGAAGAAGGCAAGGGCTCGGAGTTTTTAGAGTGGACGCAGGAGGCCGTAAAGATAGGCCGGATAAATTTCTTGACCAAAGAAATTACTTTTGGTACTATGCCTCCAACGAAAGAAAAAAGTTCGTAAACGGCCAAGACTCTGCAAAGGGTTACTTGGCCGTTTCTTTTTGCAAGTCTTGGCCGGCCCCAAACCAAAACAAGGAGCTTGCAAAAAATGCCTCACACACTCAAAGGTTGGGCGATGTTCATCGTCGCCGTCGGCGCCGCACTTTGGCTTTTCAACAACGTGGCGTTCCTGTCCGGCCTGGTTTCACGCAAATAACCCCTAACCGAACCATCTAAAGAAAGGGGTTTATCGTGAAGCCACTCAAAAGACGCCTCGGGGATATCGCTTACACGTCCTCGGGTTCAATCTCCACCCTGCAACTCCCCCGGAATTTCAATTACCGGGCCCTGATCTGCCGCCTGGCCGGTTCCGTGATCGTTACGGGCGGCACCGGCGCCGGTGCGCCCCATGTGTACGGGGCGTATAAGGCCATCAGCAAGATCGAAGTGATCGCAAACGGCAGAGATACCATTATCTCTATCGCCCCCGATCATTTGCAGATTTTGAACACCATAGACTACGGGACGGTTCCCGTATTCTTGAACCCGACCAACGACACGGCGGCAACGTATCCCTTTAACTGCTCCTTTGTGGTGCCGTTTGAGGTACACCGTTCCGTCCGTCCCATTGATACCCTTCTGCCGTCAGCCGGTCTTTCGACGCTTGACCTGAAAGTTACCTGGGGCGCTGGAAGCGATATGTTTACGGGTGCGGTGGACTTCACCTCGGCGGTCATCCAGACCTCAACGACTCTTTCGGTTCAGAGCTTTGAGGAGATCGGCTCGCTCCCCGGTGCGGTGTCCGTTTCAAAGATGTACACGATCTCCCGTACCCTGGCGGCCTCGGCCAACACCAATTTCCAGGTTCAGATTTCCGTTGGAAATCTTTACCGGGGCTTCTTGGTGCAGACCAACGTTGCCAATGTGATGAACGACACCATCATTGACGGCTTCTCCCTGGAAAGCGGCACGGAGGTTTTCCAGAAGTGGCTCACCAACGACGAGGTGTTGGACTACAACAAATTGCTCTACAGTCTCGAAACGAGACTGATCGGCAATCACTATCTGGACTTCTTGGACTCGGACGGCTTCATGTCAGAGATACTCGACACCCGGGGACTCTCGGGCCTTGATCTGATCTTGAACATGGCCGCCGTCGCCGGAAACCTGATCGTGGTTCCGAACGAGATCATTATACCGGTGAAAGCCGCCTAAAAAACGGCCCTCCGGCGGAAAGGGTTAACCTTGCCGCTTGATGAAGTTCGCCGTGTTGTTCAGGACGATAAAGCAATTTATCCTCTTGATAATGCAGATGAAAAGCGCAAGTTTTTAGACCTGATTATCAAGTTGGATTTGATAACCCTTTCAGCCGACCCACAAGGGAAGCTGGAAGGGTTTTTAATTTCGTATCGGACTTGGTTCGGGAAGGATTTAGACCGACACCGGCCCGAGCAAGTAGGGGATACCGTCTCCGTTGATGTGGCATGGGTTCGGCCTGATCTCCGAACAACCGGCGAAACGCTCCGGCAGTTGATACGGGAAGCGTTCTTAAAAAATAGATTGGCTTACGCCGGTGCAACAAAGATCGTTTTTAACAGGCAAAAGGACGGCGGAAAATCCCGTTGGCATGACTATATTAAATTCTCTCAAAGGTTTTTATGAAAAGCTCGTCCAGCAACCAAAGCAATCAGCAACAGGTTGTCTCGCAGTCAACGACGGTCAATGTTCAGAACATCATCGAACAGCCGAAGTTGGAGCCGCTTCAAAAATTAAAGCTCTTGGGCGAGGTTTTAAATACGTTGGACGCAAAGGATGGGACGGGTGGAAGCCAAACGGCGGTTATTTTATCAACGCCCGACCCGTTGGACTTTCTTAAAAATCCGCAAACGCTGATCTGGATAGCCGCCGGACTTCTCGGCGTTGTCCTAGTCGCAAAAAAGGTTTAAGAGAATGGATGGGTTTCAACCGATCTATATACCTGGCCCGATGGACGCCCCCGGCAACACCGGCGGATTATCCGGCGGAAGCATTCTACAGGGCGCTGGCGGAAGTTTGGCTGCAGGTATCGGGGCGGCCCTAACTCCCGTCCTGGGGCCTCTTGGCCCTATTGCCGGTAGCTTTCTAGGGGGATTGTTTGGAAAAGCCACCCCCGGTGGAGGGGCAAAAGGACTCGGGGACGCCCTAAGTACGGGTATCGGCTCTCTTTTTGGCTCGTCCAAGGCGTCAAACGTAAGCAATCAGACGCAAAATGTGGGGCAGAGTACCGATGTGAATGTTGAAAACGTCCTGGGGGGCCGGAAGTTCGGCAATTTTGATGAGACAACAGGGCAGTTTGACGAGTACCAGGCCATAGCCGATGTTTACGCCATCAAAGCGGCGCAAGACCAGGCCCGGCTTGCTTCAAGCGCTTCACAACCGGCGAGTGCGGCGGTCACGAAAACGCCGCTTAACTTTTTGCCTTTGATCGTTGTTGGCGGTGCGGCGGCGGCGTTTTTTCTTTTAAGAGGGAGGAAATAATCTATGTTCGGGCCTTTCATTGATCTGGCAACGGCGTTAGGGCAAAAAGTGGCGAGCGCTTTTATCACAAAGCAGGGCGTCCAAACGCCAAGACAGCGCCCGGTTTCGACGCAAGGGGACAGCTTTGATTTTTATTCCGGATTTCAAAAGCTCCTTTCTCCCGTAACCAATCTTTTTAGTCCCACCACAAAGGCCGGTGTCCAAGTCCTTGAGGGCGCCTCCAAAGTGGGGGATGAGATTTTCAATTCCCTGGGCCGGAACGTGGGAAGTTATATCGACAATCTTTTCGGAAACGGCAACAAGATCAACTCCGCCGCCGCCCGGGAAAAAACAAACAACGTCAGAGAGGATTTGAGTTTCAATTCCCAGGGGCTAGCGCTCGGGGACGCTTTTAAACTTTTCTCGCAAATTCAGGGCGCCTCTCCGCACTTGGATAATCCCCCGGCGGTTCCCCAGCAGAACAACAACACGGTTTTAATCATCGGGGGCTTTGTCGCCCTGGCCGCCGTTCTTATCTTAACGGGCCGGAAAGGAAACGCTTAAAATGTTCACTTCCGAAATGGAAAGAATACTCGCCAATATGTCGCCCGAAGAAAGGGCCGTTGTTGACGCCATCCGTGCGGCCAACAACATGGACGAGAAGGGCGTCATTGACAACATCATCAAGGACGTTCAAGAACGTCGTGGGCGCTTCTTTGATGTGATCTACGTTGACCTCTCGATTGACCGCTCAACAGCTCCGCTTCAAATATCCGGCGCCGGGACGTTCCTGGCTTGTATTGAAGCCACGGACTCGGCCTCAAACGCCACGCTCTCGTTTGAAACCGAGGACACCGATACCAACCGCCGCATTACTTTTAAATCCGGCAAGCGTGTAAGGGTTCCTTTTTCCCGGTTCTACATCTATCACGCCGCCCAAGCCGGTAAAACAATGAAAATCCTCCGGGGCTTCGATACCCGGAGCTTGCTTGTGGGATTTGAGGATAATTCATCCGACGCTTCAACGGCGGCCATCGAAACGGCCCTGGGAAATTCCTCGGCCATCACAACCGGCCAGGTGTCCGTTGACAATGCCGGAAACGATCAAATAAGGCCCTTAAACGCCAACCGAAAGAGGGTAACGATCAAAGTGCCGGTTACGGCAACAGAGGCCGTTTTTATCGGGGTTTCCGGGTTAACGGCGGCCAACGGCCACCGGCTTGACCCGGGAGATGCCATTGTTTTGAACACAACGGCGGCCATTCATGCGATCACGGCAGGGGCCGGGCCGGTTGTCGTTACTTATTTAGAGGAATAATTTATGACGCTTCAAATTCCGGGCGGGCAACCCTCTAAATTTGTTCAGCGTGTGAGCGTTCTTTCAACGGCGGTGGCGTCAGGGGCAACCTTAACGCCCTACGACGATACAATCCCACAGATCACCGAGGGCCAAGAATTTATGACCCTGGCGATCACGCCGCAATCCACGCTCAACATTTTAAAAATAACCATTGTCATGCAACTCAACTGTTCCATTGATGAAAATATCGTTGCCCATCTACACCAGGACGCCGTAGCTAATGCCTTGTCAGCCGTTGTGGTTAGAACTAATGCGGCGGCGGATAGTCCCAAGACCGTCAGCTTTACTTATGTCATGGTAGCCGGGACTGTCAGCGCAACAACATTTAGGGCCCGGGCAGGAGCCGCCACAGCCAATACGGTTACTTTTAATGGAGCCGCCGCCGCCCGGAGATTCGGCGGAGTTTGCGGCTCAAGCATCACCATTGAGGAATATAAACCATGATAACAAGACCTTGTGGAAACGCTCTCGAATGGTGGCTTAAAAGTCAGGGAAAATTTGTAAACGGCGCTTTCTTCATCAAAGAAAAATCATCCATGACAGAAATCACAAAGGGTGTTTTTGTTGAGAGCGCAACAGGGGAAGGCATCGAAATAAAGACTTGGGCCGTCCCAGGAGTTCCTAAGCCGACAGACGCCGAGGCGGAAACGATCATTGACCAATACAACGCTTTTCTGGCGGCGGATGACAGCGCAAAAAAGGCGGAAAAGGCCATCATTTTTCAAAAAATGGGAGTCTCAGAGGCCGAATTTAAAAAGGTTTCCGGCTGATGTTTCCGTTCTTTCCGCTCTCGGACATCATCAACTTCGGCGCCAAGATCGGCACAACCATTGGAAATAACCTTGCCACCGGCCAGGCGCCCACCCGAAACCTCGCAACAATCCTAGCGGCCCCGGCTTCTCCTATCATCATCCAAAATCCGCCGCCGGTGCAGGGTTCTTTTTTTGGGGGAGACTTCAAGATCGGTTTCGTTGAAAAAAATCTGATTATCCTCGGGGTGTTCGGCCTCGGCGCCGTAGCGATCTGGAAGGTAATAAAATGATCGAGCTACACTTAAACCTTTTTGGTTGGTGCTTCAACTTCAAATTCGAGCTTTGCTATATGCCCCAAGGGAGCGCCAAACAATGACCTGGCGCATGAAAGCCGCTCTTATTCTAAGCGCCGCCGTGATCTTGGCGCTTCTTGTCCTTTCTTTGCAGGGGTGCGCTACGACAACGCCCTATGATTGCGGAGATAACCACAGGCCCGTTGCTAAAATTGAGGTTCGCCAATGAAAGAGGACTTTGACCCACAGAAGTTTTTTCATGGCTTCATTGACCCGGCCATGCTCCGCAAGGTTCTGCCGCTCATGTTTTGGATTTGTCTTGTGCTTCTTTTTTGCTTCGGCTCGGCTCTTGTGGTTATAAAGGTCAAAGACGCTTTTTTCCCCAAGAAGGCGGTGCCCGTCCAGGTTCAGACCAACACCGGCACGGTTGAAACCAACTCCGATAAGCGGAACAAGTTCGGGGTCATAAACTTTTGAAATAAAAAAGCCGTGCATGAGTCGCACGGCTTTTGTTGCAGTTGGGCCCAGTAGCTTAACGGATAAAGCACCAGACTCGCAGTCTGGATTCCTCGGATTGCCCCGAGGTCAATGCGGGTTCGACTCCCGCCTGGGCCACCCAATTGCGCAACAAGAAAAGCGTACCATAACCAAACGGAGTAATCAACAAAATGCTCAATACGGCGCTTCTGATTCTGGCAAACATTTTGGTTGGGATACTCCTGGCCGAGTTTGTGGGCCTAAAAAGAGATGTCAAAGAGGTGCGAGAAAAGCTCCATGAGCATATTGAAGATTACTCGCTTCACGGGCTTTCTAGGCCCATAGAAACACACCGCCCTTAAATTTTGCCGGCCCCTAATCGCTTCTTAGGGGCCCTTTTTTTCTCAAAAAAGGAGGAAACATGGAAAACCTAGCTCTTAACGCCGGTTTCGTTTTTTTGAGCGGTTTTCTTTATCGGTGGGGCGGAGGAGGGTTCGACTTTCTTTTTTTTCCGTTTAATATCGGTTGGAAACCGGCCAGGCGGTATATCCTTCCGGCGCTCGTTGCTTTTCACACGGGCTGGATAATTCCAATGATCGTTTTCTCGATCATCACGCATTTTAACCTTCAAGAGATCGAAGATCGCCGTTGGGATGATGTAGCCACCTACGGCTTTGCCCAAGCGTGGTGCTTCGCCGGGGCCGGGTGTCTCTCGGGCCTCATCGGGGCCTGGTGGTTCGCCGGGACTTGGCTTTCAAATATCGGTTTCAAGGCCCCGGCCAAGTGGCGGCTATGGCTCGGAGATTTTACGGCGGATTGGCGGCTTGATTGGTTTTGGGTGGAGCTTGTTCAGGGTGGCTTAATTGGGCTTATTTCTATTGCCTAATTTTTGTTATTGACAAGATTGGACACCGTTCTTTATACTTGACCCTGTGGATGAGCTAATATGCCAACTCACAAGGGTAAAAAAATGCAGACTGTACAAGACCAAGCAGAAGAACGGATGGAACGATTAAATAAAATCTACAAGAAGTCGGGCATGGCGCAAGAGTCCATGTCGCAAGAAATGGGTGTAAACCGGCAGACAATAAATAATTGGTTAACTGGCCGGACAATGCCTAAATCAAGACTTCAAATTGATGCTATTGATCGTTTTATCCTCAAGTATTTAAGTTATTTGAAATAATTGCTGTTCTTTTTAGGGGTGTCGGGTTACGCCTTTCTAATGTCCTATAATGTATACAATGTTATGTACAACATGATACATAGCAAATAGGGACAAAAAAGTAGTAGAAGGCCACTCGCAACACCCCTAAGAGAAAATCTTAGGGGTTTTTTAATGCAAATAAACAACGGCCAGCGCTTCGACTTCCTAGATCGCCTTGCCACAATAAACCTCACATCCTACGAGTCCAGAGTCTTAATTTCGATTTTAAAATGCC
>Ga0247727_10017152_pt1 | contig 11568 bp, 7 predicted proteins | sample WisWelCaveWW1625_FD_202498 | JGI IMG/M metagenome (GOLD analysis project Ga0247727, IMG submission 202498) | Biofilm microbial communities from Wishing Well Cave, Virginia, United States - WW16-25 | ecosystem: Environmental > Aquatic > Deep subsurface > Groundwater > Cave microbial mat | place... | reverse complement strand
CACGCCGGTGACCAGGGGCTTGTCGTTGCCCAGCACCTCGGCGATCTCGGTGTCCCAGACGAAGCGGATCTTCGGATCCTTGAAGGCGCGCTCCTGCATCGCCTTCGAGGCCCGCAGCGCGTCGCGGCGGTGGACCACGACGACCTCGCTCAGAAGTCGCGAGAGGTAGGTGGCCTCTTCCAGCGCGGTGTCGCCGCCGCCCACGACCACGGCGCGCCTGCCTTTGAAGAACGGACCGTCGCAGGTGGCGCAGGCCGAGACCCCGTAGCCCATCAGCCGCGATTCGCTCTCGAGGCCGAGCAACATGGCCGAGGCGCCGGTGGCCACGATCAGCGCGCGCGCCTCGTGCAGCGTGCCGTCGTCCGCCCACACCCGGAACGGGCGGCGCGACAGGTCCACGCGCTCGACCTCCTTCTGGACCATCGTGACGCCCTGGCGGAGCGCCTGATCCTTCATCGCCTCCATCAGCTCCGGGCCCATGATGGCGTCGCGAAACCCGGGGTAGTTCTCGACCTCGGTGGTGATCGTCATCTGGCCCCCGGCCTGGTAGCCGCTCAGGAGGACCGGCTTGCGGCTGGCGCGCGCGGCATAGATGCCGGCGGTGTACCCGGCGGCGCCGGAGCCGAGGATCAGGACGTCATGAACGGTGGACACGGCGAACTCCCGGGTGAAGGGACGTCGATCGAATCGAGCCGGAGCATTCTAGGGCACCGGCGCCCGCCGGTGAAGGGCCCGGAGCGCACCTTGAGATGCGCGGGCCCTCGGCGGGGATGTCCAATAGGTGTCACGCTGTCGGCCCCGTGTGGGGACGCCGGAGCGGCGGGAACGGGGCGTTCGGTGCGCGCAGGCGATGGTCCCCCATCGCCAAACGCCCGCCCGGGCTGCTGCGCCCGCCTAGAGTCCGATCACGCGCACGCCGCTGGCGCGTGCGGCAAGTCCCAGGGCCGAATCATGAGTGGCCAAGACCAGATCCGCCGCGGTGCGCTCACGCCACAGGAGGGCCGTCGCCAAATGGATTGCGTCGAGCGTCCCCAGCGCCGCCGGCATGGGCTGGGAGGCGCGCGCGAGGATCGGTCGCGTGGGTTCCACAACCTCCACCGACTCGAGCAGCCGGTAGACCGCCTCGCGTCGAGGCGCGAGTTGGTCGTCGGCCACCCCCTCCACGATTCTCAGTCGATCGAGGGTCCGAAGACATTCGACCTCGACCAGCGCACTGGCCACCGCCCGGGTGATACGCCTCCACTCTTTGAGACGTCTTGGTTGTCCGAGAACCACGCGCAGCAGCACGGACGAATCAACGTAGGCGATCATCGGCCCGGCTGGCGCTCTTCCAGGAGGAGTTCCACGATGTCCCGACGGATCCGGAGTGGTGGAGGTAGCGCAACCTCTCGAAGACGCGGCGCATCGCGCGCGGGCTGCCTCACGACAAGGGAGCCGGGACCCGACTCAAAGGGCACGATCCGGGCGATCGGCGTCTCCCGGTCCATGACCGTGAGCGGGTGACCCCGCCGAACTCGCCGCAAGTACTCGCTGAGTCGGCTCTTCAGCTCGGCGATCCGGACGACGTTCATGGCCACATGCTAGACACAAGTGGTCAGATGGTCAAGCGATGTCTTCGAGTTCGTAGTTCAGACAGGGTCGCGCAGAGCGCTCGACAGACCGAGGACACCAAAGGCTCGCCCGGGGGGATCGCGCCCGCGGTGCCTTCGCGTCGCTGAGGGACCACTGTCGTTGAAGAGTTTGGTGCCGGAGGTGGGGGTCGAACCCACACTCGGGGTGAACCGAACGGGATTTTGAGTCGGGAAGATGGATGGGGACAAGAAACGCGATTGCACGTCAAATGCTGCAATCATGGCCACTCCGGCGTAGCGGCGGATATACAGAGAATCGTATGAGTGACCATGTTGGACGGTAGTTCCCGCACAGTTCCCGCACAGTTTGCAGCCCCGAGAGAAGCCGCCTTGGCAGCAGCGGGCCGTCTCCGAGGAACCGTGGGCTCGCCGTTAGGCGGCGCTCAGGAGGCCTGCCGGCGTTGCCGATAACTCCAGGGTGAACCACCTTATCTCATTGCTGCCAGCGGTTTACGTGATCGCCCTGCTATCGCTGCAGAGCCACGGCTCGGCAGCCTCCCCGTGTCCCCCCGAGGCCGGCCGCGCCGTGTCCGAGGGCTGGAGGCTGTACCGCGCGGGTGCGATCGGCGAATCCCAGCAGCGTTTTACCGAGGCCGACCGGCTGTGCGAGGGAAACCTCGACGCCAAGGTGGGATTGGGATACGCGCGACTGCGCCTGGGTGCGGCGGCATCGGCCGAATCCCTGTTTGCCATGGTCGCCCGGAGCGATCCCGACAATGGCGACGCATGGGAAGGCCTCGCGTTGGCGGCCGATCGTCAGGGTCATCGGCATGCGGCCATCGTGGCGGCGCGCGAGTTGTTGCGCCTGCGGCCGGAGGCGAGCACCGCGCGGCGGCTGCTCGATCTGAACGACCCGGAGTGGGACCGACCTCGACGCGCGCGGCCCGCGCGACCCGAGCGGCTGCGCATCCCGGCTCGAACGCACGGCACGAGCTTTCAGGTGGCGTCCTCGCAGGGCTGGCGGGACTTCTACGTCCAGGGGGTCAACCTGGGCGTCGCGCTCCCGGGTAGGTTCCCTTCCGGATTCCCTCAGGACTCGGCCGTCTACGCGCGCTGGCTGGGCATGATCGCCAACATGAACGCCAACACGATCCGCGTGTACACCATCCTGCCGCCCTCGTTCTACCGGGCCCTGCGTGGCTGGAACGAACGTCATGCGAATCAGGTCCTATGGCTCGTCCATGGCGTGTGGACCGAGCTGCCTCCTGGAGCCGACTTCGAGGACTCGGCGTGGCAGGGCGAATTCCGCGCCGAGATGGAGCGGGTGGTGGATGTGCTTCACGGCGCGGCCACACTGCCGCCACGTCCGGGACACGCGGTCGGTCGCTATGACGCCGACGTGTCGGACTGGACCCTGGCCGTGATCATCGGGCGGGAGTGGGAGCCGTACGCCATTCAGAATCACGATGCCCGGCATCCCGGTTCGCATGGGTACCGGGGTCGCTACTTGAGCATGCCGGAAGGCTCGGCGAGCGAAGCCTGGATGACCGCGATGTGCGATCACATGCTCTCCTACGACGTGGACACCTACAACGCCATCCGTCCGATCGCATTCACCAACTGGCCAACGTTGGACCCGCTGTCCCATCCGACCGAGTCGAATGTCGGGGAGGAGAGGGTGTGGCGCCTCGCGATGGGGAGGCCGGCGCATTTCGAGAAGCTCGAATACGACAACGACGCCGTGGGCCTCGACGCCAGCCGCATCCAAGCGACCGGGGACAATCCCGCGGGGTGGTTCGCCAGCTACCACGCGTACCCGTACTACCCGGATTTCATGCTGTACGACCCGGGATACAACCGCGCCGCCTCGAGCCTGGGCCCATCCAACTACTTCGGCTACCTGTCGGAGTTGCGCCGCCACCACGCCGGCATCCCGTTCCTGATCGCCGAGTACGGCGTGCCGTCCAGCCGGGGCATCGCGCACATGCAGCCACAGGGATGGCATCACGGGGGACACGACGAGCGGGCCATGGCCGAGGTCGACGTGCGGCTCACGCGCGAGATTCGCGAGAGCGGCGCGGCCGGCGGCATCCTGTTCGCTTGGCTGGACGAATGGTTCAAGCAGAACTGGGTGGTGACTGACCTCCAGATCCCGCCCGAGAACACGCCGCGCTGGCACAACGCCATGAACGCCGAGCAGCACTACGGCATCGTCGCCATGGTGGCCGGTGACGCCGGGACGACCCCCGAGCTCGGAGGTGACGCGGCCCGTTGGCGCGCGCTTCCCGTCCTCGAGCGGGCGGCCACGCCGGTGCAGGGTGGACCCGTCTCGGTTCGGATCGGCGACGATCCGGCCTACGTGTACCTCGCGGTGGAGCTCGCCGTGGAGCGGGGATCGTCCCCGTGGGACTCCGTGCGTGTGGCCATTGCCCTCGACACCTACCGTGCGGACCTCGGACAGCACCGCCTGCCATTCGGGAGCGTGGCCAGCGAGGTGGGCTTCGAGTTCCTGGTGGATCTCCGGGGACCGTCGTCGGGAGCGCTGCGCATCACTCCGGACTACAACCCCTTCGCGGCGCTCGCCTCCGCCATGCGGGGGGACGAGCGCGGCGCCTTCTACCACCGCCCCGTTCGGACCTCGAAACGCACCAATGGGGTCTTCGAACGGATGGACGTCATCACCAACCGGGCGCGCATCGGACGGGACGGTCGGCTGTTTCCGGCGATCGCGTACGACCGCGGCGCGCTCCGCTATGGCACGCACGACGCCTCGACGCTGTCCGACTGGTTCTACGACGCCGATGCGGGTCTGCTGGAGGTCCGTCTGCCCTGGGGTCTCCTGAACGTCTCCGATCCCTCGTCGCGCACTGTGTTGTATGAAAGACGTGCCAGGGACGGGTTTGGCACAGCGGCTTCGGACGGATTCCGGATCGGGGTGATCACGTATCGCGCCGGCCGCCGCCCCGAGCTGATCGGCGCCCTGCCCCCTGTGGATCGGAAGCTGAGATGGGCGGCGCGCGACTTCACGACCTGGTCGTGGCCGGGCTGGCGGGAGCCCGCCTATCACGAGCGGCTGAAGCCCTTGTACCACTCGCTTCGCGAGCTGTGGGCCGATGCGCATGCCACCGAGCCCGTCGCACCTCCCCGTCCGGCCGCCTCGAGGGTCGAGCGATGAGCACCCCGCTCCGCTCCCGGTCCGTCGGCGGGCTTCGCCACGCGTGCGCCGGTTCGGTCGCGGGCACCGTCCTCGGCGCCCTCCTGACGCTGGCCGCGGCCGCGGGGCCCGACCCGTCGCGGGAGGCGGTGGGCACCGAGTGCATGGCGTCCGGCGACTCGGCGTGGGCGGACGGCGACCACGCCGCGGCGGCGCGGGCGTATCGGCAGGCGCTCGCGGCGGATTCGACCGCGGTCCGCGCGCTGCACAGGCTGGCGCTGATGGCCTCGTGGGACGGCCGGCTCGACACCGCCCTGGCGTTGGTGCGCCGCGCCCGGGCGGCGGATTCCACGGACGTCAGCCTGAAGCTGACCGAGGCCCGGATTCTCTCCTGGGACAATCAGCTGTCCGCGGCAGCGGCGATCTACGACCGCCTCGTCGCGGAGTCGCCCGGGGACCGTGAGGCGGCCATCGGCCGGGCACGCACGCTGGGTTGGGCGGGCCGGCTGGACGAGGCGGAGGCGGCCTACGCGAGCCTGATCGCCGACGCACCGAACGACCTCGAAGCGCTGGCCGGGCGCGCGCAGATCGCGGCGTGGCGCGGGGACACCCGGCGGGCGATCCGCATCTATGACGCCCTCCTGCAAGTCGATCCCGACAACCTCACGGCACTGGTCGGCGTCTCACGGATTCACCTCGGTCAGGGCCGCAGCCGCCTGGCGAGAGCGGAGATCGGCCGGGCGATCGCGCTCGATCCGAACCACCGCGAGGCCCGTGAGGTCGAACGCCGGATCGCGGCATCCCTGCGTCCCCAGGTCGATGCCGCGATCGGATGGGGCGAGGACTCCGATCGCAACAGCAACTGGTGGCAGTCCGTCAAGAGCTCGATGTGGCTCGGCCCCGGAGTGAGGGGGTTCGTTTCGGCGGGCGTGCTTCAGGCGTTCGATCCCGCGCGCAGGGCATCCCGCCAGTCGGAAGAGGTCGGTGTCGGCTGGGCGGTGGGCGCCATCGAGCTTACGGGCGGACTTGGCGCACGGCAGCTTCGCACCGGCGGCGCGGAGACGCGCCTCCTCGGGACCTATCGCGGAACGGCCACGGTCCGCGTCGTCCGGCCGCTGGCGGTCGGCCTCGGCTTCTCGCACGCCCCGCTCGACGAAACGGCGCTCCTCATCGGACGCGGCCTGGATCTCGATGCGCTCGACGTGAATCTCGAGGCGAGGCTCGGCGAGCGATTGACGGTGAGCGGCGGCGGCGGCGGCGGCGGGGTGAGCGACGGCAATCGGCGGACATCGGCGCTTCTCAGCGTCGATCGCACGATCGGCAGAGACCTGAGCGTGGGCGTGCTGGCCCGCGGCCTGGCGTTCGACCGGCGGGGCAGCGGCTACTTCTCGCCGGATCTGTTTACCGTCTTCGAGGTGCGGGCCAGGCGGGCCATCGCATTCGCATCGTGGACGGGCGCCCTCCGGGCCGGCGTCGGGCGGCAGCAGGTCGGAAGGGACGCGGCCGGCCAGTTCGAGTGGCAGCTGGACGGCCGCCTGGGGCGGAGCTGGAAGACGCTCAATCGCTTCGAGGCGTTCGCGCAGTTCTCGACCAGCGCGCTGAACTCGACCACCGGAGCCTATCGCTACCGGAGCGCGGGGGTCAGCCTGACGTTCGGGCTGTAGCGATCGGCGATGTTCGCCATTTACGGCTGAACGGACCAAAGGCACCCGGTCTTGCCCAATACCTACGACATCCTGGGCCTGGCCCTGGTTGGCTCGACCGGGGCGACCGTGCTGGTTGCGGTGACCACGATGGCCGCGTTCTGGCGCTCTCGCGGGCGGTTGCGGCGGGTGGCGCTGGCGAGCGAGGCGCTCTCGGTGAGGTTCGCCGAGCATCTCACCGGGCGGTGCGACACCGCCACGTTGCGCCGCGCGCTCGACGGCGTGCCCGACGCCGTGTTCTGGTTCACGCTGGAGCGATTCGCCGATGGGGTTTCGGGCGAGGCGTGGGGGGGTATCGCCGACGCGCTTCGCGACCTCCCGGTCGTGACGCGCGAAGCCACGCTGCTCGACCATCCAGACGCCTGGCGAAGAGCCCTGGCCGCTCGCCATCTCGGCATGCTGGGCGACCCCCTCCACGCGGACGCGCTCCGGAATACCATGATCCAGGGTCCGACGATGGTCACGTTGAGCGCGGCGCTGGCGCTGGCGCAGATCGGGGACGTGCGGGCCCTGAGGTGGCTCGTCACCCACCCCGACGCGACCAACGGCCAGACACGTCACCGCATGGTGGCCCTCGTGAAGCGCTTCGGCAGGGGATTCGTCAACGAGCTGCGACAGGAGCTGCGCTCGCGGCGCGCGGAAGGCGTCATCTACCTGGCCGCCATCGAGTGCCTCGGCGTGTGGAAGGACCGGCCGTCTCGCAAGCTGCTCGAGGCGACGCTCCTGGTGGGGGGGCTCGAGCCTCGCGTGGCGGCGGGTCGGGCGCTCGGGCGCATCGGCGCACGCGCTTCGATTCCCGCGCTCTGCGAGGCCCTCACCGACCGGGCGTGGCAGGTGCGCGCACAGGCCGCGCGGGCGCTGGGCATGATTCGGCTGCGGGCCGCCGTCCCTCACCTCGAGCGCGCCACGTCCGATTCGGCGTGGTGGGTCAGGCGCAACGCCGCCTACGCGCTGGCGACCCAGGGGGCCGCCGGAATGGCCGCGCTGTATCGCGTGTCGCAGCTGAGCCGCGACCCCTATGCCCGCGAAATGGGCATCGAGGTGCTGCAGGCGTTGCTGTGGGAGCAGCACAGCCCGGGAGGACTCTCGCGTGTGGACTGAGGTCGTCCTGCGGCTGGAAGGCTGGGTCGGCGTGTTCCTGCTGATCTACAGCCTGGTCATCATCACGCAGTACTTGATGCTGAGCCTGATCTCGTTCGCCGAGGCGAGGTCGCAGCTCCGGCAGCAGCAGCTGGTGGACCGGTTGAGCCTGTTCGAGAGCGACCTGGCCCCGCCCGTCAGCATCCTGGTTCCCGCATACAACGAGGAAGCGACCATCGTCGACAGCGTCCGGTCGCTGATGAAGCTGCAATACCCTACCTTCGAGATCATCGTCGTGAACGATGGCTCGCGCGACGGCACGCTGCAGGCGCTCACCCGGGCGTTCGGGCTCAAGCGATCGTACCGGACGCTGCGCGCGCGGGTCCCACGGGAGCGCGTACGTGGAGTCTATTCCTCGGCAGACTACCCGTTCCTGATCGTTCTGGACCTCGTGAACGGCGGCAAGGCCCGCGGGCTCAACATTGCGCTCGGCTTCTCGCGCCATCCGCTGTTCTGTGCGATCGACGCGGATTCGGTGCTCGAGCGGGACACGCTCATGAATCTCGCGCTTCCATTCCACCTCGACCAGTCCGTTCTGGTGACCGGAGGCGTCGTGCGGCCGGCGAACGGCAGCGTGATCGAGGGCGGGCGCGTCGTCTTGACTCAGTTTCCGAAGAGTCATCTAGTCCGATTCCAGACGGTCGAGTACCTGCGCGGGATGCTGGCCGGTCGCCTGGGCTGGAATTTTCTCGACAGCCTGTTCATCGTTTCGGGGGCGCTTGGCATGTTCTCCCGCGATGCCGTCATGGCGGTGGGCGGATACCGCACCAACACCATCGGCGAGGACATGGAGTTGGTGATGCGCTTGCAGCGCTGGGCGTCCCGGAAGGGCCTCAAGCGCGCCGTGCGATTCGTCGGGGTAGCTGTGGCCTGGACGGAGGTGCCGGAAGAGCTGTCGGTGCTGAGCCGCCAGCGCGCCCGCTGGCAGCAGGGTCTCGCGGAATCGTTGTGGCTGAACCGAGGGCTGCTGTTCCGCGAGCGATTCTCCTTCGCCAAAGGCGCGGCCTACCTGTCGCAGCTGATGTTCGAGCTGCTCGGGCCGCTCGTGGAGCTGGCGGGGTACGTGATCCTGGCATTGCTGGTGGTCCTGGGGCGGGTGGACGTTCCTTTCGCCTGGCTGTACTTCGGGATCTTCGTGCTGGGGGGCACGATCGCCACGATGCTGGGGGTCGCCCTCGAGACCATCATCTGCCCGCGATTCCTGCGTAGTCGCGACTTCGGCGGGCTCATGCTGTACGCGTTCCTCGAGAATGTGGGCTACCGGCAGCTCACCGCGTACTGGCGTCTGCAGGGGATGTGGAGCGCCATTCGACGGAAGGGCCGCTGGGGAGACATGGCCCGGCGTGGCCACCGCTCGAAGCCAGACGACCAGGGCCCGCACGCCCAGCCCGCGCAGGTTGCGCCGGGCGAGCGGATGTCACCCCCGGCTCGTGCAGCATAGTTGCGTGGGCATGGTCGGCGGGCGTCGGCCAACCCCGGCCCGCCCGCGCGCGCTCACCGCCGGCCGCCGAACGCGCGGCCGTTACGGTGCCGTGCTCGGTGGCCGCCACGTGCGGTACATCGCCACCTGGCGCGACCCCGCACCGTGGCGGGTCGGGCGCCGCGCCGGACTCACGCCGCCAGAAGGCGGTCGATCTCGACCTCGAACTCCCCGGGCGGCACGACTCGCGCGACGGATTCGTGGCGCGGCATGGGCTCCCAGGTCTCCGGCCGGCCTTCGAGGGCGTGTCTCCCATCCGGGTGCGTCAGGACGCGGCAGTGGGGACGCCGCAGATCCTCACGGTCGTTGCTGAGGCTCAGGACCATGTGGCCCGACTCGGTCTGCATCAGGGTCCCGGCGGGATACAAGCCGACGGTCTGGACCAGCGCCCAGAGCACGGTGGGATCGAAGTAGCTCCGATCCGGTCCGATCAGGATGCGCAGCGCTTCGAACCCGGTGAACGGCCGGGCGCGATAGGCGCGGTGCGTCGTCATCGCGTCATAGCAGTAGGTGGTGCCGGGGCTGATCGTGTGCGTGCAGACGTTCGGCTCAGTGGCGCACCTGCATCCGCATCTACCCGTCGGGCAGGGGAAACGTCTCGCCGAGCTTCCGCATGCCCGTGCCGATCCGGGTCGAGTTCGATGCGGACACCCTTCACCGGGTGCGTCAGATGAACTAGATTGCCCGCTCGGAGTTCGAGTTGTCGCTGATGGACGAGGAGCCGAAGCGGGCCGCGTTGAACGACCTGGAATCCGTCCTCCGCCGGACGGTGAGGGCCAACTGGTGAGGGACGTCTGATGACCAACGGCGCCGGCGTGCTGGGCCGGTTCCCCGTCGAGCGCGAGCTGGGTCGCGGCGGGATGGGTGTGGTCTACCTGGCGCGGGATCCGAAGCTCGACCGGTCCGTCGCCATCAAGGTGCTGCCCGAGGCGTTCGAGCGCGACCCGGAGCGGCTCGCCCGCTTCGAACGCGAGGCAAAGATCCTGGCCTCGCTGAACCATCCGAACATCGCCGCCATCTACGGCATCGAGGAGGTGGAGGGGCGGCGCCTGCTCATCCTCGAGTACGTCCCGGGCGACACCTTGGCGGCCCGGACGGCGCGCGGTGCGCTGCCGCTCGACGAGGTGCTGGAGATATGCAGGCAGATCGCCGCCGCGGTGGAGGTGGCGCACGACAACGGAGTCATCCACCGGGATCTGAAGCCGGGCAACGTCAAGATCACGCCGGATGGGCAGGTCAAGGTGCTCGACTTCGGGCTGGCGAAAGGCGGCGCGTCGGCCGGCTCGGGCTCCGGCTCCGAGCCCGACCTGTCGCAATCGCCGACGCTCACCTACGCGTCGACCGGGGCGGGGGTGATCCTCGGCACCGCGGCGTACATGAGCCCGGAGCAGGCGCGCGGCAGGGCGGTGGACAGGCGCACCGACATCTGGTCGTTCGGCTGCGTGCTCTACGAGTCCCTCACCGGGCGGCAGGTGTTCGAGGGGGAGACTGTCTCCGATACCATCGCCAGGATCCTCGAGCGCGAGCCGGACTGGAGTCTGCTCCCGGGACAGACGCCGGCGACCGTGCGCGAGTTGCTGCGGCGCTGCCTCGAGAAGGACGCCAAGAAGCGCCAGCGCGACATCGGCGACGCGCGACTCGAGCTGGAGGGAGCGATCGCGGCGCGGTCCACCGCCACGCGGGCGGCGGCCGCGGCCGCGGAAGCCAGGCGGCGCGCCACGGTGACGCCCCGCCTGCTGGCTCTGGGAGCGCTCCTCCTCGTGGTGGGCGCCGCCGCGGGCATCGGGCTGTGGAGCGGCTTCGGCCCGGCGAAGCCGGGCGGCGGTGTCGGCGGCCCGGTGCGGCTCTCAGTGGCGGTGCCGCGAGAGATCCGGGCATTTGGCGCACAGATCACACCGGACGGCCGGACGATCGTTCTCAGCGGCCAGGCGCGCCGACCGGACGGCACGACCGACCCGGTCGTCCGGCTTTACGCCCGCCCGATCGACCGCTACGAGCTGAAGCCGATCGCGGGGACCGAAAACATCCAGTCGGCGGCGGCCTCACGGGACGGGAAATGGATCGCGTTCCTGGCCCCGATCTCGGATGAGACCTCCCAGCGCCGGCTGTCCAAGGTGCCGCTGGATGGCAGCCTGCCGCCGGTGGCGCTCGCGGACTGGAACGATGCCTGGGGCGACTTCACCTGGCTCGAAGGTGGCGACCTTCTCATTTCAATGGACGCCAGCACTCGCTTCTTCCGACTGCCGTCCGGTGGGGGCCCGCCCGGGCAACCGGTGAAGCTCGACCTGGGTGGCATCAGCGGTGGCGTCGCATTCCTGGGAGCGCTGCCCGGCGACCGGCGAGTCCTCATCCGGGTCCAGCACTGGAGCCCGCGAGGCTGGCACGCCGACATCTGGCTGCTGGACCCGGTGACCGGGAAGGCCAGCCTGCTGCTCGAGAACGCCGGTGCCGCCGCCTATTCACCGACCGGCCACCTGCTCTTCGCCCGCGGGGACGGCTTGTTCGCCGTGGGCTTCGACG
>Ga0247727_10017151_pt1 | contig 11570 bp, 10 predicted proteins | sample WisWelCaveWW1625_FD_202498 | JGI IMG/M metagenome (GOLD analysis project Ga0247727, IMG submission 202498) | Biofilm microbial communities from Wishing Well Cave, Virginia, United States - WW16-25 | ecosystem: Environmental > Aquatic > Deep subsurface > Groundwater > Cave microbial mat | place... | reverse complement strand
TCTTATCGCCAGGACCACCAACAGGACTCGTGCCGCGGTTTTCCACCTGAATCATAACGTTAAACGGCTCCCGGTCAAATAGTCTTGGAGGCGGTAGATTTGGCACAAAAGTCATATACAGACCCTGCGTGCCAGTCCTGAAATCAGTAGGAACTGGCATCTCGCCCTTCCTTCCGCGAGCGCATGCCAGCAAAAATAGTAAAAGAAACAATATCACCATACTCTTTTTCATACACGCCACTTCAATCACTGCCTTATAAATACTTTTTGGTAAACGTCAACACGCCTTCTGACCCGGAAGCCGGGTAATAGTCATTGGCAAAACAGCGGTGCTAACATAACCATATGAAAGCTCAATGGACAAAATGCTGCTGAACGTCCCCTGCGCAATATTATACAATTCATCTCCCTCGCAGACAACACGCGACTCCTTGCCAGCCTCAAGCCGCACAGGCTCAGGAGAGCACGTCAGCTTCCGATTCTGCAGGCGCACATCAACCTTTGCCAGGCTCGCAAGCAATTCCCCGGCTTCCCTGCCAGAAGTGCACGCAACAGCAACACCCTCTTCTGTAATTACACTTCCAGTGCCCAAATGCTGGACAGAAATGGAAAATACAGGTTTAACCCTATCACCCTCAGGCACCATTACAGACTCGACCTTGGTAACAGCAACAGGGGCACCCTGGCCGCCCGCCAAGACAACAGACCCTGTCCTGCACGGCTTGCGCGGATTCAGATTACGCACATCAGGATCAATGCACACAGGACCAGCAGCAAACGTCTTATAGCGATAGCACGCCTGGAAAATCGCCGGAGAGGAATATGATTCCAGCTGCTCTGGCAAACCAACACTCTTTAACTTAAACACGACCTGGTCAAAACCACCTGGAGGATTAAACTGAGACCTGCCTGCCAGCGAGAACGCCCTCTGTTTATCGCCAAGCGGCGTCAACACCTGCTCTTCAGCAATCAATGCATACGTTCCATCCTGCACGTCAAACACTCCAGCATTCCGCGTGCCAACCAGCACATCAGCTTCCTGGCACATCAGAATATTGCTCATCGAAGCAGGATTAAATGAAACTTCAAGCGCAGATGTTCCAACAGCCAGCTCAACTGGAACAGGCTTTTTCTTCGGCAGTGCTGAAAACTGGCAGCCAACAAGCAGCACTAGCAAAATCGCAACAACTTTCTTCATGCGATACCCCGCACAGTCACGTCAGCAATCTTCTTTATGCGATACGTGTATGTTACGCCAACCTTAAAGCTTCTTATCGCCATCGGCGAATTCGCCAGAATCGTCTCAATTCCATCAGGCTTGATAGAGGTAGAGAAACGCACGTTTTTTGGAAGAGGCACAGGCCTTTCAGGACCAAGCATACTCTTGAGCGCCTCGCCCTCAATCAGGCATTCCTGCTCCTGCTGAGCGGTTTCCCTGCAACTGGCAAGCTCCCGTATCTCCAATCCAGGCGGCACGGTAACGACAATTCTTGAAATTTCAATCATCTCCCCATCAAGCCAATGCTTATTCAGCGTCAGCGTCAATGCAGGACCAAACTCAGGCTCAGTCGCAACCAAGGATATCGGCTGGTCGCCAGAGCCCATTCCGATGAACAACGGTCCACCAGTAAACATAGCTATCGGTTTTGTTTCAGTAATGCCAAACGCAGTCAACACGTTCACCTGCGGGTCACCAATCTGTTTTCGAATTGCCTGGACGCGGTCCTGCTCCATGAAGTAACTTTTCAAGAATGCTGTCGTCACAAAATCAAACGTTGCCTCAACCGCAATCCTATGACTTCCGACACCCAGCGCATCAGCAGGAATCTTGCAGACAAGGTCCCTGCTCTGGTATTCCTCAATCTTGAAAGAAGTCTTTGGTTCAATCTTGCCCTGCTTTTTAGGATCCTTCTCAAAACCCTCCTCGAAACATTTCAGTTTAATCTCCAGAGGCTGCTCGATTTTGAACGACTTTGTCCGGAGCGTGGCGAGCACATCCACCATGGAAGTCTGCAATACTTCCCTTGACGTTACACTTACATCCTCCAAAAACACGCCAAGAGGCTCCTTGCTCTGCGCCTCAACACCCTCTTCAAAATCCGTGAAGCCCATGTAATATTGCAATGTCAAACCCTTACCGAGCTGCTTACCCCATGTTGTCGTGCTTTCAAACATATTTACCCAGGCAATACGCTGGCTGTCGATCGCACCGCGCAATGAGCTATTGGACGGAGCAAAGATATCAGGAACCGTGAAAAAAATGGTGAACAATGCAGCATAGGTGAAGATGACAATCCATTTGAGCTTGCTCTTGCTGCCCAGCACATAGATTATCCAGCCCAGCATGAAAAATGTGGTGATGACATGCGGATAGGGCACGTCCAGCAACATCTGCGCCCATGCGGAAAGCCAGAAAATAAGCACGCCGCCCAGCACGAATGTCGCTCCCTCAAGAATCTTGGCAATCTTTTCACGCGCCACATCAAAGCTCAACAGCAGAAGAAGCAAGACAAAACCGGTTGACAAAGTTGCGTTTGCCGGAGTCATCATATTCATCAATGTCAAAAACCATATCATGAACGGCAGCACCAGAATAAGCAGCGCCTTTCTGGGCTCCTTGAATATTATTCCGACCAGCACGCATGCGATTGATGAAATCAAAGTCCACTGGGCAGCGGTCTTGAACCCCTGCAGGTTAAGATACAAATACGCAAACACGCCAAGAACAAAAATCACTGCCGGCTGCGCAAAACGCTTCGCCGATGCCGGAGAAGGGGACGCGGCGTACACTGGCTGTGGAGGAGCTTGTGCCGGCCTAAAAGCAGTTGCCGCGGCCGCCCCACCAAGCGCTCCAAAAGCAGCAGCTACTTCCGGCTTCTTGGCTCTTGATAAAAATTTAGAAGCAACCCAGCCTCCAGGGCCGGCAAACTTCAGCACATTTTCCTTCAATCCCATCTTTACTCAGCGCGCACTTCAAGCCTGACAACGTCAAGCTCAGTCAGCGGTTGAATCTCAATGTAATTATTGCCCTCGCGCGCAATTGCGCTAATGTCACGCGTAAAATCAGGATTACGCTGGTCAATCATGTCCAGCTTGCCATTCACATTAATGCGAGCACGCTTTACCCTTCCATCATCAACAAACTCAACATCCAAAACGATGTGGCGGGTTTTGTCAAGCACTGCGTTGTACAAGCTCGGTTTGACATCAAAGAAATCAATGAACGCCTTAACCGGCTTTATCTGCGTGCGCACGCGCACCTGCTCAATGCGATAACTGCCACGCGAAATTTTGAAAATCAGCGTGTTCTTTCCAGCGCGCAGGTCTTCCGTATACAGCTCCTGTCGGTTCAAACTATCACATGCGGGTACTGCGCTCGAAATAATTTTTCCATTAAGCTCGGTTGACAACGTGCCAACAACCGCCTGCTCGCAAATAGGATAAAAGTCCAAATATGCAGACTCAAGATTGTCAAGCTCGACCTGGGAAATGCTGAACGTGTTGGTTGATATCTGCTTCTGCACGTCCGTAATGTCACCAATCACCTTGACATCAGTCAAGGAATATTTCTTCCTTGAAAAAAATCCGCCAGCGGCCGAAAAATCAAGCTGGTTCGCCGGCTTCAGCAATGTCTTAGGCAGCATGACAGGAGGCGGGTTCTGCGCTTTCACCTGACCTTCAAAAATCTTGTTACCATTCAGCGAAATCACCAAAATTCCAGCACGCTCAGGCGCCTGGAAGCTCAACATAACATTCTCAGTATTTTCCAAATCAGAAACGCCAAACACCATTGACTTGGCCTGCTCGCCAAAAATGCTCTTTTTTACGATGAACGGATTCTCAGCACCAAGCACTATCGCATTCCGCGTTTCAACCAGGTAGACGTTAGGCAATGGATGGTCAAATTGCGTTCTAGGCACGAAGGCAAGACGGCCAACAGGCACGCTAAGAAGCATTGCCTCACGCTCCTCAGCGCCCGTCACATTCTCGCCTTCCAGCAATGCCTTGCGCTCTTCAGCCGGCAAGAACAGGATATAGAAAATGAACAGCAAAGTCATGATGCCGATGAGGGCTGCGGCTGGACTGCCTGTCTGAATCTTCTGAGCCCGCTTCATCACATCACCTTCTTTTGACATTCAATCCCATGTCGGAGACTATATAAACATTTCTAATGCCGTTTAGCATAAGATTTATATAGTATTTACTATTGTATAGGAGTAATAGGAGGGTTTGGATGAGAAAGATAGTGACTGCATTGATTGCACTGTTGTTTGTTCTGCCAGGAGCGCTTGCATATGAAAGCTATGGCAGTTCTGACTATGCGTACAGCAAGGACTTCGAGTATGTGCGCTACCATGAAACAGAAGATGCGCGCAGAAACTACAATGACTGCGGGTATTACGACTATGACTATTACGGACGTTCGTGCAACCGCTCACAAGACAGCTATTCCTACCACCGCAGCAGAGACTTTGAATTTGGCAGATACCACGAAGACGTACAAGCCTCAAGCAATTACGGCAATCAATACTATGACTACAACAGAGACTCATTCAGCTATCCAGACTACCGCTCTTACACGCCCTACGGATACGACGAAGGCTATGACTACAACGGAGGCTACGGCATGGGCGCACACGTGTATGGATACCTACCGTATGACTACTGATGAAATGGCTTTTGATTGCTTTACTTCTTGCAGGCATGACAACAGCCACGCATGAATTTTACTTCTACAACAACGAAAACGACCTTGGTCGCAACACCGCCTCAGCACTGTACGACCCGTTTGATGGCCATGATGTAGAAGACGTGACTGATTTTGACAATTACGAATGCATTCGCCTGGACGATTACAACTACTACGCAGGCCTTGACCCGTACGATGGCATGGAGCAGTACACCGCACGAAACATAGGCAGCAGGTTTGATGATTTACGCTACGAAGACCAGCTTGCCATAATCAACGAAAACCCAAGCGACAAATGGGATTCAAATGACGTTAACGACGAAGGCGACATGGAATGCTGGACGCTCAAAGACTACAACACATATGCAGGCACGAGCAGAAGCGACGAATGGGATGAAGTACACTTCCAAGATTTTGACGACCTTGATACGGTGAACGAAATCGGCATACGCCGCTATGGCTTTATCGAGCCAGACGACCTCACAGAATTTGACTTACAACACACTGACCCGCTTTACACTGACTACGACGACTATTACTTCTACAGATAAACCTTTTATACTCTCTGCCACCGAGTTCTTCGCATGAAAATCCTCAAGAAAGACCTCAGGCATGGAGAAGTCAAGCTGCTCGTTGAAACACCAGAAGACGTCTGGTATGTTTCCCAGGTACTTGACCCAGGAGACATCATTAAAGGCAAAACCCCACGCAAGATAAAGCCAACAGAAGAAGCGGAAGCAACCAAGCGCATGGTATTTATCGAGCTCACACTGGAAAAAGTCGAGTTCTCAAAAACAACAAACGCCCTGCGAGCGGGCGGCAAAATCATTGAAGGGCCAGAAGATGTGCCGCACGGCAGCTACCACACCTTCGCCATCGAGCCAGGAAGCACCATCAGCATCACCAAAGAACACTGGTTTGGCTACCAGCTGGACAGATTGACTGAAGCAGCAGAAACAAAAGTGCCCAACATAATCATCTGCGTCTTTGACAGGGAAGAAGCATATTTCGCACGCGTAAAAAGGCCAATGCCAGAAATTCTTGCACGCATAGAGGGAGAGGTAGAGAAAAAAAGAACAGGCATCAAAGCAAAAGCAAGCTTCTATGAAGAAATCATCAAACAACTCGAGCAGTACGACGCGCGCTACAAGCTCGATTTCATAATCCTTGGCAGTCCCGCTTTCTGGAAAGAAGAACTCCTCAAAGCGCTCAAGAATGAAGAGCTAAAAAAGAAAATCATCCAGGCAACATGTTCTTCAGTCGACGAAGGAGCAATCAGCGAAGTGCTCAAACGCGATGAAGTGCAAACAGCACTTCGACAAGAACGCACGTCAAGAGAACTAGTGCTTGTTGAAAAAGTCCTGGCAGAAATCGCGAAAAAAGGAGCAGTTGCTTATGGAGTTGCGCGTACCGAAGAAGCGGCAGCAGCCGGAGCAGTCGCCACACTTCTTGTTACAGATGGCTTAATACAAAAACTCAGGCAAGAAAACACTTTCCAACGGGTCGATTCCATTATGCGCAGCGTTGACAAACAAAAAGGCACGGTTGTAATCATCTCCAGTGAGCACACAGGCGGCAAAAAAATCGACGGGCTTGGCGGAATAGCAGCTTTGCTTCGTTATAATTTATCATACGAATAACAATAGTATAGTTGCAACACAACAATTTCACTGAATAAAACCTTAAATAGTTCCTCCTTCTTATAATGGTGTGACTTCAGAGTAGCAAACCCCCTGCTGAAGCCGTACCCTGGGCAACAACCGAAAAAATAGTACGACCAAAAAGTTTTAATACCGGTTCGTTTTACCTCAGGTGAATAACAAAAACGTGTTACGGGAAAATCGGAGTGAAACTGCCAGTTTTTCCGTGCAAAAAGGGGGGAGGTATGTATGATTGTTAAGGAAGAGTTTTTGAGTAAACTCAGGCGTTATTTCGTCCTGAACTTATACGAAGTCAAAATCTGGACTGCATTGCTGTCACGAGGTGTTGCAACAGCAGGAGAGCTTTCTGACATCGCGAACGTGCCACGCAGCAGAAGCTACGATGTTCTTGAATCACTTGAACGCAAGGGATTTGTCATAATGAAGCTCGGCAAGCCAATCAAGTACATAGCCGTGCCACCAGCAGAAGTCCTCGAACGCGTCAAGAAAAACCTCTCAGAAGAAGCAAATGAGAGAGTCAAACGCCTAGAAGACCTCAAAAAAACAGACGTTCTCGGCGAATTGAACACACTGCACACGCAGGGCATTGAACTAGTCGAGCCATCAGAACTATCCGGCTCACTGCGCGGACGACACAACCTTTACTCACACCTTGAACTCGGCATCAGAAACGCGCAAAAAAGCGTCACCATAATGACTACACCGCAAGGATTCATGCGCAAAGTAGAAGGACTCAAGCCAGTATTTGAGAAGCTCAAAAAGAAAGGAGTCAAGATAAGAATTGCGGCGCCACTCACCAAAGAGACGAAAGATGCCGTGCAGGACATCTCAAGCGTGGCAGAAGTACGCCATACTGATAGCAAGGCACGCTTCTGCATAGTAGACGGCAAGGACCTGGTCTTCATGATAATGGACGACCAGGAAGTCCACCCGACCTACGATGTTGGAATTTGGGTCAACACGCCCTTCTTCGCCAGCGCGCTCGAAAACATGTTCAACACAGCCTGGAAAGGAATGAAGGAGCCTTCCTTCAAGTAATTTTTTTTTCTTCTCATGTTATGGACATCAAAAAGCTCGCACAAAGTTTGCATCCATACGAGCGGCGCGTACTTCCAGAGCTCGCGGACCATCCGTACTTAGCAGACCTCGCGACAGCTTCTGGCCTCAAAGAAGTCGAGGCAATGCGGGCATTGCAATGGCTTGAAAACAAAAAAGCCGTTACCATTTCCACTGAACCACGCGAGCTGGTCGTCCTTGACAAAAACGGGCAGGAATACCTGAAAAAAGGACTGCCTGAACGCAGATTTCTCGTAGCACTCAAAGACAAAGAACTGCCACTCAGCAAAATAGCAGAAAAGACTGGGCTAGCGCACGAAGAAGTCAACATCTCCCTTGGACTGCTCAGACAAAAAAGCGCAATCATCCTGCTCAAGGACAAAGAGCTCAAAGTCAAAATAACCGACCACGGCAAACACCTGTTTAACACAGAATTCCTGGAAGAAAAATTCCTCAAAAAGCAATTTCCGGTTGAAACAAGCCAGCTCACACCAGAAGACAAACATTCACTCGAGCAGCTCAAAAGGCGCAAGCAAATAATTGCAATAGAGACGCAGCGCATCAAAAAAGCGAAACTTACAGACCTCGGCAAGAAGCTTGTTTCTCTTGGAGTCAGGGATGAAAACATCGTTGATACCATAACGCCACAACTGCTTAGGGCAAACGAATGGAAGAACAAGACCATAAGGCGCTATGACGTCACCATAAATGTTCCACAAGTAGCAGGAGGAAAAAAACAGCCCTACCTCTCATTCCTCGACCATGTTCGGCAGAAGTTCATCGCACTCGGATTCACAGAGTGCGCCGGGCCAATTGTTGAACAGGAATTCTGGAACATGGACGCCCTCTACATGCCACAATTCCACTCCGCACGAGACATACATGACGCATACTTCGTAAGTCAGCCGCCTTACACAAAAATAGATCCCAAGCTCATCAAAAAAGTAAAAGAAGCACACGAGCACGGCGCAGCAGGAAGCACAGGATGGAAATACCACTTTAACGAGCAACGCACACAAAGAAACATTTTGCGCTCACACGATACCGCAGTTTCGCCCCGAATGCTTGCCTCGCCAAACTTACAAATTCCAGGCAAGTACTTCCAGATCACCAGATGCTTCAGGCACGACGTCATCGACGCCACACACCTGCCAGACTTCGACCAGGTAGGAGGCTTTGTCATACAGGAAGGGCTCACATTGCGTCACTTGTTCAGCTTGTTACGCATGTTCGCCAAAGAATTCGCAGGAATAGAAGAAGTCAGATTAGTTCCAGGTTACTTCCCATTCACCGAACCAAGCGTCGAGCTCTACGCCAAACATCCAACACTCGGCTGGATAGAGCTCGCAGGAGCAGGCATTTTCAGACCAGAAATGGTCAAGCCACTTGTCGGCAAGGATATTTCGGTCATCGCATGGGGAGTCGGCATCTCACGCCTCGCCATGTTCGCACTCAACATGAACGACGTCAGACAACTCTTCAGTCATGACCTTGCATTTTTGCGCAATGCGCGGGTGATCTGATGCCAGCAATAACTTTTGCTATGGACGATTTGTACAAGCTCGTCGGCAGCAAGTTCAGCGACGAGAAATTCACCCAATTGCTGGACAGCGCAAAAGCAGAACTGGATAGCAAGCTCAGCACAGAAGTCACCATCAAATTCAACGACACCAACCTGCCGTATCTCTGGAGCGTTGAAGGGCTTGCACGATTTTTCAGAGGCTTGCTTGGCAAGCAGAAAGGCATTTCCCGCATCAAAATCGGAAAACCAAAAGACAAAATCACCTGCGACAAGCGGCTGGCGAAAATAAGGCCCCACATTGCCTGCTTCAAGGCAAGCGGCGTCAAGATAAACGACTATTTGCTGAAGCAGATAATTCAACTGCAGGAAAAACTCGCTGAAAACTTCGGCAAAAAAAGACAAAAAATATCCATAGGAGTTTACCCGCTCAAAAAAATAACCTTTCCGGTAGCGTACAAAGCAGCAATGCCGAGCGAAACATTTGTTCCACTTGACTTCCACCAGCCAGTAAGTTTACGGCAAGCGCTCGAAAAACACCCAAAGGGCAAGGAATATGGACATCTCATCAAGCACGAAAGCCTTTACCCTGTCTTTGTCGACGCGAAAAAAGAAATCCTCTCACTCATCCCAGTCATCAACAGCGAGAAAACCGGCAGGCTCTCTGTCGGAGACGACAGCTTATTTTTTGACACCACTGGAACAGACGCAGAATCAGTCAACCTTGTGGCAAACATATTCGCTTATGCATTAGCTGAACGCGGATTCGCCATCGAGCCCTGCATCATAGATTATCCAGGCAAAAAAGCCAGCACGCCAACACTTGAAAACAAAAAAATCAAGTTCAAAGAAGAACTCGCAGAACAAATGCTTGGAATTCCACTCAAGTCAAGCGACATCAAACACGCACTGGAACGCATGGGATATGAATATTCGGGAGGCACGGTCACCATACCAAGCTACCGCAATGACATCATGCATCCGGTAGACATCATCGAAGACATTGCCATCGCACACGGATACGACAATTTTGGCGCACAACCATTAACATCATACACGCCCGGCGCAGTATTGGCAAGCCAGCCACGCATTGACGCACAACGCGGACTCTGGGTAGGACTCGGTTACCAGGAAATCGCCAGCGCTATATTGTCAAATAAAGAATTGCTCTACGACAAAGTCAACGTGCAAAACTTCGGCACAATAGAAATAGAGAATTACATGTCACTCACCTACTCATGCGTGCGCAGCTGGATACTACCCATAATGCTTGACGTTCTCGCAAAAAACAAACACGTCGACTACCCACAAAAAATCTTCGAACAAGGACCCATAACACTGCTCGCAAAAGAGCCACGCGACGAACACCATCTTGCAGCGGCAACCGCGCACTCTACCGCAACCTTTACTGAAATGAAACAGGCAGTGGAAGCAACATTACGAAGTGCGGGCGTTTCATACTCGTTTGAAGAATTTGAGCTCGGCTGCTTCATCCCAGGAAGGGCAGCAAAAGTACTCGTCAACAAAAAACAAATCGGCTTTTTGGGAGAAATACACCCGGCAGTGCTTGAGAAATTCGGATTATTTGTGCCTGTGGCAGCATGCGAGATTAATTTGACTGCTTTGTTCTAAAGGCAAGAGTTTCAGTAAAATTAATAAACCCGAAAAGAAGGCTAAATTCTGTGAAGCTACTCATTATTATAACTATTTCCGTTTTACTCTTACTCGCAGCTTGTGCAAAATCTACTGTGACACCAGAAAAACCCGAAACTGTCCTTCAAGAAGAAACGGTTAAAGAAGCAGATCAAGAAGAACAGATACAAAAACTTCCAAATTTACCCCAATCTCCTCCTGATGCGTCAAAAGAACAGAGCACAACTCCTGAAGAAACCGTGAAAAAATGGTATCAGGCACAATTTGCTGGAGATTGGACCACGCTTTTCGACTTGACCATAGGTATGGGCGGGACTGAATATAACGAATTATGCCAGCAGAAATTAAGAAAATTTATTGAGCCCGGACTGGTCGGAAAAACGCTCGTAACCTTATCGACAACACTTGACCCAGAGCCCTGTGCATTTGCTCCTCCAAACGCTGAATGCAAAACAGTAAACTATTCGTTTGAATCCATGAGTCAAGGAACAAAAGAATCTGCGAAGTCATCTGTTGAGGTTATGAAAGCAGGAGATAAATGGAAAGTTATAGTAGCATGCTAAGCGCCTAAATCATCCGAATTTCTTAACGGCACAAACTTTCTACCTTTTTGAACAGCCCTGAAAATCAAGCTGCCTTAGCTTCAACCTTTTTAGCAGGCGCTTTCTTTGCAACAGGCCTCGCTGCCTTTGGCTTGGCTGCAGGTTTCGCAACCGGCGCCGGCTTTGGCTTGTTCGTTGCCCTTGGCTTCCTGTCAACAATAGAAACATCAAGCCCCTTGAACGCTGCAACAACCTTTTCATGACTGGCGCCCTTCTCAATCTCAAGCTTCTGTGTCAATGGCTCCAGGTGCATGACATTGCACTTACGCCTGCGTGTCTCGCCATCAATCAGAACAAAGTTCTTTCCCAAATCTTCAACAATCACGCATTTCAAGCCAGCGTCCCTGCCAGCAATCTTCACACAAACCCTTCCAACTTCAATCATTTTC
>Ga0247727_10017150_pt1 | contig 11570 bp, 13 predicted proteins | sample WisWelCaveWW1625_FD_202498 | JGI IMG/M metagenome (GOLD analysis project Ga0247727, IMG submission 202498) | Biofilm microbial communities from Wishing Well Cave, Virginia, United States - WW16-25 | ecosystem: Environmental > Aquatic > Deep subsurface > Groundwater > Cave microbial mat | place... | reverse complement strand
GACGCCGCCGGCCAGCGGGAGCGCCGCCGCCGCGACGAAGACCGCGACACTCAGCGCCGTTCGTGCCTTCACCAACGCGGAACCTCCTGCTCGGGGGGTGCGGAGGCGCCGCGCTCCCGGGTACGGGGGCGCCGGCGCGTTCCCAGGAGATATCGGCAGGAAGCCCCCTCCAGCTTCAACGGCAGCAGGCAGAAACGGACGAACGCCTCGCGGCTCAGCCAGCCAACGTGTCCGTGAAGTCGAGGAAGCCGAGCTCGCCCGGGGACCGTCCGGCGAGGCTGAGCAGCGTCGCGGCGTCGGCCTGCTGCTGCGTCGCGTGCACGACGATGTGCACGAGGTACCGCCAGAGAGGACCTCGGTCATCCGTGAGACCCGAGATGACCTCTGCCGCGAGCTGCTCGTCGGTCAACGTCTCCAGCCAACCACGCATCTCGGCTTCGTCGCGTTGCCAATGCTCGGCGAGCGCCGCCACGCTGGGGTAGGCCGACGGATCGAGCTCGGCCTCGTCCTCCTCGAGCCGGCCTTGGAGGTTGAGCCGCCAGCTCCATTCCACGTCCAACTCGTGGACGAGCGTCGCCCTGAGGTCGCGAGTGGTGACGCTCGAAGGCGCCGTGAACCCACCATCGGGGAGGTCCGCCGAATGCTCGAGGAGCCGGTGGTTCACCCAGTACATGTAGTCGAACAGGGTCCTGATGTCGGCGGTCCGCATGTGAGGCCCGATGGTAGAGGCGCACGGTGAGGGGGGCGCGCCTTCGGCGCGCCCCCCTCCCCCATCCATCTTCAAGGTCAGCCGACCTCGTAGAAGTGGTTCTTCACGAGGGCGTGCGCGACCTTGTTCCCGATCACCTTTCCCTGGACGTCCGCGGTCCGGAAGTGGAACCCGGCCCAGACGCGAGCGTCGATGATCTCGCGGATCGCGACCGAGAACCGGTTGAAGCTCCTGGTCCTCGTGACCCCCGCGAGGGTGCCGGTCGCGGTGAACGGCACCTCGTCGGTCCCGAAGAACCGTTGGAGCGTCCGCACGACCGCGCCGCTGATGCAGGTGTGGCCGGACGGGTGCTCGGGGAACGGCGGTGTCGCCAGCAGCGGCGTCCACGTCGGGTCCGCCACCGTGGCCGGGTTCCCGTCCGACGCGGCGTGGATCGCCGTGATCGGCCGCCAGAAGTTCCAGTAGTACTTGTCGTTCCAGCAAGCGATCGCGCCGTCGGCGCCCGCTAGATCGCCCATCGCGAACATGCGAGCGGCGTCGACGATGTCCAGGTCCTGGCTGTCCGCGAGATCGCGGAACGCGAAGTTGAACAAGACGGCCCCGTTGGCCTGCCAGAAGAGGGCGGCGAAGGTCTGATCAGCGGTCCGCACGGTGCTGTTGAGCGCGCCGTACCGCTTGACCTCGTTGTAGTCAGCCGCGTAGGCGTCACTCGTCAGCGCCCTCGGCCCATCCGATCGGAGCGCCGCGGCGCTCGCGATCACGAACGGCTCGACGTCCCCGACCCACGGGGCCGGCTCGAACCCGAAGGGGAAGGCCACCGGGAGTGGGTTCGCCGTTCGCCGCCACTCGCCCGCCCCGGACCCTTCGTCGGGAGCAACGAACGCGACGAACCGACCGTCCCCGGTTCGCTCATCGAGCATCGTCTGCGCCGCCTCGGCGCCGACCATGATCCCGCCGGCTTCGCCCGGGGCCGTGATGGCCGCGAGCGAGGCTGCGAACTGACCGTCCAGGGTCGTGACCAACCCGGCGTTGGTCATAGGCGGCGTCGAGAACAACCCGACGAGCACGTGGTGCGCTGCCGTCACCGCGGCGGCCTCCATCGAGTCGCTCGGATCCGCCGATGACGGAACCTCCAGGTACGGCTCGTGCCCGCCGTCGATGCCGTTCACGGCGTCGTAGACGGCGCCCTGCACCATCGCGAGGTGCAGGTACGCGACCGTCGGCCCTTGGCCGGCGGTCCCCGTGATCGCGTTGACCGCGATCCGGTTCCACTCGACGATCACGTCGGCGGGCGGCGTCACCGCGGCCGCCTGGCCAGCCGGCAGCAGCCCGACCGCGATCAACGTGATCGCAACGAGGACCGAGCCGATCCGCCCGGTCCCGAACCTGCGAGACATACGCATCTGTCCTCCCCCTCTCTCGGAGACGCCCCGATCACGCCTCTGCTTCGATCGACGAACCCACATCTCGACCTCCTCCCGCGTCGCTGTTGGCGCTCTCCGGCGAGCGTAGGGGTCCGTATGCGCCGCAACTACGGTGGTGGCTGGCGACTGTCCCGGGGGGTGCCCTCCCGTGGCGAGGGAGGGGAGCCGCTTGACGTGGGCGCAGCGATGACGCACAACTCCCAGGGAGTCGATGCGCACGAGGAGGATCGCCGTGAGGGCTCAACGAGCCGACGTGATGCGCCAGCTCGAGAGGCTTCGCCTCGAGGTCGCGGATCTGCGCGCATCCAGGAGGCGACTCGCCCTGGCCGACGACGAGGAGCGCCGCAGCATCGAGCGTGCCTTCCACGATGGTGTGCAGCAACAGCTGGTGGCGCTCGCGGCCAACCTGGAGCGAGCGGGTGGATCATCCGACACCGAACCTGCGACGACGGCGCTCCTCGAGGAGATGCGTCGTGACGTGCAACAGGCGCTCGGCGACGCGCGGGATCTGGCGCACCGGATCTACCCACCCATGCTCGATGTCGGCGGGCTAGGTCCGGCGCTGCGGACGGCGGCGCTGCACGCGCACGTACCGACCGAGATCCACATCGCAGCGGGTACAGCCTGCCCGCCGGAGATCGCTCGCGTGGTGTATCTGTGCTGTCTCGCTGTGCTCGAGCACGCCGGCGCAGGTACGCCCGCGACGATCACCGTCCGGACCGAGGAGGGAACCCTGGCGTTCGAAGTGGCCGCGGGCGAGCTGGGAGCGGGATGGCTCCCGCTCCGCGACAGGGTCGAGGCCTTCGGGGGTCGGTTGCGCGTCCGATCGGACTCCGACCAGCGGACCCGACTCGTCGGCTCCGTGCCGATCGAAGGATGACGCTAACCGCTGTCCGCGAGGTAGACGATCACGGCTTTCACGCGCTTGTGGATCGAAGTCTCCCAGGTGAGCCCGAACTTGAGGAAGATCGAGTGGATCACCTTCTCGACCGAGCTCTCCGTGAGGAAGAGCGCTTCCCCGATCGCCGCGTTGCTCCGCCCCGCCGCCATCTCGCGCAAGACGTCACGCTCACGCGGCGTCAGCTGGCTGAGGGGCGATCCTTCGGTCCGCGCGTTCTCCGCGACCAATACCTCAACGACCTTCGCGTCGATGACCGAACCGCCCTCAACGACGGCGTGGATCGCCGATGCCAGCTGTTCCACATCCTGGACGCGCTCCTTCAGCAGATAGGAGCGCCGCGCGCTGCCGGTCTCCAGGAGCGCGAGTGCGTAGCTCGGGTTCGCGTACGTGCTGAGCACGACGACGCCGACGTCCGGGTGCGTCTCACGGAGACGGGCTGCGGCCTCGATCCCCTCATCGGTGTTGGTCGGGGGCATGCGGATGTCGGTGACGACCACGTCCGGCTGCTCGGCCTCGACGGCGGCGAGCAGCGAGTCGAGATCGCCGCACACGGCCGCCACCTCGAGGTCGGGCCGCGACTCCAACAACGCCCGTATACCCTCGCGCACGAGGTAATGATCCTCCGCGAGCACGATCCGGATCGGCATTGCGCGAGGATACGCTTGTGAGCATCGTGCTGATCGTCGATGACAACGACAAGAACCGGAAGCTGGCCCGGGACGTCTTGAGTGCAGCGGGGTTCGAGACGCTGGAAGCCGCAACCGCCGCCGAAGGCATCGCGCTCGCCGGCGGACACGCTCCGGATGTGATCCTCATGGACCTGCGGCTTCCGGACATGGGCGGGGCCGACGCCACGCAGACGCTCCGGAACGGTCCGCGGACGGCCCGGATCCCGGTGGTCGCGATGAGCGCGCTCCCGCTCCAGGGGAACGACGGGTGGCTCGAAGCGGCCGGCTTCGCGGGATGGATCGAGAAGCCGATCCATGTCGACGTCTTCCCGGACCAGGTACGACGCTACTGCTCGGATGCGTGAGCCATGGCGACCCTTATCCGGACACCCTGCTAGCCCCCCAACTGGATGGCCCGCCGGCAGGGTAGGCGGGAGCACATGGTCCTCACTACCGTCTGCCCCTGGACGGATCGGTGCAGCGGTGTGAGTATCGGCACCGACATCCCAGGCGAGCCTGATCAGAAGGGAGGCTCACATGCGGAGGCTCTTGATCGCCGGTGCGGTCGGGCTCATGGTCATCTCCCTCACGGCCTGCGAGGACTCGGGTTCGAGTTCCGCCGCCCAGGCGGCGCTGCAACGGGACGCAGATAGTTGGGCGATCGACCAGATCGAGAAGGACTTCCACCAGGCCACCACGATGAAGGACATCGAGCTGATGATGAGCCTGTGGGCGCCGAACGCGACGTTCACGGTGGGTCCGGGGGAGACCGCAACGGGTCAGGACGAGATCCGGCGGTTCTGGCTCGAGAAGTCGATCGCGTTCAAGTCTGCGACGCACTGGATCTCGGACCACCCGGGGTACAAGGTCGAGATCACGGTCAACGGCGACCGGGGTACGTTGCACTTCGAGTGCCATTACGTGGACTACGACACTGGCACGATCGCGGCGGTCACGGTCGCCGATCAGGATGTCGCGCGGATCGACGGAAGGTGGTTGATCACCAATATGGTGGGTGGAACGACGACGCTGTCTCCCTGAGCCATGTCGAACGCTCTGGCGCCGAAGCAACGAAGGGCTGCCGTCGGTGGGAAGCGGCGGCTCCTGAGCCGGGGTGACAACCCGCTCGTCCGAGCCGTTGGCCACCTGCCGGCCAACGTCCACACCAAGCTGCTCATCGCGTTCGTGGGCACGTCTGTGCTGCTCGTCGCCGTCGGCCTCCTCGGGCTGCGCGTGCTCGGCCAGTCGAACGACCGAGTCGCGAGCCTCGGGCCGCTCCAGGAACGAGCCTTCGCCTACGGCCAGCTCCAGCGCGACGCCTCACACATCCGCGCCCTGCTCGCGGAGTACCCGGGACGAGACCTCTACAAGTTCTGGACGGGGATCTCCCATGGGGAGCGGAGAGACGTCGTCGCCGTCGACAAAGCCGTCGTGAACGCGGTCGCTCGGTTCGGGCCTGGAACCGCCGCCGACCGCCTCGGATTCATCCCTCCTCCGGAGGACGAACGCTCCCTCGTTCGGATGCGCCTGAAGGCAGAACACCTGTCGACGCTGATGCCGCGGATCATCGAACTGGACCTCCTGCCGGAGCGGGGCGAGCGCTGGTTGATCCTCCGTCAACGGGCCGAGCGACTCGCTACCGACCTGTATCAGGAAGCCGCCGTGCTCGCCAATGGAGCGATCGCGCAGATCGACGACCTGATCGCACGGAACGCGAGCTCGTACGCGCGCTCTCGGAACCTGTTCATCGGTGTCGCGGTGGGGGCGCTCGTCCTCGCGCTGCTGCTGGGGTTCGTCCTCTCGTGGTCGGTGATCGGACCCATCCAAGGGATCGACTCCCGGCTGGCCGCGATCGCGTCCGGTGACTTCGCTGGACACGTCGAGGTCGAGAACCGCGACGAGCTGGGTGCCCTGGCTGCGAACGTGAACCACATGAACGACGAGCTCCGACGCCTCTACACGGAGCTCGAGGAGGCGAGCCGACACAAGTCGGAGTTCCTGGCCAACATGTCGCACGAGCTCCGCACGCCGCTGAACGCGATCCTCGGCTTCTCCCAGGTGCTGCGGGACGAGATGTTCGGCGGGGTGAACGACAAGCAGGCGGAGTACCTCGACGACATCCTCTCCTCGGGGCAACACCTGCTCTCCCTGATCAACGACGTCCTCGACCTGTCCAAGGTCGAGGCCGGACAGGTCGAGCTCGACGTTCGGCCGTTCTCATTGCGGGAGGCGGTCGAGGGGGGCGTGGTGGTCGTGCGCGAGCAGGCGTCGGAGGACGGGATCCAGGTCTCGTTCGCGGCAGATCCGGACGCCGACATGGTGGAGGGCGACGAGCGTCGGATCAAGCAGGTCATCCTCAACCTGCTCTCGAACGCCGTGAAGTTCACGCCTGCCGGCGGAAAGGTCGACGTGAGCACGACTCGGGTCAACGGGGAGGTGAGGATCTCCGTGACCGACACGGGCCCGGGCATCGCAGCCTCAGATCGCGACCGGATCTTCGACGAGTTCCAGCAGACCGACGCAGGGGTCGAACAGGGTGAAGGGACAGGCCTCGGACTGGCGCTCTCAAGGCGGTTCGTCGAACTGCACGGGGGCCGGATCTGGGTCGACACCGAACCCGACGCCGGGAGCACCTTCGTCTTCACCCTGCCCGCGAAGGCGGCCTCGTCATGACGGGCGAACGGATCCTCGTCGTCGAAGACAACGAGATGAACATGAAGCTGTTCCGCGACGTCCTGATCGCCACCGGGTATCGGACGCTCGAGGCGACGACCGGCGGGGAGGCGATCGAGCTGGCGACCGACCAGAGGCCCGATCTGGTGCTCATGGACATCCAGCTGCCAGATCTCGACGGCGTCCAGGCCCTCCGCAAGCTTCGCGGGGATGAGCGCACCGCCGCGATCCCCGTGCTCGCCGTGACCGCGCAGGCGATGCGAGACGACCGCGCGCGGTTCCTGGAGGCCGGCTTCGAGGACTACCTCGCGAAACCGGTGAACCTCGGCGAGCTCATCGGCACGGTTCGGCGGCTCTGCGACGAGCGCGCCCGGTGAGCGGCGGGGACGTCACGACAACACCTTCGCCATGGTCGCCCACTGCGCACGGTCGTCATCGCGGAACGCCGTGGTCTGCGAGCGCGTCCGGGGTCCGAGCGCGCCGCTTCGCCCGGGCAGCTGACGGCGGATCTGTTCCAGCTGGGGCACCGTGAACTCGCAACGCACGTCGGTCGGATCCACGTCGTAGAGGGCCGCCCCGTTCAGGCCCAGGATCTTGGCCTTCAACGCGCGCGTGAGCTCGGGGTACCCGAACCGCTCCTGATACTCCTGGGTGATCTGGAACGCCTTCAGCATCCGGATCATCGGCTGCGGAGAGCCGTAGAACAGGCAGTCGGTGCCCCAGAGCACGTTGTCCTCACCGACGTAGCGGAGCAGCTTGCCCAGGAAGTGCGCCGCCTGGTCCGGGTAGCGCATCACGAACCACCATGACGACCCGATCTCGGCATACACGTTCTCGTTCGGCCCGATACCGGCGCGCTCCATCGACCAGATGAGCCGGTTGGTGCCGAGGTGCCGGGTCTGGGGCGTATACGGGACCTCCGGGGCGCTGGTCTCGAAGCCCGAGTGGTAGATGACGAAGTTGACGTCGGGGTGACGCCTGGCCGCCGGGCCGACGTCGTCCGGCGTACCGAACGGGCTCCCGAGCGACAGCCCCTTGTGGATGCAGATCGTCGGCAGCCCGAGGTCGACGGCCTTACGGATGAAGGGCTCGGCGAGGGGCTCGTCCGGGCGATCTCGATCGTCGAGGTACCACCCGTTCCCATCGCCCTCGAACGCGGCCGGGAAGTGGGTGAAGGTCTTCCACGCGACGATGGGGTACATGCGCGCGGTGACCTCCATGGCGTCGAGCGCGGCCTTCGGGGTGCCGACGTTGGGGAGCGCCTGGCCGTGCAGCAAGATCCGCTCGTCGCGGCAGAGCGCGAGCTGGGTCGTCCGCGTGACGTCCATGATCTCGTGGGACTGCGGGCTCCCCTCGGGGAAGATCGGGAGCGCCGAGAGCACGACCTTCTTCGTGTCCGAACGCAGGAACATCAGCTCGAGGAAGTGTTCGATCGAGTAGCAGACGCGCGGGTCGTCTTCACCGCAGTGTTGCTGGGGGAAGGCCTGGTAGAAGGTCTGCCCGTTGAGCACCGGGTTGAGGTTGTACTCGAGGAGGTGACCTTGGATGTCGAACACGAACGCGTCCCAATCGAGCTCCTCTTCGGCGGCCGGCGGCTCCACCGTCGCGCTCGGGGTGACGTCGAGGTAGCCGCCGGCCGCCGAAGACGTCGAGCTGGGATCGGCCCGGTGGGCCTCGCGCGTGCAGGCGTTCAGGATGAGCATCGTCGCCGCGGCACCGCAGGCCGACAGCAGGAACTCGCGGCGCGAGACCCCGAGGTGATCGGCGGTCTCATCACACAGGCGCCGGGCACGCCGGATGGTCTCGCGGAGCACAGGTGGCAAGACGGACTCGGGGTCGTATTCGCCGTTCGAACACGGGCCGAACTCGATCGGCAGCCCGGGATCTTCTTCTGTCCAGTCCAAAGACGCCCTCCGCGGCCGATCCACGACACCCTCAGGGGCCACGATACGCCCGTCGTTGACCCCGGGTCAGCGCGCCGCTTGCGCCACGGACCCGTCCCGGTCGAGCATCCCGGTATCGAACAGGTTGACGACGCGTGCCCGGACCATCGGTGGCAGGCGCGCCACAGGTTGAGAGGAGTCGATCCATGACAGAGCCGTTCGACATGGGCCAGGTGCAGCGCGGCGCACGCAACCGCCGCACGCCCTACTACGAGGCGACCCAGCGCTACGGTCCCAAGGGCTTCACCGTCTACAACCACATGTACTTCCCGATCCGCTTCGACACGTTCGAAAAAGAGTTCGACACCCTGCTCAACGCGGTGACGATCTGGGACGTCTCGGTCGAGCGGTGTCTCGAGATCAGCGGTCCCGACGGGTTCCGGTTCGCGCAGCTGCTCACGCCGCGCGACCTGTCCGCGTGCGCGGTCGGTCAGGCGAAGTACGTGTTGATCTGCGATCGCGACGGTGGCATCATCAACGACCCCGTTCTGACCCGTATGGATGAGAACACGTTCTGGTTCGCGCTCGCATCGAGCGACGCGTTGCTGTTCGCGCGTGGTCTGCGCAACGCCTACCCGGACCTCGACGTGACCATCGAGGAAGCCGACGTCGCGCCGCTGCAGATCCAGGGCCCGAAGTCGAAAGACCTCATGGTCAAGCTTCTCGGCGAGCAGATCTTGGACCTCAAGTACTACTACTGGACCGACGCGAAGATCGCCGGGGTGCCGGTCGTCGTGACGAGGACCGGGTGGACGTCGGAGATCGGCTACGAGGTCTACACGACCGACACATCGCGCGGGAACGAGGTCTACGACGCGCTCATGGAGGCCGGCAAGGATCTCGGTGTGAAACCGACGGGCCCGAGCGACATCCGACGCATCGAGGGCGCCATCTTCAACTGGGGCGCCGACATGACGTACCAAGAGAACGCCTTCGAGCTGGGTCTCGAGCGTCTCGTCGACCTCGACACCGTGGGCGAAGACGCCTGCATCTCGATCGCCGCCTACAAGCGGATCAAGGCAGCCGGCGTGAGCAAGAAGATCACCGGCGTGACGTTCGACGGTGCCCCGTTCCCGGCGCTGAACAACGTGAAGTGGCCGGCGTCGATCGACGGCACGACCGTCGGCAAGGTCACGTCGGCGATCCACTCGCCGCGCCTGGGGAAGAACATCGGCTACTGCTGGCTCCCCACCGAGCACGCGAACGAGGCTCAGCGGGTCACGGTTGAGACCGAGTGGGGCACGCGGACGGCCACGGTGACGGCGATGCCGTTCGTCGACCCTTCGAAACAGATCCCGGTCTCGTAGCGAGCCCGATCCGCGGCCACGGAGGCGCCCCGCTCGCGGGGGCGCCTCCTTCGCGTTCCGCCCTCCCCGCAGGCGCTCGGACCCTTTGAACGGCCAGTCAAACCGAACGAAGAGATGCCCTGACCTGGCCGACTTGCGCTGCGGGGGTCGGTTGAACCATGATTCAAGTTCGAGTTCGCCGGATCATGGGTCCGGCGGGAGCCAAACGGACCACGATCGGAGGCACCACCATGGTGAACGAGCGTCAAGAGATGCTCGAGAAGAGCGCGACGTTGTACTTCGGCCCCTGGTACCGGCAGTCCCCCTTCTTCAACGCCACCCGGCGGGCCGGCTGCACGTCCTACGACATCTACAACCACATGTACCTCCCCGCCTACTACGACGACCCCGAGACCGAATACTGGGCCCTCGCCAACGGCGTCACCATGTGGGACGTGGGCGTCGAGCGAACCATCGAGGTCAGCGGCCCCGACGCCGATCGGCTCATCGACATGATCACGTGTCGCGACCTGACGAAGTGCGCCGTGAAGCAGGGCAAATACATGCTCGTGACCGGCCCCGACGGCTCGATCGTGAACGACCCCGTCTGCTGCACGTCGCCGAGAACCGCTGGTGGATGCAGCTCGCCGACTCCGACGCCGGCCTGTACGCGCTCGGGGTCGCCGCCGCGAGCGGGCTCGACGCGCAGGTGAGCACCCCCGACGTCCACCCGATGCAGGTCCAAGGTCCGATGTCGGCCAAGACCCTCGAGAAGCTCGTAGGCCCCGCCATCTACGACATCAAGTACTACTGGATCGAGGAGTTCGACATCGACGGCATCCCGGTGGTCATCAGCCGCACCGGATGGACCGCGATCCCCGGCTTCGAGGTCAACCTGCTCGACTACGCGAGGGGCGACGAGCTCTGGGACAAGATCGCCGCGGCCGGTGAGGAGTTCGACATCCGCCCGATCGCGCCGTGTGAAGGCCGTCGCATCGAGGCCGGCATCTTCAACTACGGCTCCGACATCCGGCTCGGGGACACGCCGCTGCACGTCATGGGCTTGGAGCGACTCGTCGAAGAGCAGACGCAGGACTACGTCGGCAAGGCTGCGCTCGAGGATCTGCGCACGAAGGGCGTCGACCGCAAGCTCGTCGGCATCGAGCTCGACGGCGACGAGCTGCGCGCCGAGATGTCCGAATACTGGTACGTCTCGTCGGGCGGCAAGCAGGTCGGGCACATGACCGACGCCGTGTGGTCACCGGGCCTGAAGAAGAACATCGGCTACGTCTGGGTGCCGATCGCGCTCGCCGAGCCCGGCAGCCGGCTCGACGTCGAGACCGAAGACGGCGCCCACATCATGGGCACGACGGCGGCGATCCCGTTCGTCGACCCCCGCAAGGAGCGGCCGGCGGCGTCGCTCGCCAGCTAGCCGGCGCCCATCGAGGCACCAGATCGCAAGGTGGGGGCCGCCCCTTCGGGGCGGCCCCCTACCTTCGTCAGCCCTGCTTCCCGGCGTCAGCCCGGCTTCGCGTACTCCATCATCTGCTCGGAGAAGTCGATGCCGACGTACGGCTCCTCGCCGAGTACCCAGGCGTCGTGACCCGGCTGGATCACGTAGGCGTCACCCGCGCCGATCGTCGTCTCCGTACCGTCTTCGGCCTGAACGACGATGGCGCCCGCGACGACGTAGCCTTTGTGCAAGATCATGCACCGCTCGGTCCCGGCGATGGGCTTGACGTCGTTGGACCACCGCCAGCCCGGCTCGAAACGCGCCCGGCCGATGAGCGTCCCGCCGATCGTGACCATCTCGGCCACGCCATTCGTGAACGGGCGGGACTCATCCGGTTTGTCGAGGCTCTTGACCTCAACGGTTGCCATGGGCTCCACCTCTCTGCGGGCGTGACAACCCTAGACCCAGGGCGGGGCACACGTCGAGGCGGCTTTCCTCAGACGGCGCGGAGCA
>Ga0247727_10017149_pt1 | contig 11572 bp, 8 predicted proteins | sample WisWelCaveWW1625_FD_202498 | JGI IMG/M metagenome (GOLD analysis project Ga0247727, IMG submission 202498) | Biofilm microbial communities from Wishing Well Cave, Virginia, United States - WW16-25 | ecosystem: Environmental > Aquatic > Deep subsurface > Groundwater > Cave microbial mat | place... | reverse complement strand
CCAGACCGGCGTCGAACGCCCGCGGCAGCGGCGCGCACGCCTCGGCCTGAACCGCGAACATGCGCGGGCGCGCGGACCCAATCAGGCCGAGCGCCTCCATCTCGTCGAACGCCTTCCACATGCCGATCAATCCCGTTCCCCCGCCGGTCGGGTACACGATCGCGTCGGGTAGCCGCCCGAGGTCGTAGAGCAGCTCGAAGCCCATCACCTTCTTGCCCTCGACGCGATAGGGTTCTCTCAGCGTCGCCAGACTGAACCACCCATGGCGGGCCGCCTCTGGGTCGAGCGCGGCCGCGGCATCGGCGATCGAGCCGGCGACCGTCGTGACCTGCGCGCCGTGTGCGGCGATCTCCGCGCGGAGGGGACCCGGCGTGCTCTCGGGCACGAACACGTGCACCTCGATCCCCAGCAGCGCGCCATAGGCGGCCGCGGCGCCGCCGGCGTTGCCCGCGCTCGGCAGGCACACCGCGCCGATGCCGAGTTCCCGGACTCGCGCCATCGCCGTCGCCATGCCGCGCGCTTTGAAGGAGCACGTCGGGTTCTGCGACTCGTCCTTGATGCGCAGGTTCGGCAGGTCGAGGAGATCGGCCAGGCGCGGGGCGGTCAAGAGCGGCGTCGCGCCTTCGCCGAGCGTGGGGGTCATGCCGGCGGCGGTGGGCATCAGCTCGAAGAGTCGGTTCTGGCCGGCCGGACGCGAAAGGATTCGATCGAGCGGCAGCGCGCCGGGCTCGATCCGGTAGCGGCACAACAGCGGTCCGCCGCACGAGGTGCAGGTGTTCTGCGGTCGGCCCGCGCTGTGCTCTCGCGCGCAGCGCCCGCACGCCAGGTCGAGCAACCATTTTCCCACGGACGGCATCGTACCCCTCGCCGCCACGCCCGGGTAGGCGTGTTCGCTCGCCGCCTTCGGCCTGCGGCAGCCGGGCAACCTCGGCCTTCCGGCCGGTCAGCGGCCCGACGGAACGGGCGCTTCGAGGCGGTCCAGGTATGACTGTGCCAGGGCCGTCTCCCCGCGTCGCAGGTGATGCCGGGCCAGCGCGGCGAGCGCCAGCCGGTGCCCCGGCGCTCGCGTGAGCGCCTCGTGCCACAGGTTCGGAGCAGCCTCGGCTCGACCGGTTGCCGCTAGAAACGTACCGTAGTTGAAGTAGACGTCCGCGTAGCCGGGATTGAGCTGCACCTCTCGCTGGAAGTGCACCTCCGCCTCGGCGTTGCGCTCTTGTTGGGCGAGCGCGACGGCCAAGTTGTTGTGAGCCCTTCGCGCGATCGGGTCGACTTCGAGAGCGCGACGCGACAGCGACTCGCTCTGCGCGTAGCGGCGCTGTTCGAAACGAATCGAGCCCAGGTTCACGAGTGCCAGAGACGAGTGCGGCGAGGCGGCGACCGCGCTCTCCCAGAACCGCTCGCGGCTGGAAAAATCCGGCAGGCGCAGCCACGACACGGCTGCCAGCGCGAGGAGGATCCCCATTCCCGTGGCGCCCGCCGCGCGCGGCCAGCGCGTCGTTGCCCGCGTCGCGCTCGACGACAGCGCAGCGAGTAGGCCGAGCATCGGGACGTAGAGGCGCGGCTCCTGACCGACGAGAACCGGCACCAGCAGCGTCGGACCCACGAAGGCCAGGAACCACACGAAGGCCCAGGCCACGACGCGACGCGCGCCGGCCCGCGCGCAGCCCAGCACCGATCCCAGCAGCGCGAGCGCCAGCAGGCCCGGCCACACCGGCGTATCGGCCGACGTGGGCATGATGGAGAGGGCGACGGGCACGATCGTCTTCCCCGCGTAGTGGATCGGGACAAGCGCGTTGGCCCACGCGTTGGCCAGCAGGTCGGCGAACGTTCCGGGCAGCGGCGCCCGGAGGGCATGAAGGCGGGCCACGAACCAGAGGCCGAGGACGAGCGCCCATCCGATCCACAGACGGCGGTACTCGCCCAGCCGGTGGCCGTGGATCAGGCGGAGGAACGCCGGGACCGCGACGACCAGGGCGACGGCGTGCTCCTTGGTCAAGAGCGCCGCCAGCGACAGGACGAGATGGGCGCAAAGCGATCGCCGGTCGCGACGGAGCGCGTGGCGGTCGAGCGCCAACATCGATGCGGTCACGAATACGCAGAGCAACGACTCGTTGCGGCCCGGCACCCATGCGACGACCTCGGCGAGCGCGGGGTGGACGGCCACGACCAGGCCGAGGAAGAACGCGACGAGGTGGCTCGCCCCCAGCCGGACGAACAGCAGGCACGCGAGGAAGGCGGCGGCGGCGTGAATCGCCAGGTTGGTGACGTGGTACGCCAACGGGCGGGCTCCGCCCCACTGCGCGTCCCAGAAGAACGACAGGATCAGCAGCGGGCGGTAGTAGGCGCCGGCGCCATCGGCGGTCGGAGAAGTCCAGGCGTGCTGCCGGAAGATCTGGGGCAGGTTGGCCGGATCCGCGAGGAAGGCCCGGTTGTCGACGATCAGCTGCGTGTCGTCGAAACCGATGAACGGGAACAGGACGCTGCGGCCGTAGAGCGCCGCGACCACGACGCCGATCGCACAGAGCCACGCGAAGGCACGCCGCGGCGGTACCGCCTCATAAGGGGGTCGGGGCGTCATCTGCACGGACGGATCTTGGACGTAGTCGCGGCCCGGATCCAGAAGGGATCCGTTCTTACTGCGTCTGGTGCTTGACCCACGTTGCTTTACTCTCTACGCTTTACCTTATGACCAGTACGGTCTCTTCCAAGGGGCAGGTCACGCTTCCGGCGACGGTACGCCGCGCGTTGGGACTGCGGCCGGGCACGCCTGTGGACTTCGAGCTGGTTCCCGGGGGGGCGGTAGTGCGCAAGGGCGTGCGCGGATCCCACCCCGTGGATCGCGTCTACGGCATGCTCAAGTCCGGCCGTCGCAGCGACGCGCTCGTCGACGAGATGCGCGGGCCCAGGCCGCGGCGGTGACCACGGCGGTCGACACCGTCGTGCTGCTCGACGTTCTGCTCCCCGACCCGGCCCACGGCGCCCGCTCCAGGGCCGCCCTGATCCAGGCGTACGGCGCGGGTGCGCTGGTGGCCTGCGACGTGGTATTCGCGGAGTTGCGTGCGCAATTCGACACGGATGCCGAGTTCTCCAGGGCCGCGGAGGCGCTCAACTTAGCGTTCGACCCACTCGGGCAAGACGCGGCGTTGCTGGCGGGCGCGCTCTGGCGCACGCATCGGCGGTCCGGTGGCGGGCGCCACCGGGTGGTGGCCGACTTCCTCGTCGGCGCGCATGCGCTCAAGCAGGCCGATGCGCTGCTCACCCGGGACCGGGGCTTCTACCGCCGCTGCTTCAAGGGTCTGCGCGTGATCGAGCCGTGAGCCGGGAATAGACCGGATGAAGGCCCTTTTTGCGGGCTGCGGCCGACTGGGTCGGGTGTGTTCATCGTCTTGGAATCACACAGATTCCTGGAGGGGCAACCCCTGGCCGGGGGGCTGACGGGACCCTCGCGGACGGAGACGTGAGCCATGACGTCTGAGGACCGCTGTTCCGAGCGGCGCTTGCGACGGGTGGCGACCGCTGGAGCGGTCGCTGTACCGAGGCTTGCCCGGCGCAGCCTGTGGACCCTCCTGTGCCTTGCCGCGGGGTGTGGTTCCGCATTGCGGCCGGTCGCCCGCAAGGAAGATGTCCGAAGCGACGAGATCCTGCTCGTCGGACGCATTCGCGCCACGGGAGGCGGCCGTGAGATCGTGCACGTGTCGTTTCGCACCGGGTCCGGCCCTTTTCGCAACACAGGACCCATGGGCCTCGTCTCGCGCGCCGGTCGCCGCCGCGACTTGCCGATCCGCCTGGAGGCGATCCGAGCAGCTCCCTGGGCGGAAGAGCGGAACACCATGACCCCCCCAAATGTGGGTGTTTGGATTGTCGAGCTGGGAACCAGACACAGTGCGGACATCGTGCTGGCGCCCATGGCTGCCGGGAGGCTGCCGGGAGGTACGACACCGTGTACTTTGGTACGATCGTGCTAGACGTCGATAGCGGGACGGTGGCGCGGATCGACCAGGCCGCTGAGACATTCGCGCAGGTGGGCTGGGAGCATCCGTCCCTCGTGCCCGAGAAATACTTCGACGTCGGCCGGCATCAGACGGTGACGACACCGAAGGTACTGCCCACGGGGGAGGCGCACTGCGCGACGCACGCCGACTGCCCCAAGGGCCACTACTGCGACCCGGCGAGCCACCAATGCGCCACGCCGTAGGTCGCTTGAACCGGCGCGGCCATGCGAGATCGCTCGGGCTGCTCGCCGCGTTTCTCGCGCTCGGCGGCACGCGCTGCAAAGACAAGCGCGAGCCACGGGCCAGACGCGACGAAACGCGATGATTCGAATCACACAGATTCCTGGAGGGCCAACCCCCAACAAGGGGGCTCGCCGGACCCTCGGCCCGGCCGGGGGCTCGCGGATTCGCCGGACAGCGTCTGCCGATTTGGCCACGCGACGAGAGCGGCGGGCGGCCACCGCAGATCTCTAAGGGGTGCAGGTCACCGGGGCGTTGGCGCGGAAGGTGTTGGGGCCTTCCCAAGAGGGGGCCTCGAACTGCGGGATGGTGCCGTCCTCGCGAACATTGGTGACGTGGTACGTGTGCTGGTTCCAGATTCGCCGGGCTTGGACCCAGCACTCGCTCTTGTCTCGGAGAACGCGTACCGTCGGCGTCGTATCCTCGAAGTCATCGGCGTTGTGAGACGAGACCACTACGATCTCGGCTGAGCCGTCGTTGTCCACATCCGCAACGACCGGATATTCATCACCGGTTCCGCTGCGGCGCGGCATCGTGTACAGAACCTCCCCGCCCGGGCCGAACGAGAAGAAGTTCTTTTCGTCGGCATATACGGACACGGGCCTGCCGTCACCCAGGAAATCAAAGGCCGAGCCTCCGGCGCGACTGCTCAGGTCCTCCGTGACCGCCGACCACACGACCGAGCCATCGGTCTCGAACAGAGAGTAACTCCGGTAGGCACCCGCGCCGAACTCGACCATGCCGTCGCCATCAAAGTCGTGGATGACCGAAACGTCGTAGTAGTCGGTGTTCAGCGGTCCCCAGACCGTCTTGCCGTCGCTTTCCAGCAGCCAGTTAGCGCCCACCAGGATCTCGGGCTCCGGGTCGGAATCAAAGTTGGCAACGTGCGGGTAACCGCCGACGCCGTTTCTCCACCAGTACTCTGTTCCGTCGTGTTGGTAGGTGGAGCGTCCGAGAAGCACTTCGAGATCGCCATCTCCATCGAGATCCGCGGCCATCGTGGTGAAGGAAACCGTATACGCATCGGGCGGCGGGATCGTCCAGAGCGTTTCCCCGAGGTGGTTGACGACCACGCGGTCCGCGAGGATTTCCACGTCGCCGTCGTTGTCGAGATCCGCCAGCGCTACGGCCGAAGCGTTGTGGGTCGTCAGAGCTTCTCCGACCCACTTGAGGGTTCCGTCGTGCTCGAAAGCGATCAGCGGCCACCGGTGCGTGCCGTACCCCAGGGCCACGACTTCCACGAGCCCATCGCCGTCGATGTCGCCCACGGCGGGTGTGCTGCGGTTCTCGACGGGTTCTTGGAACCGGTAGTGCACCGCCCCCGTCCACCCGTCGAGTACATAGATGTGTGCCGGCTCGGCAGGATTGGGAAACACATATTGGTAGGCCACTACGACGATGTCGGGGATGTCGCAGAGGTCGATGCTCCCGTCGCCGTTGTCGTCGGTGAGGTTGGCCACCAGCGGCGTCACGATGCTGTAGGGCTCGATTGGGTTCGTCCAGCTCCACTGGATTTCCGGGTCGAACGCGGTCGGCGCAACCCGGTCGGCACACCGGGGAGGCGCGTCAAGTTCTCCTTCCGCGACACGGCACGCGCCACCGGCCGGCCGGCAACGGGGGTCCTGCACTTCCGGAGGCGCGTCGACCGATGGCCAAGTGTAGTCTGGGGCGACATCCACCGATGCATCGGCGAGCGGGGCGTCCAGCGGAGCCGGAGCCGCGTCCGGTGGTACTTCAGGGGCGCCGTCGATGGGCTCGCTCCCTGCATCGGGCATCGTGGCTTTTCCTTTGCCGTCCGCCGGCCCTGGGTCCGAGCGGAGAGCAACGTCCGCATCACAGGCGGCCCAGGACACGCTCAGGCCCAGGCAGACCCGCAGGTTGGCAGCGCCGTTCCCCATAGCCAGGTCGGGATTCTCATCCCGTGGACGGACACGGTCAAGAGGAACGCCGGACCACCACGGTGGAACAGCCAACAGATCGGGACCCAGCCGGATGGCGATTTGAACGTCTGCCCAGACGTGCGGAAGCGTGGGCGGCGGTGCGGGTCGTGCTGCGGCGGATGGGGGTCGAGGGCCGTGGTAACAGGGGGCTCGCGGGACCCTCGCGGGCCCGCCAAGTATGCGGGGGCAGGGAACGCATCGCCGTGCGCAGGATTCGTGGAGACCTGGCCGCGGCGGAAGCTCAAAGGGTGACGACGAGCCGGTAGCCGAGGTCGATCTCGGTCTCGTGCAGCAGTTCGCCGTATCGCTCCAGCCATGCCCCCGTGTCGAGGTCTGCGCGCAGTCGTGTAACGAAGGTGTTCGTGCGTTCCGGGGGGATCATGCTGAACCATGAGATCGCCGTGCGCACCGTCGGATCGAGGTAGGCCGCGGGCCGTCGCCAAAAGGCGCCGAAGAATCCGTCGATGCAGTCGTGCGGGACCGGAAGTTGTTCGATGCGCACATCCCCGAGCATCGTCCGGAGGCGATCGAGCGGGATCATGCCGTCCGACTCGACGTCGCGGATCTCCGGGAAGTAGTCGCCGAGCCAAGAGTCACCGATCGCTCCCGGCACCGATGTGACGATCACGATCCGTCCGGCGACGCGACGTGCCTCGTCGAGTCCTTGTGCGAGGTTGCTCCAGTGATGGATCGTCAGGATCGCCGTTGCCGCATCGAACGCGTCATTCTCGAAGGGAAGGTATTCCGCGACCGCTCGCACCGCCGGTGCTGTCTCCCTCGCCCGGGCATGCACCTGGCGCTCGCTCGGATCGACCGCGACGACGCGGCGCGTCCCAGATTCGTAGCTTCCGGTTCCGGCGCCGATGTTGATCACCGTTTCCGCCGTGCCCAGCGCGGTCTCGATGCGCGCCATCCATCGCGGTTCCGTCGTTCGGGTGGCCGAATAGCGCGCCCCGCCGATGCTTTCGTACAGCTGCGCGCCCGTTTCCATAGGGCAGGCATTGTCGCACGGTGCGTGGCCGCGGCGATCGGGGCGCTTTTGCGCTAGCCTGCTGCGGTACTTGGAGGGGGCTGGGGGGCGGCGCGGGGGCGCGGGCGCCAGGGGGCGCCGTCGGAGAAACAGGTCCACGCCCAGCGCAGCCAGCGGAGCAGCGCCGCGGCGATCCACAGCGCCCAGCCGAGCATCGCCAGTCGATAGACGATCAGCGGCACCGACACGGCCCACGGGCGCGGCAGCGCGGCGCCGGTGCGATCGGCAAACCAGCGCAGGTCACCGGCGTGCGATCCGTTGCCGGAGATCTGCATGTCCGGGTGGCCGAGCAGGCCCTGGTGGATCGCGCCGAACAGGACGACCAGCGCCGCCGCCGTCCAGCCCAGGAGCAGCACTTGACGCAGGTCGAACCACAGGGCGCCGTCGCCCGGCCAGCGCCGCCGCGCGCCCAGCGCGAGCAGCCAGCCCGCGACGATCGCCGCCGCCCAGATCGGCATCTGCGAGAGCCCGATCGCGAGCAGCATCCACTGGTGGAAACGCAGCGGCACAAGCGGGCTGCGCGACAGCCCCCACGCGACCAGCAGCAGCCCGCAGAGCAGGCTCCAGAACAGCACCGCCGGTCCCTGCCGTGGGCCGCCGACCAGGAGCGTCCAGCGGCCGGCCGGCATTTCGACGCGCAGGTCCACGTTGGCGGCGGGCGCGCCGAGGTCCACGTCCGACCCCGAGAAGGCGGCGCCGATCCCGCGCGGCTCGCGCCAGCTCAGCGCGAAGCGGCGCTCACCCGGAACGATCGGCAGCGTGACGCGTCGCTTCTGCGCCCGGATGGGCTGCACCGAGCCGTCGACCGCGACCGTCTCGAGCTGCGCGCCGTCGGGCAGCGTGATCGCGTGCTCGCCCCCGCGGCTCGATCGGATCTCGAGATCCAGCGTCGCATCGGTGGCGCGCTCGCCCGGACGTAGCGCCAGCGTGGCGCGCTCGATGGTCAGCGTGGGTCCCGCCAGGCCGGCCGGCCGCGCCACGTCGAGCGCCAGCGTTTCGCCGGGCCACGGGCGCCACTCGGGGACGCGGCGGCCGGACTCGTCGAGCGGTTGCACCGGCGGGATGCCGCGCGGCGTGACGTGCCACACGGCACTGGTGTCCAGCCGCCAGACTTCGCTCCAGGCGGTCTTGGGCGCCGCCAGCGCCAGCGTTGCGCGAACGGGCACGGTGGACTGCCAACTCCGCTCGGTTTCCTGCGCGGGCAGGTTGAGCAGCACGCGCCGATTCTCGACGCGCACATCCGGGGTGGTGACCGACTCGCCGTCGAGCAGTGGGACCTCCAGCACCACGGCGGCACCGGCCGGCGTGAGGCGCCGGACGGTCGTGTCGACCTGCCACGTGAGGCCCAGGTGGAGCGTCCGCTCGACCGAGACGAACGGCGGGAGCGCGGTGGGTTCCAGGCCGCCTTCTAGCGCCGCCTGACCCACGCGGGAGAGAAGCAGGGTCGCGTCGGCCACGCCGTCTTCGTGCACGCCGGAAACCGTCCAGCCGCTGGCGCTGACCTCCACGCGCCGCGGCCGCAGCGGGAGCTGGATTTGCACGCCGGCCCGTGGCGGAAGCGCGCCCTCGAGCAGCACCTGGTGACGTCCCGGCGCCACGGCGATCCACAACGAACCCTCGTATCGGAAAAGCGCCCGCGCCGGCGCGCCGTCGAGCAGCACGCGCTCGGGCGGCCACTCGTCGGAGCCGGGGAGCGGAACGGCGGTGTCGGCGGCGGCGTGCACTTCCAGGCGAAGACGCAGCGTGGAGGGCGTGGCGTAAAGCGACATGCGCGGCGCGGAGGTGCAGTGGGGCGCGCAGTCGGGCCGCTCGACGAGACGCTTGCGAAGCTCTTCCAAAACGTCGGACGGTGGGAAGTCGGCGCGGGCCGCGCCCGGCGCGAGGCAAAGGAGCACGGCCAAGGCGGCCGCGCCTCGGCGTGGCGGAAGGAGCCGCCCGAGCAGACGCCCGATCATCAGAGCGATCAGCGCGACGCGAAGCGCGGCCAGGAGAAGGTTGAGCCACGGGGGCGCCAGCAGCAGGCGAACGCGCTGTGCGCGCTGGACCGGACCGCTGAAGCGCAGCGTCGCGGCCTCCCACGACCAGCGCGGGAGCCCCGGCCCCGTCTGCACCTGGGCGGTCGGATCGATATCGGCCGCGTACGGCTCAGCCTTCTGGGGAACCTCGGACTCCATCAAGGCTTGCGCAGGGCCGACCCCGGCCTTGTCCTCCGGTGCGCTCAGCCCCTCGAGCGCGTCGTCCGTCTCCTTGATCTGGATTCCCCGCCTCCGTGGCGCTTCCGCCGCTGCTGGCGCGGGTGACGCGGGGAGCGCGACCATCTTGGCGTTACTGTCGAGCAGCGCGGACTCCTCGAAGGCGGCGGGCGGATCGGGCGACACAGCGGGGTAGAGCGCCAGGCGGAGGTGCTGCACCACGAACGGCACGGCGATCAGCACGAGCACGACCCACGCGCCCACGCGGTAGCCGCGTGCCAGGCGGGCGATCCGGCCCGGCGGGAGCACGCGCACCAGCGCCTCGCCGCACAGCGCCGCGACCCAGATCCAGCGGGGCGCGTCGGCTTCCGTGGCGGTAAGCCCGAGCGTTGCGAACGCGAGGACGCCCCAGCGTGTCCCCCACAGCCTGGCCACGGCGAACGCGATGACCAGCACGATGAACAGATCCAGGAGGGACCAACGGCGCAGCCACGTCTCGGGCACTTCGTCGGCGCCCCACGCGCCCAGCAGCCGCCATCCCGGCGGGATCCGCAGCACGGCGTTCACCTCGTGGAAGTCGTGGTTCCAGGATACGGCCGGTAGCGACGCGTGCCCGGCGATGCGCGCGACCGACTCCACGTTGGCCTGCCCCTGCCGGACCTCGATGCCGGCCGGCCCTCCGGGACGAAGGCGCGTGATGAGCTGGTCGCGGCCGTCGATCGTGGCGCGCCCCAGCTCCGTGCCGCTTCCCATCTCCAGGCGGAAGCTCTGCCGCAGCGTGCCGCCGATTTCGTCGCGAGCGGTGAGGCCTTTGCCGTCGTGGTCGAGCCACAGCGTGCGCGACAGCGTCAGCCTATCGGGCGGTGGGTCGGCGTCGCCGCGGCGCTTCTCGACGAGGCGCATGCCGTCACCCACGTTCACCAGGTAGGCCGGCAGTCCGTGCCACTCGGCGGGAAGCGTCGTCTGTTGCGGATCGACCGTGACTCCCTCGACCGTCACCACGCGCAGGTTGTTCCTCGCCTCGAACGACCACACCTCCTGTGCGGCCCACGGCCCGTCTGGATCGGCGCGCGCCAGCGAGGCGACCGGCCCCTCGTGTCTGGCGGTGAGCTCGATCACGTGTTGGCCCGCGCTCACCTGAACGCGCAGGCGCCCGTCGGCCTCCAGGCGGGCAGGCAAGCCCGAGAGCGCCATCGGGACGGATCCGGGCAAGAGCGCCCTGCCCAGCAGCACCTCGCGGTCCTTTCCCGCGACGCGCAGCTCGATGCGAGTGATCACCTGCAGCGGTACGTCGTCGACCACGCGACGGTGGGCCAGCACCTCGAGGCGGTCTTCGGCCTCGGGAGGTCGCGCGCGCTGGATCCAGACGCGGTCAGCCTCGCGCAGTGGGAACGGGACGGGCTCGCCGCGCACCACCAGCCGCACCAGGCCCGACTCGGCCGAAACGCGAAGCGACTCGGGCAAGGCGTCCCACAAGAAGCGCGCGCGGATCGTGTGATCGCCGGGGGTCAGGATCACGCCGGGCGCCTCTTCGCGCGCCACCACCGGCGCGGGCCGGCCGTCGACGGTGACCTCTTGAGGCCAGCGGTCCGCCTCGCCGGGAAGCGGCACCCAGTCCTCGTCGTACGTCCGCCACTGTTGCGTCACCTCGCCCGCGCGGTCGTCCACGCGCAGCTCCAGCCGCGTCGGCCACGAGCAGCGATCGACGTTGGAGAGCCCTCCCAAGAACGGGCATCGCGCCCACTCCTGCCCGCGCAGCACCCAGCGCGTCCAGGGGCGAAGCGGTTCGGGGATCTCCTCGGGGCGCAGCGGCGCGGCCAGAGCAACGGAAGCGACCAAGAGCGAGAGGTAGGCGTGATGGCGCATGGTTCTCCTCCAGCAACGCACGCGAGCCGCCGCGGGTCTGCGGCCGGCGCCGCATCTTAGTACAGCTTCCCGAAAGGGGCGCTGCACTCGGCGCGGCCCAGCGTGGCGCGTTCACGACAGGGTCGCGGTTCTGCGCCGCTTCTCAACGAGGCGGCGCGTTGCGGTGCAGGGTCTTTTGGTAGACGTGCTGCGTCTTGGCGCGCGAGAAGCCGAGCGACTCGTAGAAGGGGTGCGATTCGACGCGGCCGACGCGGGACCGCACGCGGAGGCTGGCGGTGCCGCGCCCGTGGCCCCACGACTCGGCCGCCAAGA
>Ga0247727_10017148_pt1 | contig 11573 bp, 1 predicted proteins | sample WisWelCaveWW1625_FD_202498 | JGI IMG/M metagenome (GOLD analysis project Ga0247727, IMG submission 202498) | Biofilm microbial communities from Wishing Well Cave, Virginia, United States - WW16-25 | ecosystem: Environmental > Aquatic > Deep subsurface > Groundwater > Cave microbial mat | place... | reverse complement strand
GACCGAGAGCCGGGCCGCCCCTGCCGCGCCGCTCGGTGCGGACACCGCGAAGGGATAGTCACGCCCGTTCGGGGCCAGAAGCCCGATGTCCCAGAACCAGAGGTCGCGTGCGTTCAAGAGCGCCGGCAGGTAGTTCGTGCTCTGCTCGTAAGAGCGCGTCGCCACGAGCGCGGGCACGAGCGTCGTGGTGCCATTGCGGGCGGAGCGCTCTACCGGCATCTGGATGCCGCCGGACGCGAGCGCCAGCTCGTAGACGGTTTCAGTGCCATAGGCCGTTTCCGGTCCTTCCGCCACGAAGTACAGCGTCGATCCGGGTCCGAAGCGGTCCGCCCGCGGCTCCACGTGGAATGCCACCGCCTGCCCCAGCCGGCTCAGACGCAGCCACGACGCGGAGAGGCCCTGCGCCACACCTCCGCTCACGACGTCCTCGTACGACACCGCCTGCAGTCCGGCGGATCGCGTGGCCAGTCGCGCCAGCATCCGGCCGGCTGGCGCCGCGCGCCCCGCGGCTGGCTCGAGCCGGCCACGCGCGCCACCGCGGCTCCGCTCGCCCGCGGCACGCCCGTGGAACACGAGCCTGACCACGAGCTTGCGCGCGAGCACCACCTGTCGCGACTGGGCGTCCGTCCGTAGCGGCGCAAGTTCGAGGTACGCCTTCTTCGTCTCGCCCTGGAAGGCCGTTTCGAGGAGGCGCGCGAGCGTGTCCGGGAAAAGGCTCCTTCGCGGCGTCTGCGCTTTCACGCGCCGGAACCCGGCCCGGTACGTCCCGCGCTCGACGCGCGCCTCGGGGGCAAAGGCGTTCGCGACGGCGAGCCCGCGGAAGGCTGCGAGCTCGGAGGCAACGACCGAGGCGATCCGCACCTGGCTGCCGGCCGGCACGTCCACCCACGCGCGACGCGTGGGGACCTGCGGCAGGCCCGGCTCCGTCGTGTCGAAAAAGCCGGGAACGTACACACGCGTGGTGCCGTCTCCCTGCGCGCGCGCGTAGAAGCCGCCGGTCGTCAGCTCGAGCGTGAGCGAGGATCGGGTGCTCTTGAGCACGCGCAGGCCAGAGACCGAGGGCTCGCCGTAGGCCTGCCAGCCCGTTCCGTCGAGGGGCGGCGTGGAGCTGTCGCGCGCCGAATCGGCCGCGGGCGAGCGTGGCACCGATGCTGGCGATCCCAGGCCCGCGGCGGGAGTGGCCGAAACCGGACCATGGGACGTCGCGAGACCCGATCGGTCGACGTCCTCCAGCCGATAGGAGTACGTCACTCCGTTCACCAGCCCCGGGTCGAGCCAGGTGTAGCGCTTTCCCTCGGGAGACGATCCAAGACCGGGGACGAGGCTCGTCGTGATCCGTGTCCACGGACCGTCCGCGCTCGGCGCCCGGTAGAGATGGAACCCCAGGTTGTGAAGCTCCGACGCCGTCTCCCAGGAGAGCTGGACCGCCGAGGCGAGAGCCGTGGCGGTGAAGCCCGCGAGCGTCACCGCCGTGGGGGCTGGTGGGGCCAGCACGAACGTCCGCGCGCTCAGCGTGACGTCGGCGCAGTGCTGGAGCAACAGGATGTCGGTCCGGATCAGCTTCTCGGTCGGCGGGGTCGAGTAGGAGCCCGCGGTGAGATACGCGCGCACATAGTAGAGACTGGGACCCCCGTTGACAGTGGTCGCCGCCCAGCCCGCGGGATCCGCGTTCCAGGAGATCACGCCAGAGGCCGACGTGAAGTTGCTGGTGGCCACCGTGAAACCGGCCGTCGCTTCGAGGTTGTTGATCCACGTCGTTCCGTTCCAGTACTGCCACTGGAGGTTGGCGGTGGCGCCCACGCCGGCCGTAGCCAGAGAGAAGTTAAGCCCCCGGAACTTTGAATCCGAGCCGATGTAGAGATGCTGGCCGGCGGGTGTGCCGGTGACCGTGAAGTTGAGCTGGAAGTTCGAGGCCGGGTCCGCCAAGTCCTCGTCAGGGTCCCCGACCAGCCCGGCCCTCGCGATGACCGTGGGTCCCGTGCACGTGCCGGTGCCATTGGTGCAGAAGACCGCCCGCGACACGGGCTTGACGTCGGCCTTGAAGTTCGTGTCGCGGAGCTGGGTCACGCTCTCGAGCGTCGTGGTCCCGGGCGCCCACAGCGAGCGCCACTGGCGGATCTTGAAGAAGGGCTTCTGCTTCGGCCTGACCGAGCCGTCCATGTCGAAGTTGAGACCGAGCGTCGTGTTGAGGTCGAGGGCATACGCGGCGTCGGCCTGGTTGTACCAGTCGGTGCCCGAGTCCGTCGTGTACTCGGCCGCATCCGCCCAGCGGCTGCCCGCGCCGCCGTTGATTGTCAGGATGTCGGGCGTCCGGTACGCGTTCGTGTACGGTTGATACTCGGTCCCGGTCGAGGTGAGGCCAGCCAGAAATGGGTAGTAGAGATAGAACTTCGTGTCAGTGCCCGCGCTCGTCGGGATCGTCGGGGGAGGCTCGTACACGTAGGAATAGAAAGTGTTCGTAAGGCCTAGGCCGTCATTGTCCTCCCAGGAGTACTCGAGCTGGCCGTTCGCCGCCACGCGCCCGAAAAAAGGGCTCGTATAGGGGATACCGAGCATGTCCGAGTACTGTGCGGCTTCGTCCGTCACGAGATAGACCAGGCCCGCAGGCGCTGGGTTGGCGGGCGTGGGGTTGGGCCGGCCGGAGCAATAGAAGGTCCCGGCCCCCGGGCAGACGCCCGGTGGCGCGGCCTGGTTGTCGCCCGCCTGGACGCCCTGGGAGCCGCGGAGGTCGCGACCGTCGAAGCCCAGCGCCTCGCGTGTCGCGAGACGGGGGAAGCCGTAGACCGACCAGTCCCGCTCGAGGGTGAGGCCGGCCGTGTATGTGTGGTTCTGGCGGAGCTTGACGCGCGTCGGCGTCGTTTCGAGCAGCGTCCAGGCCCCGGCTGTGTTCTCGCCGTACCAGAGGCCGTCGTTGACATTGGTCGAGATCAGGTTGTACCAGTTTTCGTCGGAAGCGCGGTTGATCGTGGAATTGGGCTCGTTCTTGGCGTAGAACTGCTTGAGCCCGCCACCGCTGGCGGTGTTCCAGACCATCCTCACGTCCGCCGTGTCGACGGTGAGCTGCGTGGCCGTCGCGTTCGTGGTGAGGGCGCAGCAGCCCGCGAAGGACATCACGAACCAGCCCACATCGGCGGTGGCCGTCCCCCCGCCGGTGGTACCCCGGGTGATCTGGAGGTTCGTCGGGGTCGTGATGTCCAGGGTGGTCCAGCCGACCCCCGTGTTGTCGGCGACCGCATAGTTCGACCGGCCGCCTCCGCCGTAGCCTCCGGCCGCCGCGATCGAGCGCCCGCGGTCGACCGCCGTGAGCGCGACGGGGAGTGTCGTATCCGCGGTAGTGAACGCCCGTGAGCTGTGCTGGACCGTAGTGGCGTCCGTGAACTCCACGAGGTACCAAGTCAAATTGATGGCTTGTCCGGTGTTGTTACGGTCGAAAGTCAGCGTCGTCCCGTTGGTGATGCGGCCCCGGACGAGTTTTTGGCCGATGTTTGCGAGTGTCCCGGACGCGGAGTCATAGGAGTAGAGAAGCCAGGACTTGGAGGTGTTGATGGCGGGCGCCAGGGTCCCGATCTGCGAAGGGCTCGCGAAGCCGAACAACACGTCCCCGGTCTGGACGTTCGCATCCTGGTACTGGACGACCTGCCACTCGACGACGCGGGTGCCTGCGGGTGTCAGCGAGCCAGTCGAGAGCTCGAGGTTGGTGGTCGTCGTGATCTTGGCCTTGACGAAGTCGTTGTCGTCGTAGTTGGCATCGCCAGCCCGGAGGCTGACGATCGGGAAGCTCTTCGACAGGCTGACGGCGACGGGGAGCGTGACGTTGAAGGTGGGACCGCCCGAGGCGATGCTCTGGCTGCCGCGCTGGACGTAGACGCCGCTCTGGAACTCGGCCACGTACCACTTGATGGTGATGGCTGGCGATCCGAACGCGGTGGCCCGGGAGAAGGTCAGCGTCGTGCCGTTTGTGATCTGGCCGGAGACCTGCCCGAACTCGGGGCTCGTGGTGTTCTCGCTGACGCTGAACACGAGGAAAGACCGACTCAGGTCCACAGCCGGAGAGAGGATGGCGGTCTGACTGGGGTTGCTGGCAGCGATGGTCGCGGTGCCGTACTGCACCCCTTTGATGGAGGCTGCCTGCGCGCTCGAGGTGAGAACGAGCACCGCGAGGGTCACGAGGCCGCCGAGCAGACCTGCGGCTCTGGCGCGCCCGCGCCGGGACCGCGCCTGGCCGCCGCTTGCCTTGAGCCGCTCCATCCTCTGGTTCCCCCACGACTACCGAGTCACGACGCCCGACGGCCTCGCCGACCCCATGATTACTGCACGCCCGATGCCAAGCCCAACGCTTCTTACCTATTGATTATCAGGCACTTCGGCGGTGCTCGCGGCAGTCCGATAGGACGCACGGCCGGTTACCGGACATTCGCCGCGCCCGTACCGGGCAGTCACGGGCATTGGCGGCAATTTGCCGGAACCTAGCCAAAGCCTAGGGAATCAGGGTCGTCGATTGGACCTTGAGGGCTGGATCGGCGAAGAGGTGGTAGAGGGAGAGCAGCTCCGAGAGGGCACCGGTTTCGGCGTAATCCTTTTGGGCGGCGAGCACGAGGTCGCCGAGGCGCTCGTGGCGGCCCGACTCCAACTGCTGGACGATCGCCCGGTGGAAGACGTGCGCCGCGTCGTCGAGCGAGAGACCGGAGGGCGAGAAGGCGGCGATCGCCCCCTTGTCCCCCGCCAGCACCAGCCGCTCGCTGAGCGCGTTCGACCAGGGCGAGATGAAGTAGCCGTTCGAGCAGGTCATCGCCAACAGCAGCGGCTGGCGCGCCTGCGGTCGGAGCAACGCGACGTCGGGCGAGCGCAGGATGCCCTCCGAAGCCCACAGTCCCTGCGATCCGTGCCCGACGTAGGAGAAGAGCGAGGCGCCCGCGTCGAAGGCGCCGAGCACCGCGCTCCGGGTCCCGGAGCCGAGCGCGCTCAGGAAGATCCGGTCGAGCGGCCGCCCCGGCAGCAGCGAGGCGATGTCGTTGGCGTTGGCCTCGAAGTTTCCCGCCAGGTCGGGGTTGTCGGCCACCAGCACCGCGTTGCCCGCGAGCGTCTGGCCGCCGTCCTCGAAGGCAAGGATCTTCTGGATCGCGACTTCCGCCTCGGCTAGCGAGCCGGCGCTGAGGCGGCCGATCGCGAGATCGGGGATCGCGTCGTCGCCGTTGACCGCCGCGAGCGCAGGGTCCGACGCGGTCCACAAGAAGGTCGACTTCGTGAGAGGGGAAGGTACGAGATCTCTGCGCGTCGTCGTCGTGAGGAAGCCCTTCGGGTCGTAGGTCGCGTCACCCAGCAGCAGCACGTAGCGGAGCGAGGGAGCGGCCCAACGGTGGTACGCAGTGGCCAGGAAGTCGCGGATCGCCTGTGGCGATCGCTCGCCGAAGCCGAACTGGTCCCGGATCTCCTCGAGCGACACCGCCACAGCGCGAAGTCCCTGGCTCTCCCGCTGAAGCAGCAGCGGCTCCGCCGCCGGCAAGAGCTCCTGCGGAGCGATCACGATCCAGTCGGCCTGCAGCGAGCCCTCACGCAACGAGGACGGAGCCACGCCACGGACCTCGGCACGAGCCACGGCCTCCGGCGAAAGCGCGAGGTAGCGGCTGTGCGCCTCGGCCGGGAAGGCGAGCCCGGATTCCGTCACGACCGGCGTGAGCCACCGCGGCGAAGCCCCCGTCACATCGAGGAGCAGCGAACCCGGGAAGAATCCCGCCGCCTCGACCCGGCCGGAGGAAGGCGCACGACCCTCGAGCCGACCCGCGGCCGCCGCGAGCGCATGCGGGTACTGGACGCTGAAGCGGTCCAGGTACACGACCGAGTCAAACGCTCCCGTCGTGTCGAGGTTCTCGAGCCGCAGCGCATTCGCCTCGGTTAGGATCGAGGCATCGAAGCTCGACTCGAAATGGAACGGGTTGAGCCCGTCCCAGCGGGCCTCGCCCACCGGCACGCCGTTCACGAAGATGCGAACCTGGTGGTCCGGGTCGACGCGCGCGGCGTCCGTGCCGCCGTGCAGGTCGAGCGAGAGCACGGCCGACCCCGCCGCGGCGCTCGGTGAGGAGAGCGGGAAGGGATAGTCACGGCCGTTCGGGGCCAAAAGGCCGATGTCCCAGAACCACAGGTCGCGCGCGTTCAAGAGCGCCGGCAGGTAGTTGGTGTTCTGCTCGAACGAACGCGAAGCGAAGAGCGCGGGTACTTTGACCGTGGGGAGCGATCTCGTCCGGGTCAAAGGCCCGATCGGCATCTGGACGCCGCCCGGGGCGATCGCCAGCTCGTACACCGTCTCGTTGCCGTACGCGGCCCGCGGGTCCTCCGCCATGAAGTACAGCGTCGATCCCGGACCGAAGCGGTCGGCTCGCGGCTCCACGTGGAACGCCACAGCCCGACCCGTTCGGGTGAGACGCAGCCACGCGCTCGCGAGCGGGTGGCTCGCCAACCCGCTCGCCGTCTCCTCGAACGACACCGCGTGCAGCCCCTTTATGCGGGCCACGAGCCAGGCGAGCGTGAGCCCCGCCGGAGCCGTACGGCGCGCGGCCGCTCCCGGCTCGAGCCGGCCCCGGGCGCCGCCACGGCTCCGCTCGCCCGCCACGCGCCCCCGGAACGAGAGCCGCACCACGAGCCTGCGCGCCAGCACGACCCGTCCCGAGGCCGCATCCACACGCAGCGGAGCGAGCTCGAGGTAGGCCTGCTTCGTCTCGCCCTGGAAGGCGGTCTCGAGCACGCGAGCCTGCGCTTCGGGGAAGAGGCCCCGCCGCAGCGTCGCCGCGCGGACGCGCCTGAACGACGTCTGGTACGTGCCCTTCTCGACGATCGCCTGTGGGGCCCCCGCGCGCCCGACGTGGAGCCCGCCGAACGTCACGAGCTGCGACGGAACCACCGACGCCACCCGCACCTGGCTTCCCGCCGGCACCTCCACCCAGGCGCGACGCGTCGGCACGCGCGGCAGGCCCGGCTCAGAGAGCTCGAAGAAGCCCGGCACGTGAACGAGCGTGCTGCCGTCCGCCTGCGCGAGCGTGTAGAAGCCCCCGGTCGAAAGCTCCAGCGTCACCGACGTGGCGCTCCGCCTAAGCACCCGCAACCCGCCGGCGGACGGCTCGCCATGCGGCGTCCACGCGGAGCTCGATTCCGGCGAGGGCAGAGGCTCCGCCCCGGGCGGATCCGGCGCCGGCGGAGACGCTGCGGAGCTCGCTCCCGGAGTCGCAGACACTGGACCGTGCGCGGTCGAAAGCCCCGACCGGTCCACGTCCTCGAGCCGATAGAAGTACGTCACGCCGTTCGTGAGACCCGTATCGAGCCACGCGTACGCCTTCCCTTCGGGAGACGAGCCCAGGCCGCGGATCAGGCTGGGCGTGATCCGCGTCCACGGGCCGTCCGCGCTCGTCGCCCGGTAGAGATGGAACCCCAGGTTGTGGAGCTCGGACGTGGTCTCCCACCCGAGCGACACCGACCGATCGAGACCCCGCGCGGCGAAGCCGGCGAGCGTCACGAGCGTGGGGATGGGCGGCGAGAAGACGAACGTCTGGTCGGGCAGCGTGATGTCGCCGCAGTACTGGAACAGCAGGATGTCGGGTTTGATCAGCGTCTCGGTCGGGGGGTTCGAGTAGCTCTGGCCGTTCGCGAGATGAACGCGCACGTAGTAGAGGTCCGGACCGCCTCCGACCGAGTAGAGCGCCCAGGGGGAGGGGTCGGAGGTCCAGGAGACGGTTCCGTTCTGCTTGAAGGCCCGCGTGCCTTCGACGAAGCCCGCAACCGCTTCGAGGCTCGCCCAGGTGGTCCCGTCCCAGTACTGCCACTCGAGCGCGCCGTCCGCAGGGCCCACCCCGGCGCCGGCGAGGCTCACGTTGATGCCGCGGAACCTCGAGTCGGACCCGAGGTAGAGGTACATGCCGCGGCGCGCGCCGTCGACGCCCGTGCCGAAGCCGAACTGGTAGTTCAAGCCGCCGGCGGGGCTCGCGAACCAGTCCCCCGGCGCCCCGCCCATGCCCAGGTCGGCGAGCCGCTGGTCGTAGATGTGTGGCTCGTCGATCACGCCGCTCGCGTGCGTGGTCACGCCGAAGGGACAAGTGCCTCCCCCGCAGCCGCCGAAGTAGACGACGCCGTGCGTGATTCCGGTCGAGTCGAGGAGCGACTGCTGGACCCGCTCGATACCGTCCACGAAGATCCGCAGCGTGCCGCCGTTGCCCCCCGCGATCGCGAGGTGGACCCAGTCGCCGCCCTTCCAGGAGTAGCCGGCGGGGCCGAGCGTCGCCTGATACGGGGTGCCGCCGACGCTACAGTTCGTGCCGGCCGTGGCGTTCTTGTGGATCGTGAACTGCAGCTGGTTGGCCGCCGTCTTCTCGAAGAAAAAGCAGTCGTCGCTCGATTGCGTGCTCCAGAGAGCGTGCCGCAGGTTGTCGTCGTGGTCGTAGCTCGGCCGGTACCAGAACTCGACGCGGCCGCCCGAGTCGTTGAAGTCTCCCGAGGCGGCGGTGCCCGCCGCGACGAAGTCCGCCGTCGAGTCGACGAGCGCGCCGTTGCCGTAGCGTCCGGGCACGATCGTGACGTTGGCCACGCCTCCGGTCGACCCGACGTCGAGGTTGAGGGCGTCGCAGCTGGTGGCGCTTTCGAGCGTGCAGTGCCAGATCAGGTTCTCCGCGGCGTGGCCGCGGGCGAAGGGCTTCACGTCCGCGCGGTAGTCCACGTCGTTCACCAGCACGCTGCCTTCGAGCGTCACCGACGCCGGATCGAGCAGCGAGCGCCACTGCCGGATCTTGAAGAAGGGACGCTTGCGGTTGGGGGCGTCGCCGTCGATGTTCACGCTCAGCCCCGTCGCGGGATCGAGCTCGACCAGGTACGCCAGCTCGGCCTCGTTGAAGAAGTCGCCGGGCCCGGTGTTCTCGTCCGGGTCCTGCCACGGGCTGCCCTGTCCGCCGTTGAAGCTGAGCACGTCCGGCGTCCGGTAGTCGTCCGCCCACGGCTGCCATTCGCTGCCGGTCGAGCTGAGCCCGGCGAGCCTCGGAAGCAGCTCGTAGAAACGCGTGTGCGTGGCGGCGGCGGTGAGCGGCGCCGCGGACTCGTTGACGCGCGACCAGAACGAGTTGGGCGTCCCGGCCTCCTGGCCGGCTTCCCAGGTGTGCGCGACGCCGGCTCGCCCGAAGAACGGCTGCGTGTAGGGGATTCCCAACATGTCGGAGTAGCTGGCGGCGTTGTCGGTCACCAGGAACACGAGGTTCGCGGGAAGCGGGTCGCTGCCCACCGGCGAAGGCTGGGGCGCTCCCGCGCAGAAGAAGCTGTTGCCCGGGCAGGTGGTCTCGCCCTTCGCGTGTACGCCGGTCGCCCCGCAAAGCGTCTGGGCGCTCTCGATCGTCAGCTTGTCGCTGATGCCCAGGCGCGGAAAGCCGTAGCTGGTCCAGTCGCGCTCGAGCGATACGCCCGCACCCCCGCGGATGTAGTCGAGCCGCTGCCGCACCCGCGCGCGCGTCCGCGTGGCTTCGAGCAGGTGCAGCGTGCCGCCGAGCTGTGTCTCGTGGTACCAGGTGGTTCCGTCGTTGACCTGCGTGCCAAAGAGGTTGGAGCGGGCGCCGGCTCCGACGCGGCTCACGCCAGGATTGGCCTCGTTCTTGACGTAGAACTCGCGCAGGCCGCCGCCTCTGTTGGCGTCCCACAGCATCCGGACTTCCGGGGTCTCCAGCGAGACCGTCGTGGAGGTCACGGCCGTGCTGAGCTCGCCGCAGGCGTCGACGAGCGAGAACATCACGTTGAAGGGGCTGAGCGCGCCCTCCACCCACGCGATCCCCAGCGTGCAGCTCGTGGCGATCTCCATGGGCGCGAGCGCGCCCTGGAGCGGCGTGGCGCTCGGGGGCTTGAGCGTCGCCTCGGCGAGCCAGGCGGCGCCGTTCCAGCGCTTGTAATAGAGGCCGTTGTCGGACTTGGAGTAGAAGAGGAACAGGTTGTCGTTGCGGACCGCCGAGAGCGCCACCCGGTCGATCACCTCGGGCGCGCCGGTGACGTCGATCGAGGGCCGCGACCAGTCGTCGTTGAAGCCGACGTCCTTCCTGTAGTGGACGACGTTGTCGAGGCGGTTGACGTAGACGGCGTGGAGGCCGCCGCTCGTGTCGCGGACCGCCGCGAAACGCAGGTGGGCGTCCACGTCCAGCCCCGGCTTCACCTCGGTGACCGCGTCCTCGGGGGTGATCGCGAACGGGATCGCGGGGGAGCAGGCCGGGCAGCCGTCGAGCGAAACGTTGTACCAGGTGAGATCGGAGACGTAATCGGGAATGCTGACGTCGAGCTTCGCGGCGACGAGACGGTGCGCGCCCAGCGTGTACGTCGGCAGTGTCGTCGCGCGCAGCACGATGAAGTCGCCGGGGTCGGCGCCGCCGGTCATGTGGAAAGCGCCCGCGGAGAATTGGCCCGCGGTGGCATTGCTGAGGGTGGGCGGTCCGACGCCAGGCGCGGGGGAGAAGAAAGGAAGCGTGGGATTGTTGAGCGTGGTGCCGAGTCCTTCGTCTCCGGCCGTGAACGGCGCCCCGTCGGCCACCCAGTAGTACGGCTTCCCGCCCGCGATCAGAGCGTTGATCTGCTCCTGCCCGCTGAGCGCCCCGGAGGCGTCCTGTTGGACGTCGTTCCAGACAGGGATCCCGTTGCCGTTCAGCGTGGCGTTGCGGTAGAAGCGGCGGTTCTGTTGCGGGTTGGTGGGCTTCCTCGCAAAGGCAATCAGGTTCGTGCCCGAGAAGCGGGCGGCCCACTGGCCCGCGGAGACGGGGTTGAAGGTGAAGATCCCTCCCTGGTTCGCCCAGGCGAGGCCGTCGGGGGAGCTGTAAACCACGGGGCCGGTCGTGCCGTCGTGGTAGGCCACCCAGCAGTAACCGTTCGCGCAGTGGGTGAAGAACCGGCTGGCCGAGGAGAACGCGTCGGCAGCGGTCGTGGTGCCGACGAACGAGGCCGCGCCAGCGGGGGGCCCGTAGACTAGCGCGGAAAGCAGCACCCCCCGCGACCGGCGGTAGCCTCAGTCGATTCCCCAAGACCACACCTCGTCGAGACCACGTCCGTCCGTGTCAGGCACACCGTCTCAAGCAATTCCCGTACCAGTCAGGCGCCGTCTAAGCTATTCTCTACAAACAGGATCCGCCGTTCGTCTCCGCGACGGACCCGAGGCTGCGTCCGCAATCCAGACACGGCGCTCCGGCGACTCCGGGCCACACCGACGTCCCCGGCTTTCTACCGAATCGTGAGCGCCGGATCGGCGAAGAGGTGGTAGATGCTGAGCAGCTCCGGGAAGGCGCCGGTGTCGGCGTAGTCCTCCTGGGCGGCGAGCACGAGGTCGCCGAGCCGTTCGTGGCCACCGTGCTCGAGCTGCGTGACGAGGGCACGGTGGAAGAGGTGCGCCGCGTCGTCGAGCGACAGCCCCGAGGGCGAGAAGGCCGCGATCGCACCCTTGTCTCCCGCGAGCACCAGCCGCTCGCTGAGCGCATTCGACCAGGGCGAGATGAAGTAGCCGTTCGAGCAGGTCATCGTCAGCAGCAGCGGCTGGCGCGCCTGCGGCTTCAGCAACGCGACGTCGGGCGAGCGCAGGA
>Ga0247727_10017147_pt1 | contig 11574 bp, 1 predicted proteins | sample WisWelCaveWW1625_FD_202498 | JGI IMG/M metagenome (GOLD analysis project Ga0247727, IMG submission 202498) | Biofilm microbial communities from Wishing Well Cave, Virginia, United States - WW16-25 | ecosystem: Environmental > Aquatic > Deep subsurface > Groundwater > Cave microbial mat | place... | reverse complement strand
ACTTACTGAGCGAGGTCGAGACGGGGCTTCTCCGATCGAGCTTACCGACGCCGGACGACTGGCGATTGACGAAGCGCTCGATCGACATTCCGCTTGTCGCAACTTGACTCCCCAAGCCCATCACGAAATGGCTTTTTTTGTCCTTCGTTACCTTCCCCAGCAACTCACCGCACGGCGGTTTGCCAACGAGGTCATCACCTGTCGAACCGAATCATTATCGACATTTTCGATCCCCTGCGAACCCACCATCGTCGCGCGAGGATCGCTGCAAAATCTTTCACAATCCGACCTACAACAGCTCTGGCGGGCGTTGTCTACCAAATCCAGGACCCGACCCGCGAATCAGCCGCTCACCTGGCGCTTTCGCGTTGAAGCCACCGCGATTGCTCGTGAGTTGATCAATCGGGTCCGTGGTGCAAATTTCTGGATCACCGTTGAGCAGCTGATGTTCACATACCTCGGGGAAACCGCGAACCCGATGATCGCAACCCATCTCAATTTGACGGCCGGAGAAGGGAAAACCTGCGCAAATTTTTTGACAATTTTGCTCGACGGAATAGCACGCAACCGGCTATCCGGAACGCGCCACCCCGCCTTAATCGTAACCCCCAACGCAGCGCTAACCCAACAGGGGCACCTTGAACTGGCGCCACTCGGTGAGGCTTTTGATCTAACCGTGGTCACCGCCTTCCATGAGCCGGCAATGTCGGAGTCGATCCGTCGTACGCGTTATGCCAACGCCGATGTCGTCATCGGCGATATCGATACGCTGCTCTTCGATTTCTTGCAAACCTTGCAACAAGCCGATCAATCCGTGTTGTCGACCCGTCTCGAGCATTGTTTGATCATCGCCGATGAGATCGACCTGATCCGCGCGATCAACCGCAGGTCGTGGGCGATTGTTACACCCGACGCCGCCGATGCTGGCCTTCTTTCAAATGGACTCATTCGGCTGCTGGTCGAGCGCTGCGGTGTCCGACAACGCTTTCCGCTGATCCAAGAACGTTATCGAATCTTGTTGGCCGATGACATGGCCCGTCAGCTGATCGCTCGAGACAATCGTCGCGAGGCGGGTAATCGCTTGTTCCATGACGATCCCAGATACGGAACCGTCGAGCTTACCGATGCCCTGATCGATCACTGCCAGCAGGAATTTGGGGTCGATCTCAGAAACGAACCAAGACTCCTCTCCCGCTTGGAATGGGCACTCAAAGCACACCTCTTCTATCATCAAGGCGCTCACTACGACTGGGAATCGAATCGCTATATCTTGATCGATGAAACAACGAAAGAACGCCAGCCCGGACGTATCTTTCCCGATGGGCTACATGAAGCAATCGTCGCCAAACATTGCCGTTCCGGATTCGGCGCTTGGGTTGACCGACTTTCGATCCCCTCGTTCCCAACTCAGGGCATCAGCCACGAACAGTTTTTTCGTCTGCTGGTCCGTAATCCCGATGCCACCGGCCGTCTGATCGGCACCTCCGGAACCGCGGTCGACTGGCAACTTCCGTTTGGCCTTGAGGGCGATCTAACCCTCGCAGTTCCCCCGGCCAATCCGCCCGAAATGAATCTGTTGAATCCGGTGATGACCGCGAACCGAGAAGCCCAAGCCGTACTTCTCGTTCGACAGATTGTTTCGGGCTTGCAGGAGGCTCATCCGCAGCTGATTCACACCGCCGTGACGGATCCTGTCATCACAAGCCGCGGTGATCCCTCCCCCCTGTCGTCAACGGAATGTGCGGAATTAACCCGCCGTGCATTAACCGAAATCTTAAACTGGAGAACCGGGGCGTTGCAGATTCCGGGCATTGGTAATAGCGCAACCCATTCGCTCTGTTTTGCCGAACATGACCTACCCCAGCTCCAACAGCGTCTGATCGATAGCGCCTCCGCAATCGCCGGTCATCGATTGACAGCTTCCGATGCACTCGTTCTCTTTCTCGATCGAGTCCAGGTTATCGATAGTCGCATGTCGACAACAGCCATCACCCAGGCGATTCAACGGGGTGGTCAGGCGGGCTCGATTAATTTCTCCAATATCTGTCGTGTTGGTGTCGATCTCGGAAGTCGCGATCCCGAACGTTTTGCACAGATTCGGCAATGTTTAGGAGAGATCGATCAACGCTACCAGCTGCGTCAGATCATCGCCTATATCCCCCCGGATCGGTCGATCTTTCAACAGATGGCGTTACGTGGGTTTCGTACAAACCCCGCCCGGAGCGGCGCACGGGACAGCGGATTTTTGCTGGAGATCTTGAGCGTGGATGACCTCCATCCGATCGATCGAGACGCGTGTCGACTTTTATCGCGGCTATATTTCCGTGATCCGCATATGGTCTGTATCGTCGGTGATCCGATTGTTGCTGAGGGCTTGCTTGAGAACGGGCGTCCCCAGCGAACAATACGATTGGCCCATGCGCAGCGGCTGCAGGAGATGGGTCTCTTGCAATCTCCCATCGAGCTTGAGCTATTTATCGAAATCGGCACGACCCCAGAACTGATTCGCAGTAAATATGTGGCGGGTGAACTGCCACAATGCCGGGCTCTGCTGGGGTCGGTCGAAGCGGTCGAGCAGCACTATCAGGCTTGGACGCAGCGCCGTCGTCCGCCAGCCCTGCAACTCGCCATCGATCGCGCGGTTGCCGCAGCTGAGGCCAACCATCGCGCACAGCTTTTTGGCGAATCGCGCTGGATGGAAGCGATTCATGAAATCCGTTACCAGTTGATGCTTGACCAGTGGCGAATGCGCCATCTGTCAGAACTTTCCGCCCAAGATGCGGCTCAACTCTTTCGCACGTTGCTATTCCGGCAAAGTCGTCTCTTTCTTGACGGCCTCCTCGATCGGTATGGCCTGTGGATCAACCGTCCCGCGCCGGCGTGGCGTTCCAACCTGGTTCTGCTGCTGGCCGACCTACGGCAGGCGGGGTTTCAGTTAGACTTTGCATTTGATCTTAATACGGCAACGATTGCGGAGGTTGTTGCAGCGCTCACGCAAGGGGTTCGCCAAACGATCGATCAGCTCTATTTTGTCGATCTGGACCCGATCGATTTTCGGTCGAGTTGTGATCAGGTTGGGTTGCGTGAACAAGGCACCGAACGTCCAACCTTCGACCAGCTGCAACGATTGAATCGAGCACTTCTCGAACGATTTGGCTTCCAGATCGATGTTGGACTGAATGAACCGACGCAGCTTGGGTCATTATCCTGTACGGCCATTTTCCGCCGCTATGATGCGGCTTTTCAGCGGGAGATGCGATCGCGGCAGCGGATCGATCTCAGCGGAGGCCACCTCCGACAACAGCTATGGAATCTGGTCTATCGCAACGTGACCGATGCGTTTGATCTCTTGTCGCAGGTGGAGTCGAGGCTACGAGAGCTCGCCGCCCGACAAACAGGGTCCGATCCGAACCGTATCTATCAACAGCTCGCCCAACGAATCGCCGAGTATCGCGCACAGGGCTTCTTTGGCTCTCAGCCGTCGGTCACTGGGCATATGGATGCGAACGGCAATCGTCGCGTTGTGGTCGACGTCGGACGATTCGATTTAAGCGATAGTCTCCCTCGCCGGCGGATTGTGATTGCCGAACCGGGGGGTACCGCAGCGCCGCTCGCGAACTTAATCTTCGAGATTCGATCGAGGCTCGAAGCTATTCGCGCCGACGGGGGTCGATTTTTACCCACCGCGATGGTCGTCACCTGTGAGGGGAATCGGTTTGATTTGACCCATCGCGAGGATGTGCGACGGTTGAATCGCTTTTTCCGCCAACAAGAGCCGTGTGATCTCCATCTCGACCTTGAGGTTATCGAATCGATCGCCCGCTCTCCGGCTGTCGATCGGTTCGAGCCGACCCTGCTTGGTGAGATGGCCGCTTTTTTTAGCCGTCAGGGAGCAGGCTGTCGCTTTGTCTTTCAGATTTCCGGCGCGCCCGCCGAGCAGAATCTAGCCACACCTGAGGGGCTCACCGCCTTCCACAACTGGTGCGCGGATCTCTCGTCACAACGGCCCGCCGCGATCGTCTGGATCGAAACCGCTGACCACCCGCGCAGCGATTTGGCGAGTCCCGCAGGCGAAACGGCTTTCTTGACGTTATTCGAACGATTTCGTCGTTCGTCGCAGAATCCAGCGCTGCTCTATCGATTGGCCTGTCACCTTGCGGAGGAAGATCTTCCACGACGCCTGATGATCCAAGATGGATCGACGCGCCTGGATCTCGCGACCGACGAGGGCCGTCGATTTGCGTTGACCTGCTCTCGGCGGGGTCAACCGTTGCAGCTATGGCTGATCACACCGACGGCGCAAGGGAATCGTGAGATCGATCTCTCAGCGAACCAGCCGTCGATCGAAGCTTTTCAGCAGATCATCGATGGCTTTCTTGAGATCGAATCCCAGGAGCCGACGCGGGTCCGTTTTCGATTAAGCCACTTACGTCCGGGACCGATTATCGTTGGACATGAGCCAGAAAGTGCTGATCCTTATCGAACCGTGCTGCTCGAGGTTGAAGCGGTTTCCGATCCACTCCGCGGGGATGGCGAACGCCTCCATTTTGGAGTCGGGGAAGGCAGCACCTATCTAACACCTCGCACAACAACCGGCGACACGCCGGCGATCGAACTTGAAGCCAATCTCAACCAGATCCGTGCGAGAATTGAAGACCTAATCCGTGAAGCGTTTGACGAGACCGCGGCGGAACGATCCAGCCTACGGTGGATGATGGCCCAAGAGTTCTTCCGCGCGCTCGGATTTCGCTCTTTAGCCGATCTGGTCGGCATGGATCAGCTGGCCAGCGTCAATCGGCTGATTCATCATCCGCCAGCGCGGCAGGCCGGCGAGATTCCGACATCCCATCCGCTACTCGATCTCATTCCAGCTGAGACGCGGCACCTGCTTGAACAAACGTTGACCACCCACATTTTTGAACATGAAACGGCTCATCAAACCGAACGGTTGCTCGGCCTCGACTGGGTCTATCGCAACTGCGCGACGCTCTATCGGATTCGCATGGCCGTCGACGGAGGCTTTCTTCATTCATTGCAGGAACTGCTAGCCAACATCGGCCCAGAGTCACCGTTTGCCTGTGCCTTACAAGAGCTCACGACCGGAGCAGCGGCATCCGAGGAATCTGCACGGGCGCGCCTCTATTTCCTCTTCTTTAACGCGGCAAACGATCCGCAGATCGAAGGGCGCTTTTTGATGGCGCTCTTTCATCGTGCCTGGGAAGGTGGCCGGCTCGACATCGCCCGTTTGATCGAAGCCTATCAGCGAGCGATCGGACGACTCTATTTGCGCTTTGCCTATTGTTTGACGACCGATGCCGAAGCGATCTCCGCAACGCTCCAGGCGATCGCCGATCCAAATTCGGAGACACAAACTCCCGAGCGCTACGTCGAGACGATCGATCGCGAAGCTGAGACCATGCGCGGTCAGAGGCAGGAGCTCGAACGATCGATCGATAGCGGTGAGATCTTCGCCGAGCCGCCGACCCGATCTCATGACGCAACGACACCGTTGCCAGTCGAGAGGACCGATCCGCGGACAGATCAGGCTCCGACCCGAGACGGATCCAACACCCCACCACAAGACGCGCCCGAACGGTCGCTCCGGCCGGCCGCAACACCCACACAACCTCCTCGGCCCACCCCCCCCGAGGTGACCGATGAGAGACTAAATGCCGAACTCGACCAGGCGCTCGAAGCAACACGATTTCTTGCCCGATTTCAAGCGGCGGTGACGATCAGTGAACGGTTACAAGAGATTGTCCGACTCCCAACCGCCACTCGGCTCATTGCGCTGACCAACCTCTGGAACGGCCGTAATATCGATGGGACACCGCTTGCTGCCGCGGAAGCCGAGATGGCCCATCACATGCTGAGTGAACTTCTCGAGCGGACACAGATCAAAGATATCACGATGCTCGCCCGAAGCTTCGACCTGAACTCGCTGGGAACGCAACTCAAACTAACCGTGGGTTCACTTTGTCTGGCGATCGGACTTGGACTCTTATTCAATCAGTTGGTACTCACTCTCTCGGCCGGTAAAGTTGCCCTCCCACATACATCGAATCTCCTCGCCTTAAGCATTAGCCATGCTGCGCATGTCTGGGTGTTACGCAACAGGTACGGCATTCCGGGGCCGTTAAGCCCGCATTATGGAATGCCACTCAAGGGAATGGGCTGGGGCCTCTTGCTTTCCCATCTCTTCAATAAATTGACAGAAAAAATCGATATGCACCCGCTGCTCCGGATGGCTGGATCGATGGGCGCGTTTTTTGTTCCACAAGTCGTGGAACGGGTCGGCCACACGCTGCTCGAAGCGATGATCAAACGAAACATGGCTGAAGCGACGGCACGCCGGGCTAGCGCGATGCTGGCATCGTTATATGGAGGTCCGATCGGTATCATGGTCGACATCGGGATGGCGGTCGGGATGGGTGGCAATATCGTTGTCGAATTGGGCGACGCAATAGCTGGGACCCCGCCGATCGTCAAACTGGACGAAGCGTTAGGTCGCGAAATCGCACTGCTTGAATCGCAATGCCAACTTGCCCAACATGCGACGCTTCGCGAACGCTGGATCAGCATGGCCGTTGCAATGATTCCCCCATTGCTGCCCGCGGCACTGCTTCTCGACAAAAATACCCGTGCGCTGCAGCATCTCGAATTTGATTGGACAACAAAAAAACTCTTTGGCTGGGACGAACGAACGAATCCCAAACTCTATCGTTTCGCCAACGGCCTGGAGAAGCCACGTGCCGCACGGCTGTGGATTAATGCTGAGCGACAACTTGAGGCACGCTTTGCATCGGCGCTTGATGACGCCGACCTTTCACCGTTCGAGATCACCGCAAAACAAGCTGAAAACCCCGGGAAGAGGATCGATCGTCGGCAATTTCGGCAAGCGATTGAACACCCCGAAGTCGGTGCGGCACTGGTCGATCTCAAAAACAAGAGGACACAAGCGATTGGGGTGTTGGCGTTTGATCGGACCAACCCCCAGGTGCGCGCACAGGTGGGGGACCCAGCCTATCGGATCGGTTGGCTTGTCGATCAGTTTTTTTCTGCGGATAAACTTCCGGTGACGATCCACGACCTGAAAACGCTCTCCGAGCCTGAACTCGACCAGCTGATCGACCGCCTCTGGGGATCAAGTTTTTACGATGAGGCGTCGCCGCCGGATAATCCGATAACGCGAACGGTTCGTGATCATTTTTTTGAGCAACGCAAAGGGCGCTATTTGGCGATTGATGCGCTGAATGGACAACTCGATCGGGCATGGCGGGATGACGACTGTGCCATGTTTCGTGCCGATTCGGCCTCGTTTCAGATGACGCTCGCTAGAGCGGAACGGATCGCCGCCAACCTGGCGCTCGAAGAACAGTATCTTTTGACATGGGAGACTGAACGCGGGAAGCGCGAGGAAGCGCTTGCGATTAGTCTTGCAGAGGTCGCTCAAGAAAAACAGCTGCTTTTAACCGCGTATAAGGCGAGTGCGGTAACCGGCGAAGCACGAGAAGAAGAGACGCGTCAGTTCACCACGACGTTACAGTTGATTGAAGAAACGGAAGCGCTGGTGAAGGCCCAGCAGACCAATCTACTGGCTTGGTCAGAACAGGTAAAACGGAAGCAGCAGTTCGCCAACCGAGAGTTGCAACGCCGGCAGATTGTTCATTTTAAGTTAGGCGAGACCGATCTACCATCGGTTGCCACAACCGCTTCGCCTTTGATCCTTACCCGCATCGATCGATTGCTTAGCCAGTCGGTCGCAACTCATGAGACTGGGCTCTCCAAAGGAAATGGCATCCTCGATCTCTCGTTTTTTTCCGCAGATGCACGATCGATCACGGAGTTCACCCGTGTTTCATCGATCGTCGCCGGTGCGATGCTGATACCGCTTCATGGCCGAACGGTATTTCGCTTACCGCAGGAAAGCGAAGTCGCCTCCGATCGGCTGGTGACCACCAACCGCGCTGCAATTGCGGCAACGGCAGCGTTACGATTGGCGACTGGCGACTATTGGTGGATCGTTGAACTAGAGGACGGTTCCGGGCCTCCGACGATCGGGTTTGTGAAAGAGGCCGACCTAAGCCGCCAGCTTGACCTCATGCAGAAGAAAACGTTCGACTATCACCCACCACGGGAGACCGGAAACGCTTCACGAGCGGGGATACCCCCCCCGACGATTCTTCCAACAGTTCCCCCAGGCCTAAAGTTTCGCGGCGCAAAGGGAAATCCGTTGCCTCCACCCCCGATGACTCCGCCGCCGTAACGGGTAGACCCACGACGACCTCACCACCCCGATTCGAACGCCCGGAGCATCGCGCTCCTAGCTACAGGCTGCGCAAGAGCCTCGTCACTTGCGCCAATTTCTCGGCCACGAGATGATCGAGATTAAATTGAGTCGCGCTCGCGACCCACCCGGGGATATCCTCTTCCCGTTCATCGTTAAAAGGCGTGGGGCTTGTGAGCACCTTGTCCGAGTAGGTTCGTAACGATTTTTCAACCTGGGTGATGCGGTGATAAACACTGGGAAAATTTGACATGCCATGCGCCAACAGGTAACGAACCGTTTGTTTTTTTTGCGCTGGACTTTGCGGCGTCGAGCGGGGCGCATCATTATTATCGATCCAGGTCTGCCAACGGATCGACTTTGTTCCGTCGTCCGCTGTCAGCATATCGGTCAATTCTAATTTCGGTAGTTGCTCGAGCTGGGCTAATAACCCGCCGTCATGCCATCCGATCGCTATTTTTTCTTTCATCAGCTGGGAAAGGTCGGCGCCGAACTGCTGATTGGTATAGCTTGGATCTTGTTCGAGCTTGTTTAAAATAGCCCCACACGCCAACCCCTTCATATTTGCTTTACATGCCAGTTGCCTGAGGTCTTCTCGATTCTTGGCATAGGCTTCCTCTTGGTCGAGTTTGGCGATCAGTGGCCAAACGTCGCACCCTTTTTGTTCTGCCTCGCGCGCAATTTGTTTTAGCGCTTGCCGAGCATTGTCGCATTGTTGGTACCCCTTTTCGATCGCCACCGCTGCGTTCGCGAGTAAGGCCAATGATTGCGCCGGCGGTTCGGCCACCTCAACGTCCCGCCAATCCGAAGCACTATACTCCTTAATCACATGAATTTTGTTTCCGGTTCGACCCGCGGTGAGCTCTGTCAACGTTTGCGGTGGATCACCGGTCGTTTCAACAGAGTCGCAATAGGCTTGTATCAGATCGGGTGGCGGTTCTTGCCGCGTCACGACCTGATTTGGAGGTTCGCCGTTCAGCCCGGCTGCTCGGCCTAAGTCGGCTAAAAACTCCCGACGGCGCCCCTCGATCTCTTCGCGCTGAAGCCCTTGCTGGCCATTCTTGTCATACCGCGCCAGAAGCAACGACAGGGTGTTAGAGATTTTGGGTTCCATCGTTGCCTCGCTCGTAGCGTCGAACGTTGCATCGACCATGCCTACACCCCGTCGCAAAAATCCCACTCGGGAACAACAGCTGCAGACGGTAACAAACCGATTTCATGCCGATCGATCTGCTGTGGGGTAAAGGTCACGCGGGCTTTCGGCTGTAGGACGATCCGGTCACCTGGGGACCCTATACCTATGGGATCTGATTCTGGATGTCGACTTCCATGATCCCCTGCGAACGATTGCCGGCTTCGTCAACCACGGTCACCACGATTCGGTATCTCCCATTCGGAACGGTGGTCGTATCCCATCCGTTCAACGGATTGACTTCGCCGTTGGCGAGCCGCGTCGGGGCCAGCAAAAATCGCCGGCGACTACCCGTGCCCAACCTCCTGAGCGAGGTCCCATCCGACAACGCCATAACGGGAACGACCAGCCTGGACCGATCCGCAACTTGATCCAGCGAGATCCCCGACAAGAGTGGAAACGAGACCTGGTAGACCGGATCGGGTTCCTCTTGTGGAAAGATCTGTAGCGCTAGCTGGTCCACGCCTAAGCGGTGGGGTACCGGGATTGAAAGGGCAGTACCGACCCCGTCGGTGACATTCAGCGGGTTCGCCAAATCGTAACTGTCGATCACAATCTCTACAGTCCCGGAGATGATCGTCGTTCCACGAAACGTCGTCACGCCACCAGGATCTAAAAGCAACGCTCGATCTTCGGTCCTGAATGCAAAATTCCCCCGGGCCTGACCGTTCGTGATCCATATCCCTTCGATGGCGGGTGCTGCGCGATCGGGGCTATCGATAAACCGCACCGGATTTTGGATAGTCCACCCCGAATCCCCACGCGAATAGAGACCAAGGGTAAGCGTTCCCGCTCGCACCGTGCCTTGTACTGTTTCAGGCCATTTTAACCGACCAATTGGCATCGCCGCATCGATGAACGCCGTCGCAGAAAAGGCGCTCGTCACGGCCTCCTCCTGCGTCGTCACAACTTCGGCACGTCGACGAACCGGCTCCGGTAACGTTGCGGGATCGAGCCCCCCATAGACCCAGATCCTGCCAATTTCAACGACACCGTTGTCGCCGTCGACGACAGTCTCAGAGACAAACAGCGTCGCGTCATCCGCCCCAAACAGAATTTTGGTGCGCCCGGCACGAATTGTCCGAACCTCCGCACTGCGTTCAGCAACGGAATAGATCACCTTCCCAGCAAATCCGGCTGGGAAAAGGCCCTCGGTGCGAAAGGTCGAGGGATTAACAACCAGCTCAGCCCAAATCGGCTGGCCCGCGGCTGACCCGAACGGCATTGGAAAACTCCGCCCGTTTTCAGTTGCCAGAAATCCGGTCTGGGGATCGACCGTTGCGACCGTATGGTTAAGCAGCTGAGGGCCTGTCGTTCCAAACGGCAACCCCAGCGCGACCATCCTGTTTTGTGGTTCTATCCGATGGGAGGTTCCGATCAGATGCGCGCCTTGCCGAAAGGCCTGCACAACGTTGGTCTGCACCTCCGGCGGTTGACCTCCCTGGCCAACCATCACGAACTCGACCCCATCCATCATACAACTGCGGCACAGGTAGACGGCCGTACCGCCATCTCCTAACCCGGGAATCGAAACCAACGGGTGAACTTCAACCAGCGGATTCTCGGCCATCATCCGGAACGTATTGCGGTCGTCTCGCTGTGGGAGCGACACCGCTACCGGCATCACCCGATAACCGTTCAAGCCAAAGGGGAAAATTTTAAGCAGATGCTCTGAGATCTCTTGAAACGCAGTCGCATCGCCCGGAACCAGAATCGCTAATGTATGTGGATCACCGTTGCGCGGATCCCCAAGCCAAAGATTCAAACTATTTTCTGAATAGCTGTTCAAAAATTGCGCCCACGCGCCGTTTGGCTCTTCGAAAACGGCTTTGGTGATCAGTTGTGTGGCGACATTGAAAAGCGACAGCGGACTGACGGCGCCGGTCGGACGTAACGGTTCAAACGGTGCTTCACGAACTTGCACGTCGAGACCCAGGTATTGCCAACGGGTCACCTCCGCCTGTGTCACTTTCCGCAACAATGATCCGGACCGCGCAGCAAGCGCTGCTAGGTGTTGATTGGCAAGCTCACCATCAGCCGCCGCTGTGACCTGCAGAACCAACAGCGAACGCGGTGACGCAGGGTTGCTCGGGAC
>Ga0247727_10017146_pt1 | contig 11574 bp, 12 predicted proteins | sample WisWelCaveWW1625_FD_202498 | JGI IMG/M metagenome (GOLD analysis project Ga0247727, IMG submission 202498) | Biofilm microbial communities from Wishing Well Cave, Virginia, United States - WW16-25 | ecosystem: Environmental > Aquatic > Deep subsurface > Groundwater > Cave microbial mat | place... | reverse complement strand
ACAAAGACGGCAAACTTGAAATGTTGGTCTCGACGATTAGCGGCGACGGCGATCCTCGAACTTATGTTCATGCCATTCCGAGCGCCTCCAATCTCGCCGCCATGCAAAAGAGCGATCTTAAAAAACTTGGCGGCAACTTCATCGATTGTAGCGGGTCGGATTTTGGCGATATCGACGGTGATGGCAGGATGGATTTTCTTTTTTGTGTTAACGCTGATTCCGCCTTCGCCAAAGTTATGCGTTTGGAATACAAGGGCTCCGGAGGCTTGACGGATTCCACGAGCTACGAATGGTCGGTGTTGTACGAGGACAGAGTCGGTTTAACCGATCTGCGCAATATCGAAATCACTGAATTGGATGGCGACCAAAAAGCGGATATTCTAATTACTACGGTGGATGTAACCGATACGACCGAAGCCGCCGTGATAATTTTGGAGAGTGACGTCGCAACCTCGGTTGCCAATTCACCGGCCCGCGTGCCGGCTGCTTTTTCGCTGGCGCAAAATTATCCCAATCCGCTGCAAGCTTCCACGTCCAATAAGATAACGATAATCGAATTCGAATTAACGAAACCGGAACATGTGATCGTTACGTTGTACGACATGAGCGGCCGCGAAATCGGCAAGCTTCTCGATCGCAAGATGAACGCCGGTAAATGGCAAATTCCCTTTGCGGGTCAGTCATTGCCTGCGGGTATTTATTTTTATCAGTTGAAAGCCGGCGATTTTACCGCGACGAAGAAAATGATCGTGGTGAGGTAGCACAGAGATTTCATTGTTTAAAACTAAGTCGGGCTTTCAGCGCAAATTATTTGCTGCGAAAGCCCGATTTTTATTTGCTCGATTGCAGAAAAGTTTTTGCTTCGCGGAGAAATTGCCGGGCGTGGCGGATAAGCTCGGAGGCTTGCTTGTGGGTAATATCTTCTGTGACCCCGTAATCGGCGATTTGGCGTGTTTCAAAACCCTCGCGGAGATAACCGAGAAACAGTTTTATCCATACACGACAATCCCATCACGATGCACATTCACCAGCAAAGGGGTATCGGCTTTTTCATATTCGGTTAAATCCATTGGCAAACAGAAGGGTAGTGTAATATATTTAAGATTTAATTCGGCAAGAAGGGGGCTAAGGCGACTGGCTTCTTTGTAAATGCTTTTTAAATTCTCCAAAACCACCAAAACATCCATATCACTCTCCGGCGTCGCCTCGCCGCGGGCGTACGACCCGAATAATATGATTTTTTTTAGCCGCGCGCCATACATTTTTTTAAGCTCGCGTGTGAGCTGGCGCAGCATCGGATGTTGTGGCATCGTCTTTTTTTGCATAGGTCCACTCATTGAATAAGAGCGTAGCATAAATTTACGCAGTACCGGCCAGTTATGCAAACGGAAAATTTTTTAATTTGCTTTTGATGATCTGCGCCACGCGTTCCACCGCCAGCGACGGCACGTAATGCCCGCCATCAAATTCGACGAGTTCAACAGGAATGCCGTGTGCGCGCAGCGTCGCCTCGGCTTCGCGAGATTTGACAAGCGGGATAAACTGATCTTCTCGCCCGTGAAAGATGAGCACTTCTGTTGGCGGCACCGTATCGAGTTTTTCCGCCACGTCCGGCGGCAGATCGCTGCACACCGCGATCACGCCGCGCACCGGCATGGCGTGGTGCACCCAAAAGCGATATGCCATCGACACGCCTTGCGAGAAACCGAGCACATAAAGTTGCTGCGGATCAGCGTGGTGCTGATTTTTCAATAACTCGACAAACTGCCGCATATAACCAATAAAGTCGGCGACGGATTGATCGCGCTCGTAACGCGTGAGCCAAGAGAACCCCACTTCGCGCGCCGGAAATTTTGGATAAAAATGATGCGGCGCTTGCGGCGCAGCCACGAGTATGCCTTGCGCCGGCAGCTTGTCAAAAACTTTGATGAAATCCTCCGCACGTTGGCCAAAACCGTGCAACACGATCAGTGTCGGATGCGGCCCGTTCCCCTCCGGAGTTTGTGCAGAATAATAAACCGTGTGCGCGATTTGTAGTTTGCCGTTGAGGACGGACATATTGATAGATAAATTTAAAATTCACTAACTTTTTCCCAACGGATGAAAAGGCGGCCAACTGATTAAACGAGAAATCCGTTGGCGGCTTTTCATCCGTTGGACAAATTTTTTAAAACGTTTTAGCAATAAGCAGTTTTTCAAATTACCTTTACCTCGCTCGCCTCGCCCGCCATTTCCACTTGCAGCACCACCGGCAAGCTTTCTTTGATACTCTCAATGTGCGTAATTAAAAAAATCTGCCGAAAATAATTGCTCAAGTGCTGCAACGCCGCGAGCACCATCGCTTTGCGCTCTTCATCGAGCGAGCCGAAGATCTCGTCGAGCACGATGAACTGCAGCGGCGGCTTGCCGGTGCGCTGCGCTACCACCTGGCTGATCGCCACGCGCAAACAAAGGTTGGCAATATCTTGTTCGCCGCCGGAAAAACGCTCGAGGCCGTAACGCTCGCGCCGATCATAAAGCGAAATATTATACGACTCATCCAACTCTAACAAATTATACCGCCCATTCGTGATCAACCGCAACAGCTCCGAAGCGCGATCGGCAATCAGCGGCCGCAGCCGTCCCGCGAGCTCGAGGCGAAAAGCTTTCAAATGCTCTTGCAAAGAATCCAGCACCGTCATTTCATGCTTGGCTTTGGCAATCGCCGCCTGCAATTCGCGCGCTGTCGCGAGGGCTTGCTCGAGATGACGCAAATCCGCGCTTGCCGTGGCGGCTTGCGCTTTCGACTCGCCGAGTTCGTGTTGCCCGCGTAAATAATGGGCGTTCGCTTCATCGTGCGCGCGTTTGGCGTCGATATAAATATTTTCGTCAAATTTTAAAAACTGAAGCTGCGCCTGCAATTCTTCCTCGCGCTGTTTTGTCTCGATAATTTGCTGTTGCGTTTTTGCCAAGCGATTTTCGATTTCCGGCAATTGCGTGGCGCGCGTTTCAACTCGAGTCAGCTCCTGCGCTTTATTCTCCGCTTGGCGGAGGTCCAGTTGCAATTGCGCCAGCCGCGCCGGATCGAAATTTACCGGCCCGAGATTTTGAATTTCCGTTTGCACGCTTTGCAACTGCGTTTGCTTTGCCGTCGCCTCGATCTGCTGGCGCGACAAAATTTGTTGGAGTTCATGCCAGCGGGCGCGCTGCGCGCTGAAATTTTCTCTTTCACGGCGCAGCGCTTCATCCACGGCTGCGGCCTGACGCAAATTCTCTTCGGCGCGTTTGCGCTCCTCATTGATTTTGAGATATTCCGCTCGCAGCGCTTTCAAAGCGTCTTCAAAATGCTGCACGACATGAGGATAATGCTCGGCCAGCGGTCTCGTGCAAATCGGACAGGCGCTGTTGGTGCCCAACTCCTGCACGCTGCTTAGTTTCGTCTTGAAGTCTTTTCCCCGCGCCTCGATACGCGCCAAAGTGATGCCGAGTTCATTTTCTGCCGTGCGGCATTTGAGCAAATCGCTTTGCGCCTGCTGATACTTCGCGTCAAGAGTTTTTTCTTCTGCCGCCAATTTTTGCAAATCGGCAAGTTGATGTTGCACTTCGTCCGCTTCTTTTTGCTTTGACTGAATTTGCTCTAAAAGCGTTTTTGCGAGTTGTTGCTTTTCTTGCTGCCGAATGAGCAATTGCTGTTGCGTTTGTAAAGCCTCGCGCTCGCGGCGCAGCTTTTCGTATTCTTCCCGCGCCGGCTGCAGCGCCAGCAGTTTCGGTTGCTCGGCAACAATCGCGTCGCGGTCTTTTTGAATCTGCACGCTTTGCCGCAGCATTTCCTCTTGGCGGCTCCGCCGCGCGGCGCTCTCGGACAATAAGCGTTGATGGTGATCGCGACGCGCGCTTTCCGCTTCAAGTTGCTGCCGCGCCGAATCGAGATGCGTGGCGAGCTGCGCGACTTGTTCTTCGCGCTGGCGCAAAAGTGCCTGCGCGGATTCGGCCTGATTTTTTTTCTCAGTGAGCTGTTGTTCGAGATTAGCGAGATCGCTCGGCGTCGCCTGCGCGCCTTCGAGAAATTTGCGTTTTTCACTCGCGTCAGTGGCGACGTGCTGGCGGGCGCGATCCACGGCTTCTAAATTGATGAGCCGGCTGATGATTTTACGGCGCGGCTCGTCTTGCAAATTGCTCAAAGCCGCCAGCTCTTTTTGTTTCGCAAAAATCGACGCTTCAAACGCGCGATAATCCAAGCCGAGCAGCTTTTCCATCGCCTCGTTGACGCCGCTGTCGCGCACGGCTTCTGCGGCCAAGCTGTCGCCGCGATAAAGCCCGGCTTCGGGAATCGCATTTTTGCCGGCGAGCGAGCGCCAAACACGATACTTCTCGCCGCCCAATTGGAAAGTCAATTCCACCTCGCAGCTCTCGCGCTCGTCGGCGAATTGCGAGCGAATTTGCTGTTTATCCGTGCGCGCCATGCGCGTGCCGTACAGCGCCCAACCGATGGCCTCCAATAACGTAGATTTGCCGGCGCCGTTGCGGCCCAATAAACCGATGATATTTTCGGGAAATTCAATTTCTGCGTGGCGAAAGCGGCGGAAATTGCGGAGGGTGAGTGAGTGTAGAATCATAACGTGAGGCGATTACTCCCCAAGCTCCTCGCGTTCGGCTTCCATTAAATAGTGCAAGCCGCGGTCTTCTAATTCTTCACGCGGCAGCGAGATATCGGTTTGCAACGCGAGGTAGCGCGAAAATTCGTCACGCAGCGAACCGATGTGTCCGAGTTTCGGGGTCTCTGGTTTTTCACTCACCACGTTTGTGGTGACATGAATTTGCCGCTCAAAATGAAAAGCCACCGCGAAGAGTTTGTCAATCGCCGCGAGATCGAGCTGCAAATAAGCGTCACGGGAAAGATTTTCAATTTCGAGCGAAACCAGCGCGTCGCGAATTTCGGCGCTCGCCTGTTGCTCTAATTCTTGCATAATCTCCGCCGGCGACTTGCCGCGACTGTCGAGTGCCTTCAAGCGCAACATCGGGCGCGAGGGAATCTTCACATACTCCCACGTCCGCGCCGCCAAATCGCCGCGAATGTAGCCGGAAGTATAACCGGCTTCATTGAAACTCGTGCGCTCGGTGGAGCCGGAATAAAAAGTGTGATCATTCATGGCGAGATGGCGATGATAGTGGCCGAGCGCGATGTAATCAAACTTCAGGCCGAGACGCGCTTCCGGGTCTTCGAGAAATTGCTCGTTGAATTCGCCCATGCGCGTATCAACTTTGCTCGCGGCGCGCCATCCGCCGTGCGCCACTAAAATATTCCAATTCGTGTTGGCGTCGCTCTGCAATTCGGCATACGCTTTTTCAAGCTCGGTGGTCAATGAGCAATGCGGCAGGCAATGCACGGCGCAGGATTTTCTCGAAAGCGGGTGGCGCAGGATGAATTTCTCATAACGGCCTTGATAACACGCCTGCACATTGGGAAAAATCGACAGCGCCTCGAAGATATTGCCCAATGCGCGAATGCGTGGCATCGAATGATTGCCGGCGACCACGACGAGCGGGATATTCGCCTCGGCCAATTTCGATAAACCGGCCAGCGCCACCGTAATCGCGCGATTGTTCGGGCGCGGCGATTGAAATAGATCGCCGGCATGCACGACGAAATCCGGTTTCTCCGCGATGATGGCATTGATCACGCGCCACCAAGCGTCATAAAAATCCTGCTCGCGCCGATTGACGCCGGTGTGAGGATCGACTTTGGCATAATCTGAATAGCCGAGATGCGTATCGGCGAAATGGATGAAGCGCATGAGTGGGAAAAAGATAAAAAGATAAACGACAAAAAAGACCCAGCGACAATCATAAAGCGCGGATTGCACGGAATCTCTCAGTCATCCGTGAAATCCGCGTCATCCGTTGTTACTCTTGGTCTGCGGCTTTGCCGCCGGAGCCGGCTTTATGCACCGTATAAGCAAATTCGATTTCCCCATTTTGGTTGATGAACTGCACGTGAAACTCCGCGGCGGAAACGCGGCACCAAACGAATCCAAGATCGCTTGCCGCAAAAATTGCATTGCTGCCCCACGTAGTATCGCGCGATTCGGCGGCGGTGCCGGAGACGACGTAATTGACGCCGTTAACCGGTTTGATGAGCTGGCGATCATGATCGTGGCCGCAGAGGAAGAAATCGACTTTATATTTTTCTAATAACGGCTGGACAAATTTTTTCATCCCCGGCGTATCGCCGTGTTTGCCGTTGGAAAAAATCGGATGATGCCCGAACACGACTTTCCACGCGGCGGTTGATTGGGTCAGCTCGCTTTCCAACCATTTGAGTTGATTGTCGTCGGAAAAGTCATACCATTTTTTTTCTCGGAGCACGTCCGTATCGAGCGCAAAAAACTGGATATTGGCATTGCCGCCTAAGCTGCGGGTAAAAGTATAGTATTGATCCGGCAGGCGCCATTTCGTGCTCTTCTTGGAATATTCGACTTGGGCGGCCGGACTCTGCGGTTTTTTGTGATCGTGATTGCCCAATGAAGCAAAAAACGGCACGTTGAGTGACGGCAGATTATACATCAGCTCAAATTTCTTTTGCCATTGTGGATCGTTCGCCGAGGAGACGCCGCTGTCATAAAAATTGTCGCCCAAAGTCAAAACAAAATGCAAGGAATCTCGTCCGGCTTTGGCGCTCATTAAATCAGCGACCTGCTTTTGACCGCGATTGCCTTTGCCCCAATCGCCCATCGCGATAAAATAAGCATAGCGCGTGCCGTCGACGGCACGCGGCACCGTGAAGCTCGGCACGGGGCGCGCGCCTTTGACGCGCGTGCCATGGCTGCCATCTTCGTCGTCCTCATCTTTCTCGCGTTTTTTCTTTTTCTTTTTTTTGTCGCCGTCCTCATCGTCAGCGGAAACGATGCGACGGCTGCTCTCTTTTGGCGCGGATGATTGAAGTTGCGCAAAAATTATAGTTGCGGAACTTAAGTTAACCAAAAGAAAAAGCATGAAGCTGATCCGTCCGGCCCAATTATCCCGCTTGATATTCGCTGTCCTGCAATTTTTCATGGATGCCGTTCTCCGGTGCATTGTTGAAGTTGAAACGAATTGGGTGAATTATAGTTTTCATATTTTTTCTCCGGGCCGCACAAAATCCCCGCTGCGCCCGCCGCTTTTTTTTATCAGGCGAATCTCGCCAATCACCAGCATTTTATCAACCGCTTTACACATGTCGTAAAGCGTCAACGCTGCCACGCTCACCGCGGTGAGCGCTTCCATTTCAACGCCGGTTTGGCCGTGGCAGCGCGCCGTCGCTTCAATCATCAAGCCGTTTTCCTGCGTCGCAATTTGCACGTCGACAAAATCGAGGCCGAGCGGATGGCAAAGCGGAATCAGCTCGCCGGCGCGTTTGGCGGCCATGATGCCGGCGAGGCGCGCGGTTTCAATCGCATGGCCTTTCGGCAGCGCCTTTTGTTGCAGCAGTTGCAGCGTTTCTTTTTGCAGCGCAATAAATCCGCGCGCCACGGCCTCGCGGTGTGTTATCGCCTTCGCGCCGACGTCCACCATCGCGGCTTGGCCCGCGGCATTGATATGGCTTAAATGATTTTGCTGGTGCATAAAATTTTTCCGACCGACTCCTCGGTTGGTGAAAATGTACAGAACCCGGCGCGCATTGTCAATAAAAAATTCATTTGCTTCTTTCAATACAAATCTTTAACTTTCGCACGAGGAATTCCCTAAAGATCTGGCAATTCTTTTATGAGCGTTTATGGTTTTAATCCCGTTGACTTTGATAAAAATTTCGTCCGGCTCACGCGGCGAAAACCCACCTAACCCAAGGAGCGTGCGATGAAATCCGAGGATGGTTGCAAATCGCTCGGCTATTTAATGACCCACGCCGATCAACTCATTGCCGAAATGTATACCTCGAGGCAACCCGTCATCATTACCCACAATGGCGAACCCTGTGCCGTGATGCAAGATTTTGAGAGTTACGAGCGCCAGCACGACGCGCTCATCATGCTACAACTCTTCGCGCGCTGGAAAGAGCCGGCGCGCGAGAAAAAAATGATCGCGCCTAAAAGAGAAATGGCAAAAGCGGAACCCCGGTTGCGCCGTGTGCGGAAGGCAAGTTGAGATCATCTGACCACCAACTTAAATCCCTTGCCGTGTACATTCATGATTTCGAGGTTTTCGTCTTCCTGCAAATATTTTCGCAGTTTGGAGATAAACACGTCCATGCTGCGGCCGTTAAAATAACTGTCCTTGCCCCACACCAGCTTCAGCGCCATTTCTCGTTCTAAAATATCGTTGATATGCAGGCAAAGTAATTTGAGCAATTCCGATTCTTTGGAAGTCAATTTTTGTCGGTGATGACCAAGCTGCAAGCTTTGCCGCTCATCATCAAAAATATATTTGCCAATGGTGAAAACATGCTTGGCTTTGCTATTGGGCGCGGCGGCTTTCGTGCGCTTGAGCACGGCTTGCATGCGCAACACCAATTCTTCCAGGCTGAACGGCTTGATGATATAATCATCTCCGCCGATTTTGAAGCCTTCGAGGCGATCATCTTTCAATGATTTTGCCGTGAGGAAAATAATGGGCAACGCTTCATTTTTCTTCCGGATTTCCCGCGCCAGGGTAAAGCCGTCTTTCTTGGGCAGCATGATGTCGACGAGACATAAATCAAACGGCTCGCGCTGATATGCGGCCCAGCCTTGCTCGCCGTCGGCACAGAGCGTCACCGCAAAGCCCTGCATTTCGAGATTTTCATGAAGAAGGAAACCGAGATTGGGATCGTCTTCAATCAACAAGATTTTGGGGGACGGCATGATAGAAATGCTTTCACCAAATTGAGTTTGGAAAATTCGCCTTGCGACATCCACGGCCACACGCCTTCTTTGCCGAGCACGGCATCGCGAATTTTTTCCGGCTCCCAGCCTTTTTGATGCAAGGCTGCGACGCGATGCTGAACGTCTTCGTAAAAGCGCAATTTCTTTTTGAGCAATTCTTGCGGCGGTTCGATGATTTTGCCGCTGCCGCAGAATAAAAAGCGCAACGGCAGCGCGATCACGCGGCGCAGCGAATGCATCGTCGCCAAAATATCTTCGTCAAATCTGAGCGCGCGCACTTTCACGCTCAAAAATAAATCGCCGCTGAACAGCCAGCCTTGCATGGGCTCGTAAAGCCCGAGATGATCCTGTGAGTGGCCGGGGAGATGCAGTACTTGAAAAGAATGTTTTGCCGTCGTGAGCGTAGCGCCGATCACTTGCGGATGCGCCGGCGCGGGCACGCCCCAAACCACAGCGCGATAGATTTTGAGCTTGGCCGGAGGGTTTTCAATCAACGGAATCGCAAGAGGATGCGCGAACGCCTGCAAGCCGCGGCGTTGCTCAAAAAGATAATTGGCGCCGATGTGATCCTCATGAAAATGGGTGTTGACGATTTGCTCGACGTTTTTCTCTTGCACGGCTTGGAAAAATTGCTCGGCGAGATAATGGAAGCCGGTGTCGATGAGCAACCCGTCGACGTAATACGCCGCCACGTTATACAAATCTCTGCCAAAAATCGTGCGGGCCATGCGGTATTGCGTGACGGCGTCAAGTTGTGTGGTTTGGAGCATTTGGGAATGCTTGATACAATGATGATGCTTTTCAGTCAAACTTCAAAAGCGCGCCCGTGGCGAACTTTTATTTTGACTATTTCCGGTTTTATGCGCCGCACCGCTCGATTCAATTTTTCATCGAAGGAATAAAAGGCATCCACATTCCAGTAGAGCGCGTAGGAGGCAACGAGCAAATCCAGAGTCTTTAAAAATAATCGCGATAACTGATTGGGCAAAAATTCATTCCAAAATTTGACATCGCCATGGCGAGGAGTTATGGCTGGAACTAATGCCAGAAACCGGTTGTTCACAAACGCGACTTTTTGCTTATCGAGTGATCTATGAAGCACGACATTCAGAACTTCGGCTTGGACTATCTCTGGCACCAAAATTGTCGCTTCCGCAGCGATTAAACGAACAATGATTCTATCTGCGGTTGTATGAAAGTCATCCTTTTCCAAAAAATTGGCGGCCCAAACACCGCTATCCAAGAGAATAGTTTGCCCCATATTACCGCCTTTTTGATTTTTGACGTTGCACTATTTTTGCCGGCGAGGAATTTCGTTCACGGCGAATATCTTGAGTAGCGTTAGTTGGAAATCCCAAATCTATCCGTCCCGCGCGCAATATCGCAATCATTTTTTTAGGATTATACAGTGGTTTCATCGGTGCTGGTTTGGCCGTGCGCAATTGCACTTCGATGAAGGCTTTGCCATTCTCTTCGCGATAATCCAAGACAGGCAGATGCGAAAGCGCTTTGTTCCGCATGACTTCAGCTAATGTCGTCGTTTGCATAAAATACCTCTGAGATAAAATTTCTCTCGCCCAGCATGTTGCTCGGCGAGAGAAATAGATTTGATAAAAAATCCAGTCGGGCCGCCTGGGTTACATTTTCTCTGCAATCGTCTTCGCCTGCAAGAACAGGCCGAGATAATCGCGGCCGCCGGCTTTGGAGTCGGTGCCGCTCATGTTGAAGCCGCCGAAGGGATGGCCGCCGACCATGGCGCCGGTGCATTTGCGGTTGAGATAAAGATTGCCGCAATGAAACTCGCGTTTCGCTTTTTCGAGCTTCGCGCGGCTGCGCGTGTACACCGCGCCGGTGAGGCCGTAAATCGAATCGTTGGCAAATTTGAGCGCCTCGTCAAAATCGCGCGCTTTCACGAGCGCCAAGACCGGGCCGAAAATTTCTTCGCAGGCGATACGCGCATTCGACGCCACGTCTTTGAAAACCGTCGGTTGAATGAAGTTGCCGCTGTCCGGACCTTTCTCGCCGCCCACGAGAAGCTTGCCTTCCTGTTTGCCGATGGCGATGTACTCCATAATTTTTTCTTGCGCGCTGCTGCTGATCACGGCGCCCATCCAATTCGCCGGATTTTTCACCGGGCCGACGGTGATTTGGCGCACGCGCTCGGCGAGGCGCTGCACGAATTCGTCGTAAATTTTCTCATGAATCATCGCGCGCGAGCAGGCGCTGCATTTTTGACCCTGAAAACCGAACGCGCTCGCGGCGACGTCTTCGGCCGCGGTGGCGACGTCCGTATCGTCATCGACGATGATCGCATCTTTGCCGCCCATTTCGGCGACGACGCGCTTGATCCAAATTTGCCCCTTCTGCGGCGTGGCCGCGAGCTGGTTGATGTGCAAGCCGACTTCCATCGAGCCGGTGAATGCGATGAAACGCGTCTTCGGATGACCGACGAGATAATCGCCGATCACGCCGCCGCTGCCGGGAATGAAATTGAACACGCCCTCCGGCAATCCGGCTTCTTGAAAAATTTCCACGAGCTTGTAGCCGATCACCGGCGTGTCGCTCGCCGGTTTCAACAGCACGGGATTGCCGCAAACGATCGCCGCGCTCGCCATGCCGGTGAGAATCGCCAGCGGAAAGTTCCACGGCGGAATGACGACGCCGACGCCGAGCGGAATGTAAATTAGCTCGTTAAACTCTCCCGGCTGCGCCGTGATGGGCTGGCGCTCGGAATAGCGCAGCATCTCGCGCCCGTAGA
>Ga0247727_10017145_pt1 | contig 11574 bp, 12 predicted proteins | sample WisWelCaveWW1625_FD_202498 | JGI IMG/M metagenome (GOLD analysis project Ga0247727, IMG submission 202498) | Biofilm microbial communities from Wishing Well Cave, Virginia, United States - WW16-25 | ecosystem: Environmental > Aquatic > Deep subsurface > Groundwater > Cave microbial mat | place... | reverse complement strand
AAATTCATCTTTTTCGCCTTACTCACCGGGCGGCTTTTGCTGCTAATCTATGTTGTTGAAAGAAACGAAAAGCGCAAACAGCGCGTCACAAAAAGATAACAACACCCATCGCGTGCAATCCGGGCATATTGACAAAGAAGAGCTTGTTGCCTATATTCCGGCAACTAATCCATGAGCACCGATGAATCCTCAACCTTTGAGTGGATTTTATGAAAGACACACGACTTAACAAACTCGCGGAGATGCTGACCACACACTCCACCCGTCTTCAAAAAGGCGAAAAGGTTTTGATCGAAGCGTACGACATACCCGAAACTTTCACGGCCGAGCTCGTTGCCGCCGTCTGCCGGCGCGGGGCGATTCCCATCGTCGAAACCAAACACAACTATGTGCTGCGTGAAATCTACCGTCATCTCGATGATCGCGGCTTCAAACTCTGGGGCGAGGTAGAAAAATTTCGCATGCAACAAATGGATGCCTACATCGGCGTGCGCGGCAGCAATAACATCAGCGAGATGTCGGACGTGCCTGGATCACAAATGAAGCTGCTGCAAAAGCACATCTTCCAGCCGGTGCATCACGAGATTCGCGTTGCCAAAACCAAGTGGGTGGTGCTACGCTACCCCACACCGTCGATGGCGCAACAAGCCGGCATGAGCAGCGAAGCGTTCGAAGATTTTTATTTCAACGTCTGCACCATGGATTACGGCCGCATGTCGCGCGCCATGCAAAAATTGCAGCGCCGCATGGAGAGCACCGATCATGTCCGTCTCAAAGGGCCTGACACGGATTTGCAATTCAGCATCAAGAAAATTCCGGCCATTGCTTGCGGCGGCCAGTTCAACATACCCGACGGCGAATGCTTCACCGCGCCGGTGAAAAACTCGATCAACGGCGTCATCCATTTCAACACGCCGACGATTTATCAAGGCGTGACGTTTTCAAATATTCACCTTGAGTTCAACAAAGGCAAAGTCGTGAACGCAACGGCCGACAAGACCGAGCGCCTCAATGAAATCCTCGATACAGATGCCGGAGCGCGTTATGTCGGCGAGTTCGCCATCGGCTTCAACCCGTATGTCACCAAGCCGATGCTGGATATTCTTTTTGATGAGAAGATCGCCGGTTCGTTTCACTTCACTCCCGGCAACGCCTACGAAGACGCCAACAACGGCAACCGCTCGCAAGTGCACTGGGACATGGTGATGATTCAAACGCCGGAGTACGGCGGCGGTGAAATCTGGTTCGACGGCACGCTCATTCGCAAAGATGGGCGCTTCATCACACAAGATTTGCTCACTTTGAATCCGGAAAATTTGATGGAAAATGTGAGCAATGGAAATGGGCACGTGAACGGAAATGGCAATGGGCATGTAAAGGTGAATGGAAACGGAAAACTGAAGAAAATCAAATTGCACAAAAAGGGAGTTCGTGCATGAAGGTGACGATTGAGTATTGCGTGGTTTGAAACTATGGGCCAAAGGCTTCCAGTTTGGAAGCTGCGATCAAAAAGTTCAACCCGAAAATCGAGATCGAGCTTATCGAAAGCAGCGGTGGCGTTTTCGAGGTGACGAAAGACGGCCAGTTGATTTTTTCGAAGAAGAAGTTGGGGCGGCATCCGGATCACGAGGAGATTTCGGAGCAGCTCAAATAGAGACGAAAGTATCCAAATGATTGCTTGGATGTTCATAACCGCCATGCTATCGCGTGCACCAAGTGATACCAGCGCTTTACATTTACATCGCTCAATACAACACCTCGCCGATAGTCTGCATGCAGAAATCGGCGTTTCTTTTTATGATCTGGAAACGAGCGCGAGGTTCAACTTCAACGAGCACTTGATGCTTCACGCCGCCAGCACCATGAAAGTGCCGGTAATGATCGAAGTGTTTCGCCAAGCCGAAGTCGGCAAGTTCAAGCTCGACGATTCGTTGCTCGTCAAGAATGAATTCAAGAGCATCGTCGATGGCTCGCCGTACAGCATGGACATCGGAGAAGACAGCGACGAGAGCATCTACAAGCAGATCGGCCGGCGAATGACGATTCGGCAGCTTGTCGAGCAGATGATCACTGTGAGCAGCAACCTCGCGACGAATATACTGATCGAGTTAGTCGATGCGAAAAATGTGATGGCGACTCTTCACTCTCTGGGCATCAAGAATATGCAGGTTCTGCGGGGTGTTGAGGATGGCAAAGCTTACGAGCGCGGGCTGAACAACCGCACCGATGCTTATGATCTGATGTTGACGATGAAGGCAATCGCTGAAAGGAGAGCTGCGTCACCGGAGGCGTGTGATGAGATGCTGGAAATTTTGAAGCGTCAAAAATTTCGTAATAAAATTCCTGCCGGTCTACCGGAAAACATTGTCGTTGCAAACAAAACCGGCGACATCACCAGCATCGATCATGACGCGGCGATTGTTTTTCCGCCAAATCGAAAGCCGTATATTCTTGTGTTGCTCACCCACAATATCGAAGATCACAAAACAGCGGCGCAGACCATTGCAAGAATTTCGAAGATGATTTGGCAGGAATATGTTGCGGCAAAATAGTCGTGAGAGTTTTCACAAGAATAAAAAGGCGAGATAGAAATTGCTCGCCTTTTTTATTCGTACACCATCGCGATGCCGGTCAATCCTCAATCAAATCCAACGCCTGCTGTAACTCTGATTTCGTGTGCGCATCTCCAGCCTTTTCTGCTGCATTCAATCCCAACCGAAAGACCCGCTTCGCATCATCCACGTGGCCTGCTTGCTCCAGCGCAGTTCCGTATTGGTAATAAGTCGGCACATATTCAGGATGCTTTTCTACGAGTATTTTAAAATGCCCAAAAGCTCCCGAGGGTTGATTTAGTTTCACATGCTCCAGCGCAACCAGGTACCGCGTAAATGGATCTTCGGGGTTTTGATCCAGAGACTTTTGCAAAATATCCAGGCGTGAATTGTTCATTAGATTTAGCCCAAAATAACTCTGCGATAGTCAAAATAATTCGTAAGGCATAATTCGTAACTTGCGAATTACGAATCACGTTTTACACCTTCCTCGCCGTCAACACCGCAGCGCTGCCAAAGCTGAGATATTCGACATCAATCTTTTCGTAGTTATGTTTTTCGAGAGCTTTCGAGAACTCATCAATCCACTTGGACGTGCGGATGAGATTTGTCAACTCGTAGTCAAACACCGTCTTCCACTCCGGATAGAGGCGGCGGCCTACAAAATTTAGAATCACATTGTAGCCATCCCAGATGCCACGAGCGATTCGATTTCGCGGATAAGCAAAATCGTGCATGACAAATAATCCGCCGGAACGGAGATGCGGCGATAAATTTTCTAATAGCCGCTCGGCATTGACATACTTCGGTATGTAAGATGATGTGATGCAATCAAAGCTTTCGGAGAGCTTGATGGTTTCAGCATCCGACAAGATAAACTCGACATTGGTGAGGCCTTGATCCTTCGCACGCTGCCGGGCAATTTCAAGATAGTCCGCCGTGACATCGACGCCGACGATGCGCGCCTTCGGGAAACGGCGATGCAAACCGAACGTGACAATGCCTGTTCCACAAGCAAGATCGAGAATCGCGGCAGGCTGGTTGGTAATTTTTGAATAAATTTTTTTCTTCCAATAAATATCAAGCCCAAGCGTTCCGAGGTGAACAACTTGATCGTAGGATTTGCCGGTGCCATTGAAAAACCTGGCGACCAGTTCGCTGTTGATTTGCATCGCTTTCGGCATGTCTTTGAATTTTCCTGTAAATGGTTTTCGCATAATAAAGAAAGCCCCGATATCTTGCAAGCAATTTATCGGGGCTTTCCGTTGACGTGCGAAAAATTCATCGATGGCAAAAAATGCCGGCTGAATATGTTTATGCTGCGACTCCCATCCGTCGCTCGGCGAGACTCAGCGGCAGGCTGGAGTCTGGAGGTTCTTTGAGAAAACTCTCAATCGCCTCATGCTGTGTGGCAAATGTGCGAATGACCGTGTTCAGCTTGGTCAGACGCAAATAGTACTCGACTTTTCCAGCCGCCCCAGCGAGACGAAGATCGCCGCCGATGCGACGCAGCTTGGTGAGGCACGCGATAAGGTGCGAGATGGCCTGGCTGTTCATCCATTGCACTTCATTCACATCCATGACCACCATTTTCACCCCGGCCGCAAGCAGGGCATCCACCCTTTTGACAAGCGCAGCGCTTGAGGGATCGCCCATCATTTTTCCCGCAAGCTCAATGATCTGCACATTGCCGTTTCTCGATTCACGATAATCCATAGCTTTACCTCTTAACCCTGATGTATAAGTTCACCGATTTCAGATACTCTTTGCTAACGTAAGAACGCACGTTGTTAGACGGGAAAATTTCATGGAAAGATGCACGAAGTACTTGAATTTTTCAAAATAGTTGCTTACATAATGCTGCGCAATTTATGGGGTCATTCCGAAAATAATAGCGCAGCTGTTTAGACATCCCCGATTTTTCGAGAACTTTGAGATCGCAGCAATGCATTGGAGAAAAGGATTGCGCATTGCCGAGCATTACGCTCGTCAAATCCTGCTCGCTTCATTCCAATCCGTGAGGCGCATATGCTTAAAAGCATCGCTCGATCATCCACGGTGTTTTCTATTGCACCTTTTTTCTTTTTCATCCTCTCCTCGCCTTCTCAAGCCAATTTACAAGATCATGAATTTCCAGAAAAGATCGGCAAGGAAATTCACATAACCATTGTCACGCCGCATCCGCCTCGCATCGATGGAAAACTTGATGATGCGGCCTGGCAAAACGCTGCCGCCATTTCCGACTTCGTGCAAAAAGACCCGATCGAAAAAACTGCGCCGACAGAAACGACCGTCGTCTATCTGTCTTATGATTCGGAGAATCTTTATATTGCCATGCGCGCTTTCGATTCGGAGCCGGACAAAATCATCGGCCGTTTGGGACGGCGCGATAACTTCACCGATTCCGACTGGCTGTGGTTTTCCGTTGATAGCCGGTACGATCATCAAACCGGTTTCGGCTTCGCGATTAATCCCGCCGGCGTCAAAGTTGACATGGTTCATTATGATGATGTGCACGATGATCTGACGTGGGATGGTGTGTGGGATTGTGGCACATCGATCGATGACAGCGGCTGGAGCGCGGAGTTTTGTATCCCCTTGTCGATGCTGAGGTTTTCCCAGGCCGACGTGCAGACCTGGGGAATTCAATTTGGGCGCACGATTTTCCGGAAGCGAGAAAACGACTGGTGGGTGTTACGTCCGCGCGGCGCTTCGGGTTATGTTTCGCGTTTCGGAGTTTTGCATGGATTGCAAGGCTTGCGGGCGCCGCGTAAGTTGGAAATTCTACCCTACTCCGTTTCCCGCGCTGATGTCATGCGCGCCAATGACTCGCACGAAAATAATTATCGAACCGATATCGGGCTTGATCTGAAATACGGCCTCACTGCCGCCAGCACGATTGAAGCAACGATCAACCCGGACTTTGGACAAGTCGAAGCTGATCCCGCGGTGTTGAATCTCTCAGTTTATGAAACATTCTTTCCTGAGAGACGGCCTTTTTTCATCGAAGGCGCAAATTTTTTCAAAACGTCTTTTTTGTTATTTCATTCACGGCGCATAGGTCGCGCTCCCGGCCGTTTTGAATTGGCAGACAGCGATCAGGAAATTGATCGGCCAGACATAACAACGGTAGCGGGCGCGGCAAAGTGGCTGGGTAAATCGTCGGGTGGATTGGCCTATGGAGCATTGGCCGCAATCACCGCTCGCGAGTATGCAACCGTCGCCGACTTAAACAGCATAAGGCAATCGCGCCTCATCGAGCCGGCAAGCGGACACGGCGTTCTGCGGTTCACAAAAGATTTTGGCCGCGGCAATTCGTACTTCGGCGGTATCGCTACCGCCGTGCGCAGGGGCAGCGGCGATGAAGACGCCTACACCGGCGGCATCGATTGGAAATGGTTTTTCAAACAAAATATTTATCAGTTTTCCGGTCAAGTCATTGGATCGCATCTCCGAAGCACGGACAACAGCACGAGCGGCTGGGGCGCGCAGTGGGATTTTCGCAAACGCGGCGGGCGACATTTTCAATGGAACTTTACAGGAACAGCGCTCAACGACAATTTGAATTTCAACGATCTGGGATTCATGCGCCGCAACAATCATCTTCGGCTCGATGGCCGCGTCGCTTATCTTCTCCCCGACCCAAACAAACTGACGCGCTCGGCGGAATTTGCTTTGGAGCTTTCACGCTCAAGCCGTTTTACCGATGGCCTTGAGCTTGGCGGCACTTTTTCTCTCGCCGCCAATCTGCAATTTCTCAACTATTATAGGCTGAGCCTCGGCGCTGATTTCAATAGAGAGGTCTTCGATGATCTCGACACGCGAGGCGGGCCGCCGATACTCAAGCCCCGATCCTATTCACAATGGGTGTGGATAGGCTCGGACAGCCGCAAAACTCTCAACTATTCTCTTTCTGGATACTCTGGCAGCAGCGAGGCGGGGAACCGTTGGCACATCATCAACATGATTCTCAACGCCAAGATCTCCGACAATATTCTCTTCTCTCTGCAACCAGGTTATAGCTTCACCAAAAACGTCGCGCAATGGGTCGATAACATCGACGATGATGGAGACGGCGCAATCGATCATTATCTCTATGCGACTTTGCGCACCAAGCTGATAGATTTGACCACGCGCGTTGATTTTACTCTTCATCGTAACCTGAGCGTGCAATTTTACATGCAGCCGTTTATCGCCGTCGGCGCTTATGAGAATTTCAAAGAACTCGCAAGGCCAAAATCTTTTGACTTTCAACCTTATACGTACATCGTTAATCAAGATTTTAGTTTTAAATCGCTGAATTCGAATTTGGTCGTGAGGTGGGAATATCGGCCGGGGAGTGCGGTCTTCTTGGTGTGGCAACAACAGAGAGAAAATCTCGATCACCCGGGTGAATTGAATTTCATTCGAGACCTCGATGACTTGTTCAGAGCTTCAGGGGATCACATTTTTTTGATCAAAGCAAGCTTTTGGATGAATTTATGAAAAGCCGTTTTACTTTTCACTCCTCACGCCGCCCTGCTATGGATGAATGATCCGTATTCCTCTGCACACCAGCCGTAGACTGCCAATGTGAATACAGTTTCCTAAAACCAACAGGCGTTGCCAGTTCAGGATTGCTGTAGTGATCTGCGCCGACCGTAACATCTGAATACCAGCGCAGTCCTTCGAGGGAATGCAATTTGATGGAGGCGATGGAGTTTTTATAAGCGCCCATCATTTTGTCGTTTTCCTTATCGCCGATGCTCATGTAAAAAAAGGTGTGGAGATTCGGCGCTGACCCGAGAAAATCCTTGAGCTTGGACACCATGAGCGCATCGTCACGCCACAGCGCCGGACTATGAGCAAACCGAGCATGGAACAAGTCAGGGTCAGCCACCAAGGTGTATGCAACCAAAAGCCCGCCGCGAGAATGACCAGCCAGCATGCGATCTGGCGCCGTACGATACGTTTTTTCTATCAGGGGAATCGCTTCGTTTTTAAGGAAGGCGAGAAACATATCGCCGCCACCCATGGGGCTGTCTGGTTCATCGAGGTCGATGCGCATAAATGGCGGAGTATAGTCGCGTTCGCGATTGGGCCAACTGGTATTTGGCAATCCAACGACGATGACTTCCGGCATGACCCCAATACGCGCCATGAGAGCAGCGCTATTTGTTGTATGGCTATCTTGCGAAGATCCGTCAAGAACGTAAATGACGGGATAACGCCGGTCCGGGTTGCGATCATAGCCTTCCGGAAGATGCACGATTACTTCACGTTCTTCGTCAAGGATTTTTGAAAACAGCTTACTGACAGTCACCCCTTCTGCAAATTCCGGTTCCTCTCGCAGATAATCGTTGACGAGGATTGTTCCAATAACGGATACAAAAAAGGTCACAATCACTGTTACCGCGAAATTTTTTGAAATGGACATGTGGTTCCTTTTCTGTATAAACGAGCGCTAAGCACGCGGCTAAAGCCCGGATAGTGAATTCTACACCCTCGTTCTCATAAACTGCCGAATCACCAGCTTGTCAAACAGAGCCAGCGTCAACATAATTACGGCGGTTAATAGAAAGAGCCGAAGATTTTCCCACCCCACAACGTCGATTGTCTTTTCTCTAATGCTTTGTAGATAATCCGTCAGTTGGCGGCCGGCGACCGTGTAGTATTGAGAGATTTTCTTTTCCGGCTGCAAATTGTGAATGGTTTCTTTCGCCGTGTCCCACCCTTCCATCGTCGAGAGGCTGAAAGCGATGATGGTCAGCCCGATAATCAAAGCGAGCATGGTTCCGTGTTGTACAAGAAAATGCACGAACGCGGATTGTCGTTCGTAAATGAGCGCGCGTCGCATCACGGCATCAGTGAATCGTGGTGAAGGGACAACGAGCGGCTGATGTTTTATGCTCCGCGCAATCTCGCGCTGCACCGCCAGCTCCTGCCGGCATTCTCCGCATGTCTCAAGATGATTGCTCACCCTTTGCTTCTCGCTTGCGTCAAGCACGCCGTCGAGCAATTGAAAAATCCGGCTGGAAGTTAGATGGCTCATTGAATTATCTCCTGCTTGATGCTTCCATTATCTTTCGCTCCAACACTCTCACTCATTCTATTCATCACCGCCACTCGCAGCATCGTCCTTGCGCGAAAGAGACGGTTCTTCACCGTGCCCAGCGGCAGACCGGTGACGTCCACAATTTCCTCGTAGCCAAGCTCTTGAATGAAGAAGAGCGTTAGAATGGCGCTATAGGCCGGGGCCATGCGCTCGATCTCCTCATGAATCAATTGTTGAAATTCGGATGAGTCAAATTCGATCTCCGGATTGCCGGCTGGTGGCGTGCTTAGCGCAGCTTCGAGGTTGTCTTCGTCGATTGAAATGTCATAAGCGCGCTCACGTTTGCCGAGCGCGGAAGAACACACATTGAAGACGATGCGATAAAACCACGTTGCAAAGCTCGCTTTCATCTCGAAACGATCCAAAGCCTTGAACACGCGCACGAAAGCGTCTTGCAGCGCTTCTTCGGCGTCCTCGCGGTTTTTGAGTAGGCGCATTGCCAGCGTCATTGCCCGGTCTTTGTGTCGATCGACCAACTCGGCATAAGCGCGCATCTCGCCTGCAAGAACCCGCTGGATGATTTCGAAATCCGAATCGTGCATCGCTCCTCGGCAGTGAACCCTTCACTGGTTTAGACCGGAAAAGGAAGAATAGGGTTTCAGAGGTAAGATGTAATACGTAAAGCGTAAGTTTACGAATTGCGTCTTACGCCTTATTTAACCTGCGACCTCCGCTCTACGGCTTACGCTCTCCCCGCTCCGCATCCATATTCTTCTATGGCAGCGGGGCGGAGTCGCTCTTCGCGAGTGAAACCTTGCCGCAAAAATTTCGGTCAAAGATAGCAAAGACACAGAATCATGACAAACAAAACTTAGGAGCGAACATGGAACCGTTAATTTTATTTGTTTTTCTTATCGGCGGGGCAACGATCGTCGCTTATACTTACTTTAGCAGCAGACATAAAGAGCGCATGGCGATGATCGAAAAGGGATTGAAGCCGGTGGATTATAAAGGATTGGACTTGCCATCGATGAGAGCCAATCCGCTCAGCAACTTGAAATGGGGCTTGTTAGCGGTGTTTGTCGGCGTCGGATTTTTTACAGGCCTCGCGATGAATGAATTTGCTCACTTCCAAAGATCTTTTTCGATCGCGATCATGCTCATTTTCGGCGGGCTGGGGCTGATTGTGTTTTACTTCATCGCCTCGAAGAAGATGAAGGAGCAGGAGTCGCGAGATTAAAGCTACGCCGCCCGATTCGTCAGCTTGATTTGTTGAAGGCAACATTTCTTCAAAGTTGTGGCAAATCCAGTCGCCCACAGAATTGGAACTCCCACAGAATAGTTTTTATCTTATTTCTGCGGGAGTTCGATTTCTGTGGGCTGATTCTTTTCGTCGGTTTGAGGCGGAACTTATTATTTCTTGGCGGCCGCGAATCGCTTTTGCATTTCCTCAGCCGATACATCTTCCTTGTGAGTCGCAATCCACCAAGAGTTGCCAAACTGATCTTTCACGCCCGACTCGCGGTTGCCGTAGAAAGTATCCAAAGGCTCCAGAAGCGAAGTTGCTCCCGCCTGAAGCGCGCACTGGTAAAGGGCGGCCGTGTCTGTGACGTACAAGTAAAACGCAGCAGGCATCGGCTTGCACTGTTCGCTGGGATCGGATATCATCATCATCGAATCGCCGATTCGCACCTCGGCATGTTTGATCGTGCCGTCCGAATTCGTCATGCGCTCGATCTCGGTCGCATCAAAAACCTGCTTCAAGAAATCGATCAGCTTCGCCGCTCCCTGAACGCACAAGAAGGGTGTGATCGTGTGGTATCCCTCGGGAATTGGTTTGGTCATAGCAATACTCCTTTCGATTTTAGGAATGATGGAATCCGCGACGAATGATCGAGCCGCGTGGCTTTGTTCGGATTCAATATAGCAAAAGGCACGCACGGAGTATTGGAAAAAATTGACCTCAACGCCGGCAAGTTGTGATGGCTTGCGAATGATCAGGATACGGCCTTTGCCAAAGCTGACGTGCGCTTCGCCACAGCCACGGCAATTCCACCGAAGATCGATCCGATGGTCACAGTGAAAAAAATCCAGAATGTGAGCTGAGGGACGAGGCCGATGGCAACCCATTTGGCAAACGGCGCCATTTCAGGAAAGTTGGGCGGCGGAACATCATAATGTGTGCCCCAGTTGTTCATGATGGCGATGAACATGATGATGGTGACGGGAACGCGGGCGGCGAGTCCGTATGCGAACAGCGTTGAGAAAAGCGACGGCCACGCTTTGCGAACGATGAGCAGGCCGGCCGCCGCGGCAATCGTCTCCAGCACGCAAAGAAGCCAAACGTTGGTCTGTGACAATTGGAAAGCCGCCGCAAACAAGCCGGCATACACAACCACGCCCAAGAAAGAAAAGCCAAAGACGCGGCCGGCGCCGGAAGGATGCTCGCTTGCTGTCATCAGTCGGCGGGCGAAGTAGAAACCGAAGATCGGAACCAGCCAGGCGATTCCGATCAACGCACCTCCGCCGCCTGCTGCTTTGTTGAAGAGAATCGTCGACCAATTCATCAACTCGCCGGTCAATCTCATTAGAGTGATGACCAGCGTGATCGTCGCAGGAATGAGAATTAACTTCTTGATCGTATCTTTGCTGACGCTACTCATTTTGTGCTCCTTTGTTCAGTTGGTTGGTTCGATCAAAGATTAATTGGAACGTGGTTAGGATTGCGATCCCCGCGTTGCAAGATATAGGCTGTCGGGTTGAGTCCCGAGAAAGCTTGGAAGTCGTTGATGAAATGCGCTTGGTCGTAATAGCCACAGGAGAGAGCGATATCCACCCAGTCGATGTGTTGTTGCCCCTTCCAGATGAGGCGCAAAACTTCCTGAAAGCGCTGGATGCGACAGAACAGCTTCGGCGTCAGTCCGACTTCGTCGCGGAACACTTCGATGAATCGTCGTTGGCTGAGGCCGATCTGATCGGCCACGTCTG
>Ga0247727_10017144_pt1 | contig 11574 bp, 10 predicted proteins | sample WisWelCaveWW1625_FD_202498 | JGI IMG/M metagenome (GOLD analysis project Ga0247727, IMG submission 202498) | Biofilm microbial communities from Wishing Well Cave, Virginia, United States - WW16-25 | ecosystem: Environmental > Aquatic > Deep subsurface > Groundwater > Cave microbial mat | place... | reverse complement strand
CCAACAATCAACAGCCCAAGCCGTTCGTCTGGACCGCCACCCCTCAAGCCATCCTTTCCAAAATCAAATACCGTAAAGATGATTGCGAGGCATCACACTAGGTGGAGAGCGATGACGCACAGTCGGATTCTAAGCACCATGGTCCACACGGTTCCGGCGCTCCGCCGGATTAACGGCTTCAGCCTGATGGAGTTGTTGATTGCAGTTGGGATGGTCGCTCTGTTGACATCTATTTGCGTTCCGGTCATTGCCTCCGTTCGCGGAGCTGCTCGACGAACGCAGTGCGCATCCAACCTCAGACAGATCGGCCAAGCAATGTCATTATACGCCTCCGATCACAATGATCTCTACCCTTTGGCTGCCGATGCCGCTATTCGTTTGTCTGGATGCAACCACTTTTGTCATGATGATCTGACGAAGGTGGCTTTTTCCATTCCCATGTTACCTATGGCCATATCGCGGTATGTGAAGGCTCAGGAAATATGGAGGTGCCCTTCTGATCGGGGGGAAGTCGTGATCACGCGCCCGCATGTATCGTATCCTTCACTGTATGATAAGAGCGGGGTGAGCTACTACTATAATGTCTTCTTTGCTCTGCGCCGAGTTCAGGCCGGGCGAATCGATGTGGATTTCCCTCTTCTGTGGGACGCGGGTTGGCATTGGCATGGCCACTGGGGACCTGGGGGCCGAGGAAACGTGCTCTTTGAAGATGGACATGTGAAAGGACATACTCTGACGCAGTTCGGGTTTCTCTTTTCACCTGGAACACCCCCCAAAGGGACTACGCCGTGAGCAAGATGGCGATCGCCAGAGGTCCCTTCACCGTAGGTCTTGTACGTTGGTGCTTGATCCCTGGCATTCAAACTTACCTTTGCCTTGTGGCAGCCCCTAATTTGAGCCGCATGAACAAGGCGCCGTGGATGCTCCCCGTGATCACTTTGCTGATTGGCCTCCTCGGGGGCTTCATCATTGCTCGGATCAGTGACAACAGCGACTGCTGGTTGGAGTCAACGATGTTAGGAGTCGTCGTTTATGTGCTCATTGTTTCCCTTCTGGGGTTAGTTCTGAAGGCTTTCGTCCTTCCAGTCCCCTTTCTCTACGTGATTCCAGGCTGTGCCATGGGAGGCCTGCTTCGATGGTGGCAATTGGCAACATATGATACCGAGGCCCACTGAACGAAAGGCAGGCAGGCTACCATGGCATCCAGGCATTGCTGACGACTCGCCTCGTCACGTGCTATTCTTCACGCGCGGCCTCGGTATCGGGCACGCCACTCGAGATGTGGCAATACTCAACGAGTTGAGCGAACAGTGCCCGCAAGTTAGAGTCACGATCGCCTCATACGCACGAGGGCTTCCCCTACTGCGATCGTTCGGGTTTCGACCAATTGACCTTGGCTTGCCTCCCATCGGCGCAAACAACGAGCGGCTGCTACGAATTGCGGATCTGATCCGCCGGCTACAACCTGATCTCGTAGTCAGCGACGAAGAGTTGCTCGCATTGCCCATTGCGAAACTTGCCGGGATTCCTTCCGTATTGGTCACCAACTGGCTCATTGAAGAGCATCACTTCCTCGACGCAACGTTCATGCGCAGTGCGGATGAGATTATCATTCCCGATTTGCCAGACTCCTTCCAGCAGCCTGGCGGGCTCGATGTCGCTACGTCGTACGTGGGGCCGATCATTCGCCCTTTCAGGCACTTCCCGGGAGAAAGAGAAGAGTTGCGATCAGAACTCGGAATGCCGAAGGGCGCAATGACATTATGCGCCATCGCCGCCGGCAGTATCCCGGGTGACCGAGAGTTCTTGGAAACCTGTGTGGCGATGGTTGATCTTCTGAAGCAGGACGTTCTGCTCATTGTGCTTGCTGGAGAACTGAAGGCGGAGATGGAAGCCCTGGCTCGCAGTGATCGACGTCTGCGAATTCATGATTTCGCCTTCGACTTGGATGCCCTCATGGTTGCTTCGGACCTCGTGATCTGTCGCGGTGGACACAACACACTTTGGGAGCTTGCGGCGTTGGGTTTGCCTTCGATCAGCATACCACCAAAGAGGGCCAACAATCCCATGGCAGATGTGTATGCCCGCAACATGGCGCAACGTGGAACCACCATCATAATCGATGAAGACGAGTTGACTCCGCAGAAGTTGGCTGAAGCGGTCACCGCGCTCGTTGAAACGGAGTTGGGGAATCGACTGGCAAATAGGGGTCGGCAGTTAACCCAGAAGAGAGGAGATGCCGAGGCTGTCGCCAAGATCCTTCGGAACCTGCCATCTCGATCCCCGCTTCGGTAGGATCCAAGCACGCCCGGGCTTACCCGGATCCCGGGTGCATTTCCTATTTTGCGGTACCCCCTCACCCCAGCCCTTTCCCACGGCTTCGGGGGAGAGGGAGCTGCTGCTGATGATCACTCCCTCTCCTCGGGGAACGAGGATCGAGCCCATGACCATCAATCGCAAACCGCTGCCACAGTTGCTGGTCGAGGAGGGGGATCATCACGCGCCGGGCTGTTCACGGTGCTGGTGCGGCCGATCCGCAATCAGGACTTCGTGCTGACCCGGTTCAATCGAGCGATCGAGCGACGCGCGTTGGCCTGGCTGCGGGAACGTAGTAAGCTGGCGGACGGATAGACCGACCAATTGGCAGGCCTTCGGTTTCGACGAATCCCCCACACCTCAATGCCTTAACCAACTTTTTTTCGGAAAGTGAAAGTTTTTCGGCTTCGGCGTACCTTGCCTTAATAGCAGTCTGTTGATTCCGCGACAAAGCGGTGAAGGAGTTGAGCGCTTGATGCCAACGAGTGAACATGTGCGCACAAGACGACGTGATTCAGAACGGCTAATGGTTGAGCGGGGAGTGATCCTGGCTGGGGGTTCAACGGTTGCTCTCACCGCCGATCAGGTTCGCATTCTCATGCGGTTGCCACGATGCCGAACTCACCTGGTTCTGGCCCGCGAGATGCGTATGTCGCTTTCGACCTTGAAGCGCCACCTGGATCGCATTCGCGCACAACTTGAAGTTGAAAACGACGCTGGGGCCGTGACCGAAGCGCTCCGCAGGAGCGGTGTTTGAAGAGGTGGCGTTCACCGCCAATCTGGCAGAACCCAGCCTGATGTCACTCACCTTTGGCGTGTTCTTCTTTGACTTCAATCTCGACGGTTACCAGGATGTCTTCGCGGCGAACGGCCACATCGATGATGTCATCCAGACCAAAGAGGCAGTGTTTAAGTTACGAACAGCTTCCACTGCTGTCAAAGGCCCGCGCGGAGTTCCCGGGGGCATTTTTCTCATGCCCGCGGGCAAGGGAAGGCTTTCGGTTCGAATGTGGTTTCCGCTCGGCTGCGACGGACACGAAGGGGTGCTGGACGAGGTCTTTCAACTCTACCACGCTCATCGCGCGGAAATGGGGATCGTCTGTATTTTGGGCTTGCGCACTGATGATGATCGCCGCAAGGCCCGGGAAATGGGTTGGCTCGGAACCTCAGACCGGGTCATTCTCAACGGAAAGACATCTTTCCCCGTGGTCGACAAGAACGGCCAGAACCGCAGCGTCAAGCTGGTCGGTTTTGAAGGCAAGGATTATTCGGTCGCCGATTTCCGAAAGATTATCCGCGGCCTCCTGAATCAACCGAACGGGCGTAACTCCGCTACCCCCACACGTTCGTCGTCGGATCCAGCAGCACCGGGTTCCGGCCCGGGCAGCCGGTGATATAGCCGCCGCCTACGCGCTGATTGTCATCGCAGGTATTCGGTCGGCGGGAGTATTTCAACGTTTTGGCATGGCCATCGAGAAACAGGTAGTTCGAGGCATCGTTATGAACGTTGGCCGGGTCGGACTCGCGCCCGTTGAGCAGATTGGCGGTGGGCACTGCGCGCAGACAACCGCCCTGCAACGCGCCACCCGAGAAGCCGCCGTCAATCAGGCCCACGTCGCGGTTCGGGCACAAGGTGGGATCGCGTGGAGCAACGTACCACGCGCCACCCTGCCCGGCGGTGTTGCTGGGCGCGCTGCTAACATCCGCCGCTAACGCCGTCTCGCTGGGCGTTTGAATACGAGCCTCGTGCGAGCCGGCCAGCCAGCGATTCAGCCCGTACGATTGCGTGAACGCGCGCAGTGTCAGCGGCACGCCGAAGATCGGCGCCTTCGGCAGGCTCGGACACTGGAAGACCTGCTCATTCTTCAAATGACTGTCCAGCACCTGGCTCCAGCGCGGGCTGCGCAAGTTGGACGGGTCGGCAATCGTCAACATCAACCGATCGTCGTAGTCCTGCACATACTGCATGATAGCCGAACCGATCTGCTTGAGATTACTGATGCAAGCGATTTTCCGTCCGTTCTCTCGCGCCTTCCCAAACACCGGAAACAGAATCGCGGCCAGAATGGCAATGATGGCAATGACAACCAGTAATTCGATGAGCGTAAACCCCGCGTGATTGCGTTTCATGACGATTCCTCCTTTGATTGGATTTGCCAACGAGTATACCCGTTTCAGCGGCGGCGAGACAGCGCTTCGGCCATCTTCGCGCCAAACAGCTCCCACACCGGTCGCAGCTCCGCCACCTGTTCGGTCGCGAGGTCGTTGGGGGTGTAGGCCGCCTGCACGTAGAGACCGGTGACGACCGCCAATTCGTGCTTGTGCGGTTGGAGTGGCGCGGGCAGCGAACGCAGGAAGTCAATCGGGGTTTGCTGATCGCCGCGCGGCGCGCCGATGAGTTCGGCATAGTCGAGCACGCCGGCGTAGGTGTGTCGCGCGAGCGCACGGGGATCGAGTGTGTCGAACAGGGTAGTGTCGGCGAAGGGATTCGTCCACACGCGGGGCTTCGGCTTCGCAGCCGGACGGACTCGCGGCGGTGGTGCGGGGCCGCGGTGGAAACAGGCCACCATGCGCGCCCACAGATCCGCCATCGAGCAGGCAAAATTACGCACCCACTCCGTCAGCGCCTCAGGGATGAGTCGCCAGCTTTGCAACCACATCCGAATCTTCTCGCGGTTCTTCTTCGCCCAACGATAGAGCAGGTAAAGCAGCAGCAGTAGGAGCAACAGCCACCACCAGCTCGCGCCGCGCCCTGCGCCCAGCCTTGTGGCCTGCCCGCTCGACTGACCGGCCGACGAGCCTTCCCCCGATTGCGCCTGCCCGTCGCCAGCACCGCCGCCACCGGTGGATGATTGCGCCGAAGACTGCCCGGCCGCATTGGCCTGCTGCTCGCCGGAAGAGCCGCCACCGCTCGATGACTGCTTTCCCTGACCACCGCCACCGCTCGTGTCCTGCGGTTGATTGGTCGGCCCGGCCTGCTGCTGACTCGGTGTTCCGCCGCCTTCGTTGGTCGCCTGACTTTGCGACGACTGCCCGGCCTCGCGGCCCTTGCCGGCGCGCGGTTGCGCCTGCTGGGTGGGTTGGTCGCCGAGACGGCCCGACACGCGGCTGGGATTGTCGGTGCGGCGGAACCCTTCGATCGGCCCTTCCCGTCCGCCCGGGTCAGTCGAGGACGAATCCACTTCGCCGCGGTCGAACCACCGCTGCGCCACGTTAAGCGCCGAGTTGTTACCGCGCGGCACCAACGCGCTGAGTCCCAGCAGCAAAGCGACCACCACCAGGCTCATCGTCATCCAGGTCCGCGGCACTTGCGCGGGCAGTTGCGTGCCGCGTTGTCGGGCATACAAACGCAAGCCGCTCAAGCTGGTCAAAGTCAAGAGCGTAAGCGAAAAGAAGCAAGTGCTGAGCATCCACAAAAACGCGCGCTGGCGCAACGCAGGGTCAGCCGCCAGGGACGACTGAAACGCCGCAAACAATGCCACTGCGCCGAGGCCGAACAACATCACCAGTCGGCCGGGATGCCGCCGACCGCCGGCGCCGCTCCCGCTCATCATCCCGGCCAGCAAACCGGCTTCGCCCTCGTCGGCGACGTCATCCTCGACCGTGCATTCGTCGGTAAGCCGATGAATCGCCCACCATGCGCCGCCGAACAATGCGTAGTTCAGCAACAGATTCGCCTGCGAGAACGACGACCACTTCGCCAGAAACAGGCCCATCGACGCCGCCAGCATCACGATGTAGCCGCCGGCGACATGCGCGCCGCCATACTTCTTCAGCAGACGCGAGATGCACACCACCGCCAGCAGGAACCAGCCGCACACATGGCGCAGCACGGCGGCATCGGGCAGATGGACTGCGCGCACGTCGAGCACGAAGTTGACGAAGCTGCCCACCATGCCGAGAATGCATAAGGGAATGAGCAGGTCGGTGATAGCGTCGAACGCGCGAGTGCCCCCGAGCGAATTCGGCGACGACACGGTCGGCGGGACGGAGGCGATGGTCATGGCCATGAGTATAGCCGCCGGCGCGGAGCGGCAATCGCGGAACCGGTTTTGTAATTGCTGCGAGCGAGGCCAAACTGTGGACGTGACTCCTGCCTGCCGTTGCCGACGAATCGCCTCCAGCTTGATTTGACGAGGGCAGCAAATCAACGATTTCTGCCGGCGCTGGAAGATTAGCTCACTATCGCCGGTTGCGCGCGGGTGGCAGGATGGCGCGAAACGCGTTTGGCTCCACACCAGCACGGTCGACGCGCCGCAGGCCATGCCAAACTATCTGAAGCGCGAGTTTGCGGGGTGTTCAAGGAAGAGACGTACACGGCGAAGATCGAGGTGACCGACGGAGGTGCGTGATGCACGAAAACCGATCGCTGCCCTGTTTGGAATCAATGCAGGTGAAACGTCAACACATCTGTGGCAAGTGCGTGATCCGCTGACTCTCCATGAGAGTCGTATCCGCCTGGAATGGGAAGGACAATCGCAGGAAGTTGATGCCGCTTTGATTGACATTCCTTCTGATTACCGTCGCCCCGCAACTCCCGAGGAGCACTGCACACGTCCCGAAGACGAGCATTTGCTCACACGAAGAATCATCGTCGGAGACGTACGAGGCGGAGATTGAAGTAGCACATGGAGGTGCAACATGAATTCGAATCGCAAGTGGATCGAACGCAACCGAAAAGAGTTGACGGAGAAGTACCCGAATAAAGTCGTTGTCGTCGTCGGCCAAGCGGTGGTTCGAGTGTTCGAACCGAGCGAAACCGACGTGCTCCAGATCAATCGTCTGGGGCGCGAGCTCTCACAGGGCGGAGAATGGGCGTACACGACGCTTTCGACGGCGAAAGGGTTGCTATGACACTTGGAGAGATTCGCATTTTTGCGCCTGTCTGGAACGAATTCGTCGATATCGATTGTGTTATCGACACGGGCGCGGATGTCTGTGCGGTTCCGGCACACCTTGCCGCCCTGCTCGAGATTATCGCGAGCGATACGATAATCCACCTGTGGCAGGTGCTGGATCCCGTGACGCTTGCGGAGACACGGATCCGACTTGAATGGGAAGAAATTACCCGTGACGTGGACGCGGTGGTGCTTGACATACCAAGTGAATTCCGCCGTTGGGCAAACCCGGCGGAGCATTGCACGCGTCCAGACGAGCCGCACCTCCTGAGTGATCGCATTGTTGTGGGCGAAAACTTCATTTCGTTACTCGACGACGCGTCGCGGCATCGACTGCTGGAGCAGTGATCGTGGACCAATCAACTGCACCGGACCCCGCTTCGACTTGGACGACCGCTCTCAACGAGTATTCGTATCCGGTCGATTTCACGAACTTCATGGTTGTCTCCGGCTGCGAGCTTTCGTTCCCGCACGTCACCATCGCCACAAGGGACGAAACCATCGCCTTTGAGGATCATTTCCGACAGCACGCGCAATCGTCGATCGAGGTGTGGCTTGAGGTTGTGTACTGGAAGATGTACAGCCAGGGGAGAGGGACATGGCGCGCAAAGAAGCGGATCCAAAGGGCCGCGAATTTCTTTCGTGCCAATGGAATCACATCGCAGACGCTCTGGCAGGCCTGCAACGCCTACGTAAAGAATCCAACTCAGCAGACGCTGGCAGAGTTTCAAAAGCTATTTGGCTTCTCCAGCAAGTCGATCGCAATCACTTGCACTTTTCCCGCCTTCGTCGATCCGAACCTCTTTCCAATGGTTGATCGGTTGATCGCCGACTGGGTCAGAGGGAATCATCAGATGTATGGTCCCGAGCTCATCCCACCAAAACCGGGGCATCTGGAACTTCGTCATTTTTCGTTTGTTCAGTCCTGGACGAATTGGTGCCGATGCATGGCAACGAAACTCAGCTCGCTGACGCATACTCACTGGCGTGCGCGCGATGTAGAGATGGCCGTCTTTCGGGCCACAGGACCAGTCAATCTCCCGCCTCTGCCACTTACCCCGCTTGGAAATGATGATGGCCACTTCGGCCCCTACGGCGGGCAGTTCGTGCCGGAGACGCTGATGTATCCGGTGCAGCAGCTTGCCGAGGCGTACGAAGTGGCGAAAGCCGATCACGCGTTTCGAGAAGAGTTTGCGTATCTGCTCGCGCACTACGTCGGCCGTCCGACGCCGCTCTACTTCGCGCGCCGGCTGACCGAGCACTTCGGCGGGGCGAAGATTTACCTCAAGCGCGAAGACCTGCTGCACACCGGCGCGCACAAAATCAACAACACCGTCGGTCAGGCGCTGCTGACGAAGCGGATGGGCAAGCCGCGCGTGATCGCCGAGACCGGCGCCGGCCAGCATGGCGTGGCGACGGCGACGGTGGCCGCGCTGTTCGGCTTCGAGTGCGTCGTCTACATGGGCACCGAAGACATGCGGCGGCAAGCGCTCAACGTGTTCCGCATGCGACTGTTAGGCGCAGAGGTTGTGGCCGTCGATTCCGGCTCGCGCACGCTCAAAGACGCAATCAACGAGGCGATGCGCGACTGGGTGACCAACGTGCATTCGACGCACTACCTGCTCGGCTCGGTGCTCGGCCCGCACCCCTATCCCACGATGGTGCGCGACTTCCAATCAGTCATCGGCCGTGAGGCTCGCGCGCAGATCCTCGAAGCGGAAGGCAAGTTGCCCGACGCGCTGGTTGCCTGCGTCGGCGGCGGGAGCAATTCCATCGGCCTATTCCATTGGTTTATCGAGGACGAATCCGTGCAGATGTTCGGCGTCGAGGCCGGGGGTGTCGGCTCGGCGCTGGGCGATCACGCGGCGCGCTTCATGGCCGACAGCGGCAACCGCAAGGGCGTGTTGCACGGCTGCTTCACGTATGTGCTGCAAAACGAAGAAGGTCAGATCGCGCCGACACATTCGGTCTCGGCGGGACTGGACTATCCATCCATCGGCCCCGAGCACGCGAACCTGCACGACCTCGGCCGCGCGACCTACGTTAGCGTCAGCGACGACGATGCGCTCGACGCGTTTCAACTGCTGTGCAAGCTCGAAGGCATCCTCCCGGCGCTGGAGTCGGCGCACGCCATCGCCCACGTCGCCAAGTTAGCGCCGACGATGGGCAAGGATCAGGTCGTCATCGTCAATCTCTCCGGCCGCGGCGATAAGGACGTGACGCATGCGCAGGAGGAGTTGGGAAAGCGGAAGGCGTAGGCGTTTGCCTGGCTATGGCAGGCCGGCAACCTGCCCAACAACTTCTCGGAAGAAGCGACGAAGATGGTGAGCGACGGCGCGACCATTCCGATGGCTCGCGAGAAGATTCTCGCGCAGGTGCGCGGCAACTTCGATGCATTTCTCGTCGATGGGAAGGGTGGTCAGCCGTGGCTCTACTGGTTCGGACCGACGACGACGCATCGCACGTGGATCAAAGGCTCGGGCAAAGCGCTGTGGGGCATCGAGCCGGAAGCGCTGCGCGGCAAGCTGCCGAAGTTCCTGCCCGACGTGCCGGCGGTCCGCGAAGACGTGGCCGACTACCTCGGCGAGGCGCAGGCGTACGACGCGTACATCGGCGTGCTGCTCAAGCGGCTGGAAGAGACCGGCGAGCTCGACCGCACGCTCATCGTCATCAGCGGCGACCACGGCATGCCCGGCGTGCCGGCCGGCAAGTGCAACCTGTACGACCACGGCACCGCGGTGGGGCTGGTGGCTCGCTGGCCGCGCACCGCAAGCGGTGCGAGCGGACGCGGTGGCCGAATCGTCGACGACTTCGTGTGCCTGCCCGACCTCGCGCCGACGTTCATGGAAGTCGGCGGCGTGACGCCACCCTCGGGACTCTACGGTCGCAGTCTCGTGCCGCTGCTGAAGTCGAACCGCAGCGGACAGATCGATCCGTCGCGCACGTGGGTGGTCACTGGTCGCGAGCGCCACGTCGGCAACGCGCGCGAGGGCAACCTGCCGTACCCGATGCGCGCGCTGCGCACGAAGGAGTTTCTCTACCTCCGCAACTTCGCGCCCGACCGCTGGCCGATGGGTTCGCCGTTTGCGGTGACCGACGCAAGCGCCCCCGACGCCGCGGCCCTCGAGACCAACACCTACGCCGCCTTCGCCGACATGGACGCCAGTCCAACCAAGGCATGGCTCATCGCACGCCGCAACGACCCGCAATGGAAGAGTCACTACCAACGCGCGTTCGGCAAGCGCCCCGCTGAGGAACTGTACGACCTGCGACGCGACCGCGATCAAATCAACAACGTCGCCGCCGACCCCAAGTACGCCGCCCAGAAGCGCGATCTGTCGCAGCGGCTCATGAAAACGCTGACCGACTTTGCCGACCCGCGCGTCACCGGCGATGGCGCGACGTTCGACAAGCCACCGTTCACCGACCTGCCGCCCGCGCCGGCGAAGGGGAAGGGCAAAGGCAAGGCGGGGTCGTAGGTCGGTTATCTCGACCGACGGCAGTTCCCTCTTGACATCCCACCCTGCGCGTGGATAGATCATGACGTGACGACTGCCTTTCCCCTTGACCGACGTGACGCGCGCGAAGCACTCGCGCGCTATCGCAACATTGATGAAGTGCTGGTGATGTGTCGAGGCTACAATGCAGGAGGCCGCGTCCTGCCCTCGGCGAACCGTCAACCGTTCCGAGCTAAAACGACAATGACGACACCGCGCATGACTCCCGCCACAGGTTCAGCCCTGTCGGTGCCGATGGCAGGGCCATCGGGGGCGTTCCCTGCGCCGTCGGTGCCGACGGTAGGGCCGTCGGGCACTCGGGGAGCGTCATCGGGCAGGCCGACGGACCTCGGCGAGCCACCGACGGGCCTCCCCGCGCCACCGACGGGCCTCCCCGCGCCACCGACGGGCCTCCCCGCGCCACCGATGGGCCAGATTTCGCCACCGACGCACCTCCCCGCGCCACCGACGGGCCAGATTTCGCCACCGACGCACCTCCCTCCGGCACCGACGGGCCAGACGTCGTCACCGACGCACCTCCCTCCGGCACCGACAGCCATCCCGTCGCCACCGACGGGCCAGATTTCGCCACCGACGGCCCAGGTTTCGCGCCGATTGGCACAAAATCGCTACCGCCGGCTCGAAAAACCGTAGTTTTAACCTCAAGAGGTCACCATGTTTGAAGATTTCGACTTTTCGGTCCTGCAGCTTCGCTACCTCAAGCGCGCCACCGAGCTACTCCCCACCTACCGACCGAACGGCAAGGACGCCGCCGCGCTGCAAACGATGCTCGACCTGGCGGCCACCGATAGGGCCGGCTACATCGGCGCGTTCACCAGCAAGAAGCTGGGCCGGGGCGCGGC
>Ga0247727_10017143_pt1 | contig 11575 bp, 10 predicted proteins | sample WisWelCaveWW1625_FD_202498 | JGI IMG/M metagenome (GOLD analysis project Ga0247727, IMG submission 202498) | Biofilm microbial communities from Wishing Well Cave, Virginia, United States - WW16-25 | ecosystem: Environmental > Aquatic > Deep subsurface > Groundwater > Cave microbial mat | place... | reverse complement strand
TTGCTTTCTTCAATTGCACGCGCAACCGCCGCCTGAGCCGCCCATGCCGCCGGTGCTGCCTTCCAAGGTTTCGAGCCAATGGCGTTCCGTCGCCTCTTCGCTTGTGACTTTGTTGAAATCCATGATGCGCTTGGCCAAATGCTCGCGTTCATACGGTTTCACCGCGGCGCAAGCTTGCAACAAGAACAGCGCTGCCAGCGCCAAAAAAATGCAAAAACGTGTACGTTGCAGGTTCATGTCAATGTCCTCGCTTTAAGATTTGTTTTTCTCGCCAACGTCCAACGGTGCACGCGGGCCCAACAGTTGATTGATTTCAGCCACGAGGCGTTTCAATTCAGAGGCGCTGTAACCGTTGTGCACGAAGCGCAGCACGCCGTTGCGGTCGATCACGAAGCTGGCCGGCATGGTCTGCGGATTATATAGTCTGGAAACGCGCTGGTCACGGTCCCACCACGCGGGTAATTTGATGCCGTTCTCCTGCAAGAAATTAGCGATATTCTCGCGCTCGTCGTCAACCGAGACCGCGAGCACGACCAAACCGCGCGCGCGGAGTTTTTCTTGCAACGCAGAAAGTTGCGGCAATTCTTCGCGGCAGGGCGCGCACCACGTCGCCCAGAAATTGAGCAACACCACTTTGCCGCGCAATTGCGCCAGCGAAATCTTTTCGCCGCTCAATGAAGAAACGGTGAAGTCTTTGGCTTTCGTCGCGGGCTTGATATCCCCCGTTGAAAACAACCATCCGATGATAAGCAAAGCACACGTTGGCATGATTCCTCGCAATCAATAATACTGCGCGCCCAGATCCATCCAGTTGATGAATTTCTTGATCTCATTCGGCGTCAGCGCCTGCGGCGTACCGGGTGCAGGATGTTTGCCGCGGCCGTTGCGGCTGCCCACGCCGAGAAGCACGTCTGCAAGACGGCTGCGCCGCGAGAACGGGGGATTATGATTTTCCACCATCGGCGGATTGCCGGCGGCCGCCATCAAATTTTCATAAGCCACGGAATAGTCCACCGTTTTGATCGTCGACAAATTCAAACCCGACGCGGGCGCCGCGCCCTCGTGGCAGGGCAAACACTTTTGCAAAATGATCGGTTCGAGCGCAAAACTGAACGAAGCCACTTCCCGTTGCGCCACGGGCACGTTCAAATTGGTCGGCGTTTGCGTTGCGGCGATGGGATTGGAGTTCGATTTCTGCCCGCGCGGGCCGTGGCAACCCGTGCAATTCTTGAAATTTTCTCCGGGCCGCGCATACAACCAACTGCGCTTGATCACCAACGCCCGGCCCAGCGAATCCAGCGTGTTGAACGAGATCGGCGTATTCACCGGCACGCGAATCGCGAACGAGCCATCGGAATATACCGGCGCAATTCCCAAAATGCGTTTCGGCTCGAAACTGGTTTCGCCGACATTGTGCATGTGCTGATCGTTCGGCTTGATGGGCAAGCCCTCGATCACCATCACTGCCTTAACCTCCTGTTGCGCTTGATTCGGACGCACCTGGCCGTCATTCGCCTGGCGAAAGTAAACATTTTGATTGACAAACACGCCGGTGGTCGAATCGCGCTGAATCGTTTCAGTGATCACCGGCGGCTTGGGCCGCGGCGTGGCGACGACGGCATCGAGCTCCTGCATGGCAGGATCATCATATAACACACTCAATTTCGAGCCGTCGCGGTTCAACGTATATAAACCATAATTGCCGCTGACACCCGTCGAAGAATAGCTTGCAACCAGGCGGCCATCCGGCAAAGGAAAAGGATATTTGAAAGCTTGTGGCGCGCTATCGCCAGGCGGAACGTTCGGAGTAATGTTAGCGTAGTCGTCGCTGCTCGAGGGATCGCCGGTGGTGCGATCGGAATTGAGAATCACCAGCGGGCCGTGATCGTCCAAAACGCCGTCGGACAACACGGCAACGACCTTCCCATCCGGCAGCTCGCGCGGATGAAAAAAGTTGCGATGAAAGCCGCCGCGATGCGAGCCGAAAAAAAGAAACGTGCCCTGGCCGTCGGGCCGGGTGAAAAACAACGGAAAGCGATTTTCCGTGCCGTGATGCTCCCAGCGCGTCCACACTAGGCGGCCATCGCGCATGACGATGGGATCGAAATCGTCGCTATTGTTGAACGAGATGCCTTGCACGTTGCCGCCGTCCGCGTTCATCGTATGCAAGTTTTCCACCTCGCGGCGCTCATATTCGTCGCGAATATTGCGCTCGTTGCAAGTATACGCAATCTTGCCGTTGGGCAGATAAACGGGATCGGCCTCGTCATACGGCGTTTTCGTCACCTGCCGGATTTTCGAGCCGTCGACGTTCATTTCATAAATGTCGAAATTATTCGCGCCGGCCGGGCGCATGGAAAAAATAATTTTCATCCCGTCGTAGGAAATTTCCGGATCCGCCACCGCGCCGTTCGCCTGCGTCCACGTTTCCGTCAAATTTTTCAACTGGCCGTTAGGCGAAATCGGCCGGAGCGAGAACAAATCGCTGCCGCCGCGGATGAAATTGTTGTCCAAACTTTCGGCTTCGAGAGCTTTCACAAAAATAAGCGCATCCTGTTGCGCATCCAGCAGCAAATCATCCGGCGTCCCAGTCTGGCACGCGGCCATCATCACCGGCGCCAACACCAGCGCCCAGCGCTTGCCCGCCCTGATTGTTTTTTGAAAACTTCCGGTCCTCATCGTGCTTTGCATGGCATGCTCCTGTATCATTTCATCATCACTAATTTTCGCGTAGCGGAAAAACTTCCCGCGCGCAGTTGATAGACATACACGCCCGTTGCCACGCGCCGGCCGGCGGCATCCAATCCGTCCCAAACTTCACGATGGTTGCCGGCCGCCAGATCGCGCTGCGCCAGCTCGCGCACGACTGCGCCGAGCATATTATAAATACGCAGCGTCACTTGGCCGCGAAAGCCCTCGGGCAATTCAAAAGAAATCGTCGTGCCGGGATTGAAAGGGTTCGGATAATTTTGCGCCAGGGCAAATTGCCGGGGCAGGGCGGCAATATTTTTATCGGGCTGCGGCGGATGCTGCGCATCGAAATGCGCCTCGCGCAGCCAGATTTCCGTCACGTTGGCCTCGCCGCTGCCGCCGGTTTTCAGAATGCGAATGTCGAGTTTGCCGCCGGCAACTGCTTGTGCTGGAATCTCTAACCATTCCGTTGCGGAGGAAGCCGAAGCCGGCAGTTTTACCTGGTGAATGAGATCCTGCCCGGCATGTAGCGCTTGTTCCACTTCGCCCAATGCCGCAAAGAAACCGGCTTTGATTTCATACTTGATTTCAGCCTGCAATCCCGCGAAACGATAAATGACGGCTTGCGGATCCGTGACCACGGAATGCTGCGGCCCGGTTCCGAAATCGCTGCGGCGCTGGCCGCGAAAATGATGCGCGTCGCGCGCCGGGATCGAACCACAATCCTCGTAGTAATAAAGTGGCAGATAAAACGCCTCGCTCTCGCGCACGATTTGCGGTTTGTCATAAGTCGATTGCAGCGTATGGCGGAGTTTATAATATCCCGGTGCAATCAGCTCGCCGTTCGCATTGCGGCGATCATATTCAACGCGCATTTCACCGGCATTCTGCCAGGCGGCGAAAAAACTTTTTGTGATCACATTGCTCTCCGCCTCCACCATTTCGGTTTTGAGATAGCCCGCGTCCGTCAATTTCCCGGCGAAGTCGAGACTGGAAAGGTCCTCACTCAAACGCAAACCCTCGAGCACGAAATCGATGCCTAACTCGAAACGCCGGCCGCCGGAATTTTCCGACCATTGCTCCAGCAGAAAAGCTTGATCGTAACCGCTCCATAACGGTTCGGCATGGCCGGGCAGGGCCATGCTGCCGAACAAAGGCTGAAAACGTGCCGGCTGAAAAGTGTCATCCTCGGGTTGCAACGTCGTGAGCAGCGTCAGATTCGCAGAATATTTTTGCACGCGGCGATAAGAAGCATCGGCGAGATAGACATTGCCCCAATGATCCGTTGCCAGGCCGGCTGGAACCATTTCCGCTTCGCCGGCGATACTGTTTACCGCCGTCAGCGTTTGGCCGTCAAAATAAAAACGATGCAAGCGCCGGCTGCCGGCGTCCGCCAGATAAATGTTGCCGTCACTGCGGCCTTCGAAGCGACCTATGGCAAGCGCTGCCGGCAAAACCAATTCCCCGGATTGATAACGGACGACCGGCGCGGCGGAAAAATCTTGAGCGCGATAAGCCAGCAATTCATTTGCTCCGCCATCACTCACCCAAATCATATCATCGCGGCCGTTGAAAATCGTGCCGCGATCATCCCACGCCACTTCCATCGGTTGCGACAATTCGTTCTCTCCCAAACTTCCAACGTATGAAAGCTCGAGCTGCGAGGCCGGGCCGTTAAATTCAAGCACCAGCACGCGACGATTGCCGGTATCTGCGACATAGACGGTGCCATTCGCATCCACGGCAATGCCGTGCGGCCGCAGCAACTTTATCCCGCTAACACTGCCGTCATATGCTTTGATCCATTTTTGATAATCGCCGTAGACGATGCGATTCCACGCCGGATCGGTAACCAGTTGCACATAGCTCGCGGCAATAAACGGCGCGGCGTTGAATTGCTGCACCCTCGCGAAAAACGCGCTGCCGTGCGCCGTGCTGAACAAGCTGCGGTGCAACCGTTCTTGCGTGAGCTTGCGTGTGAGCTTGCCGATTTGATGTTCTTCCGATAATTTTTTGGCGATGAAACTGCGCGCCGCTGCTTCGTTTTCTGTCGATGACATCATGCTGCGCGCCCCGGCCCCGGTCTTCGCCAAAGCCGGCTGCGGTGAAGCGGCAATCGCGCGCGCCAGCTTTGACAGCCCGTTCGAATGCAACAGCATCCAGCCTTCGGGCCGTTTGGCAAAATGCAAATTCACGCGCAGCGCAGCCTTTTCTTCAGCGCCGGCGATAATCGTGCAAGACGCTTCGCGCTCGTTTACAACGGTGTTGTCGAGATACAAATTGGAAACAACCAAAGCTGAGGCAGGCTGTGACCGTTTTTGCAAAAAAGCTTCGCGACCGGCGGCGCTTTTTGCCGTGGCCTCGGCTGTGGCTTCAGAATAATCCGGCGCAATGAAATTCAAATACAAATAAGGATCGCCGCTTGCAATTCCGGAGATAATGCGCTGGGCCAACAACGCCACCACGGCTTCTTCATTTTGCGCCACCGGGCGCGCGCCGAGTTTTTGCGGGTCAAGCGGAATGGCCCTGGGCGGATCGCCCGCCAACGCGGCAAAGGCGACGGCGCTCATGGCCAGGGCCGCGCCGGCTCGCCGCACAAATTTGAGGTAGCATTCTTCGAACATGGTTCCTCCTGAAACGATGTGTTATTAGTTCTTTCAATAATGCAGCGTCAAACCAAATTGATAAATGTTTGCCGTAAAATTATTCGAGGTGAAAAAGCGCTCGTATTTCAAATCCAAAGTCGAGTGCGCGAAGAACGGCAGCTTGTCCGCCAGCGGTTCCAGCGCATAAGAAATCATGAAGCCGAATAGATGCGAGTTGAACGGTTCGAGCTTGTAGTCTTCCGTATAAAACGTGGTGACCAGCGGATAATTGCGGCGATAAAAATCCGCTGCCGTCTGCGTGTAAAAGCGGTAGCGATAGCGCATCGACAAGCGCCGGGAAATGGTTTGATGAAATTTCAAACCGAGAGTGTGCGAGATGATTCCCCAGTCGTCGCCATACCAGCGGTAATCCATCCACACCGAAGCGCGCGCCGGGCGAAAATAAGTATTGAGCTTGGCATAACCCGCAACGCGCAAGCGCGAGGCCGGATGTTTTTCCAGGCGCGGCAAGCCGGCGACGTATACCGTGCGGTAGGCATTGTTTTGAAAACCGCTCAATTTGGAAACGTCGACGCCGGCGCGTATGAGGGTGACCCGGCTCAACGTCTGCGTGAGCGTAATGTCGGCGAGAAGGTTGCGGCGTGTATAATTTTGATTTTGCCCGATCGGACTGATGGTATCATAACCATAACCCAGGCTGACGGCGAGGTTGGTATTCTTTTGATTGAAATCCTGATTGCAGCCGGCGCTGAACAAGCGGCCGGTATAATCATTTTCAACCGAATAATAAGCCGTCATGCTCCAGCGGCTGGCGTTGAGATTAGCCGTGACTTCATTACGATTTTTGACGTAGGTACCGGTGTTGGCGGAATCTGCTGCGGGCTTGGACGCGCCGCTCACGCCGTCGAGCAACGGTTTGGCCGAGATGCCGCGATACGGCGGAATGCTCACGCGATCGAGCGTGTATTGCAGCGAGAACATCGTGTTGCGCGCCAGATCTTTCACGAGCTGAAAAGTTGGCGAGCGCACTAGCAAGCCGCCGCTGTCGGTAAAGAAATTGGTTTTGAAAGAAATCGTGTCGTCGGTGAAGCTTGCCGTGGCCGCGCCCAGGACCGCGCCCAAAATGACGAGCACGAGCAAAATTCGCAAAATACGATGCATAGCGTTAGACTGAAGGTTTGAGGTTGTTTAAAAAGAAATGCCAATCAACCTGCCGGTGGATGGACACGACAGCCACACCGCGTCCCTGGCGTTAAGAGAGGAAACTTTGAGAGTCGACAGCCATGTCGAAAGCGTGATCACAAAAACGAAATGCGGTTACAACTTTGTGTTCCGCTGCGCCGTCGATTGCAGCGCATGGATTCTCGCCAGGGTTGTGCGTCAATGATTATTGAGCTTTTATACCTGCGAGAATTTCGATTTTGTCTCCGTATGTGTTCGCGGTTTGTTATTCAGACAAGTTTTATGCCATTTACAAATAATACCCCAACAAAAACGACACCTCGAGATTCTTATTTGTCCACTTGCTGAGGCCGCGGCCGCTGGAAAAAATGTAGTTGTTAAATTCATAGCGCAAGGCAAATTTGCGCTGCGCAAAAATGCGCGTGCCCAGGCCGATCCCCAATGTGAAGCTGTTTTGATCGTACAATTTCGTCAAGCCCAGATGGCCGATGAGGTAAGGTTCGACGCGCCCCAGGAACAACGTGCGCGCGGCGCGGGCGCCGTGATACAACACGCGTTCCGATCCCGGCACCACGGCGACGCTGCTGGCCTGGCGCAGAAAATTTTGCCGCGCATGTGCAATTCCCAAAATCGCGCCGAAGCTGGTGCGCCGGTCCAGATTATAAAAATAGCGCACGCCGAACGCGAAGGAAGTTTCGAAGCGATCGGGCGCATAAATTCCCACGAACGGCGCCAGCTCGTGCTCCGGCAAAAAGCGGCGGGATTGGGCGAAAGTTGCAGCAAAAGAAACGAGCAGAAAGAAGAAGGGCAGAAAAAATTGGCGACAATCCTTGTACATTAAAGCTCCTCATTGCGACGAGATGGAAAAACGAGTTGCGTCATTGCGAGCGAAGCGAAGCAATCTCTGCCGCCAAATTCAAGCATAAGTGATTGCTTCGTCGGGCTTAAGCCCTCCTCGCAATGACTTTTCCATTATTTTTGCAAACTTCAATAATGTCATGCTGGCCGCAAGGCCCTTTCGGGAAGTATCTTTTAAGCATAAGCACTGTGCGCAATGCTTAAAAAGTTCCTTACAGGATGACAAAGGCGCATTACTTCGCGAAACAAGCTTCCAATTAAAAAGAACGACGTAGCGCGGCAACAGCCGCAACCGATCGATCAAAGGCAAAACGATTTAGGGCAAAACTATTTTAATTGTTTTGCCCATAATGGTTTTGCCTTCAAAAAATCTTCGCGGTTATGATAGTTTTTTCAGGGTAATACTATATGTTGCAACCAAAGCTAAAGCTTCGACCAACGAATGCCAATGTCGAGGCCGACGGTAAATTCGATAAAATTCACCGTGCCTTGTTTGCGCAAGGCGGTGAATTGCCGCAGGTCGGCGCGCAGCCGGTTGTCGTTTTTAAGCTGCCGCGCCACGCCCAGGCCGTAGTTGAACGCCATGTTGGAAACTGATTTGCCGCCCGCCGATTGAATCGGCGCGGTGTTGATCACGCCCACGCCCGCAGTCGCGTAGCCCTCGAAGCGTAAACTGATCGGACGCACGTAGCGGCCGTTGGCGTGCATGAGATATTGCGAGGCCAGGCTGCCGGCAACGTATTGAAACGTGCCTTCAAAATACAGCGCTTTCAAATTGCGATAAAAAAATCTCCCCACGTAAGAAAAATTCCCGCCGAAAACACCGAGGCTCAAAGAAAGCCCGCCATCCACCGGCGGCGGCTTGGTCACAGGCTTGGTCGCGAACCCGGCATTGCGCCTGGAAACCGCGAGTTGATCTGCGGAAAATTTCTGCGTGTCGCCGCTAACCTTGGCAGAAGCCGCCGCGCCGTTTTGTGCCGTGCGTGCGCGCAACTGCATCCAGCCTCTTTGTTTTTTGCGAAAACGCAAGCGCGCCCAGCCGTTTTGCTTTTTCTCGATGCGCACGGTGTCACCTGCGGAGAGCACCGTCACCAACTTGCTTTGCAAGGAGGGCTTTTCATAAAGCGGCGTGGCGTCGTCTTTCAGCACGGCGAATTGTGCGCGTGCCGGTGAAACGGCGAGTCCGCAAACGGTGCACAACATGGCGCCGAATAAAATATGTTTCATACCGGAAGAATTACATCGCAATATCCGTTTTTGCGGCTTGGCGTTGCGCTCAAAAAAGAATCATCGCGCCCACGCCCAAACGGGAATATGGTTTCCAAGCCGGCGAGGGCGGCAGCGCGTTCAGCTGGCGCGGCGCGATTTTTAGCCCTCCAATTTCTGTTTGCAAAAATACGGCCACCTGTTTCAGGCAACGATAGTTTATTCCGCCGGCCCAAGCCGGCGAAAATTTCCAGGCGCCGGGAAGAGAAATCAAAATCGTTCCTTGCGTGCCGCCGGGCAATGATAAATCATGCGGATGCAGATATTGCCAGCCGGCTTGCACCTCGGCAAACAAATGAAAACGAGCGTGTGGGTCAAAGGGCCAGTGTGCGCGCAGTCCAAATTGAAAGCCATACCAATCAGTTTGCAAATCGTGAGTTTCATCCAACCATAAAAAAGATTGCGCCGGACGCGCACAGCTGAATTTTAAAATACCGGCATATGCGGATTGCCATTGGCGGCCCAGGGCGAGCTGCAGTCCCATTCCCGGCGCATATTCAAAATCATCGTGGTATTGCATGACAAAAGGAGAGGCTTGTACCCACCAGCGTAAATTTGCCTGCGTTTGCGCCGGCGCTTTGAGCGGCAGGAGAACAATGCTTGCTGAAATCAGAAAGGCTCGTATTAAAACACGCATGGAATGGCATGCTACTCGAGAATAGCGTGAAAACCTGCACGCAGTTTCATTTCAACCAGCGTACGCAAACGCGGATGCATGACATAATACTGCTTTCCCTCTTCCGGTTTTTGCGGAATGGGTTGCAGGCGCTGTTCCAGCAAGAGCCTGGCCGCGCGCGCTAAAACGCGATGTTGAAATGCGCTCAATTGCCGGCGCATTTCGGCGAGTTGATCATAATGAGAAACGTCGAATTTCTCGCGATACAGAATCGCGCCGGTGTCTACGCCCGCATCCACGAAATGCACGCTCACTGCGACCGGCCGATCATTGAAGATCGACCATTCGGCGGCATTCATGCCGCGCACGCCGGGCAACCATCCCATGTGCACGTTCAACACGCCGATTTTCGGAATCGCTAAAATGTTTTCACGCACGAGAGGAACGCCGCCCAAAAGCACCACTGCCGGCGCGAAGCTGCGCAGAGCGTGTTCGCATTCTTGATCGTTCAACGCGCCTGCCATTTTGATTGGAATTTTATTTTGCCGGGCATAGGCGGCAAGAGTAAAAGATTGAGAAACGGGTTTTGCCTGCGAAAACGCCGTTTGGCCGTTTCTTTCTTCCACAGAAAAAAAATTGCCGTTCGGAAGAGAAGAAGGAGCATTGGAAGAGGAAAGGCGTACTGGCGCAGCAGTTGGTTTGCGCCGTGCCAGCCGCTCGTGCAATTTGCGAATTGCTTCTTTTATAGATACGGAAGTTTCAGGCGTTGCCAGCGCAACAATACCGTTGACGTGCAAATCTTCTTCAACGCAAGCGTTGAGCAGGTCCACGGCTTTGGCGTGATTACGGCTTTTGCAAAGCAAAACCACATTCATCTTTTGATTCCGAAATCTTTCATTCTTTGTGTGCCCGATGGTTGCGAAAATGGCCGGTCTGAATCCGTGTTGTGCGCCGCCATGCCGGTTTCCAATTGGGACATGATTTCATCTTCCAGCATCAGCGCGTCGACGAAAAATTTTGCCGCCCAATTGGGATAACTATAGCGCATGTATTTTCCCCAAATCGGATGCGAGCCTTTGATGCCGCCGCGAATACCGGAATGGCGCGCCGCTAAATCTTGCGTTGATTTTAAAAAATCATTGATCTTGAGTGCGGCGTTCAAATAGCGCGCGTCGCCGTTGCTGCGATAAAGGCCCAGCCAGATCACGGCGATTTGCGCGTTGCCGGTCAAGCAACTGAAGCGCTCCTCGCTTTTCCAATTGCAATCATATTGGGCGAAAGGATAACGGCGAATTTCGAAACGACGCATGAGCGCGGCGCCGGCGCGTTCGGCCGCGGCGAAATATTTCCGGCTGTGCGCCGGCGCATGGTCATGCTGGCGCAAGATTTCAGCCGCAGCCACGAAGCCGCGCAAGGCATAGGCAATGGTGTGCAAATAAGGATGGTCATCGTCGCGAAAGCCGTTCTCGCGCAGCCAGCCGTTAGGCAATTGCCGCTCGAGCGCCCAATCCAAATTTTTCAGCGCGGCGGCGCGATATTTTTCCCGGCGCGTGGCGAGCCACAATTCCAATAGCGCCCAGGCGACGCGGGTGTGATAGGCATGCGGCCGGTTCAAGTATTCAAACTGCGGCCAGGAGCCGTCCGCGGCCTGCACCGACGCCAGCCAATCGCCCGCACGCATGCCGGCTTGCAAATATTTTTCCTCGTGCGTTTCATCAGACGCGGACAACAGGCCTTTCAAAATTTGCCCGGTGTTGAACACCACCGGCCGCGGTTGCGCGCTGACGTCGTGGCCGGGAAAGGCGCCGTCGTGCAATTGCAAGGAGAGCAGCCAGTCCGCCATGCGCAAGGCGCGGGCGCGGTATTCTTCTTTTTGAGCATAACGCGCGTAACGAAAAAATGTCGGGATGATATAACCGGTGGTTTCAGGATAGGAAGGCGCCCAACCGCGATCAAAGCGATAACGCGCCGATACGCCGCCGTCAGGCGTGGCGTCTTGCGCGCGGCACAACCAGGACATCGCGGCTTGCAAATGATCGGCATTCGGCTGCAAGCTCAACGCCGGCAGGCGCAGATCAAAATAATCGCGCAGGCAAATGCGAAAATGAGCAAGCCGGTAAGGGCGGGCAGAGAAAAATTCTTGCAGGCGATGAAAAAATGTTCGCATCGCAGACCTTCCTTCGCAATCCCGTGCAAAGAAATTCGTCATGATTTTCCGGGAGAGTCCAGGCGGATGCGGGCGAGTGCGCTGAAAAATTCCGGTTCGCAAAAATTGAAAGCGGGACTCAACCGGAGGCGTGTCAGGTTTTGAGCTTATGAGTGCTTGATGGAATGATACAAGCAAAGGGGGGAAATG
>Ga0247727_10017142_pt1 | contig 11576 bp, 8 predicted proteins | sample WisWelCaveWW1625_FD_202498 | JGI IMG/M metagenome (GOLD analysis project Ga0247727, IMG submission 202498) | Biofilm microbial communities from Wishing Well Cave, Virginia, United States - WW16-25 | ecosystem: Environmental > Aquatic > Deep subsurface > Groundwater > Cave microbial mat | place... | reverse complement strand
TGAAACGATTTGATCGTCTCATAGACCTGAGCTCTTGTCCACGGCGTTTTGACTAACCGCGAGATATCCCCCGGCATATAATCGGTACTTCCCGTCTTATAATCGATGATCAAAACCCGACCGTCGGCCAGCCGGTCCATGCGGTCGACCCTATACGTAAAACGGAATGTGCCGGAAGGCAGATCAATCGTCTCTTCGTATTTCTCCTCTAAACACAAAATTTCGGCAACGTCACGCTGCCTCTCATTGTCCAGGAATTGATTCAACCGAACCTCCAGGACCTTCTTGAGAAGAAAGGCGTCGGCCTTCATTCTCTTGGCCATCGTCTCTTCAAAGAGTTCGTCAAAAATTTTCTGAAAATAACTCTTAAACTTCTCATCGATCTGCGGCTTTTTGCCGATGAACTTTTTATATGTCTGTTCAAGCAGTTGGTGAACAAAATCTCCCACGTCCATACTTTCGGGTTCCTCCAACAGGTCTTCCTTTGTATTCAACCCCAAAACATACTGATAATAAAACCGCAACGGACAGCGCATGTAGGTATTGAGGCTTGTTGCCGAATAAGAAAAATTTCCTAAATAGCGCACGATTTCATCTGTCTTTTTAAATTCCATTTGTTTAGGCAAGACGCTGACCTGAAAACTGCCGCGGGGGACATTGACGACATTCAATGTACCGCTTGCCCTCTCTCGCTCCCAAATCAACTCCTCGATAAACCGGCTGCGCTCTTTATCGCGGCTTTCCTCATAAATCAAGTGAACATTCTTCGCCCCGGCCAAAAGACGTAAAAATTGATATCGTTGTATTTCCTCTTCTTTCTCCAAACGGTTGAGATTAAGCCCCAAAGTAACCTCACGCGGAATCAGCGGTTCAAAGATACGCAGTTTCGGTAGGATCGTTTCATTGACGTCCATGATGATGACATTCTCAAAATTCAGCGACCGCGTTTCCAGGAAACCCAGAATCTGCAAACCCTTTAAAGGCGAACCGGAAAAGGCGATGATTTCATTTTCGAGCTTGTCGAGAAATATCTTAAAAATCTCTTGGGCAGCAAAGGGCTCCTGACCAAAGGAAGCAACTTTTAACTCCGTGACCATCGTAAACATCCGCCGAACCATCTGCAAATTCAAAGGATAAAACTTCAAGGGACTTTTCTTAACCATTTCCTCTAAAAACCGCTCAAGAATAGTGGCGAACTGCGCGAAGTTCCCGACTCTCTCCCAAATTCTAAATAAAAATTCATGCAAATTTGAGACGACTTCTTTTAATTCATCGAAACTCACATCAATATCCATGCGGCCAAGAATTTCCTGAGAAAATTCATGAAGATTCCTCTCGCGCTCGATATCCTCCAATTGAATAAAAAGACTCCCGCCAAAACCTGAAGGTTCCTGACCTAAAAGAAGTTCTTCGATCTTATGAACAAGGACGCGGGCAACCGCTGGCTCCTCATGAATCTTCAGGTTCTTCACAAAAGGATGACGCAAAACCTTCAAATAATCTTTGGCGTAGTAACCTTCTTTTCTTCTCTCCTTTTGGGCTTTGAAAATATCGCGAAGAAGCGAATACAAAGGCCCGCGCTTTAAGGGATATCCCAAAGAGACATTGAAATTGTCCGTAAGATTACTCACCTGCGAAAGCAAAGGAATAATGTGGTCCGGATCCGGTAAGACAATGACGGTCTTTTCTAAACCCTTGATCGTCTTTAGAATCTCCCAAACTATTCCGACCTGCGAATGGGTGTCGAAACCGGCGTGTAGATGCAGTTGATACACCGAAGGATTGTTAGTGGCCGGCTTTATTGGTGATTCAAAGATGCCGGATAATTTTTTTAACACCGGCCATTTGTTTTCATCGCCCTGGAAAATCAGGGTCGCCTTTGCTTTATCATAAAGCCTTTGAATGATATTCTCCTCGGTCTTGTGCAGATAAAAAAAGTTACAGAATAAGATTTGGTCAAAGTCTTTGAATTCCACTTTCCCGACATTATCGGCGGCTTTCAAATACATCAGGCCGCGGGTATACGCCCTTTTCATCTCCAATCGATTTTGATAGGTCGCCCGCAGGACAATAATATTCGTTAGCAAATGATTGATGTTCGCGGGAACCTCATAACCTATGGCCGCGTTCATTTGAATATTGGCCAAAGCCTCCGAATCGACATCTTCCAAATCCAGCTGTTCGATAAACGTTAAGATCTCCCGCGCCCAAGGCAGGAATTTAGAAAACGTATTTCGGCCTTTCAGGATATCGGGAGTTTTTTCACGGGCGAGTTTATAAATCAGATAACAGGCGTCTAAATCGGAGATTTTTGAAAAAGGATTCTCCTGGCTCACGACATACTCCACAAATTCATCCATGGAGAAAAATGTCGGTGGAAAAAAACTTTGCTTTAGGCCCTTGACCAGTTCACGCTTTACGAATAAAGCCGGCCGCTTGCCGCCAAAAATAATTGCCAAGCGACTCAAGTCTTTCCCCGACCTGACATACTCCTCCTGTATAAAGGCGGTTAATTTCTCAATAAAATTTTCCGTTAAATCAAAGGAAATGACTTTACTCATGGACTTGCTCTACCTTAAAATCATCAAGGTAAATTAAAAAGCCTTTGATATCTTTCTTCGGATAAATGTCTTTTATGAGTTTCATGTATAGGCCAACCTGCTGTTGGTGTTGTTCAGCTTCGTCGTGGGAGCTTTTATAATCAACAATCCAAACTTCCTTTTCTGTTTCAATCAATCGGTCGATACGTTTTGTCTGCCCCAAACGATCAACCACTTCTCTTTCAGTCGAGATTTTAGCGCCTTCCAATTCGAAAAACTTACTCAAAGACTTGATGCTCAGAAGTTTCTTAACAATATCGCTGTATTTTTCTAAATCCTCGCAATCAGAAAATTTTTGCCGGGCGTCTTCAAAAGCTTTTTTGATAAGACTATCGATCTGCCGGCCGGCAATGTTTTCGATGAAAGATAACAGGTAATGGATGATTTCCCCCTGGCGCAGCCGGTCTCTATTTTTGATCTGACTTTCTTCTAAGAATTCATCCCTCAAAGCCGCAATCCAATCCTGATAACGCGAAGGCGCGATCGCAAAAGCAGGATACTGCGGCTGGCCTTGCTTCCGGGATTTTCTTTGTCCCCGCTGTGATTGCGTCTCCGGGATAAGCGTCCGGATCAAATTCTCGCCCCGGTTGATTTTACTGGGGATATACACATAAAGTTCCTCTTTGGCGCGGGTCAGGGCCACATAAACATTGTTCAGTTCATCGACAAAAGCCCTTTGGTATTCCTGACGATAAATGTTTTCTAAAGTCGCTGAAAAATGATTGTAAGCTTTCTTAAGGCGTAAAAGTTTTAAACCCTCTTCTTGAGCCGAAACGATGTACGAACCTCGCGACGCGCCTACCTGCACATCCATTCCCAAAAAAGGAGCAATCACCACCGGAAATTCCAGCCCCTTAGATTTATGGATGGTCAAGACATGGACCGAATCGGCCTGTGTGGCGTGAACATATAAATCGCTTTCATCAGCCTCCTTAAAGAATTCCAGAAATCCGGCGATATCGCTAAACTCTTCTTCCTCTTTAGATTTAATGAGCTCAAGAAAACGCATCAAAAATCCCTGATACAAAATAAAGTGTTCGGTTATCTGAAACTTGGCAAAAATGCTCACGACTAATTCATAGAGCGGATAAAAACCGACCGCTTTAAAAAACTCCTCAAAAAGCTCCTGCCAGACTAAAGGATACTCTTGCCGGAATTCTTTGTAGTAGTGGACATCCTTTTGCTTTCTTGCCTTTTCGCGCATACGGAAAAGAAAATCGTGCATGGCCTCTACTTTAAGCCCCGCGGCCCGGGTGAAAATATCGCCGATGATGAGTGAAGAAAAAGACAGATTATCCACCGGCGAGTTTAAAAATCTTAAAAACGAAATGATTTCCTTAATCAACGGATTCTCACGGACATTAAGCGTTCGGTCCGATTCCACTGAAATCCCTTCGGCCAAAAGCCAGCTGGTGATGTCCGCGACCTCTTGATTATCCCGGGTCAGGATAGCGATGTCCTTAAAATTAAACCGCGTTTTTAATTCGCGAATGGCCGTAAGAAGCTTTTCTTTGATCGAGGCCCGGCGCTGCTCTTTGTCTTCGCCTTCCATCAATTCGACCTGTACGAAACCCGCATCATACTCTTCCCGATGATCCTGCTGAGAATCTTTAAAGACCTCGAGAATATCGTTCACATCGGCTGACGGCAAGACCTGACCTAAAAACCTCCGCAAATTGTCGGGACTAAAGACCTCATTATTAAACCGGACAATCTCTTTCTGGCTGCGGAAATTCTTTAACAAAGTCTCATGATGAATCTTAAAGACCCCAAACTGATTTTGAATATCTTCAAAAAGAGACACCTCCCCACCGCGGAAACGGTAAATCGCCTGCTTTTTATCCCCCACATAAAATAACGAGCCGCCGGTCGCAATGGCTTCCTCAATCATCAAACTTAAATTTTTCCACTGCAGAATGCTCGTGTCCTGAAACTCATCGATCAAATAATGTTTGAAGCGGCTGGCCAGGCGGTAATAGAGTTCAGCTACCGTCAGACCCTCTTCATCAAAGAGGGATCGCGCTTTGCGGTTTAATTCTTCCAAAAACAAAACGTCATCCTGGGAAGCCAGGCGTTGGAAATCGTCCATAATGAATTTATAAATATCGATATAGCAGTGAAACAAACTAAACGCCTCCAACTCACAGAGCTCGCGGATATTTTGCCGGACACTTTGCCAAAGCCTTTCAACTTTCGCGTTAACTTCATGACCTTTATTAACGGGAAAATTTTCACGCTGAAAATAATCCGACAAATCATCGACATTAAAATTTCCCGGATGACTACCGAGAAATCCATTGAGGCTGTTGGCAAATCCTTTGTGGATCCCTTCGGGCAGGTTTTCATTCAATTGTGCCAGCTGTCCGATGATTTCCTTTTTTCGAGCGAACAAATTGTCCGGTGAGATTTTTAATTTGATAAACTCACCGCCATACATATTGACCGAGGTAAACAAGGAATTGACCAAAGCCAAAATGTCCTTTTTCGGAAACCACCCGGTTTTATTTTCAATAAAAAGATACTGGGTCAAAAAATGCGCGAAGATTTTAGAGACCTTTTTATCGCGGGGCGCTTTGTCGATGAGTTCATCTAAACTGTAGTTCAGATAATCGGCGTAGTTGCGCATAATTTTAAATTTGGCCGACAAATCTATTTTAAAAGCGCATCCGGATAAAAGGGCATTGATAAAACTATCGATAGTCTGAACTTGGAAGAAATTGTAATTGCGCATCAAATGGTCCATGGCAAGGTGCGCCTTTTGCTGGACGGAAATTTTGTCCTGGGTAAGTGACCCTAAAATCTCTTTTTGTTCCGCTGGGGAAAACTTATCGAGCGCGGTTTTCTTTAAGAATTCCAGGATGCGCTCTTTCATTTCAAAAGCGGCTTTATTGGTGAAGGTGATGGCGAGGATCTGGCGAAGCGTGATGTCGCTGGGGTTCGGTGAACTTCCTAAAAGCAGCTGGATGTAACGGCGGGCGAGCGTGTAGGTCTTCCCCGATCCGGCGGAGGCTTCCACGATAAAAATTTGGGCGGGACCTACAGGGCTGGCAGGTGCTTTCAACATGCCCTACTATACAAAGACACGGGTAGAATAGTCAACGAAAAATCTTAATTATAAGATAATAAAACCTCTCATCGCTTGCGGACTCGATACGGAAGAAAGCTTAGGCATACTTTAGGGTATGAAAGCTTAACTCTTGCGGATGGAAATTCTTTAGAACTTCTCGATTTTCTTTTTCCTCAAGGCACAAAGCAATCACTTCTCGGATATTCTTAAGCGCCTCATCAATCGTTTTCCCATGGGAATAGCAACCAGAAAAAATCGGGCACTCCACAACGTAAAAACCATCTTCATCCTCTTCAATCAAGATCGGCAACTGATTATGATTTTTCATCCTGGTATTATTGAGGATCGCGCTGAAAAGGTCGCTACTGTCTCCTATGTTAAAAGTCAACCGATCCTACTCGGCTGATGTTATTAAGAACAACTGGGTGCCAATTTTTCCATCCTGTTTCAATTCTTTGAGAAGTTGTTCGTACGAAATCGTCGGTTCTTTTTGACGGTCGGCAATAGCTTGCAGGTCTTCCTGGTCTTGGGCAAGTTCGTGGCGAACGGCATTATTGACCAGATCGGAAATTGAAGATGAAGTCTCGGCGGCCTTTAACTTAAGGACTCGATGGAGGTCTGGATCAAGATAAACCGTGGAACGTTTGGTTGGTTTAATCATTGGGAAATCTCCTTTTACGAATAGTATAACATTATGGCGTTATGACGTCAATGCGTCATTCCCTCCCGCTTGCCAACAGAGAAGATGCAAGGAGAATCAGATGCATATAAATATGCACCTGGTACCTATTTTATATTCGGATTCTTCATTAATTTCTTGAATTCCTCAGGATTAAATTGATGACAAAAACCACTGTCATTACTAATACACCTGCGGAAAAGAATTTTGTCAAGCCACGTGAAATTGCAAGAAGATTTGCATTGCTTCGCTGTGACCCACCAGAAGTTTGGTTCTGGACGACTACTTCTTGTTATCAACCGACCGTCTGTCGTATAATAAATTAAAAGCACGATGAAAATAGTCAACAATAGCTTTGTTTTTAATCCAAGTTCATTAATTCTTCCTTTATTAATCCAAACAACTTTCCATATAGTTAAACAAAAGCAGTATATAACACTAAGCAAGCTTCCGGTCCAGTTGATGTTTTCGGAAAGTCTTTTTAATTTTTCTGCTCTCTTTGCTATTCCCCAAGATTCCTTCTGTTTTCTTTGATTTCCTTGCATAACTTCGTTATATGTGCGCATGCATGTTCTCTTGTTCTCTTCCTGCATAGCTTCGAAATATTCAGAATAGACACAACTCGTTTTACGATAGTGGTTCCATGTTGTTTTCGCCTCTTCTTCCAACTGTCGAGCATCCAACAGTATGGATTCTGTTTGTTTTGACATGATAGAAGAGATAAAGAAAAATGATAAAACAAATATTATAAATATCCCATGCAATGACACCTGTCTTATTTTTGCTCTTTCCATTAGGGTATCCTTTCTAAAAGGATAAAACTTTTACTAAAATTCCAGGGACACACACCTGGACCTTAATTATACTAAATTTTAATTAGGATTGTCCCTTTTTAGGGACTGTCCCCTTCTCTTCTCAAGCTAAGGTTAAACAGCTAAGTGAAAGTATTAAAACAAAAGCAATAATGGTTGATTTCATAAAAAATAATCTGTGAAAAGGTCGCTATTCCCTTTTCCCTTCCGAACTTAATATTTCTCTGGCACTCCACACTCCTTCTCAAAACCAAAATCCAAATATGGTTGAGAAACAGTAAATACCATTTTATTCCCATCTAATTTTTGGAGATTTAATAATAATGTCGCTTTCGAATAATGGCATCGGGTGTCAACCTCGGGGAATCCTTTGTAGGTTATTTTCAAATCTACTTTAAAATGGTCTATCTCCCCGAGATTACCCCCTGCTATGTTTATTGAATCCATATGTATAGCTGATATCTGTGAAGGAGCTAACGCATCTATTTTCTCTTTAGGTTCGTCAAAAGGCTGAATTAATTTTTCATTCCCTGCCGAGTCGACAGCAAAACTTTATAACTTTTATGGATATTCAAAGCTGGGGCAATGCCTTTATTTTCCAATTGATACGGTAAAACAACATAACTTGGACTATTATAAGGAAGAATATTTTTTATCGGATTAATAATCACATAGGGTCTTAATTGAATTTGCTGAGATAGTTTCGTCCGGAGCGCTATTTCCTCAGATAACGAAGCGCTATGCCAAGCAGCCAGAGCTGCTCCAAAGGCAATAATAACGGCAGGCTGAATATTCAAAGGGCACAAAAGACTTACGAAAATTAAACCTCCCACAACTAATCCCCATTGCCATGACTGAAAAAGATACCCAACTAAAATACCCGGGATGAGAACAATTGATGAGGACAATATCTACTGGACAGCCCAAAAAGTATTTCTTAAAATTCTTGATCACTTCACTTAAATAAATGAGGGGTCGGGGAGTTTTAAGGCTCACCAAGCACCTCTGATTTGATTTCCCAGGTTGAGCGCTTTTGACGATACGCGCGTAATTGATGCATTTGAACCGTAAGACCCATGGCTGCGAACAACCAGCGGTTACTATCGTTACGGCGCATCCAGCAGCGGTCAAGGTCAAAAATTTCTTTGACCAATCCTTGCATAGGTTCAACCGTTTGGCCTCGTTCTTTGAGATACTTCTGGCATAATCTTGTTTTCATGGCCTTGATCATGGCTTTGCGCTCGGGTGTTTTATTCATATGGCGCCGGCAGACTGTTGCCAGCCGAATATCATAGTTTTGTTTCAGGTCACGGAACAAATCTTTATCATCAGCCTTAGAGTCCATGACGAGATAATTCAAACGGTCCTGATAGTACTCAGCTTCAGCGTACATCCGTTTGGCTTCATGCGCTGAATTCCTCATCCACATGAAGCAACCCAGAACGGGTATCCCGTGGGAGACGATACTAAAGCTCCCGTGACCGTATATCCAGCCGTCGGCACGAGACTTACTCCAGGTCGCTTCTTTGTCGAGGCCGGTGAGCCCTTTGGGAACAATGTTCTGCGCTTTATGTTTTTTATGCCAGACCGGCCCTTTGGCCCGAATCATCATTTTGTCAGCGCTGGCGACTGTATTCTTGCTCCATTTCAGGAAACAGTTGAAAAATAAACGCTGCTGGTTTTCCAGGGAAATGGCAGATTTTTTTTAAGCGATCCCTCAACTGTCGTTCACTGATAAGTTTTAGGTTTAACCCTGCGGCTATGTCATCCCAATATTCTTTTACCATGCGATGCATCGCCAGATACGTTTTACATTTGCATTTAACCGCCAGAATGGCTACGAACATGATCAGCCATTCCGGATAATGAAACTCGGGGCCTCTGGCCCCTAACCGAGGCGGATCGGGGAACCTGGTCTCTGTAAGAAAATCACGGAATACTTTACGGGTTTGCCTAATCCACTCTCGAGATACCTTGGATTTATGCTTGTCCAATGATAACCACCTCCTCAGTGATTATCATAGACTATATTATTAACATGGGGACGGGAAATCTCTAAAAAAACTCCCCGACCCCTCAAATAAATGGATTTCATTTTACTATTGATTAACTCCCGTATTCCCCAACTCAATTCTGGGTTAAATTTTTATCGTCAAGATTCTTGCGATGGCGTTTGGAGAATTCTCATCCACAATCAAACTCACTCCGCCCTTTGCGCAAAGCCCTCGTCTAACAACAACCGATTCACATAAATATCGTCGCTTCCTTCTTGTGAAACGCCGTTAGTTGATGGAATCCAAACGTCCACCAGATACCGGTCGTATTTATCCAACCGGGAGTTGGTGATGGTGATACGGGCGAGGGCGGGTTTGGACAAAAATTTACCTTTCTTACTTAACGATAAATCCCCGCATTTCGCTGGGAGTGATCACCTGATACGAACTTCCTTTATATTCATTCCACTTGGCCAGGACCCGCGCGCGCTCCCTTGGTTTCCATTTGAATTCAAAACCATACAGCCGACCTTCGCGCTCTTCGACCAAATCGACCTCGCTGCCGTCATACGTCCGCCAAAAGTACTGGTTCGCTTCAATCCGGTGATATTCCCGATATTTCATCCGCTCAACGACCATGAAGTTTTCCCATAAGACGCCAAGGTCCTCCCTTTTATGTAGCGGGTTAAAATTATTGATAACGGCGTTACGAATCCCCACATCATAAAAATAAATTTTTCTTAATTTGGAAAGCTCGCGCCTTTTATTGCGCGTGAAAACCGGCAGATGAAAGATAATAAAACTTTGCTCCAAAATATGCACGTACCGTTCCACCGTTGCATAACTGATCTTCAATAGGTTCGAGAGTTCGCGGTAGGACACCTCGTTTCCGATTTGATGCGCCAGCGCCTTAACAAGATTCATGAAAACCTCGGCGTTTTTCATCCCCTGAAAATCAAAAACATCTCGATACAAATAACTCGTTTTTAATTCCCGTAAGATATCGACTTTTTCCTGTTTACTCTTTGCCGTTACCACGTTCGGATAGCTTCCGAAAACAAGAAACGGCTCCAAATTCTTAGGATCCATACTTTTACCTTTCGAAATCTCTTCCAGGGAAACCGGAAACAGGGTATAAACTTTTTTTCGCCCGGTCAAAGATTCCTGGGTCTTGTCCAGCAGATGAATCGTGGAAGAACCGGTGACAATGACCTGGAGGCGTTTTTTGTAATGGTCGGCCAAAAGTTTTAATGTTTGTCCTATGGTCGAGATCTTCTGACCTTCGTCAATAAAAACGACTTTGGCGGGACCGATTGAGCTTTTAAAAGACTCCAGTCCTTTGTTTTCCAGGAGGGTGCGGTGATCCGGGTCATCGCAGTTAAAAATACAAACCTGCGCTTTGTCTTTGATGGACTTGGCAATGTCCAGGGCAAGGGTTGTCTTGCCGACCTGACGGGGGCCTTGGATGATCAAAATCCGGCCGTGGAAGGCCTGGCCGACAATATTTTCTTTTAATGTTCGTTTAATCATAGGCGGCGTAATCTGTACTTTCCAGTGGACATATTACGCCTGTAGAGAAAGGGGGTCAAGGATTATTTTGGAGATAATTATCTTATAGATTTCCCGTGACACAACACCTAACTCTTCATCTCCAGCGCCAACCGATTATCCAACAACTCCTGATTCAGATATTTCCCTTCGGCAGCTACCTTATCGCCGTTCGTTTCCCCCATCAAGTAGAATACGTCCACCAAATACCTCCCATACTTATCATCCTTGTGCGTTTTGATGATGACGAAATCGTTGGGCTTAAGGCGCGATTCGATGAAACGCTTGACCTTTTGGCCGTCGGGGGTGGAAAGTTCGGGGCAGTCGATCCCGCGAAAGCGCAGGTATTCGCGGCGCCAATGGTCGAACCCGCAGTCCACGTGCACCAAAAGCGTGTCGCCGTCAACGACCCGCTCAACGACCGCTTTAAAGGTGTACAGGTCCTTCGCCGCGCGCTCACTTGATTTGATTTTGTAACGGTCTTTGACTTTGACCGATTCAACTATCGTCCCATCCTCAAACTTCGAAAGATCCGCGACGGGAACCTTCTGCCAGGCATCGAACCCCTGGTCAATGAATTTGTAACCTTCCCCGGCCTGCAAGGACGGTGGTGTGATCACTTTGCAAGTAAAGAGTTTCCCTCGTTCGAATTTTAACCGCGGGATCTGGCCGTCGGTGGGAATGTGCAAAACCTTCTGCCCCGCCCTTTGGGCCGCGATTGCTTTTTGAAGCTGGCGGCTGTTGAGATGTTTCTTTAAAGCTTTTTGGATGAATTTTTTGCGTTCGGGTTTGGGAAGGCTAAGAAGACTTCGAAAATGCGATCGACATAGGTAAGACCTCACGGCTTTCCCTGTCACACCACCGTACGTACGGGTC